>Ga0183260_10004108_pt1 | contig 11614 bp, 14 predicted proteins | sample AntDrymUQ4972206_2_FD_129768 | JGI IMG/M metagenome (GOLD analysis project Ga0183260, IMG submission 129768) | Polar desert sand microbial communities from Dry Valleys, Antarctica - metaG UQ497 (22.06) (version 2) (version 2) | ecosystem: Environmental > Terrestrial > Soil > Desert | place...
GCCTGTGCCTGCTCGCGCGTCAACGGCTGACCCGCGAGATGCCGCAAAGCGAGGTCGACCGCCTCGGTCTTGGTCCGCACGCCATAGCGGCTCATGATCGTTCGAAGGTAGCTGTCCTCGATCTCGATGTTCGTTCGCGACCTGGTCATACACCAATCGTACACGTGAGCAGCCGCAGCCGGCCAGGCGTGGTCAGAGCTTCCGCAGCGCCTCCAGCATGCCGCGCCGGCCGTCGTCACCGAGCTTCTTCAGCGGCAGCCTCAGCAGCGGCTCGGCGAACCGCGACTTGCCCTTGAAGTCGAACTGCGCGGTGTAGGTCACCTCAGTGCGTCCGCCCAGGTCACGCAGCTCCAGCGTGTCGTGCGCGACGAGGGTCTTGTTCTCGCCACGCAACGCGAAGCGGGTCGGCGCAACGTGCGCCTGCACGACATAGGTGAGCGCAGTCTTGCGGCCGAGGAACGACGAGACGTTCTCGTACGCCGTACCGACGCCTCCGTCACCAGACGCCAGGCGGGTCGACACGGTGCCGGGGTCCCACTCCTCGGTGGTGGTGAAGTCGGACAGGAAGGCGAACACCTGCGAAATCGGCTTGTCGACGGTGAGGACTCGACGGATCGTCAGCACACGCGCTCCTTCGCTCAGGTGACGGCCGGCCCGGACTCCGACGTACCGGACAGCTCCTTCAGGAACTCATGGCAGCGCGCACCGCGCGCGGAGTCCTCCTGCATCACCTGCCGGAAGAAGTCGGCGATGTCGTTCCGGCCGGCGTTCTCCGCGTCCCGCACGTACTGGCCGTAGTCGTGGCCCGCCTTGAGCGAGTGGTACTGCACCGAGACGAGATCGAACGTCACGTCGTCGAAGCCGGTCTCTCCGGTAGCCATGGCACCTCCTGGTGGTGAGTAAGCGAACACGATCTCTGTACCCGCACACCGCGATTCATGCGCGCCGCACCACAGGTGTTCGCCTATCGTCGTGACAGTTGCACCACCGCCGCTATGCGGAAGGAGTCATCATGGGCATCGGACTCGGAGTCGTTCTCCTCGTGATCGGCTTGATACTCGCGCTCGACGTACTCAACGTCGGCACCACTTTCGTCGACGAAGGTCCACTCGGCTGGATCCTCGTCGCCGCTGGCGTGCTGGCGATCATCCTGGCGTTCGTCATGAACGCACAGCGCAACCGCAAGCACACGGTCGAGGAACGCCGCTACGACAGCACCTGACCACTGCGCCTCTCTCGGTGCTCTCTCGGGGCTCAGCCCGGTGCTGCCCGCTGGCGGTGCCGGGGCTTGCGTCCCGGACGCTCCGGACGCCGCGACCGAGCCGGACGCCGCGACCGTTCCGGGCGTGTTGACGTCGGCACAGAAGCGCGTGGGCTGGCAACGCCGGAGCCCGCCAGGGACTTCGCCGTCATGGGTTGCGGCGCCGTACGGGCGTCGTGGTGGCGAGCGTCGACACCAGCGGACCTGTGCAGGCGTATCAGCTGGCCGACCTCGCGGTTCGTCGCTACCGTGACCACCGCACCAGAGCTGCCGGCGCGCGCCGTGCGACCGGAGCGGTGCAGGTAGGCCTTCGACTCGTTCGGCATGTCGTAGTGCACGACGAGCGCGACACCGTCGACGTGGATGCCTCGGGCTGCCACGTCGGTGGCCACGACGACATTGGCCCGTCCGGTGCGGAACTTCGCCAGGTTGCGCTCGCGCGCCCGCTGGGTCAGGGCTCCGTGCAGGTCCACCGCTCCGACGCCGGCGTCGCTGAGCTTGCGGGCCAGCTGGGTCGCGCCGCGGCGGGTGCGGGTGAAGACGATCGAGCGCGGGTTGGCCAGCAGCAGGTCCCGAGTCGCCTGAAGCTTGTTGTCGGGCCCGACGAGCAGGACGTGGTGGTCCATCGTGGTGATGCTGCTGCGGTCGGTGTCGATCTGGTGGACGACCGGGCCGCTCAGATAGCGACGGACCAGCCGGTCGACGTCACCGTCCAGCGTGGCCGACAGCAGCAACCGCTGCCCGTTCGCCGGAGTCTGCTCGAGCAGCGCGGTGACGACGGGGAAGAAGCCGAGGTCGCACAGGTGGTCAGCCTCGTCCAGGACCGTGATCTCGACCCGGTCCAGACGGCACGCGCCGCGCTCGATCAGGTCCTCGAGACGGCCCGCGGTCGCCACCACGATGTCGGCACCGTCGCGCAGCCCCCGGATCTGGCGGTCGTAGGGCGCCCCGCCGTACACCGTGACCAGGCGCAGCCCGAGCGCGGTGGCGAGTGGCTCCATCGCTTGGCGCACCTGGACGGCCAGCTCACGGGTGGGGACGATGATCAGGCCCCGGGGCGACTTCGGCTTGCTCCGGGGGCCGGCCAGCCGGGCCAGCATCGGCAGCCCGAACGCGAGCGTCTTGCCAGACCCGGTGCGCGCACGGCCGAGCACGTCTCGTCCCGCGAGCGCGTCGGGGACCACTGCGGCCTGGACGGGGGTGGGGCTGGTGATGTGCTGGCGGGCGAGCGTCCGCACCAGCGGTACGGGCAGGTCGAGATCGGTGAAGGAGAAGGTGGGCAGGACAGGGTGGTCGACGGTCACGTCGAGAACTCCAGGGTTGAACGGGGACGCCCGACCCAGTTCCGCGGCGCGGACATGGTGAGCCGGTGGGGCGCGACAGCACCCGTCCTTCGCCGGTCGCGTCTGGGACGCACCTTGCACATGAAGCGCGCGGGCACAGAGAAAGGTCCCGACAAAGAACACCCGGGACCTTGGCTGACCTCAGTCTAGCAGGATGGCTCTGACCTGCCCGAGATCGCGGGCAGGTGGGATGCCGGCAGGTGTCATTCCTCGCCACCGGCGTCGGCGCTACCGTGCCCGGCGTGGACCGCACCGAATGGCCGACGTGGCGCGAAGCCTGGCAGGCGGCGCTCTACGGACCGTCCGGCTTCTACCGCCGCGAGTCGCCCAGGGACCACTTCCGTACGTCGGTGCACGCCTCGCCGCTGCTCGCCGAGGCGGTGTGCCGGCTGGCCCGCCGACGCGGACTGGCCAGCGTGCTCGACCTGGGCGCGGGAGGCGGTGAGCTGCTCACCCAGCTCTCCGGGATCTGCGGCGCCGAACTGTCTCTGGGTGGCGTCGACCTCGCACCACGACCCAGCGGCATCGCCGCCTCCATCGCATGGTCGAGGGTCCTTCCCGAGCGAATCGACGGTCTGGTCGTGGCCAACGAGTGGCTCGACAACGTGCCGTGCGACGTCGTGGAGCTCGACCGCACCGGGGTCCCCCGCGTCGTACACGTCGAGACCGTCACCGGGGCGGAGGGGCTGGGCGCCCGCTGCACCGACCCGTGGCTGCCCCGGTGGTGGCCGCTCGCGCACCCGGGCGACCGGGCCGAGGTGGGCTCCGCCCGGGACAAGGCCTGGAACGACCTGGTACGACGCCTCGACGGCGGGCTCGCGGTGGCGATCGACTACGGCCACACCCGGGGGACACGACCACGGTTCGGCAGCCTCGCGTCGTACCGCCGCGGTCGCCTGGTCGACACCGTCCCAGACGGCAGCAGGGACGTGACCGCGCACGTCGCCGTCGACTCACTGCAGGGGCACCGGGTCCGCCAGCGCGACGCGCTGCACGTGTTCGGGATCGACGGCAACCGGCCGGCGGTGGAGCTGGCGCGCACCGACCCGACGGCGTACCTGGCTGCTCTCGGCCGTGCCTCGCAGGCGGCGGAGCTGATCGCGGGCGGAGGGCTCGGCGACTTCTGGTGGGTCAGCTCGGCGCCGATCGTGACAGCATGAGCCGGTGGCCGAGCAGCGGATCGTCGGCGTCGGTGCGGGCGCGTCGGGATTCGGCGGGTTAGAGCGCGGTGGTGGCGCGGCCGGGGCGGACGTGTCGACGCAGGACATGGTGCTCGACATCGGCCCGCAGCACCCGGCGACCCATGGCGTCCTCCGCCTCAGGCTCACCCTGGAGGGGGAGCGCATCCTCGACTGCGAGCCGATCGTGGGCTACCTGCACCGCGGCGTGGAGAAGCTGTTCGAGGTCCGCGACTACCGCCAGATCATCGTGCTGGCGAACCGGCACGACTGGTTGAGCGCGTTCTCCTCCGAGCTCGGCGTGGTGTTGGCGGTGGAGCGAATGCTCGGCATGGAGGTGCCGGTGCGCGCGGTGTGGGCGCGCACCCTGCTCGCGGAGCTGAACCGGGTGCTCAACCATCTGATGTTCCTGGGCTCGTCCCCACTCGAGGTCGGTACGATCACGCCGACCTTTGACGCGTTCCGTGAGCGCGAGACCGTCCAGCGGGTGATGGAGGAGTTGTCCGGCGGCCGGATGCACTACATGTTCAACCGGGTCGGCGGGCTCAAGGAGGACCTGCCGGCCGGCTGGCTGGACCGCACCGGTGCCGCTGTTGCCGCCGTCCGCCGTCGCCTCCCCGACATCGAGCGGCTGATCTTCGACAACGAGATCTTTCGTGCGCGCACCCAGGGCGTCGGCGCGCTGGCACCGGAGTTGGTCTCGGCGTACGGCGTGTCCGGGCCGATCGCGCGCGCCTCCGGTGTCGACTTCGACCTGCGTCGCGATGACCCCTACCTGGCCTATCCCGAGCTCGCCGCGGACGGTGTGCTCCGGGTGGTGACCGGAGTCGACGGTGACTGCTTTGCGCGTTTCGGCGTCCTGCTGGAGCAGGTCGAGGTCTCCCTCGACCTCGCCGACGCCTGCCTGGACCGGCTGCGTTCGTTGCCGTCGGGACCGATCAACCAGCGGCTGCCCAAGAGCCTCAAGGCGCCCGAGGGTGCGACCTACGCGTGGACCGAGAACCCGCTCGGGATCAACGGCTACTACCTCGTCTCACGCGGCGACAAGACGCCGTGGCGGCTCAAGCTGCGCTCCGCGTCGTTCAACAACATCGCGGTGCTGCCCGAGGTGCTCACCGGCTGCGTGGTCGCCGACATGACCGCGATCCTCGGCTCGATGTTCTTCGTCGTCGGCGACATCGACAAGTGACGCAGGCCCGTGAGCAGGGCCGTCACTGCGTGCGGGATCCCTGGGCTGCGCCGCCCTCGTCGTCGTTGCCCTCGTCCTCGTCGTCCGCACCGGCGCCGGGCACCTTGCAGGCCCGCTCGAGCAGCAGTCCCGCGACCATGAGCAGCAGCGCGGCCACCGCGGCCAGTGCCGAGCGCACCACCCGTTGCCGCGGCAGCGGTATCTGCAACTGATCGAGGAACTGCGCGCCGAAGCCGAGATAAGCACCCGCGACGAACACCCCCACGACCGCCGACGCCTTGGCGAGGACGAGGTAGTTCACCGCACGATGCGGGTCGAGATAGCTGCGGCGCCGGTGCAGCGTGTGCCAGGTGCTCCACGCCGTACCCCCGAGGACGGCGGCGGCGAACACCAGCAGCAGCACCGAGGACCACGGCACCGTCGGAGCGGTGCGGTTCGTTCGCTCCAGCAGCGGGACGAGGAACCAGCCGAGCACCGCACCGGCGACGCCGAGTGCCGTCAGCAACGCGAACGACGTGGGCTGGAGCCGGCCCGGCTGGTGGTTCAATGCGGATCCGTCACGGCGCTGGGCACGACACTGGGGTCACGGCAGCTCGAGCTCGAGGTCGTCTCGCCGGCGCACACCGTCGGCGTCCAGCTTGCCGAGCAGGTCGCTCACGCTGCCGGCGCCCGGGATCTCGGCGTCCGGGTCGAGGTCGGCCCACGGCTGGAGCACAAAGGCCCGGTCGCGCGCGCGAGGGTGCGGCAGCATCAGGTCGGCGTCGTCGGCCCGCCGGTCGCCGAGCACGATCAGGTCGACGTCGAGCGTGCGGGGCGCATGCAGTTCTGCGCGCTCGCGGTCGAAGGCGTCCTCGACCGCCTGGCAGCGTTCGAGCAGGGTGTGCGCGGACAGCATGGTGTCGATCAGGAGTACGGCGTTGAGGAAGTCCGGCGCACCCTCGGGGCTGTCCACCGGCGCGGTCTCGTAGACCGGTGACGCGGCGACGATGTCAACCTCCGGGGTGTCGGCGAGCGCGGTCACGGCTCCCTGCAGATATGCGAGGCGGTCGCCGAGGTTGCTGCCGAGGGCGAGCACCGCGCGGCGGAGGGGATGCACATCCCCGGTGAGGGTGTCGCTGTCGACGATGTGCGGGTTCGGGGTCTCGGTCACGGTCGTCTCCGGTGGATGGTCAGGGTGACGTCGTCGAACGGCACCTCGATCGGGGCCTGCGGCTTGTGCACGGTGACCTCGACCTCACGCACGAGCGGGTCGGCCAGGCACACATCGGCCACACGTTGAGCCAGCGTCTCGATCAGGTCGACCGGGTCGGCCTCGACCACCGTGCAGACCTGCTGGCTCACCCGACCATAGTCGACGGTCTCTGCGAGGTCGTCGGCCCGTCCCGCCGCGCGGGTGTCCAGGCCCAGCACCACGTCGACGCCGAACTCCTGGCCGTCGCGGCGCTCGTGCTCGAACACGCCGTGCTGCCCGCGCGCCCGGATTCCTCGTACGGCGAGCCGGTCGAGCGCTGGATCGATCGACATCCGCGACCCCTTCGCTACTCACCGTCTCGGTCCGACTCCTCTCCCGACAGTACCGGCGAGGCATGGTGGATCCACAACCGCCAGCCGTCGGTGGAACGCCGGAAGACGTTGGTCGTGACCGCTTTCCCGCCCGCGAATCCCTCTGTCGGCGAGCCCTCACCGGCCGCCAGCACGTTCTCCGTGCAGGTGACCGACGCCACGTCCCCCAGCACCGACACCGACACGTCGGTCAGGATGAACTGGATGTAAGGAGTGTTCGCCATCACCACCGCCCAGGATCGGCGGACGGCGGACACGCCGACCACCGGGCTCCAGCCGGGGTGGATGCACACGGCGTGGCCCCGCGAGACCCACACCTCTTCCATCGCGTCGAGGTCACCGGCCTCGAACGCTGCATAGAACCGGCTGTTCACCGACAGCACCGCTCGTTCGGGGTCTGCACCGGCACGGACCGGATCCGTCACCGGCTCGACTCCGCCCAGCGCGCGACCACCCGCACCGCGTCCGCCGTCGCCGCGACCTCGTGCACGCGCACGCACCACGCCCCGGCCGCCGCCGCCAGCGTGGAGACCGCCGCCGACGCATCGTCGCAGCAGGTGGTCGGTCTCGGCTTTCCGGTCACGGGGTCGGCCAGCAGCGCACCGAGGAAGCGCTTGCGCGAAGCAGCGACCAGCAGCGGTTGGCCCAGTGCGTGCAGTGCCTCGAGCCGCGCCAGCAGCGCCCAGTTGTGCGGCGCCTGCTTGGCGAAGCCGAGGCCTGGGTCCAGCACGAGGTGCTGCGGGTCGATGCCGGCGGACACCGCGGCGTCAACCCGCGGCTCGAGCTCGCGCACAACCTCGGCCACCACGTCGTCGTACTCTGCCCGCTGTTCCATCCGCTGGGCGTGGCCGCGCCAGTGCATCAGCACGTACGGCGCCCCCGCCGCCGCCACGGTCGCCAGCATCTCGGGATCGGCGAGGCCGCCGGATACGTCGTTGACGATGCGGGCACCGGCGTCGAGCGCTGCCCGGGCGACACCGGCGCGCATCGTGTCGACCGAGACGGTGGCACCGACGTTCGCCAGCGCACGTACGACGGGCAGGACACGTCGCAGCTCATCCTCGACCGGTGGCCGGACGGCGCCGGGCCGGGTGGACTCACCGCCCACGTCGAGCAGGTCGGCACCGGAGTCCAGGAGCCGCAGACCGTGCTCGATCGCTGGTCCCGGCTCCAGCCAGAGCCCGCCGTCGGAGAAGGAGTCCGGCGTCACATTGACCACGCCCATGACCAGGCAGCGCCCGGGCGTCGGCAACCCGGTCACGGCGCGCGGCGGTCCGGCGTACACGCGCTCACCCTAATGCGGGCGCACTGGTCGGGCTCGCCCCGGGGACTTGACCTGCCTGGGCTCGCCCTGGCGCGGGGGCCCTCGCGCAAAGATCCGCGGTCGGCCGGCGTCAGCCGATGATCAGGCTCATCGCCTCGGCCCGGGTCGCCGCATTGCGCAGCTGGCCACGAACGGCGCTGGTGACCGTCTTGGAGCCGGGTTTGCGCACGCCACGCATCGTCATGCACAAGTGCTCGCACTCGATCACGACGATGGCCCCGCGGGGGGTCAGGATGCGCATCAACGCGTCGGCCACTTGAGTGGTGAGGCGTTCTTGCACCTGCGGGCGGCGCGCGAAGACGTCGACGAGGTGCGCCAGCTTGGAGAGCCCGGTGATGCAGCCGTCCTCGCTCGGGATGTAGCCGACGGAGGCCAGACCGGTGAACGGCACCAGGTGGTGCTCGCAGATCGACCACACCTCGATGTCCTTGACCAGCACGAGCTCGTTGTGACCGAGGTCGAACGTCGTGGCGAGGACGTCGTCGGCGCTGCGCCGCATCCCCGCGGTCATCTCCTCGAAGGCACGCGCCACCCGGGCCGGGGTCTCTCGCAACCCCTCGCGGCTGGGGTCCTCCCCGATCGCCGCGAGCAGCTCACGTACGGCGGCCTGGGCGCGCGTGTGGTCGAACGGCGGGATCGGGTCGCGCGGTCCTTCGCTGATCGGGTCGACCAAGCGGGGCTCAGCTCCCCGGCAGCGGCGGCGGGTCCGTCCCACCGCGAACGCCCGGCGGCGAGACGTCGCCGTGCACGTCACCGTCCGGGCCCGGTGCGACCACCAGCCCACCTTCGGGCTCGGAGCCGTTGACCGACCCGATCGGTGAGTCGACCGGCGGGACCGAGGAGGGCACCCGCGTCGGTGAGCCGGTCCAGGCGGGCCGGGGCTTGCGCTGGCGCAGCGGCAGGAAGACCTGCGCCACCTCCGCCTTGTCGAGGGTCTCCTTCTCCAGCAGCGCGAGCACCAGGTCGTCGAGGACGTCGCGGTTGTCGTTGAGGATGTCGAAGGCCTCCTGGTGGGCGGTCGAGATCAGTGTCTTGACCTCGCCGTCGACGACGGAGGCAACGTTCTCGGAGTAGTTTCGGGTGTGGCCGATGTCGCGGCCCAGGAACGGCTCGGCGTTGTTCTCGCCGAACTTGATCGCGCCGAGCCGCTCGGTCATGCCAAATTGCGTGACCATCGCGCGGGCCAGCTTGGTCGCCTGGTCGATGTCGTTGGCCGCCCCGGTCGTCGGGTCGTGGAAGACCAGCTCCTCGGCGGCGCGCCCGCCCATCATGTAGGCCAGCTTGTCGAGCATCTCGCTGCGGGTCGTGGAGTACTTGTCCTCCTCGGGCAGCACCATCGTGTAGCCCAGCGCCCTCCCGCGCGGCAGGATCGTGACCTTGTGCACGGGATCGCCTCCCGGCATCGCCGCGGCGACGAGGGCATGGCCACCCTCGTGGTAGGCGGTGATCTTCTTCTCCTTCTCGCTCATCAACCGGGTGCGCTTCTGCGGGCCGGCGATGACCCGGTCGATAGCTTCGTCGAGCGCGTGGTTGTCGATCAGCTTGGCGCTGTTGCGGGCGGTCAGCAGCGCAGCCTCGTTGAGCACGTTGGCCAGGTCCGCACCGGTGAAGCCCGGCGTACGGCGGGCGACCGCGCGCAGATCGACGTCGTCACCCATCGGTTTGCCGCGCGAGTGCACCTCGAGGATCTGGCGGCGCCCGTTGAGGTCCGGGGCGTCGACCGTGATCTGGCGGTCGAAGCGTCCTGGCCGCAGCAACGCGGGGTCGAGTACATCGGGTCGGTTGGTGGCAGCGATCAGGATGACGCCGCCGCGCACGTCGAAGCCGTCCATCTCGACCAGCAGCTGGTTGAGTGTCTGTTCACGCTCGTCGTGGCCGCCGCCCATGCCGGCACCGCGGTGCCGGCCGACGGCGTCGATCTCGTCGATGAACACGATGGCCGGCGCGTTCTCCTTGGCCTGTTCGAACAGGTCCCTGACCCGCGAGGCTCCGACACCGACGAACATCTCGACGAAGTCCGAGCCGGAGATCGAGTAGAACGGCACCCCAGCCTCACCGGCGACCGCGCGGGCGAGCAGCGTCTTGCCGGTGCCGGGCTGGCCGTAGAGCAGCACACCCTTGGGGATCTTGGCGCCGACCGCCTGGAACTTGGCTGGCTCCTGCAGGAACTCCTTGATCTCCTGCAGCTCCTCGATCGCCTCCTCGCAGCCGGCCACGTCGGTGAACGTCGTCTTGGGCATGTCCTTGCTGATCAGCTTGGCCTTGGACTTGCCGAACTGCATCACCCGGCCGCCGCCGCCCGAGACCCGGTTCATCAGGAACAGGAAGACCGCCACGATGAGGATGAAGGGCAGCAGCGTGGTGATCAGGGTGCTGAGCAGCCCGGGCGTGGGCACTTCGACGTCGTACGTCTCCACACCGGAGTCCTGGACCTGCTCCAGCAGGTCGACGCCCTGGGTGCCCAGCCACTGTGCGCTGATCATGGTGTCGTCGTTGAGGGTGGCCTGGATCAGCTGCTCGCCCTCGACGAAGGTGATCTCCGAGACGTTGCCGGCCTCGATCTCGCTCACCAGGTCGGCGGTGTCGACATCCTCGTAACCGCCGCTGGAGGACACCACCTGCAGCACGGAGATGACCAGGATCGTGCCCAGGATGATCCACACCCAGGGTCCACGAAACATGCGCTTGACGTCCATGATCCGGAGCGCGGGGGCTCCGACCTCCTGCCAACGAAGTAGACCGGCGACGCGCCGACGGTCGGAGACTCCAACGGTACACCGACCGCCCCACCTGGCACCGGTCAGGAGTAGACGTGCGGTGCCAGGGTGGCGACGCTGCGCAGGTTGCGGTAGCGCTCCCCGTAGTCCAGGCCGTAGCCGACCACGAACTCGTTCGGGATGTCGAAGCCGACGTACCCCACTGCCACCGCCATCCGCATCGCGTCCGGCTTGCGCAGCAGCGCGCAGATCTGCACCGAGGCCGGGCCGCGCGAGGCCAGGTTCGACGCCAGCCACGACAACGTGAGCCCGGTGTCGATGATGTCTTCCACCACCAGGACGTGCCGACCGCTGATGTCGGTGTCGAGGTCCTTGAGGATCCGGACGACGCCGGAGGAGGTGGTGCCCGAGCCGTACGACGAGATCGCCATCCAGTCCATCTCGACGTGCCGCCCGAACGCGCGCGCCAGGTCGGCCATCACCATCACCGCACCCTTGAGCACCCCCACGAGCAGCAGGTCCTTGCCGTCGTAGTCACGCTCGATCTGGTGTGCCAGCTCGGTCAGCCGTTGCTGGATCTGCTGCTCCGAGAGCAGCGTTGTCGCGAGGTCCTTCTCGACGTGCTCGACGTCCACGGGCGTCAGCCTCGCACAGCCGACGGCGCGAGCCGCAACGTACCTCCACAGCGCCGCGCGCACACACCGCCGGGCAGGTCGATGCCCTGCTGGCCGTGCCAGCGCGTCACCAGCTCGTCGAGTGCGTCGACGTGTACGGCGAAGAGCGCGGTGGCGGGCGAGCCCGCGGCCAGTGCCGCCGAGCGGAGCACCCGACGCCGCAGCGCCGGCGGCAGCACCACCAGCGCGGAGACGTCCAAGCCGTCGCCGTCCACACGGCGGCACTCCCGCTCAGCCTCGGTCGCGAGCGCGTCCAGGGCGTCGGCATCGTCGCGCAGCAGCCGGGCGGTGCGGGCCAGCGCCTGCGCACAGCCCGGTCCCAGCGCGGACTCCAGCACCGGCAGCACGTCGTGGCGCACCCGCAC
>Ga0183260_10004109_pt1 | contig 11614 bp, 12 predicted proteins | sample AntDrymUQ4972206_2_FD_129768 | JGI IMG/M metagenome (GOLD analysis project Ga0183260, IMG submission 129768) | Polar desert sand microbial communities from Dry Valleys, Antarctica - metaG UQ497 (22.06) (version 2) (version 2) | ecosystem: Environmental > Terrestrial > Soil > Desert | place...
CGTGTGGGTGGCCTGACGCTCGTGTGGGTCAATCCTGCCACCCGCTCGGTCCCACGTTTGATGGCTCGGCTGGACTTCGCCAATTGTCGCGATGACTCGACCGCCGGCACCGCGGATTTTCTCGACGCCGCCGGACAACTGCCTTGGACGCTGGCGACGGCGGCTGCGCGCCTGAGGATCGATCCGGAAATCTCGGAATTCCTGATGCGCCTAAGGCGCCGCCGCGAGCGGGATGCGCACCGGCTGCGGGAATACTATGAGGGGATCGATTTAGAAATCCGACGAAAACTCCGCCGGGTCGGCGCGAATGAAGATGCGGCGCGCCGCGAACGGGATCGGTTGGCCGCGACGAGCGCGGCCTATCACTCGCGCGTTGCGGAGATCGTCGATCGCTATCAGGTTGGTGTCGGCCTGACGCCGATCGGCGTATTGCTGTGCCGGCTGCCGGCGTATCAGATTGCTGTGAAGCTCCTACGGCGAAGTGCCACATCGGACGTGCTGTTTTCGTGGAATCCTCTCGACGGGCGGGTCGAGCTGCGGGCGTGCGACGGTTGTCTGGCGCCCGTCAGCGCCGCCTGGCTATGCGACGAGGCCGTGCACTACCTGTGTGAACGCTGTCTGGCGCCGTGCCAGGAGTGCAGCCGACGCTACTGTCGCGCTTGCTCGCGCCGGTGTCCGCGGCGGCATGATTCATGAGGCCGCCTCGAGTATGTTCTCCGTTCGTGGGCCCGATCACTATTTCAGCCACTTCCCAAAGAGCCTTTCGAGTAGGCCTTCGTCAGCGTAGAAGTTCGTCGCGCCGAGCCGATTCACGACCTCACGAACATCGATGAGCCCTTCCTCTGCAGCGGCGCGCAGGACGCCGAGCGTTCCTGTGACGCGACAGTTCCGTCGCACCGCCTCGGCTCTACCTTCGGTCTCGTCGATCAGAATGAGATGGCGCGGACTCTTTCGGCGAGCGCGATCGCGGCGCGTTCGCCGGCGTCCAACCCTTCGACGACCGACGGCACCTCGTTGGCGGTCACCTGAACGACATCGATCCACGCGGGTGGCCGTGACATCCACTCTCGCACGGGCTGAGGCGCTCTGGCCCGCTCAACTCGATGGCGACAGCTTCCGGAACAAGCACCTCGCCGCAGAAGCAATGAAGAAGGGCGGTCTGTTCGAGGAGAATCAGGTACTGGAGTGGGCTGCTGTCCGCGATGACGGTCATCGTTCGCGAAGGATACCCAGTTCGCGATGTACGGCCAGATCGTTTTCGATGTCTGCCTCTGTGTACCTCAGGGGGACGCGGTGTTCCTTGAGAAGCGCATGCACCTGGAACCTCGACTCGAAGTCGAGCAAGCGTCGAACCTGGTTCTCCGTCAATGCGCCCGTTCGGTAGCCTTCGACGGCGAGCGCTTCAAGTGCCTGGCGTGGGATGTCCTGCCACTGGCCTTCAAGAGCAGCGGAGATGTCGTCGGGCAAATCGAGGGTAACCCGCATAGCTCGATTCTAACCGGTGTGCCGGATGGACAAAACACGGCCTGTCCCCACGATCGTCCCTGCGAGCCGCCAAAACGGGGCCTCCAGAGCCGACGTGAGCCAAGTCAGTCGATCGGCCAAGTGCTTGAGACTGCAGGATTTGTCAGGAAAATCGACCGCCGCTTTCGGCCGCGCAGCCACCTCACCGCAGGAGGCTAACTATTGTCGCACAGGGACCTGCGGAATTTCAGGCCTTCGACGCCAACTCGATTTTGCTCGATGTCCCTGAAATCTCCCTGCCACGGCATCGAGACGCTTGGCGGCCTCGCGAAGGTCGCCCGTCGCCCGACACACACCCGCCTGCCTCGCGGCCGCTCCAACCGAAGTACGTTCTCGCGTGGATGGTGCGACAATGGCCGGGAGAGGTTGAGGTGACAGAGAGGAATGGCAGGACGGGCACCTCGTGGGTAGTGCTGCTGGGTGCGGGCCTCGCGATCGCGTCGGCTCTTCTACTTCTCGCTGCGCCACTCGGCTACCGTTTGGGTGTTTTCTCTCTGCGGCTGGCGCTCCTGACGCTGCTGCGATGGGGTGCCTATCTCGCGATCGGCGCGGCAGCTGTCTCGCTGGTCGGCCTGATCATCACGCTCGCCAGGCCGAAGGGGTCCCGGCGCGGGTTCTTGCTCGCGGCCGTCAGTCTTGTGTTTACTGCCGCAATGGTCGCGGTTCCCGCGCGCTTCCGCATGGGTCCACCGGCACCGCCGATCCACGACATCACTACCGATACCCGGGATCCTCCGGAGTACGTTGCCGTGCTGCCGCTCCGAGCGGACGCGCCGAACACGACGGAGTACGGCGGAGAGCGCGTCGCCGCGCAGCAGCGGAACGCCTATCCGGATCTGCAACCCGCTATCCTGAAGGTCCCGCCACCACAGGCGTTCGAGCGCGCGCTCGCGGCCGTGCGGGAGATGGGCTGGCACCTCGTGGAGGCAAACGCTGCCGCGGGACGGATTGAGGCAACCGACACCACGTTTTGGTTCGGCTTCAAGGATGATGTGGTCATCCGCGTACGACCAACCGATGGAGGCAGCCGCGTGGACGTCCGGTCGCTCTCGCGTGTCGGCGGGGGTGATGCGGGTACGAACGCGAAGCGTATTCGCACGTATCTGGAACTGCTGACGCAACAGGATCGAACCGGAGAGTCGACGTGAGCGCCAGAGCCGCCCGTGAACGTGCGTTGCTCACGACCCTGATCGGATTACTTGCCTGGAGTCTGCTCGCAGTGGCAATAGCCGGCCCGGAAACGCAGGGCCGGCAAGCGGGCGATCCGCATCATAAAAAAGCAACGTTCGCGGGCGGCTGCTTCTGGTGCATGGAGCCGCCGTTCGATGCGCTGCCTGGCGTCGTGTCGCCGACGTCCGGCTATACGGGCGGGCACAAGAAGAGCCCCACGTAGGAGGAAGTATCCGCGGGCGGCACCGGCCACGCCGATGCTGTCGAGATTCTCTACGCTCCGGCGAAGATCACCTACGCGTAACTGCTCGATGTGTTCTGGAAGAACATCGATCCGCTCACGCCGAACCAGCAGTTCTGCGATGTGGGGCCGCGGTATCGATCGGCCGTCTTCTATCACGACGAGGAACAGAAACGGCTCGTTGAACGGCAGCACCGGTGACAGCCGCGTTAGCAGTACGATCTTGAATCCCTCGGTTTCGACGGCGCGTGCGATGGCCGTCATCTTCGGTCGGCCGAAAAGCCGGCGGGCGACCCAGCCGCGTGTCCAGTCAGGTCCCGGGGACGAATCCGCGGATCTGACAAAGTAGTCCTAGGGTGGCGCGATTTCGCGTGACGAACGACTGTGTGCCCAGCGAATGGGCCGTGCAACGATTCGTCGACCGTAGACTCGCGACGTGTACGGTCGCCGATCCCGCCAAGATCGGCGACCGCCCGTGGGAGCGGTGTACGTGGGTAAGGGGACGAACAATCCCGGCGAGCGAAGCGCCCGTCCGACTCAACCCCTGCGTCTATAGAAGAATCCGCCGCCGCCGAGCAGCAGCACCACGAGGACGATGACGAGCAATGTGGTCGTGTCCATTTTCTCTCCCCTGTGTTTCGCGAGCGCGGCCCTGCGTCATCGCGTCCACCGAACGGTCGTCGCGAACGACGGCGATTCGGCGCCTTCGCGGTCAGGATCACGCCAACTCCAACGTGTAGGCTAACAACGGCGCAGGCTGTTGTCTGTTCCCTTCTGAACACGGCAATAATGGCTGCCAGCCACCAAGCGAGACTCGCGTCTCGGCGAGCGTTGGAAGATGTCCGTCGAACTTGAGATCTCACAAGAGCCCTGAGAAATCCGACGTACCATCGATCTATGAACGGTTTAGACGCGATCGTGTGGCTAGCGCGCGTCGGGTTCCTTGTGAAGGGAGTGCTCTACATGGTCATCGGCGCACTGGCCCTCCAGGTCGCTGCGAAGGCAGGCGGACGCGTAACGGGAACGCGCGGCGCGCTCACGACCGTCCTCGGGCAACCGTTCGGCCGTACGCTGCTACTGGTGGTCGTCGTTGGGCTTCTCAGCTACGCCACCTGGCGCATCCTTCAAGGACTCTTCGACCCAGACCGTCTGGGTAACAATTGGCGCGGCCTTGCGATCCGTGCGAGCTTCGTGGCTCGCGGAGCCCTGCACGCGGTGCTGGGCTGGCAGGCATTCCGACTATATACCGGGCTGTCGGCCGCAGCGGGAACCAGCGAGCGGGAAGTCGCCACCGAGGCATTCCGGTGGCCGCTCGGTGATTGGCTGGTAGTGCTCGCAGGGCTCGGCCTCATCGGCTTCGCCGTGCAGCAGGTGTACGCGGCGATCACCTGCCGATTGGAGCGCAATCTCAATGTCGAAGAGATGCGACGCGAGGCTGGCGAGTGGGCGGTGGGCCTCAGCCGCTTCGGCGTGGCGGCACGCGCCGTTGTCTTTGCGCTGCTCGGATGGGCAATTGTCGTTGCCGGTTGGGCCCGCGATCCGTCGGAAGTCGGCACCACGGCGTCGTCATTTCGCACGCTCGCTGCACAACCGGGAGGGCTGGGCCGTTGGCTTCTCGGCGTGACGGCAGCAGGGTTCGTGGCCTACGGCTTCTACGAGATCATCCACGCCCGCTATCTACATATCCGACGCGTCCGGTAAGACCGCACCCGTGAAGCCGCGGGAACCCGGTTTCAAACAAGCAACCTTCCCGTTCCAAACCGAGCGCTCCGCTGGACTATGTCCCCACGATTGTCCCTGTGGCGTGCCAAAACCGTGCCTCCACAGCCAATGCCCGCCAAATCGTCTGATCGGAGAAGTGACAGGAAGCGAAGGATTTGCGAGGAAAATCGAGGTTGGTCGAGAGGCGGATTTCCGTTTAGCAAACCGCCGCCTTCGGCCACTCGGCCACCTCACCACTTAGAGCTAACTATTGTCGCACAAGGACTTGCGGACTTCACCCTTGGGACTGCGTCTGGCGATCTTTCGATTGTCCCTGAAGTTGTCCCTGTCGCGAGGTCGAGACGCCGGACAGCCTCGCCCAGGTCGCCGCACTCACAGTACTGTACCGCTCGAACACGCTCCGCGTCTTGTCACTCGAGTGGCGACGGGTGGACCTGGGCGGCCGAGTACGGCGCACAGGTGCTTCTCGATCCGCCGCTCGATGGGCGACGGCGCGCCGCTGCGCGGGCACATGGCGAGGCGTTCCGTCTCGAGCGCGTGAACGTGAATGCCTTCCGCGTGATCGTCGTCTCCTTCTGGTTATCGGGTCTGAATCAGCGACGGCCGCGTCTCGGATCGCCACATCTGTCACCCAGACCTCCTGGACGAATCTACACGTCCGCGCCTGCAACGCCGCAGACGACTGGGGTCAAGTGATTACTGCCGCATCGACATTGAACTGAGTCCCTCGAGTGGAGCTTGCGTTGACGGGCTCCCGGCCTGAGTACAGGAGGTGAAGGGGCGCCGACAGCCGGATCCTCAGTCGGACCATGCAGCGGCTTGATCACGGCGCCCGTGGAGGACTCTCGCGATCAAGATGTTTGCGTCGTGTCGATAGTAGATGACGTAGCTCTCGACGACGAACGAGCGAACGCCTTCGCCGAACTCTGGCCGGTTGCGACCCATGCGAGGCTGTTCGACGAGCAGCTCAAATCGATCGGAAGATGGCGTCAATGAGTCGATCGGCGGTCGCGGGGCTGGCATCCTCGGCGAGGTAGGACCAGATCTCCTCGAGGTCCTGCTCGGCAAGAGTGGACAGCCGATACGGCATCTAGGATTTCTTGGCGCGAGCAGCACGACCGCGCGACTTGATCCGTTCGGCGAGTTGTCGACCCGAACTCCTGTCGTACGCACGTCCCTCGAGCCGGGCGAACTGATCAAAGCCCGCTTGCACGTCGGCACGAAGCTGCTCCCTGGCTCGACACCAAGGTGCCGGCACTCGGCAACAGGACGCCGCGGCAGGCATCCAAGACCGCGGCCGGCCGCGAGCGCCTCGAAGCCCTGCTGGCAGACTACTCCCAGAAGAGCGCCAGCGGTAGCAACGCGTTCGAGCCGGACATCAGCACCTTGAAGCGAAAGCTGGGGCTCGGCTGACAGAGCTATCAGCGAATCGCACTATGTCTCGCTGACGAGCGCCGGTGCGGTCGCGGCGGTCCTGGAGTGCGCTGTGGCGGCTATGCCTTTCGGAAGACGACCGAGCGTCGCGCTTGCGCAGCGGTCACAACAAGCCGGAGGCGCCGATTTACCGCTGCCGTCTGCCGCTGCGCCCCCCAAACGCGGCACCTGCGGTGGTCATGCAAGCCCGATCCAGGCGCAAGCGGCGGTGCCGGCGAGGAGAGTAGCATCACGTTTCTCCTGCCGGCAGCGCCGCAGGTCCACGACCGGGTACGCAGCGCAGGGTGCCATGGCCTCCCTACTTCCACGCCCCCGTTCTCGGACGGAGCGCATGCGTCATGACGAAGTGCGCGACCTGACGGCCAACCCTGGCCCCGACCTCGTCAGCGGTCCGGAAGTGGATGCCTGAATAGACGCGCGCATCGATGACTTCCTGCATGCCCTCATCGAACGTGAGCCACTGACGAGTAACGCCCGAAAACGTCAGTTCGATCGGCACCCCTGGAGCGTCGCCGAACAACAGCCGCATGACGGTGGTCATTGCGCCGCTGTTCGCGGTGTGGCCGGACGGATACTCCGGATGCGGTGGCGTCGGGAGCAGTGGCAGCCAGGTCGAGTCGCCGGCAGTCGCCGAGTTGCCGTCGAGGTCACCAGCGACAATGGCGGGGAACGGCCGCCAGCAGGGCTTCAGTCATCGTGTACACACATGCGGTTCCCTCAACGCACCCGATCGGCGATCGTGTCCGTGTGAAACGCAGAATGCTCACGTGCCTCGAGCCACCCCTTCCCACTCGCTGCGGCCGCGCGGTCGGCACCGAAATCCTGCCAGGAGCTGTACCGATTGATGCTCAGAAACGTCCACGCTCCTCCCTCGAGGTGCGAGAGCACGACGCTGCCGGCCACCTTGGACTCCGGATCACGACGGCTTAGCAGCTCCTGCAGCTGCGTCCGGTGGCCAGGGGCAGGGCGATGCACGGAGACGACGTACACGGACGGCCCCGATCCAGTGAAATCCATCGCCTTCTGGAACTCGGCCCACGACGGACCCGCCACGTACGTGTCTTCATGCCATGCCCCCGCGGGCGCAGCGCCGGTCACGGTGGGGGGCGGAGGAGTGATTTCGACCGTCGCTCGAGGGCCCAGATGCTCGATCAGGCAGAAGTCCCAGTCGGCGCCTTCCTGATGCCGCAACAGGACGTAATGCGAGGCCATCGGATTTTTCGGATCCTGCTCCTTGAGGTTTTTCTCCAGTGCTGCTGCCTGCCCGGGGACCGCTTTCGCGAACTGCACGTGGTAAACGTCGGTCGGGCCCGGTGCGCTCGTCGCAGGCGTCTGTGCCTGCGCGACGGACCAGAAGCTCAGAACAGACAGGGCGACCAGGGACTTGACAGCATTCACAGGGCTACTCCTTGTTGAGGTGGCGCGCAGATCCTACCTCCTCAGCGCACCCATTTGTTGGATATTCGGGCGTGCCAATTTCCAGGCTGGCGGCTCACGCGCAGCGGCCGGCCGCTACTTCCCGACGATCCGCTTGAAAGCATCGGTGTTCCGAAGGGGCTCGAATGAGGGATGGGCCGCTACCCATGCGGCGAGCTTCGGGTCCCGCGAAACCGCCTCCTGCAGCCGTCGGATCGCGTCGTGGGGTCGTCCGGCCAACGCCAGTACGCCGGCCAGGCTGAAGTGGGAGTGGCCTGACGGATCAAGCGCGATGGCTTCCTCGCCGACGGCGATCGCCCGCGTGAAATCTTTGGCCTCCAAAAGACGATGGCCTTCCATCATCAGCATCCGGACCCGCCAGACGGTGAAGAGGCGGCGCAGCTCCGCGATCGGCTCGGCATGATCGTCGACGCGGAGATCGCAGTAGCGATCGGTGCCGCCGTAGCCACCGCCCTTCTTGACTATAAGGAGCGCGGCCGACTGCATCCCGCGAGCATCGCCTCCGGCCTTCTGGCCTTCCTCGAGCGCGCTGAGCATCCGCTCGGCGAGCGTCCCGCGAGTGCCCACGAAGGCGCGTTCCATCGCCATCACTGTTGCCTCACTGACGAGGATGTTGCCTTGGATCGAGAAGTCCGGGCCGGTGCGATGGCCAGCCCACGAGACCGTCTTGGACCCGGTGTGGGCGAGCGAATGCCCCGTGGCATCCACGATTCCGACTTGCCGGAGGTCGCGCTGCGGATCCTCCTTCAGCAGGATGGTCAGCGTCTCCTGTACGGTGCGCCCTTCGCGGAGGAGCTGCAGGCCGCGCGGGCCGAAGTTCGGATTGCCCATGGCCTGGGTCGCTATCGCGCCGACGCCCCCCTCGGCGAACGGCACTGCGGCCCCGACGGCGAAGAATCGAGACTGCACCGCGACGCCGAGCTCGCCCGTGGCTGGATCGCGCGCGACGATCGAGAAGGTCGCGATCGTCGGGGACTCTGCGGCCGCCGCCAGCGGCATCATCAGAACCAGTGTGCGGCACTGCAGACCAGTCGAACGAGCGATTTGTGCCGGTCGGTCATTGCTGCTCCGCGTAGCGTTACGTCCCGGCGGGCGTAGGGGCTGTGTGCTTGATGGCACACTGCGCCATCGGGCTGCAGTGTATCGCAGGAGGGTACCAGCCGCGGTCCAGAAAGCATGTTCCAGCAGCCAACGCCCAACCAGGAAACCCAAAAAAAACAGGCTGGCCCCGCACGCCTACACTGGCGGGTCAAGGAGCTCGTCTATCGGAACAGCGTCGAAGAGCGTGTGAACCTTCGACGGCGTGCCCTGTCGCGGCCCTTCTCTCGTCAGGCGAGACGCGTGGGTTATTGTTATCCTTCCGCGACCCATGATGACCCCGGGGACCAGGCTGGGCGTGTACGAACTGGTGGCGCCGCTCGGCGCCGGCGGCATGGGTGAGGTGCACCGCGCCAGGGACACGCGCCTCGGCCGGGAGGTGGCGCTGAAGCTGCTGCCAGCGGCCATCGCTGCGGACCCCGCCGGTCTGTCCCGGTTCGAGCAGGAGGCGCGCTGCGTCGCCGCCGTGAACCATCCGAACATCGTCGGCCTCTTCGACATCGGCCGCGAAGGGCCCGTCGCCTACATGGTGACGGAACTGGTCGACGGATCGACATTGCGGGGCGCCCGGCTTCCTGTCCGCAAGGTGACGGAGGTCGGCGCGCAGATCGCCGATGCCCTCGCCGCCGCGCACGCCGCCGGCGTCACCCACCGTGACATCAAGCCCGACAACGTGATGCTGACCCGCGACGGGCGCGTCAAGGTGCTCGATTTCGGGGTGGCGAAGGTCAGCCCCTCGGCCGGGGACGAGGGGTTGACCGTTGCTCAGACGGCGATCGGCTCGGTCGTGGGAACCGTCGGGTACATGGCGCCCGAGCAGGTGCGCGGCGAGCCGATGGGTCCTCGCACCGACATCTTTGCTGTCGGGGCGCTTCTCTACGAACTGCTCCAGGGGGCTCCCGCGTTCGATGGCGAGACGCCCGCCGAGGTAATGACGGCGACGCTGCGATCCGACCCCGCCGACCTTCCGTCCGGGGTGCCGGAACCCGTCCGGCAGATCGTCCATCGGTGCCTCGAGAAGGATCCGGGCGAGCGGTTCCAGTCCGCACGAGATCTGTCATTTGCGTTGCGCCGGCTTGCCGGCTCGTCCACGGCAGCCCTCCGGTTGGCTACCCAGCCTAGGCGAGCCGACTGGCGGCTCGCCCTCGCGCTGTCGGCCCTCATCCTCGGTGGGCTGCTTGCGGGGGGAGCGTTCCGGTGGGTCGGGTCAGCGCAGGACGGCGCGATCGATCCAATTCAACTGACCCGCGTGACGTCCGATCGGCGCAACGAGCTGGCACCGTCCTTCTCGCCGGACCGCACGCTCGCGGAGGACCATGATTGCGAAGGTAGCACCATGACGACGGCCAGTGGGCGCCAGTTCGGCGACGGCGGCGGGCTCCCAACCTCAAGGCCAGGCACCATCCGGGTGCAGAACGGCCAGACCCGGGCGAGGATAGACACCACCCCGGCGGAAGAGTGAGCCGACAAAACTGGTTTGGCAGCCTGGGAGGAACCATTGACCAGATCGCGACTGTTGGCTGTTGTCGGCATCACGATCACTCTGGTGATTCTGGGTGCGGTGGTCCGGAACCAAATCAAGGTCAATCAGGGACGCCAGGCCAGGGCCGCCTTGCGGGAGCAGCGCCACCCTGTCGTGCCACAGCCTACGGCGCTTGTGCAGCAGCGGGAGGCCTTGTTCGCCCTGCTGCGGCCGGTTTCGCTCAGCAACTGCCAGCTCGAGAGATTCGGGGAGGAACACGATGGGGGTTACCTGATGTGCGGCAACCTTCTGGGCGGCGTGCAGTCGGGTTACTCGTATGGGATCGGTGGTTACGACAAGTGGGGCTGTGACACCTCGAGAAAGCTTGACGTGAAGGTTCACCAGTACGACTGCTTCAACACGACCAGGCCCCGATGCTGGGGCGGCGACACTCTGTTCCACGAGGAGTGCGTCGGCAGTCGCGAAGACGTCGTGGACGGGCGCGTGTTCGACACCATTGAACACCATGTTGCGAGCAATGGCGACAGCGGACGGCATATCGTGCTGAAGATGGATGTCGAGGGCGCAGAGTGGGACTCGCTACTGTCTGTTCCGGAAGCAAGCATGGGACGGGTCGATCAGATGGCAGTGGAGTTCCACTGGAGCGAGGATGACGAGTTCCGCTGGGTGCACGACGAAAAGCACCTGCGCGTCATCGAGCGCCTGAAGCAGTTCTTTGAAGTCGGTCACATTCATTTCAACAACGCCAGCTGCATTGGAGACCTCGCGCCGTTCCCATCATCGGCCTACGAGGTGCTCTTCGTGAACAAACGGCTGGCCGTTGTCGATCGCGGTCTTCCGAAGGGTGGGCCGCATCCTCTCGACGCACCTAACAATCCAGCACTCCCGGACTGCCAGGCCACGAGCCGTTGACCTTTCGGGATGGCTCCTTCGCTACACCAAGGCCGCGTCTCCATCTTGCGCGGTATTGCCCTATCGCAACGCCGAGACGGTGGCGTACCACTACTTGGCGCGCTGGTGCGCCCCGCGACGCCGGTCAGAGGCGCCGCGTGAATCCGAACAGCCGGTCCGCCGTGCCCCCGAAGATCATCTGCCGTTCGGGCGGCGAGAGATGGGCCAGGTATTCTCCAATCTCTTCCCGATGCCGACGGTACGACTGCGGGGTGGCAGTCGCGCTGAATCCACCGCCGTAGATCATCCGCCCGGCGCCCCACGCCTCCGTGAGTTGACGCATGACCGGCCGGATGTCGCGGTGCGGGTAGGTTGTCGGCGCAGGCACGGCGGCAATTTTCATGACCGTGTTCGGCAGCCGTGACCACCCGAGAACCACGGCATACTCCTCGGGCGTCCCCTGGAACGGACGTCCCAGGTGATCGATGATCACTGTTGTTTGCGAGAACTCGCGGATCAACGGCTCGAATCCCGGCGCATACCGGGGCTCGAAGTGCAGCTGCACCGCCAAACCCAGATCGGCGGCGGCCTTCCACAGCGCTCGCAGTTCGGGC
>Ga0183260_10004110_pt1 | contig 11613 bp, 11 predicted proteins | sample AntDrymUQ4972206_2_FD_129768 | JGI IMG/M metagenome (GOLD analysis project Ga0183260, IMG submission 129768) | Polar desert sand microbial communities from Dry Valleys, Antarctica - metaG UQ497 (22.06) (version 2) (version 2) | ecosystem: Environmental > Terrestrial > Soil > Desert | place...
ATGCATCCATCCCATAATCGCTCTCGGCCTACACCTGCATCTTACGGAGAAGGGAATAAGGGCGTCAACACAATTAAGGATGAAGGATGAAGGCGGGAGGATGAATAAGACTTAATGATTCCCCGAAAGGGTGATTCAGCGAACAGACGAAACCCCGGATTGATTTCTTCATCCTTCCGCCTTCATCCTTCGTCTGGTGTATGCTACGCGGCGCATGTTGAGGACAGTATTGGGTGCTTTGTGGCGCGGCGCGCCGAGACGAGTTCGTCGGTGGGGCGTATGGGTAGTCGAGCCGCGCTTCGCGGCGACCGCCGGGGCGGTTGTGTCGGACGAGCGCGGTCGCGTGCTGTTGCTCGACCACACGTTCCGCCGGGGCAGCGGGTGGGGTATTCCGGGCGGTTTCCTGATGAAGGGTGAACAGCCGGAAGACGCCGTGCGGCGCGAGTTGTGCGAAGAGACCGGGATTAAGCTTGACCGCGTGGAACTCGCCTTTGTGCGGACGATCAAGCGCCCGCGCCAAATCGAAATTATCTACCGCTGCCACGCCAATTGTCCCGATGAAGCTTTCGCCCGCAGCATCGAAATCAGAAGCCTCGCATGGTTCGCCCCCGAAGAGCTACCTTCTGAGTTGACCCTCGATCAACGTCAACTAATCGCGCGCGTGCTGGCCGAAGATACGAAGCCTTTTGAGTAAATGATATGCTGCAAGAAAATAGAGGTCAGAGGTTAGAGGTCAGAGGTTAGCTACAGACAGCCTTTGACTGACCTCCAGCCTCTGACCTCTGATTCAGGAGAATGAAAACCATGATGCCGAAGCTTATTCCGTCGCAGGAAGACGTGATGCAGACCCTGAAACGGACGGGCGCTTTCCGCGAAGGCCATTTCGTTTACCCTTCGGGAAAGCACACGCCGCATTACTTTCAAATGCCGCTCGCTTTTCGCTACTACGACACGGCGCGCGTGTTGGCGGTCGCCCTCAGCCGCAAGTTTCGTCTCGAAAAAGAGATTTCGAGCGCGCTCCCCAAAATCGCGATCATCTCTCCGAGTCCCGGCGGCATCCCCGTCGCCTTCGGCGTGCGCGAGGCGTTGAGCGCCGAACAGATTTACTGGGCCGAGCGCGAGGACGGCAAGCGCCGCTTTCGCCAGTACGTCAATCAGGGCGAGATACACCCATGCGTGATCGTTGACGACATCACGCGCAGCGGCGAAGCGTTGATGGAAACCGTCAACATCGTGCGCGAACTCGGCGCGACGATCATCGGCTGCGGCGTCATCGTCCGCTTCACCTCCGCGCCCGACAAGATTGGCGATGTGCCAATTCTTTCTCTCATGGATTACGAAGCCAAATGGTATGACGAAGGCGAGCAGTGTGCGGATTGCCAGAAAGATGTCCCGGCGGAACACGTCCGTTTTTAAGGGAGTAGGCAGCCGGCAGTAGGCAGCGGGCAGAAAGCAAGAAGGCAGACAAGAAACAAGTCGAGCCGCATCATGACCCGCTTACTGCCTGCTGCCTACTGCCGGCTAGATTTCGTGTCGGTTCGTCAGCGCCTTGTCCATCGTCACTTCGTCAACGTATTCGAGGTCGCTGCCGACCGGCATGCCCATCGCAATGCGCGTCACGCGCACGCCGAGCGGCTTCAGGAGGCGGTTGATGTAGTTGGCCGTCGCTTCGCCTTCCATTGTCGGGTTGGTGGCGAGAATCACCTCGCGGACTTCGATGCCTTCGTTGTTTTCGGGACGCAGGCGGGGGAGGAGATTCTGGAGCCGGAGATTCTCCGGGTTGACGCCGCGAATCGGCGACAGGCTTCCGTGCAGGACGTGGTAGAGACCCGGATAGCTGCGCGTTTTTTCGACGGCGATGAGATTGTAAGGTTCTTCGATGACGCAGATCATCGAGCGGTCGCGCGATGGAGAGGCGCAGAAGCGGCACGGGTTAACGTCCGTCAGATTGTTGCAGACATCGCATGAAACGATCCGGCGCTTAACTTCCTGAAGCGCGTCCGCAAAACGCTCAACGTCCGCGTCCGACATTCGCAGAATATAAAACGCGAGACGCTGCGCCGACTTCTGGCCGATGCCCGGCAGTCGCTTAAACTCGTCAATCAGTTTTGTGACCGGCTCAGAGTATTCGAGCATAATTCGATTTCGGATTGCGGAATGCGGATTGAAGAAACAACACTTTCTAATCCGCATTCCGCAATTAGAGGATTCCCGGCGGGAGCATGCCGCCGAGCTTGCTTTGCATCGCTTCGTCAACCTTGCGGCTCGCCTCGTTGACGGCGGCGACGATCATGTCCTGAAGCATCTCGACATCGCCGTCCTTGACTGCCTCCGGGTCAATCTTGAGCGATTCCAGTTCTTTAGTCCCGCGCATCTGCACGGTGACCACACCGCCGCCCACCGAGGCGTCAACGATCATCGCCTCCATCTCTTTCGTCATCTTCTCCTGCATAGCTTGCGCCTGCTTCATCATCTTCTGCATGTCCATCCCACCCGGAAACTTCATTGTGATGCCCTCTCTTCGGATTGAATCTTATGTAATCCATCCTAACTTTCATCCCGCGCGAATGCAACGGCCAATCGGAGTGATGAGTACTGAGTGATGAGTACTGAGAGAAAGACTCGCAGATTCCCACTCAGTACTCATCACTCAGTACTCATCACTCAAGGATTCGTGCTATAAGCGAATCCTGAAGCTATGAAGCGTTACGTTATCAAAAGACCCGAAGGTGCGCAGGGTGAGGTGCCTGAACGTCTCGCGCGCTACCGCGAGGAATTGAATGCGGAGCAGTTGGCGGTGGCGACCGCGCCGGGCGGGGCGGCGCTCGTTATCGCGGGTGCCGGGTCGGGAAAGACGCGCGCGATCACGTACCGCGTCGCGTACCTCGTCGAAAGCGGCGTCGCGCCGTCGCGCATCATGTTGGCGACGTTCACTAATCGCGCGGCGCGCGAGATGCTCCGGCGCGTCGAGCAACTGACCGCCGGTGGCGGCGACGTCAGCCGGCGCGTGTGGGGCGGCACGTTTCACCGCATTGCGAACCTCACGCTGCGCCGCCACGCCGCCGCGCTCGGGTATGATTCTAATTACACGATTCTTGATTCGGAAGACGCGCGCGATTTTCTGAACGTGTGTGTGGACGAGGCCGGCATTGACACTAAAGCGCGTCGCTTCCCGAAGGCGGAAGTCTTGCAGGACATCATCAGTTTTGCGAACAACACCGATCAGCCGATTGCCGAGGTGGTGGCGCGGCGGCATCCGCACTTTGAGCCATTAACTCAGCAGATCGCCCGCGTTGATCGTTTGTTTGCGGAGCGCAAGCGCGAGCGCAACGTGATGGACTACGACGACCTTCTGCTCAACTGGAAACGTCTGCTGATGGAGAAAGACGAAATCGCACGGCTCTACCGGGATCAGTTTCAGCACGTCCTCGTTGACGAGTTTCAGGACACGAATAAGCTTCAGTCGGAAATCGTTGATTTGCTCGCCGCCGGGCACCGCAACGTGATGGTTGTCGGCGACGACGCGCAGAGTATTTTCGCGTGGCGCGGCGCGGCCGTTGAGAACATCTACGAATTTCCTCAGCGCTACCCGGAGGCGAAAATCTTCCGCCTCGAATCCAACTATCGTTCGACGCCGGAGATTCTCGCGGTGGCGAACGTCTCGATTGCCTCGAACCGCAGGCAGTTTCCGAAAACGCTGCGCGCCGTGCGCCCGTCGCTCGGCCTCAGCCCGGCGCTCGTGCCGTGTCACGACGCCGACCAGCAGGCGGCCTTCGTCGCCGCGCGCGTGCTCGAACTGCGCGACGAAGGCATACCCCTCGAAGACATCGCGGTGCTGTATCGCTCTCATTATCACTCGCTCGAATTGCAGCTTGAGTTGACGCGGCGCGGCATTCCCCACAGCGTCCGCAGCGGCGTGCGCTTCTTCGAGCAGGCGCACATCAAAGATGTCGTCGCGTACCTGCGCCTCGTCGCCAACCCGCGCGACGAATTGGCGTGGAAGCGTTGCCTGCGCCTCATCCCGCAAATCGGAACGGCGATTGCGAACAGAATTTGGGAACAGATCGCTTTCACGCCCGACCCGCTCGCGCTCGTCGTGCGCGGCGGCGCGGACTCGGCGGCGGCGCGGCGCGGAAGCGGCTGGACGGAGTTTCGTGCGCTGCTCGAAAGCCTCGTCGCGGATGACGCCCGTCACAGCCCCGCAAAGCAAATTGAGATCGTCCTCGCGCGCGGCTACGAAGCGCACCTTTCCGCCACTTACGAGAACGCCGAGTCGCGCCTCGAAGACTTAAAGCAACTGATGCGTTACAGCGCCCGCTACAACTCGACCGAAGAATTCCTGGGCGAACTCGCGTTGCTCTCAACCGAGCGTTACGGTGCGCCGCAATCTCTAACCGGCGAAGACGTCGTGATGGGCGGCGACGAAGATGAATTGCTGACGCTCACTTCGGTGCATCAGGCGAAAGGCTTGGAGTGGTGCGCGGTTTTTGTAATCTGGGCGGCGGACGGCAAATTCCCAAGTCCGCGAAGTTTGCGCGACGCCGAAGGCGAGGAAGAGGAGCGACGCCTGTGGTACGTCGCTCTGACGCGCGCCCGCGACCAGCTTTACATCACTTACCCTCTGATAGTCACTGACTACAACCGGCAGACCGTCGTCCAGCGCCCGTCGCGCTTCGTCACCGAAGTGCCCCCCGACCTTTATGAAATCTGGAGCCTTGAGGAAGAAAGCGACCCGGCTCCACTTGCTATCACGCCCGGAGGTGAGGGCGGTGCGCCGGACGAGTACGTTAATTGATTTTGGATTTGCTATTGGAAGGTCGGTAGGAGTCAACTCAATCTGGACTGGAAAAAGCCAGACCTAAAATTTGAGATTCAAGATTTGAGATTTCAAAATCTAATCTCTTAATCTGAGATTTCAAATCTCGAATCTCAAATAGAAATCACATGTCACCAATGACTCAAATCAACGATAGCGAGACTCGACCGACTGAGCGCACGCTGGCCGCTGAGGTCAAGCTTTATTACGACCTTTACGTTCCGGCAGGCGAAGCGCCGCGCCCGCTGCTGATCGCGCTGCACGGCTATGGCAGCAACAAGGGGTGGATGATGCGTGAGGCGCGGCGGTTCGCGCCGGAGAATTTCGCGGTCGCCGCGCCGCAGGGGTTTCATCAACACATGAAAGAGCCGAAGGAGAAAGGCGGGCCGCTGCGCTACGGCTTCGGCTGGCTGACGAACTTTCACGCGGAAGACTCCGTCGCGCTGCACCATCGCGCGCTACTCGATTTAATCGGAACGCTCGTGCGCGAGGGTGTCGCGGATTCGTCGCGCGTCTTTCTGTTCGGCTTCTCGCAGTCGTGCGCGCTGAATTACCGTTTTGCTTTCACGCACACGGAAGTTTTGCGCGGCGTGATCGGCGTCTGCGGCGGAATGCCGGGCGACTGGGAGATGAGCGCGCAATATAAAAACACCGACGCCTCGGTGCTTCATCTTCACGGCACGCGCGACGAGTTTTATCCGCCCGCGCGCGTTAATGGTTATGAGGAAAGTCTGCGGCGTCGCGCCCCTGATGTCGAAGTGCGACGCTACGACGCCGGTCACGAGCTTACGCCTGCGATGCGAGATGATGTGAGAGTGTGGTTGCGACGCTTCGTCGAATAATGCGGAAGCTCGCACAATCGAGGTGAGCGTAAACTTTGGAGGTATCGTGTATGAGTAGAAGAATCCTTCTCGGCGGTGCGATCCTCATTGCCGGGATGCTTTTGCAAAGCGGGTGTATGACAATGTCGGAAGCGACGGCAACGGAGAATGACAAGAACGTGGCGGCGGTGCGCGCGGTGCTCGACGCACAGGTGGCGGCGTGGAACCGGGGCGACATCGGAGAATTTATGAAGGGCTACGAGCGCGCGGAGACGATTGTGTTTGTGTCCGGCGATAACGTCACGCGCGGATGGCAGACGGTGATGGATCGCTACAAAAAGAATTACGGCTCCCCGGAAAAGATGGGCACGCTCGTCTTCAGCGAGTTGGAAATTAAGCCGCTCAGTCCGTTCTACGCGACGGCGGTCGGGCGCTGGCAACTGACGCGCGCCGGGGACACGCCGCACGGTCGCTTCACGCTCATCTTTCGCCGCACCGCCGAAGGCTGGCGCATCGTCCACGACCACACATCTTCCGCGTAGGAAGGTCTGGAGTCTGAAGTCTGGAGTCGGGAGTCAAGAACTCTGTGACTTCAGACACCAGACTTCAGACTCCAGAATTTATGGAGTCTTTAGTAGTTATCGGTTGCTCGCAACTCGTGACGCTCAAGGGCGCGGCGCGTCCGCGCGTGGGGGCGGAGATGCGCGAGCTTGCGATTATTGAAGACGGCGCGCTGCTGGTGCGCGACGGGCGCATTGAGTTTGTCGGGGCGCGGCACGAAGTCGAGAAGCGCATCGGAGATTCTGTCGAGGCGTACGACGCCGGGGGGCGCGTCGTGATGCCGGGCTTCGTTGACGCGCACGCGCATCCGGTGTTCGCCGGGACGCGCGTTGACGAGTACGAAATGCGCGCCGGGGGTGCAACGTATCAGGAAATCGCCGCGCGGGGCGGTGGCATTCGCGCGACCGTCAGGCGCACACGCGCGGCGACGGAGGATGAACTTGTCGCGGAGGCGAAGCGTCGGAGTCGCTGGTTTCTGCGCAACGGCACGACGACCGTCGAAGCGAAGTCGGGTTATGGGCTGACCGTTGAAGATGAATTGAAAATGCTTCGCGTCGTTCGTCGCTTGGGTGACGAGACGCCGCTCCGGTACGTGCCGACATTTCTCGGCGCGCATGAAGTGCCGGACGAGTATCGTGCGCGGCGCGCGGAGTATGTCGAGTTAGTTGTCGAAGAGATGCTGCCGCGCGTCGCGGGCGAGCGGCTCGCCGAATACTGCGATGTGTTCTGTGAAGAGAAAGTTTTTAACGTCGAAGAGTCGCGGCGCATTTTGACGGCGGCACGCGCGAGTGGCTTGGGGCTGCGCCTTCACGCCGACCAACTTTCACTTTCGGGCGGGGCGTTACTCGCTGCCGAACTGCGGGCGGCAACCGCCGATCATCTCGAACACACCGACGCCGAAGGGATCAGGGCGCTCGCGGAAGCCGGCGTGCAGCCGGTGCTCTTGCCCGGCTCGGTCTACGCGCTCGGCGCGTCGCGTTACCCGGCGGCGCGCGAGATGATTGACGCCGGGCTACCGGTCGTCCTTGCGACTGACTTCAATCCCGGATCGTCGCCGACCGCTTCGATGCCGATGATTCTTTCCATCGCCTCAACGCACATGAAGATGACGCCCGCCGAAGCGTTAACCGCCGCGACAATCAACGCCGCTTACAGTCTCGGCAGGGGCGGGGAAATCGGCTCACTCGAAGTGGGCAAACGCGCTGACTTTGTGGTTCACGACTGCGCGGATTACCGGGAGATTGCCTATTTTTTCGGCGTCGAGCACGCGCACGCGGTTTTCATTGACGGGCAAGTTGTGTATGAGCAGGCGACCACAACATAGCGGCGAAAAAAGATGCTTGACGCACTACATGTTGTCATTTATTATTTGGGTAACACTGGAAAGGAGGTGATCAAAACAAAGTATGAGTTCTTATCACAGTGAGGTGGCTGAGGCCTGATAAGCCTCAATCGGCGCTATCGCGAAGTCTTAACAGACTCCGATTGAGGCGGCGACCCACTAAGCAGTAATGTGAGCGGTCGGACGGCCAGTCCCATCAGTTCACCGGAAAGCCCGCGCAAACGAATCGCTTGCGCGGGCTTCCTCTTTACTGAAGGATGAGTGATGAATAAGAAGACGCGTGGGCACGGAGATGGGGAGACGTGGCGCTCAGAGTCTTACTCGCCGCGTCTCCTCAGTCGCCCACTCCCCGCGTCCTTCTTCTGTCTTCATCCCTTAGCATTACCTTCCGTACTGTCGTTGCGCGATCTTGGCGAGCGCGACGGTGAGTGCGGCGGCGCCGAGCGTCTTCACGAGCGCGGGTTGCTCGGCGTAGAAGTCGCTGATCCGGTCAATCACGGATGGGTCTTGCTTTTCCGCTTCGACGGCGGCCTGCTGAATCGCTTCGGGCGAAATCTGCTCGGCCTGTTCGGGCGTGACCTCTTGTTGCCCGCCGCCGAGAAGTCCGGCGAGTCCCGCACCACCGCCCCCGGCGCGTGAAAGCACCTGCGAAAGAATGGTTGGGCCGAGCGCGCCAATTAGCATGTTGAGAATGCCGGCGCGCTGGGTGCCATTCGACTGGCCGAAGAGTTGCGCTAGCATGTTCGGGAACGGCGGCGTCTGATTGGAGCGAAATGCTTCGGCGATGCCGTCAGCCATCGCCGATTTCGGTGCGGCCTGCGCGAATTGATCGAAGTCGTTATCAACAGTGTCCGGCGCTTGGTTGGCCTGCGCGCCTCCATACTGTTGCAAAATGTTGCCGATTTGATTCATCCAGTCCATATGTTTCCTTAACCTTTCTACGTTGTTAGAAGATCACACGCCGAAGAAGCGGGACAGGCTTTCCGGCCTGTCTGTTCTACTGCTAAATGCCATTGAAAGGGAACGAGTGCGAGTGTACCTCATCGCCCGCCCCGCGTTAAGGCTTGGCCGGGGGCGTCGGCGGCGTCGAAGGCGGCGCGGTGGATGTCGTCGTGGTTGTGGTTGTTGGCGTCGTTCGCTCCGAGGGCATGATGCGCGACGTGTCGGGATTGTCGGGCGAAGTGTGCGTGTGGAAAATCCTCCACTCCGTCCCGATGCGGCGGAAGACGAGTGAGAGCCGGCCCGTCGAACTCTCCGGCTTCCCGTCAAAGGTTTGCGACTGTGTCCATAAACAGGTGACGAGCGCGGCGTCGCGTCCGAGCAACTGCACGCGCACGTCGCGCACGTCGAGCTTAATGTTTCCCATCTTCGGGTAGGAACTCGCGCGGTTGGCGCGCACCTGATCCCACGTCGTCGTCGTCGTGCCGTTATAGTTGAAGATGAGCAGGTGCGGTGATTTCCAGTAGACGCTCATTGCGGCCTCGGCGTCGGCGCGGCGGATCGCGTCAATAAGCGTGTTGAATGCGGCGTTGACGGCCTTCACCGCCGGGTCGGTCGCGTCTTGCTGCGGCGCGCGTGCCGGTGCTGCGCGCCGTTCACGCGCGAGCGGCGCGGCGTTGGCGGCAGGCGTGGTGCTCTGAGTTGGTTGCTGCGGCGTCGCCTCGCTCGCCGTCGTTGATGTTTTCGGCGGCGGAGCCGGGCTTGTGTTTTGCTGGCCTGTGGATTGCGCGCCCGAATTTATGTCTTGCGCGAGAGCAGGCGCGGCGAGCACTGAAAGGATGACTGCGTAAGCGACTAAGGTGTGTTTCATCATCGTCATGATTATTCCTGTATTCGGGTGAACGGCACGGATCAAGACAAAGTTCAATTCGCGCCGTGCTCGCTTGCGGGAGTGTTCAGATGAGTTTGGCGGCGGCACGCAGGCGCTTCGCCGAACGCTCGCGCCCGATGGCGACGAAGACCTCGAACATTGATGGCCCGACCGCCTGACCCGTGAGCGCGGTGCGCGAGGCGTTAATCAGCAGCCCGGCTTTGACGCCCGCTTCTTCGGCGAGTCGGCGGAGCGCCGCTTCACACGTCTCCGCCGTAAAGTCATCAAGATTCTCCACACGCTCGGCCAGCGCGGGCAGCAATTCTTTGAGGCGCGGGTCTTTCTTCAAATTCTTCGTGATTGCCGCTTCATCAAATTCAAACTTGTCGGAGAAGTAGGCGCGACCCTGTCCCGAAAAATCTTTGAGCGTGTAGAACCGCTCGCGGATTAAATTGATTGTGCGCCCGAACCATTCGCGTTCGCCCGCCTTAAACTCCGGCTGCCACAAGCCGCTCGCTTCCAACTCGGCGCGCACCATCGGCAAAAGTTCTTCAAGCGGCATCGTGCGGATGTATTCGGCGTTCATCCACAAAGCCTTCGGGTCAGTCCACTGGCGCACATCCGTCTCGCTGAAATTGAAGACGGCGTTCGCGCGATGAATGCCTTCGAGCGAAAACTTTTCGACGAGTTGACTGAGCGACATCACTTCCTGATCGTCGCCGGGCGACCAGCCCAGAAGCGCGAGGAAGTTGCGAAACGCGGCGGGCACGAATCCGCGATCACGATATGTCGTGAGCGAGACGACCTCGCCGTGTTTGCGTTTCGAGAGCTTCGCTTTGTTCGGCGCGAGGATGAGCGGCAGGTGCGCGAAACGTGGGACGCTTGCGCCGAGCGCCTCGTAGATTAGAATCTGCTTATGCGTGTTCGTCAGATGATCCTGACCGCGAATCACATCGGTGATACCCATCTCGATGTCGTCAACGACGACCGAGAGATTGTAGAGCGGGTCGCCGCCGCCGGAGCGCAGTAGCACGAGGTCTTCGATCTCCGAGTAATCGCGCTCCTGCGTGCCGTACACCGCATCTTCAAATGTTGAGCGTCCCTCGCGCGCCACTTTCAGTCGGACGGCGAACGGCTCACCGTCGGCGGAGCGCCGGTTCGATTCATCGAGCGGCAAATCGCGGAACGGATTGCTGCGGTGATCCGCGCCTTCGGTGCCCGTCGCGCGCGCTCTCTCCGCAATCTCCTGCTTCACGTTCGCGTCGCTGCGTTCTTCCTTCGGGGTGAAATCCCGGTAAGCCTTGCCTTCTTCCAACAGCCGTGCGGCGGCGGCGCGGTGCTTGTCGGCGTTCGCGGATTGGTAGACGATTTCTTCATCATAGTCGAGGCCGAGCCACTCCAAGCCTTCGAGAATCGAGCGCGTCGAGGCCTCGGTCGAGCGTTCGCGGTCGGTGTCTTCGATGCGCAGCAAAAACTTGCCGCCCGTCTTGCGCGCGTAAAGCCAGTTGAACAGCGCGGAACGCGCCGCGCCGATGTGCAGATAGCCGGTCGGGGATGGTGCGAATCGAACTCGTATAGACATAACAATAGAGGTCAGAGGCTAGAGGTCGGAGGTCAGTAAAAACTGATTTCTACCAACCTCTAGCCTCTGACCTCTGACCTCTGAGATTCTGGCGGAGATGACAGGATTCGAACCTGCGATAGGCTTTTGACCTATAACGGTTTAGCAAACCGCCGCCTTCAGCCACTCGGCCACATCTCCGTGCTTTTGGGCGAAAAGGATTTTCCGGTCTGCGGTGTTCGCTTGTCAAGCCGGTAGCAGCGGGCAGCAGGCAGATGGCAGCGGGCAGAAAGCGGAAGGCAGTAGGCAGTGAAAGATTTGGTGATGCATCGAATCTCGAATCTCAAATTTGAGATTCAAAATTTGAAATTGCTTTGAGGCTGCCCGCTGCCCGCTGCCCGCTGCCTACTTTTAGAGATAGAATCTGCTTCCGGCAATGCAAAACATTTCACAGAACATCTCCCCGTCGCGGCGGAAGTTTTTGCGCGGGTTGACGGCGACCGGTCTCGTCGGCCTCTCATTGGTGGGCGCATACGCGACGCTCGTCGAGCCGTATTATTATGAACTGACAAATACCGATATTTTTATCCACGATCTGCCCGAAGGCTTCGACAACTTCCGCATCGCGCACATCACCGACGTACATCACAGCCGCCTTGTTCCGATTGAGGAAGTCGCACGCGTCGTCGAAATCACCGCCGC
>Ga0183260_10004111_pt1 | contig 11611 bp, 9 predicted proteins | sample AntDrymUQ4972206_2_FD_129768 | JGI IMG/M metagenome (GOLD analysis project Ga0183260, IMG submission 129768) | Polar desert sand microbial communities from Dry Valleys, Antarctica - metaG UQ497 (22.06) (version 2) (version 2) | ecosystem: Environmental > Terrestrial > Soil > Desert | place...
CGACGCGCGCCGGATTGGTGAAGGCAGTTGACGGAGTGAGCTTTTACCTTGATGAAGGCGAGTTGCTCGGTCTTGTCGGCGAGTCGGGGTGTGGCAAGTCAATCACGGCGCTGTCGCTGATGCGGCTCGTCGCGCCGCCGGGTCGGATTGTGGGCGGCGAAGTTGTTTTCAACGGCGAGAAATTGTTGGGCGCTTCGGAAAAACGGATGCGGGAGATTCGCGGCGACGACATCGCGATGATCTTTCAAGACCCGATGACTTCGCTGAATCCCGTCTATACCGTCGGCGAGCAGATTGCGGAGGCGCTGCGGCTGCATCGAAAGTTGTCGCGCAAGGACGCGCGGGCGGGGGCTGTCGAGGCGATGAAGGAAGTGGCGATTCCTGACCCGCCGAGGCGCGCGGACGATTACCCGCACCAACTGTCGGGCGGGATGCGGCAGAGGGTGATGATCGCGATGGCGTTGGCGTGCGACCCCGTTCTCTTGATCGCCGACGAGCCGACGACCGCGCTCGACGTGACGATTCAGGCGCAGATTCTTGAGTTGCTCGACGAATTGAGAAAGACGCGAAAGCTCGCGGTGTTACTTATCACGCATGACCTCGGTGTGGTGGCGGAAGTCGCGGATCGCGTCGCGGTGATGTACACGGGGAGAATCGTCGAAGAATCGCCGGTTGAAGAAATGTTCGCGCGTCCGAAGCACCCGTACACCGAAGGGTTACTTCAATCTGTGCCGAAGCTGACGGCGGCGAGCGCCGCGAAGGTTGAGCGGCTTTCGACCATCGAGGGTACGGTGCCGAAGCCGACGGATTTGCCGCCGGGCTGCCACTTCGCGCCGCGCTGTTCGCACCAGATGCCGCGCTGCACTGAGGGCGAGCGGATTCCGTTCTACGAATTAGAAAATAGCGTGCGCGTGCGCTGTGTGCTCTACGATCTCGCGGCGGCGGTTGCTGCCGACACCCAAGCCACAGAACAGGAAACCGGGAGCGCGTCGCAGTGAGGGAAGGATTGACGAACGAACGAATGCAAACGGTGCCCGCCGCCGAAATTTCAGCGGCGCGCGCACAAGACGCGCAGTCCCCGCACGCGCCTGAAGAACTGGTGCGCGTGCGCGGCCTCTTCAAGCATTTTCCGGTCGCGGGGAGCGACGACGTGGTGCGCGCGGTGGACGGTGTGACGTTCGAGATTCTGCGGGGCGAGACGCTCGGACTCGTCGGCGAGTCGGGGTGCGGCAAGTCAACGGTGGGGCGCTGTCTGCTGCGCCTGATTGAGCCGACGCGCGGCGAGATTTATTTTGAAGATAAGGAAGTTCGCGCGTTGTCGGGCGGCGATCTACGTCGCTTGCGGCGCGAGATGCAGATTATTTTTCAAGACCCGTATGCGTCTCTGAACCCGCGCCTGACGGTGCGCGACATCGTAGGTGAGCCGCTCGTGATTCACGGCCTCGGCGGCAAAGAAGAGCGGCGCGCGCGCGTCGCCGACCTTCTGAAAAAAGTCGGACTCGATCCCGATTATATGAATCGTTACCCGCATGAGTTTTCCGGCGGGCAGCGACAGCGAATCGGCATCGCGCGGGCGCTCGCGTTGAACCCGAAGTTGATCGTCGCGGACGAACCCGTCTCGGCGCTCGACGTGTCGGTGCAGGCGCAGGTCATCAATCTGCTCGAAGACTTGCAGAAGGAATTTGATCTCACGTATCTGTTTATCTCGCACGGCCTCGCGGTCGTGGAGCACATCTCGACGCGCGTCGCGGTGATGTATTTGGGGCGCATCGTCGAGGTAGCGAGTGCGGCGGAGCTTTACGCCAACCCTTTGCACCCGTACACGCGCGCTCTACTTTCAGCAATACCCGTCCCCGACCCGACACGCAAGCGCGAGCGCATTGTGCTCAAAGGCGACGTGCCGACGCCGATTAACCCGCCCGCCGGGTGCCGCTTTCACACGCGCTGCCCCGACGCGATTCCCGAATGCTCGAAGATTGATCCCGATTTGCGCGAAATCGCGCCGGGGCACACCGTCGCCTGCATCCGTGTGCCGGGTTGGGCCGACGCACCGACGGCGGCGTGAAAGGCAAAAGTAAAAAAGGTAAAAGGCAAAACTTAAGAAATGGGGGGAGATGTTATTCGTCATCAACGGCAACTTCGACCCTTTCCTCTCCCTCTCCGAAACCTCGTTGATGCACGGTGCGTATCAAAAGGCGAAAAACATTCGTACAAGTTAGGCGAAATATAAATTCGTTCTCCAATCTCCCGACAATAAGGACGGAAAAACTTATGAGCGCCTCGAACATCCCGAGTTACGCCACGCCGCAGCCAACGGCCGCGCCCGCGAAATCAACAATCGAGACCCTGACCGGAATCTTCTTCGAGCCGGGCGAGACGTTTGAAGCCCTGAGAGAGCGCCCGCGTTTTCTCGTCGCCGCCCTCATCATTCTCGCGTTGACGCTGCTGTTCACCTTCGTGCTGTTTCAGCGCATCAACTTCGAGCAGTTTATGCGCGCGCAGATTGAGAACTCGCCGCGCACCGAGCAGATGACGCCGGAGCAGAAGGAGCAGGCCGTCAGGATGCAGAGCGGCACCGTCGGCAAGTCAATCGCTTATGGCGCGCCGGTGATCGTCTTCGCAATTATCTTCGCCGCCGGCGGGGCGCTCTACCTGCTCGGCACGATGATGATGGCCGGCAGTATCAGTTACAAGCAGGCGATTTCCGTGTGGGTCTATGCGAGTCTGCCGCCCGCCGTGCTGTTCACGGTCGCCAACATTCTCGTCCTGTTTTTGAAGTCCGCTGACGACATTGACCCGGCGCAGGCGAGCGGCGGGTTGGTGAAGGCCAACCCGAGCATTCTACTCGGCTCAGGTTCGTCGCCGGTGCTTGCAGCTTTGCTCGGCTCGCTCGACTTGTTCGCTTTCTACGGACTCTTTCTCGCCGCTCTGGGTTTGCGTAAGGTCGGACGCTTGTCGTCGGGCGCGGCGTGGACAATCGCCATCGGCATCTGGCTGCTCGGTGTTGTCCTGAAGGTTGCGTGGGCGGCGGCGTTCGGCAGAGCAATGTGAGAAGAGGGGGACGGGGGTCAGGGGACAGGGGCCGAATAAACAGGCAAGGAATTTCTACGGATAAAGGCTCTTTCCCTGACCCCCGTCCCCCGGCACCCGTCCCCTTATTCGTAGCGTAGGGATTCGATAGGATCAAGACTCGCGGCCTTCCATGCCGGCCACAATCCGAAAATCATGCCGATGCCGACGCTGGCGACGAAGCCGGCGATGGGTGCCCACAGCGGCACGTATGAAGGAATCAGGAGACTGATGAGAAACGTCGTCCCCCATCCTAAGGCGAGTCCGACAAGACCGCCGACGCCGGTCAGCGTCATCGCCTCAATCAGAAACTGCCAGAGAATATCTTTGCGGCGCGCGCCGATTGCCTTCCTCACACCGATCTCGCGCGTTCGTTCCGTCACCGACACCAGCATGATGTTCATCACGCCGATGCCGCCGACCATTAGTCCGACCGACGAGATGGCGACCATCGCAATCGCGACGCCGGCGGTGATTGAGCGAAACTGGTCAATGATCGAGTCGGCGGTCGCCATCCCGAAGTTGTTCGGCGCGGAGAATGGGACTTGACGGCGCACCCTCAGCAGGTCGGTGATTTGATCCTTCGCCTCCTCGATCATATTGGGGCGCGCGACGGCCATGATGCGGATGTCGTCTTCGTTCGGTTTGAGCTTGCGCGCAACGTTGAAGGGCATGAAGATCGAGTTGTTGATGTCGTTGCTGCCGTCGCCGCCGAAAAGTTGCTCGCGCTTTTCGATCACGCCAATGATGCGAAACTCCTGCCCGCCGACGTCAATCACTTTCCCGACTGCTTGGCCGTCCGGGCAGAAGTCCTCCACGACTTTGCTCCGCACGACGGCGACCTTCTGGTTCGTGTCGTTCTCGAAGTCGGTGAAGAAACGTCCGTCGGCGAGAATCTCCGTGCCGGCGCGCATGTAATCGGGGAGCGTGCCTTCGAGCCGCACCGCCTCGGACGTCTTGCCCTCGGTCGAGACCTTTATCTTCCGCCCGAAGAAGTTGTTCGTGATGTCGAGGAAGGGAACTGAGACCTCCACCGCCGGGAGTTGCGCAATCGCCAGCGCGTCCTCGTAGGTCATCTCCTTACGCATCCGCTCTTCGCGCGAGCGCCGCCCGATCTGAATGCCCGGCTGGTATTTGGAAAGGAAAATCGAGCGCGTGCCGAACGACTCGATCTCCTTTTTGACGGTCTCATCAATGCCGCTGATGATCGAAGCAATCGCCATCACCGTCCACACGCCGATTACCACGCCGATCACCGTCAAAACGGAGCGCAGCTTATTCGTGCGCAACGTCTGCAGCGCCATCTTCAGGTTTTCGTAAATATCACTGCGGAGTAACTTCATAAGTGCTGAGTGCTGAGTGCTGAGTTAGGTTGAATCTCGCTGACGTTGAACGGCGGCGCGTAAGCCGCCGATGATCCGCCCGACTTCAGTGGCGCATGACATCAAATCGTCGAAAGAAGGTTGAGCGATATGGCCCACGTCGAGGGCGACATAAAGTTGCGTGCGCAGTTCGGCGCAAGAACCCTTAGCAATTGAGAGAAATTGATGAAACTCGGCGGGGCGTCCGCGCTCGAACCCTTCAGCAATATTCGACATGATTGAGACCGCCGCGCGCCGCACTTGATCCCTAAGACCAAAATCTCGTCCAAACTTTCCCTGTTCAGTCACAGCATAAACTTTTCTCGTCAACACGCGAGCCTTCTGCCAAGCGATCAAATCCTCGAATCTCTCAACCTTATCGCTCATCTCTTGTTACTCAGTACTCAGCACTTAGTACTCAGTACTTTCAATCCGCGCGCAGCGCCTCAATCGGGTCGAGGCGGGCGGCTTTCCATGCGGGAAAGATGCCGGAGAGAACGCCGATCATCCCGGAGACGCCGACAGCGACGATGACGGCGGTGATTGAAAGATACGTCGGGATCAGAAACACCGTCACGACTTTACCGAGCGCCCACGCGATGGCGACGCCGGTCGCGCCGCCAATGGCCGAGAGCGTCACCGCTTCGACTAAGAACTGTCTGAGCACGTCCATGCGGCGCGCGCCGAGCGCCTTGCGAATGCCGATCTCTTTCGTGCGCTCCGTCACTGACACGAGCATGATATTCATAATCACGATGCCGCCGACGACGAGCGCAATCGCGGGGACGGCGATGGCGACGATGAATATTGAGCCGAACAGACGGTCGCGCAAGCCCGTAATCGCGTCCGGGGTCATCACGCCGAAGCTGTCTTTCTCGCCGGGTTCCAAGCGCCGTCGCCCGCGCATCAGCGCCCGTGCCTCGTCAACCGCTTCGTCGAATTGGTCGTCGCTCTTCGCGGTGCCGACCATGTAGAACGAGCGCCAGCGGGTCAATTCGCCGTAGTTCCGGCGGAATGTTCTGATCGGCAGGGTGATGAAATTGTCCTGCGGCATACCGAACACGGTGCCCTTCGCAACGGCGACGCCGACGACGCGGTAAGGCATGCCGGCAACGGTGATTTCTTCTCCGACAGCCGAGCCGCGTGGGAAAAGTTTGCTGGCAACGTCGGCACCGATGAAAGCGACGCGCGCTGTATTCTCGTCTTCGGCAGCAGTGAAGTACCTGCCCTCCGCGACATCTACTTTTTCGATGTCGGCGATGATCGCCATCGCCCCGTCCACCCGGACATCATCGAGCACCTCGGAGCCGCGCTTGACCTGCGACCCCTGCCCGCGCGCCTTCGCGCCTAACTTGTCCGTCAAGGTCAGGCGCGTGCGCAGATATTCATAGTCCTCAAACGTCAAATCTTTGTTGCGCCGTTGCGCGGCGGCAATCGAGTCGGTGTCTTTCCAGTCCTCAAAGCCGAAGCGTTGAATCGTGTAAGACTTCGCGCCGATGCCGGCGATCTTTTCGTCAATGTAAGCGTTAAAGCCCTGAATCAACGAGACGACCACGACCACCGCCGCGACGCCGATAATCATTCCCAAAAGCGTCAACGCCGAGCGCAACTTATGCGCCCAGATCGCGGAGATTGCGAGTTTGAGGGTTTCGATGAATTTCACGATGGTTATCTTACGTTACAGTAAAATGTTTAGTTGCGTAAAGACAGTTTTCGGTTTTGTGTTTTCAGCCGGAGCGAAGAAACTGAGACACTCGATTCTTTCTGGAAACTGGCCGCCCCTTGATGTACCGCGACCACTGTGAACCCCTTCAGATTCGAGGAACTCTGTGACGAGTGCAACCAAGTCCCGATCATCATCAAGCACCATCAACCTGCTCATCGCCAGTCATCCGCCGCCCGCTACACTGCTTTTGCTTTTACCGCTTTACATCTAAAGACGACACGAGCGGCCCGCGGGTTACATCAATGTGCGGCACGCTGAATAGCACGGAACGGTAGTCCTTTCCTGTCACCTGATTCACTCTCTATTGTACTTCTGGTTTTCTTGCCGCTTACTGACCACCGATCACCGACCACTGCTACTCGTACCTGAGCGCCTCAATCGGGTCGAGGCGGGCGGCCTTCCACGCCGGCCACAACCCGAAGATGATGCCGACGCTCGCCGAGATGCCGACGCCGACGAGGATCGCCCACAGCGGCACGAAGGCCGGAAGCGGCGAATACTTATTCATCAAGAGGCTCGCCACTTCGCCGACGACGAGGCCGGTGATGCCGCCGATGCCGGTCAGCACGACGGCCTCGATCAAAAACTGCCACAGGATATTCGAGCGCGTCGCGCCGACCGCCTTACGAATGCCGATCTCTTTCGTCCGCTCGGTGACGGACACCAACATAATGTTCATCACACCGATGCCGCCGATCATCAGCGCGACGAAGGAAATCGCCGTCAGCACAAGCCACGTCGCGCCGGTCAGTTTATTGTAGAAGTCGAGCAGCGAATCCTGCGTCGAGACGCCGAAATTGTTCGGCGTGCCGGTGGCGAGCCGCCGACGGCGGCGCAGAATATCGGTAATCTCATCCACCGCCGCCGGCACATACGCGCGCGACTTCGGGCGTAGGATGATGAAGAAGATGACTTCCGGGATCGGCAAATCGAGCCAGTACTTGTCGAACGAAGTGAGCGGGATGAAAAGCGAATTGTCACGCGACTGGCCGAAGAAATTCCCCAGCGGTTCCATCACGCCGATCACTTGGTAAGGTGTCCCATCAATCTTCACTTCCTTGTTGAGCGGGTCTTCAAACGGAAACAGCGCGCGCACCACGTCCTGCGCCAACACGCAGACGTTCGAGCGCGCCGTCATGTCGCCGTCGCTGATGAAGCGTCCGCGACCGATGTACTGCGAGTGCGTGAATTCGTAATACGGCGTGACGCCGAAGAGAATCGGCGTGTCCGATTCGCGGTCGGCGTAGCGAATGTTGATCGAGATTTTGCGGCGGACGGGCGAGACGCCGACGAGCGAAGTGGTCTCGCGCCGGAGCGCGTCGGCATCTTCAATCGTCAAGTCTTTACGCTGCCGCTCCTCGGCAGACGGCTCGCGCCCGAAGCTCGGCTCAAACTTCGAGACGAAAACCGTGTTCGATCCCAATGACTCGATCTGATCCGCGAAGGCTCTATCCAAACCCTGAATGATTGAGACCATAAACGTCAGCGTGACGACCCCGATAGCGACGCCCAGAATCGTCAGCCCCGAGCGCAGCTTATTCCCGCGCACCGTCGAGACCGCCATCGCCGCCGATTCTTTGATGTCGTCGAAAGTCATGAAAGTACTGAGTACTGAGTGCTGAGTACTGAGTCACTGTTCTCGCTCAGTACTCATCACTCATCACTCTGCCCTTAACGCTTCTATCGGGTCGAGGCTCGCCGCTTTCCACGCGGGCCACAGTCCGCTGGCGATGCCGACCGCCGACGAGACGCCGACGCCGAGGATTGCCGACCACGCGCTGAGGAGTAAGGGAAAACCCATCGCGAACGAGAGCGCGACGGCAAGGCTGAATCCGAAGCCGACGCCGAGCGCGCCGCCGATGGCCGTTAGCACCACGGCCTCAATCAGGAATTGCGTCAGCACATCCCTGCGATTCGCGCCGACCGCTTTGCGGATGCCGATCTCTTTCGTCCGTTCCGTCACCGAGACGAGCATGATGTTCATCACGACGATGCCGCCGACGACGAGCGAGATGGCGGCGACGCCGATGGTTACGATGTAGATGTTCGCGGTCGCCTTGCCGTAAAGGTCAATGAAAACGTCCTGCGTTTCGAGCGAGAAGCCATCTTCTTCGTCGTTGAAGGTCTTGCCGCGCCGGTTGCGCATAATCGTGCGCACGGTGTCTTGCACAACAGTCATCTGATTGTCATTCTCGACCTGCACGAAGATGACGAGCGAATCATGCGCGCCGTACATCTTCTTGTAGGTCGGGAAGGGAATCATCACCACGTTGTCGCGCGAGAAGCCGAAGATGCTCCCCAAACGCTCCGCCACGCCGACGATTTGAAACTCGCGCCCCTCGATGCGCACCTCGCGTCCGATCACAGATTCGGGACTCACGCCGCCGAACAGGTTCGTCACGATGTCCGCGCCGACGACGCACACGTTGCGACCCGTCGCGCCCTCAGACTCCGTCCACTCGCGCCCGGCCTCGATGTTGAGGTCTTCGATGGCGAACATCGAAAGCGTCAGTCCGCGCAGCCGCACGCCCTCAGATTTTTGATCGCCGTGCTTGACGATTGTGCCACTGTTGCCGGAGATGCCGGTGCGCCAGCACTGGGTACAGAGACGGAACACGGCTTCGGCGTCCGTCTCGGTCACGTCCTTACGCTTGTTGAATCGCACAAAGTCTTCGCGCGAAGTGATGATCTGCGGCTTCTTCGACACGGTGAAAACGGTCGAGCCTTGCGACGAGAAAGTGGAAGCGACGGTTTGATCCAAGCCCTTGATGATCGTCACCACCGCGATCACCGCCGCGACGCCGACGACAATCCCGATCAATGTCAGCCCGGTGCGCAGCTTATTCGCGCGTAAGGAAGCCAACGCGATGCGGAACGATTCCCAAAGCGTGTGTAGCAACAGACGCGGCGACGCGGCGACACGGGGACGCGGCGGCGCGGCGGCGGGCATCGGAGCGCGCGTCTCAACATCTACACTCGTCTGAACGTCGTCTTCGATAAGCATCACTTTGCGACTCACATTCACGCTGCCGGTCTGTCAATCAGGTATTACGATGCCGTTGCGACATTTGTTTGTTTATGACACATTCGTGGCGCGGCGGCGCGTCTATGCAGTCACCATGTGAGAGCACTGTCGCACAAAGCTAAGAAGCTGTATTCAAAGCCCTGCCGGGGCGAGATTCAATAGCGTGGGGCAGCGCCCCACGCAACGACCGCCACGCCCATCGGAGCCCTGCAAGGGCGGCATAAATTCTTTCGCGGCGCGCGGCGGATGTCGCCCTCTCAGGGCTACCTTGCCGTGACTAACCGTAACCCGGCGCGCTCTCGCCATGCTATTGAATCACGCACCTTCGGTGCTTAATACAAACTTTCTAAGGACCTGACAACGAATGTGAATCTACGCCGGGTGAGCAATTATGAAAAGCGTTATGTTGTTTTTAAGCCTCGCCGTCGTTCTGACTTCGGGAACGCTCGTGCTGCTCGCTTTGCGCGGCGACGCGGCGACCTCGCCGCCCGCGCGACTTTTGGCTCGCGCCTGTGCGCTACTAAAGAGTCCACAGGGAGCGCGAGACAATGCGCCGCTCCCACCGCTCAGTCTTCCGCTCATCGAACCGCGCATCGTCGTCAGCAAAAGTAAGCGCAGATTGGAACTCTACTCGGACGGGCGTGTTGTCCGCGCGTATCGCGTCGGACTCGGCTTCGATCCCGTCGGCGATAAAGTGAATGAAGGCGACGGACGCACGCCCGAAGGCGAGTTTTATGTCTACGTCAAAAACCCGAAGAGCAATTACTACCTCTCACTCGGACTGAGCTACCCGAATCTGGAGCACGCCGCGCGGGGCTTACGCGCCGGGCTGATTACGAAGGTGCAGGACGAGAAAATATCCGAGGCCATTAAAAACAAAACGGGGCCACCGCAAAACACCGCGCTCGGCGGATTGATTTACATTCACGGCCACGGCTCGGCGAGCGATTGGACGCTCGGCTGCGTCGCGCTCGAAAACGACGACATGAAGGAATTGTTTGAAGCCGCGCCGAAAGGAATGAAGGTCGTTATTGAGCCGTGAGCAGGCGGCGGCAAAGCCCGAATCGGTTCTTGAGATAAATGAAAAGGCGGAAGTGAAAAAGGAGAGCCTTTTTCACTTCCGCCTTTTTACTTTTACCTTTTGCCTTACTTGATTCTTTCGTCTTTATCAATTTTGCCGTCGCGGATCGAGATGACGCGGTGGGCGCGCTCGGCGACATCATGCTCGTGCGTGACGACGATGATCGTGTTGCCTTCGGCGTGGAGGCGCTCGAAGAGGTTCATAATCTCGTTGCTCGTCTTGGTATCGAGCGCTCCCGTAGGCTCGTCGGCGAGGAGCAGCGACGGATGATTGACGAGGGCGCGGGCGATGGCGACGCGCTGGCGCTGCCCGCCCGATAATTCGTTCGGCTTGTGCGTCATGCGGTCGGCCAACTCGACCGACGTGAGCGACCGCTTCGCCATGTCGTGCCGCGCCGCCGCGCCGATGCCGGCGTAGATGAGCGGTAACTCGACGTTGTGCAGGGCGGTCGCGCGCGCGAGCAAATTGAAAGTCTGAAAGACGAAGCCGATTTCTTTGTTGCGGATGCGCGCCAGTTCGTCGTCGTTCATGTCGGAGACGAGCCTGCCGTTGATCCAGTAGCGACCCTGCGACGGCGTGTCGAGACAGCCGATGAGATTCATCAGCGTTGACTTGCCCGAACCCGACGGCCCGATGATGGCGACGTACTCGCCGCGCTGCACGTCGAACGAGACGCCGCGAAGCGCGTGCAATTCCTCATCGCCCATCTGGTATGTGCGCCAGATGTCGCGCATCGCGATGAGCGCCGCCGGCACGGCATCGTGCGCGAGCAATTCGCCGCGCTCGATGACTCCGGCTTCGGCGGGTGAAATGGATAGCGTCGCCTCGGCCATTACTTGCTCCCTTCCGGCTTCGTGTCGCCGGGTTTCCGCTCCTGTTTCTTGACGACGGTGCCGTCCTTCAGCGTCCGCAGCACACGGCTCGGGCCGGTGATGACCTGCGCGTTCTCGCTGAGCCCGCTCAGAATCTCGATGTCCGACTCGCCGGTGATGCCCGTCGTCACCTCGACGAATTTGGCTTTGTTGCCATCAAGAACGTAAACGCCCTTCGCGTCTTTCGGCTTCTCGCCGGAGGGCGTCGGCGTCGGAGTGGCCGCGCCCGGCGAGCCTGCCGGAGTCGGTGACTTTTCGACGATAGACTGAAGCGGCACGGCGATGACGTTGTTCTTCACCTTCGTGGTAATCGTCGCCGTCGCAGTCATGCCGGGCTTCAGTCCGTTGCGCATTTCGTCGGGCATGTTGCGCAATTCGACGATGACTTTGAACTCCTTCGCCTCCTGCACATTGACGCGATTCGTGATGCCGCCGCCCGTCGTGTCCGACTTGCCGAACGCGAGCGGGTTCTTCTGC
>Ga0183260_10004112_pt1 | contig 11608 bp, 9 predicted proteins | sample AntDrymUQ4972206_2_FD_129768 | JGI IMG/M metagenome (GOLD analysis project Ga0183260, IMG submission 129768) | Polar desert sand microbial communities from Dry Valleys, Antarctica - metaG UQ497 (22.06) (version 2) (version 2) | ecosystem: Environmental > Terrestrial > Soil > Desert | place...
CCGGCAACCCGCCGGAATACACGCCGGGCTGGTGGATGCTGTGGGTCAATGCGCTGGCGGCCGTCACGGTCACGTGGTCGCAGATCTCGATGTGGCCGCCGATGCCGGCCTGCCCCGCGATCAGGCAGTGCCGGCCAATACGCGCACTTCCGGCAACTCCGACACAACCCGCCATCGCCGTATGCGCGCCGATGTGCACGTTGTGGCCGATCTGCACCAGGTTGTCGAGCCGCACGTCTTCCTCGAGCACGGTATCGCCGAGCGCGCCGCGATCGATGCAGGTGTTGGCGCCGATCTCGCAGTCGTCGCCCACGACGACGCCACCGAGCTGCGGCACCTTGATCCAGCGACCCTCCTCGAAAGCATTGCCGAATCCGTCGGCCCCGAGGACCGCGCCGGGGTGGACGCGCACGCGGCTGCCCAGACGCACCTGACGCACCAGTGTCACGCGCGCCACGAGTTCGCAATCGTCGCCCACCACGCAATCCTCGCCGATCACGCAGCCGGGACCGACGGCTGCGCGGGCTCCGATGCGCGACCGCGCACCCACGACGACGTGCGCACCGATGTGGGCGCTGGTGTCGATCACGACATCGGGTGCGAGCACTGCGCTCGGATGCACGCCCGACGCGTACTGGATGCGCCGTTCGAACAGCGACGCGACGCGCGCGAAATCCGCGTACGGCCGAGCGCTCACCAGCGCGGCGACCGGGCAGTGGGCAACATCCCCGGCGCTCAGGATCACGGCGGCCGCGCGAGTGCGAGACAGGGCGGACCGATAGCGGGGATTCGTGAAGAACGACATTTGCGAAGGAGTCGCCGCCTCCAGTGTGCCCACGCCATCGACGCGGGTGTCTTCGCCGCCCCGCAATTCAAGTCCGAAACGCGTGGCCAGCTCGCCCAGTGGCAGCCGCGTCGGAACAGTGCTCATGGCACCAGCGGCGTGGGCGCGCCCGCCTTGGAAGCCAGACGCAAGCGTTCGAGCACACGGTCGGTGATGTCGATGTTCGCGGAAGCGAACAGGACCGGGCCCTGCAGGACCAGGTCGTAGTCGTGTTCGCGCGCGTACTCGACGATGACCGACTGGATTTCGGGCCAGCGGCGGCCGAGTTCTTCGGCGCCACGCGTGCCCAGTTCGCTGCGCAATTGTCCGCGCAGGCGTTCGATGCCGCGTTCGAGCGTGCCGATTTCGCGGGCCAGCTGCGAGGCCTGCGCAGGATCGACCGGAACCGCGGGCGCTGATTGCTCACGCCGCTTGAGTTCGGCGAGCTTGGCTTCCTGTTGCTTCAGTTGCGCGTCGCGTTCGCGGAATTCGCGCGCGAGCCGTTCCCGTCCTGCCGCGACCTGGGGAGCGTTATCGAGCAGGCGCTTCATGTCGACGTACGCGATCCTGGGCGCGGTCTGCGAGGATGCCGAAGAGGCAACGCCCAGCAGCAGCACAAGCAGCAACGCGCTCACGGTCCGGCTCATCCGGCGTCCGGGAGCCGCGGGTGATTCATCACTGCGCCCGGAACTCGCGGAAGTCATCGCGAAGGACACCGGTCGATATCAGAACTGGTTGCCGAACGAGAACTGGATCGTCTCCGTGCGGTCCCGGTCCTCGCTCTTGAGCGGCTTCGACAGGTTGATGACGATGGGACCCACCGGTGCCTGCCACTTGAACGAGAGGCCCGCGGAGGCGCGCAGCTCGCCCGTGTCGAAAGCATCGAAATCCTCGAACACATTGCCGACATCGACAAACGCGGAGAACTGCGTGGTGTCCTCGCTGCGCTTGAGGAACGGGATCGGAAAGATGAGCTCTGCCGAGCCGACGGTCTTGAATGCGCCGCCGAGCGGCTGGCAGTTGATCGTGTCGATGGATCCCGGCTGGAAAAAACACGGGCCCAGGGTGTTGTCCTCGAAACCGCGTACTCCGCTCTGCACGCCGCCGGCGTAGAAGTTCTCGAAGAACGGCAGCACCTCGCCGTTGCCGTAACCGTCGCCGTAACCCAGATCGACGGAGGTCAGGAGCGTGGCCCAGTCGCGCAACGGGAAATAATGTGCGAACTGGTAACTGAGCTTGTAGTACTCGGCGGTGGAACCTGGCAGCGCGATTTCGGCGAACAGACGTTGATAGGTGCCGCGGGTCGGAGCGAAGAACCGGTTGCGCGAGTCGCGCGCCCACCCGGCTTCGAGGCGCCAGGTGTGGAAGGTGTTGTGCCCCACGTCGTTGATGTAGTCGACGAAAGGTTGCGGTGTCAGGCAGCCGAGGACCGAGCAGAACGTGAAGATCTGGTTGCTTTCGATTCCGAGCGAGGCGCTGACGGTGTCGGTCTCGGTCAGGGGAATGGAAGAGATGACCGAGAAAAGCGTCGTTTCGGTCGCGAACGCGGCGATGTTCGCCTGGCGCTGGTCGATTTCCGAATAGCGCAGGTTGTAGCCGAAACTCACGCCGCTATCGAGAAAATACGGGTCGTAGTAGCTGAAGTCGAAGCGCTTCACGATGCGGTTGTTCTGCAGGGTCACGTTGACGCTGTTGCCGGACCCGAGGAAATTTCGCTGTGTGACCGACAGGCTGGTCAGCAGGCCCTGCAGCTGCGAATAGCCCAACCCGAACTGGAATGCGCCGGAACTCTGCTCCTCGACCGCGACTTCGAGATCGACCTGATCCTCGGTGCCTGCAACCTTCGGCGTTTCGATGTTGACGGTCTTGAAATATCCCAGACGCCGCAAGCGGACCTTGGATCGATCGATCGCCGCCTGCGAATACCAGCCGCCCTCGAACTGGCGCATCTCGCGACGCAGAACCTCGTCCTGGGTGCGCGTGTTGCCCTTGAACGCAATGCGTCGCACGTACACGCGCGGGCCGGGCGCGACCAGGAAGATGACCTCGACCGATTTCTTGTCGCGATCCAGGTTCGGGATCGGATTCACCTCGGCAAACGCGTAGCCGAGGTTGGTCAGGACGCGAGTGATGGCCTCAGCCGACTGCTCGACGCGGCGCTGCGAAAACGTATCCCCCGTCTTGATGCGCACCAGCGGGCGCAGCTGCGATTCCGCGAGCACCAGCTCGCCGGTGAGCTTGACCTCGCCGACCTGGTACACCTCGCCCTCGCGGATGTTGGCAGTCACGTAGATATTGCTGCGATCAGGGCTGATCGCGACCTGAGTCGACTCGACGTTCGCCTCCGCGTAGCCGCGATCCCGGTAGTAGGCCTGCAGCTTCTCGAGATCCCCGGAGAGTTTCTCGCGCGAGTACTGGTCGTCGCTCTTGTACCAGGAGAGCCAGTTGGTGGTGTTGGACTCGAAGTCCTCGCGGATGTCGGAGTCGGCGAAGGATTCGTTGCCGACGATGTTGAAGTGCTTGATCTTGGCGGCCTTGCCCTCGGAGATCGTGAGGTCGATCTGGACACGGTTGCGCGCGAGCTTGCGCACTCGGCCCTCGATGCCGACGTTGTACTTGCCGCGGTTGTTGTACTGGCGCTGCAGTTCCGAGATGGCACGCTCCAGCGCGAGACGATCGTAGGTATCGCCCTCATTGAGGCCGATCTCCCGGAATGCCTTGCGCAGGTCCTCTTCCTTGATGTCCTTGTTGCCGGTGATGTTGACCTTGGAGATGGCCGGGCGCTCGGTCACCTTGACCACGAGGATGTCGCCCTCGCGATCGAGCTCCACGTCGTTGAAGAATCCGGTCTTGAACAGGGCGCGCACCGCTTCGGCTGCGCGTGCGTTGTCGATCGAGTCGCCTTTCTCGACCGGCAGATACGAGTAGACGGTGCCGGCGGAAATCCGCTCGATGCCGTCGACCCGGATATCCGAGATGGTGAAGGGTTCGAACGCGAGCGCGTCGCGCGCGCACAGGGTGGCCAGCAGGATCAAGGCGGCAACGCGTTTCATCATCACTCCTGAAAAACTCTGGGGAGTCGCGCGGCCTTGCGTGGGACGCGCGTACTCGTGAAGCGGAAGGCCGGGCGAATGGCCTGCAACGGAAAGGCCATTACGAAATCAGGCGATGGATATCGTTATAGAACGCGAGTCCCATCAAGCCCGCCAGCAGGGCAAGGCCGATGGTTTGGCCGACCCGCAAGGTGCGCTCGGTCACGGGACTGCCCTTGACCAACTCGATAAGGTAATACAGCAGGTGCCCACCGTCCAAGATCGGGATCGGCAGCAGATTCATCACGGCAAGGCTGAGCGACACCATCGCGAGGAAACTCAGGAACCACGCGATGCCCCGATCGGCCGACATGTCGGCGTATTGGGCAATCGAAACCGGGCCGGAAATGTTCTTGAGTGAAGCCTGGCCCGTCAGCAGCTTGCCCAGGATCGCGTAGGTGTCGCGCGTCATCTGCCAGGTTTCGCCGAGCGCGGCCGGGATTGCAGCCAGGGGGCCAAAGCGCTGTTCCGTGTCGGGGCGCGCTTGCGTCTGCTGGGCGCCGATGCCGATCCGGATCACCCTCGCACCCTTGGCGTCGGTTTCCGCGCGCGGAACGACGTTGAGGCGCTCGAGGCTGCCGTTGCGCTCGACCACGACTGCGACCGGCTCGCCGTCGCGCTGGCGTTGCATCACCTCTGCAAGTTGGTCGAAAGTCTCGACGCGTGTGCCCGCGAGCTCGACCACCCGATCACCCACTTTGAGGCCTGCTCGCGCGGCGGGCGCCTCGGCTGCCACCACACCCACGATCGACGGGAGCTCGGACTGCTTTGGATTGAACCCGAGGTCGCGCACCAGTGCAGGCTCGCCGTTTTCGGGCAGACCGGCGAAAGAGAGGGTGCGCACGCGCTCGACGCCGCGTGCATCGACCACGCGGATCGGCAGAGGATCACGGGCGAGGCTGGCCGTCGCGATGGCGATCGAGGCGTCGCTCCAGGTCGGGACCGCGCGGTCGCCCACGTGAGTGAGGCGATCGCCGCGCTGGAATCCCGCCTCGGCTGCGACGCCTCTGGTGTGGCCGACCAGGGGCAAGTAGTCGGGCCTGCCGAACACGAACATGAGCCACAGCGCGAACACGGTGAAAATCAGATTGAACACCGGCCCGGCCGCGACGATCGCCACGCGCGTACCGAGCGGCTTGCGATTGAACGCGTGGTGCACGTCGCCTGGTTCGACGTCGCCTTCGCGCTCGTCGAGCATCTTGACGTACCCGCCCAGCGGGATCGCCGCGATCACGTATTCCGTGCCGTCGCGGCCCAGGCGCGAGAAAAGCGGTTTGCCGAAGCCGACCGAGAAACGCAGCACGCGCACGCCGAGGCGCCGCGCCACCACGAAATGGCCGAACTCGTGGAACGTAATGAGTACGCCCAGCGTGACCAGCAACCACCAAATCGAGCCGAAGACCGTTTCCATGGGCACAGTCTACCGGGAGGCGCTCGCAAACCGAGTCACGGCGCCGAGCGCAACCTGGCGCGCCTGCGCGTCCGCGGCCAGCACGGACTCGATCGAATCGACTGAGGTCGTGGCTACTGCGTCGAGCGTGGCCGCGCAGACGTTGAAAATATCCAGAAAGGCGAGCCTTTGTTCGAGGAAAGCCGCGACGGCGACTTCGTTTGCCGCGTTGAGTACCGCGGGCGCGGTGCCACCCGCGTCGAGCACCCGATAAGCGAGGTCAAGGCAGGCGAAAAGTTCCCTGTCGACCGGCTCGAAATCAAGCCGACCGGCCTGGATCAGGTCCAGCAACGGCACGCCCGCGTCGATCCTCCGGGGCCAACCCAGCGCGTGGGCGAGGGCGGTGCGCATGTCGGGATGACCGAGTTGTGCGAGCAGCGAGCCGTCGCGGTACGCCACCAGTGCGTGAACCACGCTCTGCGGATGCATCACCACGTCAATGCGATCGGCTGGCAGGCCGAATAGCCAGTGCGCCTCGATGACTTCGAGGCCCTTGTTCATGAGGGTGGCGGAATCGACCGAAATCTTGCGTCCCATGGACCATTTCGGATGCGCACAGGCCTCGTCGGGTGTCACCGCGCCGAGTGAAGCGCGCGTGCGACCGCGGAACGGACCGCCGGAGGCGGTCAGCACGATACGCTCTACGCCCTGCGCCTCCGGATCGCGGGCGAAGCTGGAGGGCAGGCACTGGAACACTGCGTTGTGTTCGCTGTCCACCGGCAACAACGTGCCGCCGCCGTGCGCGAGTGCATCGAGGAGCAGGGCGCCCGTCATCACGATGGCTTCCTTGTTCGCGAGCAGCACACGCTTCCCGGTTCGCGCCGCCGCAAGCGTCGAAGCAAGGCCGGCGCCGCCTACGATCGCTGCGAGCACGGTGTGGACTTCGGATGCACGCGCGAGATCCTCTATCGCTGCCGGGCCCGCGCTGGGTTCGGTGGCAAGGCCCGCGTCGCGCAAACCCCGTGCCAGCTTGTCCAGCAGGGATGAGTCGCCGATCGCGGCGCGCGCGGGGTGATGCACGCGACACAAGGCCAGTAATCCTTCGACGTCGCGATGCGCTGACAGCGCGTAGGCGCGCAGGGTTGCGGGATGCCGCGCGATTACATCGAGCGCGCTGCCACCGATCGATCCCGTCGCGCCGAGCACCGCAACATTGCGGGGGGCGTCGCGCGTTTTCTCGACGGCGATCCCGCTCATGCGCCGAGCAGTTGACGCCCGAGTGCGAACACCGGCAGGGCAGCGAACAGGCTGTCGAATCGGTCCAGCACACCCCCGTGTCCCGGGATGAGGGTGCCGGAGTCCTTCATGCCCGCGTGGCGTTTCATGAGACTTTCGAAGAGGTCCCCCACAATCGAGAACGCGAGCGTGACGATCGCCACCAGCACCAGCCCGAACAGCGGCTGGTCGCGCAAACCCAGGAGCCAGCCGGCTGCGACTGCGAGCAGGGACACCGCCACGACCGCGCCACCTACGCCTTCCCACGACTTGCCGGGGCTTATCTGGGGCGCAAGTTTGTTTTTCCCGAAGCGTACGCCGGCGAAGTAGGCGCCGCTGTCCGCGACCCAGATCAGCACCACCGCCAGCAGCAGCCACCACTCGCCCAGCGGAGCGGTCTCGCGCAGGCTGAGTGCGCCCGCTGTGGCGGGCAGCATCACCATCAATCCGGCGAGCAGCTTGAGCGCCGTATTCGCGGGGGTCCGCGCACGTGCAAATTCGAATTGACTGAGCCACAGTGCCGCGAGCAACCAGAACGCGACGCCAATCGTCGCGACCAGAACCAGTCGTTCCGGAGTGCGCCACCACCACAGCCCCGCAACCAGCGCAGCCACGACCAAGGCGCTGACCCACTGACCTGTCTTGCCGAGCCCGGCGAACCGCGCCCATTCGCGCATGCCGCCCACCACGATGAGCCCCATCGCGATGGCGATCATGGCTGAGCTTCCCCACAGCAGCAGCGCGACTCCAAGTGGAGCCAGCACCGCTGCCGCGATCACACGCTGCTTGAGCATCGCCACATTCTCCGCATCTTCCGTTGTACCGCGCTCCGCCCTGCGGCCCCCGCTACCTGGTGCCCGCGCCTTCGGCAAGCTGCGCTCCCGTGCGTCCAAACCGCCTTTGCCGCCGGCCGAAGTCCTCGATCGCGTCGTCGAGGGCAGCGGCATCGAAATCAGGCCACAGCGTATCGGTGAAATAGAGTTCGCAGTAAGCCAGTTGCCACAGCAGGAAGTTGCTGATGCGGCGCTCGCCGCCGGTGCGCACGAACAGGTCCGGCTCGGCAAGATCGCCCAGCGACAGGCGCGTCCGCATCATTTCAGGGTCGATTGCGCCTACATCGAGGCGTCCTTCGACCGCGTCGCGCGCGAGCGAACGCGCTGCCTGCACGATGTCCCAGCGCCCGCCGTAGTTCACCGCGATGGAAAGTCGCAGGCGATCGTTGGCGGCCGTGCGCGCCTCGGCGCGCAGCATTCGCTCGCGCAGCTCAGGCGCAAACGCGCTCGTGTCGCCGATGAAGCGCATGTTCACGCCATTCTCGGCAAGTCCTTCCACTTCGCGATCCAGTGCGCGCAGGAACAGGTCCATCAACGCGCCGACCTCCGACGCGGGCCGCGCCCAGTTTTCGCTGGAGAACGCAAACAGGGTCAGCGCGCCGACGCCGCGGCGCATGCAATGCTCGATGGTCGTGCGTACCGCCTTGACTCCGGCGCGATGCCCGAACGTACGCGGTCGCCGACGGTGTTCGGCCCAGCGCCCGTTGCCGTCCATGACGATCGCGACGTGGCGCGGCAGCGCGGACTCGACAGGTTTGCCAGTGACCGCTGTCACATCGCCAACAGTTCTTTTTCTTTGTCGCGGACAACGAGGTCGACTTCCGCCACCCAGTGATCGGTGAGTTTCTGCACGTCGGCCTCGGCCCGGCGCTCCTCGTCCTCAGTGATCGCCTTGTCCTTGAGCAGTTCCTTGACGTGATGCATGGCGTCGCGACGGATGTTGCGCACCGCGATCTTGGCGTTCTCGCCCTCGTGCGCGACGTGCTTCGACAATTCCCTCCGGCGCTCTTCGGTGAGCGCCGGCAGATTGATCCGGATGACCTGTCCCGCGGTGGTCGGCATCAGCCCCAGATCCGACTTCATGATGCACTTTTCGACCGGTCCGACCATCTGTTTTTCCCAGGGCGTGATGGTCAGGGATCGCGCATCCGTTACCGCGATCGTGGCAACCTGGGAGAGCGGCACGTCCGATCCGTAGTAGTCGACCTTGAGATGTTCGACCAGAGCGGTGCTGGCGCGGCCGGTGCGCAGTCGAGTCAAATCGTGGCGCAAGGCCTCGACGCTCTTGGTCATGCGCGTTTCGGCGTCCTTCTTGATGTCGTTGATCATGCAGCCTCCAGTTCTTGCTGATCCCCTCTCCCTCCGGGAGAGGGGCAGGGGAGAGGGTCCGAAATTGCGGCGGCGGGCAGGTCAGCACTGTGTCCGGCCGCACGATGCATCGACGTTCCCAGTCTACGGATTTTTTGGTCGCGCCAAGAAATCGCGACACCCGACCTCGCGATCAGGCATGCGAATCCACCAGCGTCCCGATCGAATCACCGCACACGATGCGGAGCAGGTCCCCGGCACGACTCATGTCGTACACGCGCATCGGCAGTCCCTGCCCGCGTGCCAGCGACAGCGCCGCGGTATCCATCACATCGAGCTTGCGTGCGATCACGTCGTCGTACGACAGGTGCGCGATATGTGTGGCGTTCTCGAATTTCTTCGGATCCGCGCTGTAGATCCCGTTGACCTTGGTCGCCTTGAGCATGAGATCCGCGCCGATCTCGATGGCGCGCAGCGCCGCCGCCGAGTCGGTGGTGAAGAATGGATTGCCGGTGCCCGCCGCGAACAGCACGATGCGGCCCTTCTCGAGGTGGCGAATCGCGCGACGCCGGATGTAGTCCTCGCACACCTGGTTGATCTTGATGGCGCTCATCACCCGCGCGTAGGCGCCGAGCTTCTCGAGCGCGTCCTGCATCGCCAGCGCGTTCATGACCGTGGCGAGCATGCCCATGTGATCGCCCGTCACGCGGTCCATCCCGGCCGCCGCAAGTCCCGCGCCGCGGAAGATATTGCCCCCGCCAATCACGACACCCACTTCGGCGCCGTGCTCGACCAGTTCGATGATCTCCTTGGCCAGGCGCACGATGACCTTCGGATCGATGCCGTAGTCGGCCTCGCCCATCAGTGCCTCACCCGAGAGTTTGAGGAGGATGCGGCGGTACTTGAGCTCACGCATCGACACGGCGACTCCAACGGCGCAAGGGGCGGGCAAACGGCGGAAGTCTACCGCAGCGCTCTGCCGGGATTCGAGGTTGGGTGGGCCGCGCCCCTACCGGTGACCCGGCGCACGGCAGTGTTCAGCCCGGGACGGTACGATGGGGCGCGTTTCCCCCGTCTTGACAGGTTTCGCACATGAATTCGATGCACCGGCTTTCGGCGGCGATTTGTCTGACCGCAATATTCGCGGTCGACAGCGTGCGCGCGGCCGATTGGGAAGTCGCGCCGAACGACGTAGCCGGAACTCGAAAACCTGCGGTGCTGGTGGACATCGACAAGCTCGAACGCACCGCGATCGATGCGCTGAAGTCGCAGGCGACCGGGGCGGGCTGGTGGCTCGAGCTCGGCGACACGCTGCTGCTGGCGGGCGATCTCGGCAAAGTGCGGTCATCGGCCCCGGGCGCACGCATTCGCGAACTCGGCGAGCTTGCACCTGAAGACCTCATTCTGCACGCGCGTGGCTGCGGTGACTCGGTGCTGTCGCCCTCCCTCAGCTTGCACACGGGTTTGAGTTACGAGCTGATGCGTCGCACCGCCAGCACCCAGTCCGCGCCTGCCGCGCACGCTTCGCACCTCGGCGCAGCGGAGTGGTTGGCAGTAGTTCCCAACACGGTGCTCGCCAAGCGCTTCGAGGTGGAATCGGGTACCCGGCTGCAGCCGGATCCTGCCATCCTCCCGATCGTGGCGGCCGTGAGTGCGCCGCGCTGGTACGCCGACGTGGAAGCGCTCGCAAACTTCGACCGTTCGAGCTACAGCACGGAGCTGCCCGCCGCGCGCGCCTACATCGTCCAGCAGTTCGCCGCGCTGGGTCTGTCGATCGAGGAACCCGAGTTCCAGTTCACTTACTACGGCAATAACATTCCCCAGCCCGCGACGGTAAGCAACGTCGTCGGTCGCTGGACCGGCACGCGGAACCCGAACGACTGGATCGTCGTGGGCGGGCACTACGACTCGCGCAACTCGGTGAATACCGCCCCGGTCGCCACGCCGGGCGCCGACGACAACGCATCGGGGTGTTCCGGAGTGATCGAGGCAGCGCGCGCGCTGACGCGATTCCGCCCGCAGAGCACCCTCATTTTCATGTGCTATGCCGGCGAGGAACAGGGCCTGCACGGCAGCGTGGCGCACGTGAACGCGCTGAGCCAGGCAGGTCAGCTGGGCCAAGTCAGCCGCATGGTGAACATGGACATGATCGGCTGGTCCGCGACCGCAGACATCGGCGTGATCATCGAAACGAACTCAGCCAACGCCGCGTTGATGACGGAGCTTGGCAACGCAGGCGCCATCTACGCGCCGGAGATCGACGTGATCACCGATTTCGTGCCGTGTTGCACGGACCTGATGCCGTACCTCAACGCCGGTCGACCGGCGATCACCAGCATTCATCGCGGTAGTGCCGGCGCGTATCCGCACTATCACCGCAGTACCGATGTGCCGGTCAACCTGGGGCCGCATTCGCAGGCGGTCGGCGGTGCGATCATCCGCATGAACGTCGCGGCGCTCGCGCAGGCGAGCGGGGCATCGGACGTCGTGTTCAACGACAGCTACGACTGAGAGCGTAACGCGCTTCGACTAGCAGAACCTTTCTCCCTTCGGGGTGAGGCGATGCTGCTTGCGACCGAGCGAAGCGAAGGCGTCTCGCGAAGCGAGCGAACCACGCTCGCGCATCAACGAACGCCCGAGCGGAACGCTCGTGCAGGGTCGCGGAGCGAGGTGGCGCGCAGCACCAGAAGAGGGACCGTACTAGCCACGGCGCGACCCGCATTCGCAATGCATGCTCGGCCCCTCACCACTACCCCTCTCCCGAAGGGAGAGGGGTTCACCATCACGAGATGATCAGGCGAGGCCGGCCTGCTTCATGACTTCGGCAGCGACGTCGTCCGTCTGCTTCTCGCTGCCTGCGCCCACCGCCCGGCGCTGGAAGCCCCCG
>Ga0183260_10004113_pt1 | contig 11607 bp, 7 predicted proteins | sample AntDrymUQ4972206_2_FD_129768 | JGI IMG/M metagenome (GOLD analysis project Ga0183260, IMG submission 129768) | Polar desert sand microbial communities from Dry Valleys, Antarctica - metaG UQ497 (22.06) (version 2) (version 2) | ecosystem: Environmental > Terrestrial > Soil > Desert | place...
ATCATCGAGCAGCGCAGCGGCCGTACGACGCTCGGCTTCAACGCCGACCTGAAGTCCATCAGCAAGGCCGATCCGGGCATGATCTTCTCCCAGGTGATGCCCGAGGACCTGCTGAAGTTCGGTCTCATCCCCGAGTTCATCGGTCGGCTGCCGGTCATCGCCACCGTGGACAGCCTCGACAAACCTGCGCTGGTCGAGATCCTGACCACGCCGCGCAACGCGCTGGTCAAGCAGTACGCCAAGCTCTTCGAGATCGACGGCGTCGAGCTCGAGTTCAGCAAGGACGCGATCGATGCCATGGCCGACCAGGCGATGCTGCGCGGCACCGGTGCCCGCGGGCTGCGCGCCATCATCGAAGAGGTCCTGCTCAACGTCATGTACGAGGTGCCCAGCCGCGATGACGTTGCAAAAGTCGTGGTGACCGGCGAGGTCGTCCTCGACAACGTCAACCCGACCCTGGTGCCGCGCGAGCCGGAGAAGAAGTCGCGCAAATCCGCCTGAGTGGTCGCTCCGATCGGACGTTTCGACCCTCGACCAAGGCAACCGAACGGCTCCCCGCAACGTCTGAAGGTCAGGTCGCGTCCGCCCGGCCGCGCCGTACGAGGGGAACAGCACATGTCAGCTCTCCGTCCCATGTCCCGGTCGCGAACTCTCCAGCTCGGTGCCGTCGGCACCGGGTTGGCGGGGCTCGTGGTCGCCGGCCTTCCGGTCAGCCCCGCCACCTCCGCGGTGCCGCCTGACGCCTGTCCCAGCGCTGTACCCGTCACCGAGGTGGCCAACGGCATGACCGTCGACGGTCTGACCGTCACCTCCGGGAGCACGCCCGAGGCGTTCACCGGTGAGGTGCTCGGTGTGCTCCGCGACGGTATCGCCCCCGGTCTGGACATGATCATGGTCCGGCTCGAGGGCGCCCAGATCACCGACGCGGGCGGAGCCGTCGACAGGGGCGTCTGGGCCGGGATGTCCGGCTCCCCCGTCTACGCCGAGGACGGCCGGTTGCTCGGCGCCGTCGCCTACGGCCTGTCGTTTGCCCCCAGCGACGTCGCCGGCGTGACCCCCGCGGCCGCGATGCTCGAGCTGAGCCAGGACCCCGGGTCCGCTGCCGCCAAGCGGGCCGCGGCCGGCGCTCGCCGGGTCGAGATCCCGGCCCGGGTCGGCGCGTCCTCGGGGTTGACCCGGGCGCAGGCCAGCGGCGGCTTCCGGCGACTGCCGATGCCGTTCAGTGTGTCCGGTCTGTCGGGTGCCCGACTCGCCAAGGTCGTCGACCGGTTCGACATCAGGCGGCGGCTGGTGACCGGGTCGGCCGCGGCCGCCGAGGCGGCCCCGCCGGCGATCGTGCCGGGCGGCAACCTCGTCGCCTCCCTCTCGTACGGAGACATCACGTACGCCGGAACCGGGACCGCCACCGCCGTCTGCGGTGGCGAGGTGCTGGGCTTCGGACCCCCCCTCCTGTGGGCGGGTCGCAGCACCTATTCGATGCACAACGCCGAGGCGATCTACATCCAGCGCGACAACGTGTTCGGGTCGTTTAAAGTCGCCAACCCGACGGCACCGCTCGGCGGCATCTTCCAGGACCGGCTCGCCGGCATCGTGGGGGTCAACGACGAGTTCCCGGACGTCACCGACGTCACCTCGCACGTGACGTCGACCATTGGTGGCTCGAGAGAAGGCCAGACCTCCATCACCACTCGGGGTGCCATCCCGTTCCTGTCTGCCATTCACCTGCTGGCCAACGCGGACCGCGTGCTCGACAAGCTCGGTGCCGGGTCAGCGGAGGTCAGCTGGATCGTGACGGGCACCCGCGCCGACGGGTCGGCGTGGCAGTACACCCGCTCGAACAGCTTCGCCAGCCGCCGCGACATCACCTTCGAGTCGTCGTTCGAGCCGTACCGGCACCTGTCGGCGATCCTGAGCAACCAGTTCGAGCGGGTGAACATCACGGGCGTCGACTACCACGACGCAACGTACGACCCGGCGTATCGGGCTCTGAGCCTCACCGGGCTCGAGGCGCGTGTCAACGGCGCCTGGGTGACGGTCGGCAACCGGCGATCCATCACGGTCGAGGCCGGCTCCGAGCTGGCGCTGCGGGCCACCCTGGCCCCCAGCGACAAGCGGCTGCCGGCGCAGCTCGAGCGGTTGTCGGTGACGGTGCCGAAGAAGGCCCGCGGTGGGTTCCTGTTCGTCGGTGGCGGCAGCCCCGAGCGGCGGGTGAAGGCGTCCTCGTTCGACAACCTGCTCGAGGAGCTGGCGTCCGCGCCGCGCAATAACGAGCTCACCGCGACACTGCAGACGGATACCCGCACCGGATCGTCGACCGACAGCGACAGCGTGCTCCTCGGCGATGTCGTCTCGGGTAGCGAGTCCGTGGCCGTCCGGATCGTCCGCTAGCCAGCGCGACCCAGGCCCCCCGCGCTTAGGGGGGCCTGGGTGCCTCCGGCGCCGAGCCTGCTGCCCGGTCCCGGCTGCCCGTGGTGCAGGATGGGTCAGTCGTCGAGCGGATGGTGGAGGCAGCCTGTGGGTCCGGCGTCACCCCAGCCGCAGCGCCTCGCCGCCAGCCTGGCGGGGATGCGGCTGCTGCTAACCGGGGTCACCGGCTTCGTCGGTGAGGCCTTGTTGCACCGCATCCTCGGATCGCTGCCCGGGATGCATGTCACGCTGCTGGTCAGGCCTCAAGGCGCGACTCCGGCGGACGATCGCGTCCGCGGCGTGCTCGAGAAGCCGATCTTTGCCGACCTGCTGTCCTCTGGCGGTGGCATTGACAGCGTGCTGCAGCAGCGGATCCGAGTGCTCAGCGGCGACCTCGCAGACGTTCCGGCGCTGCCGGACGACCTCGCGGCGGTCATTCACTGCGCCGGCGACGTGTCGTTCGACCCGCCCGTCGACGACGCCTTCAGGACAAACGTCGTCGGGACTGCGGCGCTGCTCGAGCGGGTGGCGGCGCTGGGGCCCACCGTGCACTACGTCCATGTGTCCACCGCATTTGTCGCCGGGCGGCGCCGAGGTGCCATCGCCGAACAATCGGTGGTGCACACGGTCGACGTCGACGCGGAGACCGCGTGGGCTCTGGACCAGCGCCGCGAGGTCGAAGCCCGCTCCCGCGAGCCGAAGGTGCTCGGCGGCCTGCGCCGCAAGGCCGAACGAGAGCACCGCCGGGCCGGTCTGCTCACAGCGGCGGACGCGACCGAGGAGCGTCGCCGGACCTGGGTGAGCAAGGAGCTGGTGGCGCTCGGTTCGGAACGCGCCCGCAGCCTCGGCTGGACCGACTGCTACACGTTCACCAAGGCGCTCGGCGAGCGGAAGGTGGAGCGGCACGCAGAGTCGGCGCCGGTGACCATCGTGCGGCCGAGCATCATCGAGTCGGCACTGGAGCAGCCGTACCCGGGCTGGATCGAGGGCTTCAAGATGGCGGAGCCGCTGATTCTCGCGTACGGGCGCGGTGAGCTGCCGGAGTTCCCGGCGGCGCCGGATCTCGTCGTCGACATCGTGCCCGTCGACCACGTGGTCGCGGCAAGCCTTGCTGTGCTCCGCGACGTGCCGGCGCCCGGTCGGCCACGCTACTTCCACATTTCGTCGGGCTTGCGCAACCCTCTGACCTTCCACCGGCTCTACAGCCAGGTGCGGCGCTACTTCGACGACAATCCATTCGACGTCAACGAGCGGGGGGCGGTGCGGCTACCCGAGTGGCGCTTTCCAGGTCCGCAGGCTGTTGAGCGGCTGCTCGTGACCAGCGAGCGGGCACACCATGCCGCCGACTACCTCGTCACCCGCGCGCCGCGCGGACGACGCGTCCTCGAGCTGGCCCGCACCCTCGACCAACAGCGCCGGCGGCTGGAGTTCCTGCGCCGCTACATCGACCTCTACCGCGAGTACGCCCAGGCGGAGCTGCGGTTCGTCGACGACGCGACCGTCGAGTTGTTCGACTCGCTGCACCCGGACGACCGGGAGTCGTTCGGTTTAGACACCGCGGTCGTGGACTGGGACCACTACCTCACCCAGGTCCACTGCCCAGCGGTCACCGCGCCGCTGCGCAGCTACGACGAGGTACGACGGCAACGTCGAGCATCGCGATCAGGGCCACCGGGTGTCGTCGCCGACGGAGACGGTGTCGCCGCCATCTTCGACCTGGACGGCACCTTGTTGTCCTCCAACGTCATCGAGACCTACCTGTGGATGCGGCTGCACGACCTCGACCCCGTCGCCCGAGTCGGCGAGGTGGCGCGGATGGCAGCGCGGCTGCCGTCGCTGGTACGCGCCGAACGCCACGAGCGTATTGGCTTCCTGCGGGCCGTCTACCGTGAGTACGCCGGCGCCCACCTGGCTGCCCTCGAGGCGCTGGCCGACGACGTGCTGGCCTCGCACGTGCTGAGCAGGCTCTCGCCGGACGCAGTACGTCGGGTGCGCGAGCACCGGGGCGCTGGGCACCGGACGGTGTTGGTCACCGGCGCCATACGCCCGCTCACCCGTCCGCTGCGACATCTCTTCGACCACATCGAGGCGGCCGAGCTGGCCACCGACGAGCGCGGTGTGTGCACCGGACACCTGGTGGCGTCCCCGCTGGCCGGAGAGTCCCGCGCCGCCTGGCTGCGTCACTGGGCCCAGACGCACGACGTCGACCTGACGCGCAGCTACGCGTACGCCGACTCCCATTCCGACCTGCCGGTGTTGCAGGCCGTCGGCAAGCCGGGCGCGGTCAGTCCTGACGTGACGCTGCAGCGATACGCCAAGCGGAACCGGTGGCCGATCGTGACCTGGTCCAGCCCGCCGGCCGCCTCGCGTACGTTGCTGCCCGTGGGCGTCCGGTCATGATGCTCGCGCTGGAGATGTTTCGGTCACTGCCCCGACACCTTGCCGCGCGCGCCGTGGCGGGCCGGGTCCCCGGCATCTTGACTGGTCCGGCGGCCCCCCTGCGTCTGGTCAACATCGAGGAGCCGCGCGTGCACCGTCCGGGCTGGGCCCGGCTGCGGCCCCGCCTGTCCGGCATCTGCGGTTCCGACCTCGGTGCCCTGAGCGGTCGCACCAGCCGGTATTTCTCGGGCCTGGCTTCGATGCCGTTCGTCCCCGGCCACGAAGTTGTCGCCGACCTCATCGACGACTGCGACGACCTGCCCGCCGGCACCCGGGTCGTCCTGGACCCGGTCCTCGCCTGCGCCGCGCGCGGCGTGGACCCCTGCGAGGCGTGTCGCTCCGGCGCGACGAACCGATGCGACCGCATCACCGTCGGACACGTCGCGCCAGGGTTGCAGACCGGTTTCTGCGCGGACACCGGCGGCGGCTGGGGAGCCCAGCTGAGCGCCCACCGCAGCCAGCTTCACCCGGTCCCCGACGGGCTCGGCGACGAACAGGCGGTGCTGGTCGAGCCGCTCGCTTGCGCCGTGCACACCGCGCTGCGTTCCCGTGTCGCGCGCGGAGCCCACGTGCTGGTCAGCGGCGCAGGGGCCGTCGGCTTGTTCACAACGCTGGCGCTTCGCGAGCTCACGTCCGCCGGTGACATCACCGTCGTCGCCAAGCACGGCTTGCAGGCCGAGCTCGCGCGAAGTTTCGGGGCGACCGAGGTGCTCCCCCCGGCGCAGGTGCTACGGGGTGTCCGGCGAGCCACCCGGGCACTCTCGGTCACTCCCGACTTCAGCCGACCCTTCCTGCTCGGCGGGGTCGACGTCGCCATCGATGCGGTCGGCTCACGGGCGTCGCTGGAAACCTGTCTGCACGCCACCCGGGCCGGTGGTCGGGTGGTGCTGTCCGGCATGCCGGCGGCAGTCGACCTGTCCGCCGCGTGGTTTCGAGAGCTCGAGCTGCTGGGTGCCTACGCGTCGGCGGCGCGTGAGCCGGCCGCCGACGGCCGCCCCGCGTTCGACCTCGCCCTCGAGCTGGCTGGCAGCTCCGGTGTCGCGGCGCTGCCGGTGGCGCCGTACCCACTCCACCGCTGGCGTGAAGCGCTTGACCACGCGCACTCCGCCGGCAGGCTGGGGACCGCCAAAGTCGTCTTCGACCCGAGGAGCACCAGGTGAGCCGTCCAGGGTTCGTACTGGAAGTCGATGACCGGACCCCGCCTCTCGTCGTGCACGAGGGCGAAGGTTTCCGGCTCGAGCAGTTCCCGCTCGGGACCCGCGTGATCTACGCGCCTGAGTCGCTGCCGGGCATCGACGACGTCGAGGCGGTGATCACCAAGGCGTTGCTGGAGCCTGAGGACTCGGAGCCGTTGCCGGCGCTGCTCCAGCCCGGTATGCGGTTGACGATCGCCTTCGACGACATCTCACTGCCGCTGCCGCCGATGCGCGGTCCGGACGTACGTCAACGCATCATCGAACAGGTGTTGACGTACGCCGCCGACGCCGGTGTCGACGACGTCGAGCTGATCTCGGCCAATGCGCTGCATCGGCGGCTCACGGCCGCGGAGCTGAAGGCGATCGTGGGGGAGCGGGTCTTCCGGTCGTTCTTCCCCCAGGGCAAGCTGACCAACCACGACGCCGAGGACCGGGCAAACCTCTTGCACGTCGGACTGACCGAGGACGGCGAGGACGTCGAGATCAACCGCCGTGCCGCCGAGTCCGACCTGCTGGTCTACGTCAACATCAACCTCGTCGCGATGGACGGGGGACACAAGTCGGTCCCAATCGGCCTCGCCTCCTACAAGAGCCTGCGCCACCACCACAACAGCAAGACGATGCTGCGGTCGCACTCGTTCATGGACCACGAGAAGTCGCACCTGCACCATTCCGCCAAGCGGATGGGCCGGATGCTCGCCGACCACCTGCAGATTTTCACCATCGAGACGACGCTCAACAACGACGTCTTCCCCGCGCCGTACGACTTCTTGCTGAAGCGGGAGTGGGAGTGGAGCTTGCGCGACCAGGCGACCGTCCTCGGTGCGCGGCGAGCACTCTCGGTGGCGCCGGGCAAGCTGCGGCACAAGGTCTTCCAGGGCCTGCGCGCGCCCTACGGCGTCACCGGTGTGCACGCAGGCGAGACCGAGGCCGTGCACGCGAAGACACTCGCGAACGTGCACCGTCAGCAGCGTGTCGACGTCGAGGGCCAGTCCGACGTGTTGGTGCTCGGCGTGCCCTACCTCGGGCCGTACAACGTCAACTCGGTGATGAATCCCATCCTGGCAACGTGTATGGGCCTCGGCTACTTCTTCAACTCCTACCGCGGTTCGCCGGTGGTGCGTCGCGGGGGAGCGGTGATCCTCTACCACCCGGTCGAGCCGGTGTTCAGCCAACTGCATCACCCGAGCTACGTCGACTTCTTCGAGGAGGTACTCGCCGAGTCGACCGACCCGGCGGTGATCGAGGCGAAGTACGAGGAGGCGTACGCCACCGACCCGTGGTACGTGCACCTGTACCGGACCTCGCACGCTTACCACGGTGTGCACCCGTTCTACATGTGGTACTGGGCGGCGCACGCTATGGATCATGTCGGCGATGTCGTCTGGGTGGGTGCCGATCGATCCGCCGTCCAGCGGATGGGCTTTCGAGCCGCGTCGACGCTGGCTGACGCACTGGAGATGGTGTCCGGGACGGTCGGGCGCTCGCCGTCGATCAGCTACCTTCACAACCCGCCGCATCTGCTGGCGGACGTCCACGCATGAACAATCTGGTGCGCGGCGGTGTCGACGACGTCCGGCTGGTGGCGCGCGGCTGGCGGTGGGGCCGACGGCCGCTCGTGCCCCGGTCGGCCGAGCCGTACGTGCCGGTCAAGGAGCAGACCGTCTTTCCGACCGCCTGGTCGCGACGACCCGCGGCGCGTGCGGTCCGTGAGGTGGTGCAGACGGCGGGCCTAGCGCCCCTGTTCCGGTCACAGGTGCGCCCGCACGTCGAGGGGCTGGACGTGCTGGATCGCGTCGAACCTCCCGTGCTGTTCGTCGCCAACCACGCCTCACACCTCGACACTCCGCTGCTCTTGTGCTCGCTGCCGACGCCCTGGCGGCGTACCACGGCGGTCGCGGCTGCCGCGGACTACTTCTTCGACACCTGGTGGCGGGCGGTCGGCTCCGCACTGGCGTTCAATACCTTCCCGATCGAGCGCCGCGGCGGTGCGCTGTCCGCCACACCGGGCGATCTGCTGCGGGAGGGATGGAGTCTCGTCGTCTTTCCCGAGGGCACCCGCTCGTCCGACGGGTGGGTGGGCACGTTCCGCGGCGGCGCGGCGCGGCTGGCGACGGAGTACGGCGTCCCGGTCGTGCCGGTGGTGCATCGCGGGACTTTCGCGGCGATGCCACGCGGTCAGGGCTGGCCGAGCCCGGGACGCAAGCCGGTCACTGTGCGGTTCGGCGAGCCGCTGCGCGCCCGAGACGACGAGACCGCAAGTGAGTTCGGGGTGCGGATCCGTGCGGCGGTCGCCACGCTGCTCGACGAGGACGCGACGACGTGGTGGGAGGCGAGGTGCCGGATCGCAACCGAGACGACGCCAGACCCGGCTGGACCGCGAGTCGCACAGTGGCGACGAGTGTGGGCGCAATCGCAGTCGCCGATGTCGACCACCCGCCCCCGCGCCTGGCACCCCTTACGCTGAGCCTCACGTTGTCGCGACGACACGCCGTGGGTAAGCGACGTCGAAAGGTAAGGCTCCGCGTCGGTGACCCGACTCGAAGGGAGCAGGGCCAATGTCGAAGCCCAGTCCGTGGCCGGTCGTCCACGCGGAACGCCAGGCATTGGCCGATGACCTCGCGAGGCTCGACGCGGCCCAATGGACGACACCTTCGTTGTGTTCCAGGTGGACGGTGCATCAAACTTTGGGCCACATGGTTGCGGCGGCCAAGACCACCCCGGCCACATTCTTCGCCGGGCTCGCCAGGTCCGGCTTCCGGTTCGAGACCCTGTCGGCCAAGAACATCGCGCGAGAAACCTCGGGATCGCCGGCCGAGACCTTGCAAGCCTTCCGGGCACGGATCTCGGCGAAAACGCACCCACCGGGTCCGAGCGACACCATGCTCGGCGAGACGATCGTCCACGGCGAGGACATCCGGCGTCCGCTGGGTATCTCGCACGCGTACCCCGTAGCTGCGGTGACCCGGGCAGCCGACTTCTACGCGAGCTCAAACCTGCTGATCGGCGGCAAGAAACGCATCACCGGCCTCACGCTGCGAGCCGACGACGCCGACTGGTCCATCGGGGACGGCGCGGAGGTGAGCGGCCCCGCGCTCTCGCTCCTGCTGGCGATCACGGGGCGCACCGCCGCGCTGGACGACCTCTCGGGACAGGGCCTTGCCACGCTGCGCTCGCGCATGTGAGCGGTCCCGACGCGTCGAGCCAAAGGCTGGCCTACGGAGATACGCTGACGCTCTCGGGAAGGGGGCCCACCATTCGCACTGCGATGGCAATCTCGGTCACCGTGCTGCTGACCGCGACCGGTGCCACGTACTCGGCACAGAGCCTGGCCGCCGGCGGCGGCGAGACCTGTCGGGGCGTGACAGCCACGATCGTCGGAACCGACCAGCGCGACGTGATCACCGGCACGCCCGGTCGTGACGTGGTCGCGGCCCGCAAGGGCTTCGACCGCATCGACGGCCGTGGTGGCAACGACCTCATCTGTGGCGGGCGCGGAGCCGACCACCTGTTGGGCGGACCTGGCAGGGACCGCCTGTACGGCGAGGCCGACGGGCTGCTGTTCGGCGAGGACCAGTACGGCGACGACCTCGTCGGTGGCCCAGGTCACGACCTGCTCGACGGCGGACCGGGGCTCGGTGGCAGAGACAGAGGACTCGACGTGCTGCGCTACCCCAACGCCCGTAGCCGGTTGCGCATCGACCTCGGTGCCAACACCGCCCGCCTGGGCGAACAGCGGGACACCGTCTACTCGATCGAGGAAGTCAATGGCACACGGTTCGCCGACGTCATCCGAGGTGACCGATACTTCCAGTTCTTGAGCGGTTATGGCGGCGCCGACCGAATGTACGGGCGAGGTGGCCCTGACTTCATGTTCGGCGACGACGGTGACGACGAGGTCCGCGGCGGCATCGGCCGAGACATCCTGGACGGTGGCACTGGAACCGACGTGGCGTACGGGGGTCCAGCCGCTGACCGCTGTAGCGCCTTCGAGCAGCAGCACGGCTGCGAAAGCTGAGCCAGTCGAGTTGTCAGCGTCCTGACATAACGTCGACGCGCCCGCACCGCTATGGCGCCGCTAGCTCCGTTTCGACCATGAACGCCTCGCCGTCGCTGGCTGCCACGAGCGTCACATCCCCCGTCACCCGTCCGGCGGCCTTGACGTCGTCGAGCGCGGCGGCGACCAGATCGAGTCGGTCCTGGGCTCCGCGGACGGTCACCGCCGTCACCTCCGTACGCATGCCCACCTTCGCGTCGGACTTGGCACCGCGGATGGCGGCGAGCACCTGCGCCGCGGCACCGAGCACCTCAGGGTCGTACGGAACCGCGGCGACGTGGCCATCGGGTCGCGGCCACACCGAGGTGTGGATCGACCCCTCCTGCCACCACGACCACACCTCCTCGGTCACGAACGGCAGGAACGGCGCGAGCAGCCGCAGCTGCACCGACAGCGCCGTCGCCAGCGCGGCCTTCGCCGACGCCTCACCGGCCCCGCCGCGGCTGCCGTACGCCCGCTCCTTGACCAGCTCGAGGTAGTCGTCGCAGAACGACCAGAAGAACCGCTCGATGCCTTCCAGCGCGGTGGCGTACTGGTATGCGTCCAGCGACTCCGTGGCACCGCTGACTACGTCTTGGAGACGTCGCAACATGGCCACATCCAGTGGCTCGGTGACCGCCGAGGCGTCGTTGCCGGTGGCACCAATACCAAGCACGAACCGGCTGGCGTTCAGCACCTTCATGGCCAGTTTGCGGCCCACCTTCATCGACCCCTCGTCGAACGGGCTGTCCAACCCCGGACGCGACATCGCGGCGCGCCAGCGTACGGCGTCCGAGCCGTACCTCTCCAGCAGCTCCGTCGGCACGACCACATTCCCCTTGGACTTGCTCATCTTCTTGCGATCCGGGTCAGTGACGAAGCCGGAGATGGCGGCGTGGGACCACGGGGCGCAGCTGTGCTCGAAGTGCGAACGAAGCACGGTCGAAAACAACCAAGTGCGGATGATGTCGTGTGCCTGTGGCCGCATGTCCATCGGGAAGGTCTTGGCAAACAGTTCGTCGTCTCGCTCCCAACCGCAGGCGATCTGCGGAGTCAGCGACGACGTGGCCCAGGTGTCCATCACATCGGGGTCCGCCATGAAGCCGCCGGGCTTACCGCGCAACGACTCGTCAAGCCCTGGGGGAGGCTGCGACGCGGGGTCGATCGGCAGCTCCGACTCTGCGGCCAGCAACGGTGTGTCGTACGAAGGCTCACCCTCCTCGTCGAGCGGATACCAGAGGGGGAACGGGACACCGAAGAATCGCTGCCGGCTCACCAACCAGTCGCTGTTGAGACCGTCGACCCAGTTGGAGTAGCGGTGCTGCATGTATTTCGGTACCCACGTGATGTCGCCACCTCGAGCGGCCAACTGTCCCCGCAGATCCGGATCACGACCACCGTTGCGGATATACCACTGCCGAGTCGAGACGATCTCGAGCGGCTTGCTTCCGCGTTCGTAGAACTTCACCGAGTGAGTGATCGAACGAGGCTCGCCTACGAGGTCACCGGTATCGCGCAGCGCTGCCACCG
>Ga0183260_10004114_pt1 | contig 11606 bp, 12 predicted proteins | sample AntDrymUQ4972206_2_FD_129768 | JGI IMG/M metagenome (GOLD analysis project Ga0183260, IMG submission 129768) | Polar desert sand microbial communities from Dry Valleys, Antarctica - metaG UQ497 (22.06) (version 2) (version 2) | ecosystem: Environmental > Terrestrial > Soil > Desert | place...
ATCCCTGATGCCAAGGCCAAGGTCGCGTAGGTGTGCCTCAGCCCGTGGAAAGACAACTTGGGCAACCCCAACCGACGGACATGGGCTTCAAAGGCGCCTGAGAGCGATTGTGGATGGATCGCCTCCCCGGAGGGTGTGGTGAACACCAACCCCGTATCTTCCCAACTTGGACCCCACGCGAGTCGTTCGGCGTTCTGGTTGGCCTTGTGGGTCCGAAGGACGGCAACGGTGGAGGGGTCAATGGAGAACGTCCGACGGGATCGCGCTGACTTGGGTTCGGAGAACCGCATTTCATAAGCGATGGAAATCAGCGATTGACGAACTGACAAGCGACCCGAATCTAGATCAAGGTCCATCCAACGCAAACCCAGGGTTTCACCCCGGCGCATCCCCGTGGTTGCAACCAAGTGCCACAAGGGCGCAAGACGATCTTCTTTCGTGGCCGCGATGTAGGAACGCAGGTCATCCCCGGACCACGCTTTCATTTCCTTTCTCTCCACTCGTGGTGGGTCGGCGAACTCGGCAACGTTTCGCGAGAGCTTTCCCCAACGCACGGCGTCTTTCAATGCACGGTGGATGATGGTGTGGTCATATCTGACTGTCTTTGACGACAGCCGTTCCCCGAGGGACGCATACAGCCCGTTCAGTTGACCCGGCGTGAGTTTGGACAATGGGATCGACCCTAAGACCGGGATCACGTGGTTGGTGATGTTGCGGCGGTAGGAATCGAAGGTGGATTCCTTGATGGTGTTCTTGATAGCGGGCAACCACTCCCGGTTGAGGTAGTCCTTGAGAGTTTCCTTGGAAGGCTCCACGAAGGTTTCTTTGTCGATCTGCCCGTAGAACTCCGTCAAGAAACGGGGACTTCAGAGGTGGTTATCGAAGCGGGGACAACCCCTTTGTGCTGACAGACTTCGGACCCGGAGTCGACTCCAAGACGCGGTCGCTGATCGAGGCCGCCGGAGCGCGCTTCATAGCTGGCGGGTCCCCCTTTGAGGGTCCCCTCTCCGATCGCGACGGAAGGGAACGTGTAGCCAAAGGGATGAAGGCAACTGTCCAGGAAATTGACGCCATGGATTACTTCGTGGACGGCGTCATCGGCGACATCCCTAAGTGAATGCGTCAACTCGTCCATCATTTGAAACCCGAAGGTCGGCGGTTCAAATCCGTCCCTCGCAACTAGACAAAAGCCCTGCTCAGCCGGGGTTTTTTTCTTGGGGCTGGTCGAAAAGTGACCAGAAAGAGTTCTGTCTAACGCCTGTCTAACGCACACTGATGTCCCTAGATTTCTTCCGACAATCATGCCGGGAACAGATGTCATGCAACGGATACGGTGGGTCGATGCCAAGTCTCTTTGAGCGGCGTTTTCATCGCCGTGGCATCGAGACAGGTCCGTATAATCAGCCGATGCAACGGACGGCCCCGGTGGTTTGCCGGCGTCGCCATCGCTGACTCACAATTTCGTTATACAGATTCGTAGATGCAGTACCTGGGACAGAAGACGAAAAGGAGATGGCCATGCGACTGTTGAACGTTGTACTTGCTTCGCCCTTCACAACAGCGAGTTCCTGCTCGTGGTAGATCCGACGAAAATCTTCTGGAACTAATGAAGCCCATCGTGAACGACGGGGACGTTTGAACATGACTGGGTTCGACAGGTTGCTCGACTGTGTCGGGATTTGGCATGGGACCAACTGGTTGCATTTGTCTGTCGGCGAGGTGGCGGACGAGTCGTCATCGGTTCTGATCGTGACCGCGGTCCTGGGCGGGAAATTCGTTAGGGTTGACCAGAAGTGGGCGTACCAGGGGGGTCCTCAGGAGGGATCATTGCTCTTCGGGTACGACGCCGACTCAAAGGTTGCGACCTCTCACTGGATCGACACCTTTCACATGGGCCGCAAGGTACTGGAATGCACCGGCGTGGCCGACAACGAGACGCTCCATGTACGTGGCAGCTACGCAGTACCGCCTGGTCCCGACTGGGGGTGGCGCATCAGCATTAGCGCGCACCCCCCGGGTCAACTCGAACTCGTGATGTTCAATATTCATCCCGACGGGCAGGAGGATTTGGCGGTCAGGGCGATGCATTCCCCCCATATGGGATGACCTGGAGCCGTCACCCGGGTCCTATGCCTTGGTGACCATCACCTAGGGTCGGAGGGGAGACCGGGCATCGCTGAGGACTAGTCCGGTGAGATGTTCTGATTCAGACGGAAGAAATTATCGGGATCGTACTTGCGCTTGAGGGTCTTCAGCTTTTCGTATTTCTCAGTTCCGTAGGCTTGTCGGATCCGCTCTTCGCCTTCATCCATAAGGAAGTTGACGTATACGTTGGTGTGATGTGGCTCCAATAGTTCCCAGAAGTTCCGTGACCATGCCCGCTCCTGTTCGAAGCCGTCTTCCGTTGCGGTCATAGCGTTGATATTTATCGTGAACCCTGCCGACCTGCCGGTGTAAGCCGTGTCCGCTTCGGCAACGTTTTCGATCGCCCCGCCAAGTTGGAATATTGGGAAAGCCGTAAGCGGTGATGTCATCTTCGTCGCCTGCTCGGCCACTATGTCGATGACGGCGTCAGATAACTCAGCGATGTTGCATGAACGGAAGTAGTACCACCAACCCGAAGGGAACGAAGGATCGAACATCGACTGATGTGCGAGGAATGGCTTGGCGATGCACATGTCCGCTATGGGCAGGCCGAACCTTCTCATGGGCTCCATAACCTTTTCGCCCTCTTCGACGTCTCCGGCGTAGCATGCTCCAACTATCACGACCGGCGTGCCGTGGTACTCAGGGGGAAGCCACGGAGCGGCAGGCGCCGTCCGATGGACCACGATGGTGGTCAGCTCGTTCGGCACGTCCTTGATCCAATCCCGGTAGAACCGCAGTACCTCAGCGGATTCGTCCATCGGCCACACGATGGGTCCTGAAAGCACCACGGGACCAACTGGGTTCAACCGGAACTCGAACTCAGTGACTATGCCGAAATTGCCTCCACCGCCCTTGATCCCCCAGAAGAGATCCGGGTTCTCGTGGTCGCTTGCGTGGACCAACCTTGCGTCAGAGGTGATCACGTCTACGGAAAGAAGTTGGTCGATAGTGAGTCCGTACTTGCGCATCAGCCAACCTATGCCCCCGCCTAGCGTGAGGCCCGCCATTCCAGTGTGGGTGACGATGCCGGACGGCACCGCCAACCCGAAAGCCTGAGTCTCCTTGTCCAGCTCGCCCAGCAGAACTCCAGCCTGAGCGCGCACCGTCTTTGCCGCTAAGTCCACGCGTACGCCACGCATCATGCTGAGGTCGATGACTATCCCGCCGTCGCATACCGAAAGACCCGGGAAGCTGTGGCCCCCGCTGCGCACGGCGGTGGGCAGCCCGGACTCTCGGGCGAAACGGACGGCTGAGATGACATCCGCAACACCGGCGCACCTGACGATCAGCGCGGGCCTGCGATCGATGGCCCCATTCCAGATGAGGCGGTGCTCTTCGTAGGAAGGGTCAGATGGAGAGACGAGGTGGCCCCTTAGACCTTCAGAGAGTTGGGCCAACTCCTTTACTCCCAGGATGGTTTCTTGCGCAACGGCCATCTTCGTCCTCCTGTATCAGGTGTTGCGGAAGTCTTTCACAGGCTTCAATACCAAAGGTGGCCGTGACCCTTCGAGGACACGGGGGCGTTACTATCGCCTTCGCATGTCACAACCCTCCGTTTCGCCCCTACCTGATTCGTCGACTAGGCGCACCGAGTTTGAAGAGCAGGCTCTCGAACACCTGGATGCCCTCTATGGCACAGCCATACGGCTGACGCGAAATCCAGCAGACGCAGAAGACCTCGTTCAAGAAGCCTTCCTTCGGGCATACAAGTCGTGGGAACAGTTCGAGCAAGGGACCAACCTCAAGGCGTGGTTGTTTCGCATCCTCACCAATCAATTCTACAGCGACCATCGAAAGCGAGCCCGCGAGCCCGTGGTTTCGGCCACCGCAGATGGTTTCGACCTGTACGACACCATCCGTGACACGCGGGGAGCTTCAGCCTCACCCGAGTCATTGGTTCTCGACAAGCTGTTCGAACCCGAGGTGAGGCAGGCCCTCGACGATCTATCGTTGGACCACCGCACCGTGGTCTATCTTGCCGACATCGAGGGCTTTTCCTACAAAGAGATATCGAAGATCCTTCAGATCCCGATAGGAACGGTCATGTCCAGGCTTTCAAGGGGAAGAAAGACCCTGCAAAAAGCGTTGTGGGATAAAGCGATCAGAAAAGGTCCTACAGGGGAGGGCACGAAGTGAGCAAGCCCGATTGCACCCGATTCATAGACAAGTTCTATTCCTTTATAGACGACGAGCTGAGCGCAGCCGAATGTGCCGAGATACAAGGCCATCTCGATTCGTGCCCCGAGTGCTTCGAGAGGCTGAAGCTGGAATCGCGGTTCATCTCGTTCTTCAAGGAGAAGTGCCGATGCGAGGCGGCGCCAACGCATCTGGCGGGCTCGATCAAGGCGGCCCTCGAAAAAAGCTCCTAATTGAGCGGAGTCAGCCTCGCCTTGGACGGTGGGTTCTCGAAGGGCCTGCTCTAAAGGCCTGCGTCATCCCCCGCCCGGGGGACTCCTCGACTAGTCATTCGGGGTCAGTCGCGTTTGACCCAAATTTGCCATTTGGCGCACCTGTCCTGATACCGATTCCTTAGGAAAGTGAGACAAGTGACTCACTTGGGACTTTCGAGGGGAGTTAAAAGATGGATGGTGACGCAAGAAGGGCAGCGGAATATCTAAGGACGGCCGAGGTCGCCCGGATGCTCCACGTTTCGCCCAAGACCATCTCTAGATGGGCCAAAGAGGAGAAGCTGCCTTTCGTCAAGACGCTCGGCGGGCATAGACGCTTTCCCGCTCAGCCCATCAGGGAGCTGGTAGCGAAGCTTTCTGACGACGGGCTCAAGTAGTGCCCGCTAGAAATCGATAACTACCTCGTAAGCCAGAGCGCTGCGGCATCCGAGAGGTGTATGCCGCAACCTCAGGCGAGGCGTTTGGGCTCGTAGCGCACGAGCTTGTCCATCAGCCTGAATAGGCCCCCTCCGACGAGGCAGTCTCCCGCGCTGATCACCGTCCGAAGGCCCGGCAAACCGATGGTGTCGGCCAAGAAGACGAAGCGCGAGCCAGGGGTTGCGACCTCGTGGCGCACCGCACCTCGAAGTATCTCGTCCAGCCTCACTCCAGCCACCTCGGCTGCCGGTCGTGAAACAGGCATGGCTCCGTTGGCCGCTATCACAATCAGGTTGAGAGCAAGGCCACCAGCAACCCACCACATCCCAGGAAGGTCGCGATTCAGCCAAGCGAAAGCGATGAGAGCTAAGTAGGAAAGGACCATCGCTACTGTGGCGACCGATCTTGCTGTGCCGAGGTCGAAAGCAGCCAGCACCTCGAGTGCGCCCTGCATGCCGAGACCCGCAGGGATCAACCAGAAACCTTGGAACTTGGTGGTGAAGAAACGTCTCAGGCTGCCGCCTCGCGCCATCCCAGCGGCCAGACCGAGTCCCATCAGAACAACCGGCAGATTGAGCATCCTAGAAGGATAGATATCCTTGCCGCCTAACTGCGCAGGGACACTTCGGAGGGTTTCCTCCGGCGAAGCGCAACAAGGAGGCCGTAATGCCCGAAAAGCCGGGAGAGTCAATCCCCATACCCACCCTCACCTATGAGGGCCCCACCCTCGAGGAAAAGACCGAGGAGCTGAAAGGGCGCAAAGAGCAGTACCTCTCGATGGGTGGGGTGGAGCGGGTGGAGCGCCAGCGCTCACAGGGAAAACTCACGGTGAGAGAGCGGCTCGCCTTGCTGTTCGACGAAGGATCACAGCAAGAGCAGGGCCTGCTTGCTCATCACCAGTCACAGTCGCCGCAGATGCAGGGGAAGGTGACCCCTGCCGACGGATGCATCACCGGGGTTGGCAAGGTCGACGGCAGACCGGTTGGTGTTATCGCATACGACTTCACGGTCATGGCTGGCTCCATCGGGATGGTTGGCGAGATAAAGGCGACGCGCATGCGAGAGCTTGCCCTGAAACATCGCATGCCACTTGTTTGGCTGATCGATTCAGCGGGGGCCCGCATCCAAGAGGCGACAGGCTCGATGTTCGCGCGAACCGGCGATCTGTTCCGCGAACAAGTCTTGATGAGCGGTGTTATCCCACAGGTCGCAGCCATGATGGGTCCTGGCGCGGCGGGGACGGCCTACATCCCGGGACTCGCCGACTTCGTGCCGATGGTCAAAGGGACATCGAACATGGCCCTCGCAGGGCCCCATCTGGTGAAAGCAGCCGTTGGCGAAGAAACCACAGCCGAAGAGATGGGCGGGTCATCCGTACACTGCAAGATCTCCGGTGTTGCGGACCTCGAGGTGGAAAGCGACGAAGCGTGTATCGAAGCGATCCGAACCTATCTGTCGTTCTTCCCGTCTTCCAACCTCGAGCAGCCTCCGATAACTGACATAATCGATCCGATAGAAAGACGGTGCGAAGAGCTACTTCAGATAGTTCCAGCCAACCCGAGGAAGGCCTACGACATGCGTAAGGTGATCGCCTCGATCGTGGACGAAGGCTCCTACTTCCCGATGAAGCCCGACTGGGCCCGCAGTCTCATCACGTGCTTCGCGCGGTTCGGAGGGCGGCCCGTCGGCATCGTTGCCAATCAACCGATGCATCTGGGCGGAGCACTCGACGTCAACTCTGCAGACAAGGCAGCGCGTTTCGTTTGGCTTTGCGACGCATTCCACATCCCACTCGTTTTCCTGATGGACTGCCCGGGGTTCCTTGTAGGAAGCGCGGTCGAGAAGCAGGGGATCATCCGCCATGGAGCCAAGATGCTGTTCGCCATCTCGGAGGCGACTGTTCCGAAGATCACCGTGGTCCTTCGAAAGGGGTACGGCGCTGGTTATTACGTGATGAACGGGCGCGCTTTCGAACCGGACTTGATAGTTGGCTGGCCAACCGCCGAGATAAGCGTCATGGGACCGGAGGGTGCGGTGAACATCATCTTTCGCAAGCAGATCGAGGCTGCGCCTCCCGACCAACAGGATGCGATGCGCGATTCGATGATCGCGATGATCAGGGAACAGATCGGCCCTTACATCGCGGCCGGCTGGTCTTTCATCGACGATCTGATCGATCCGGCTGAAACGCGCCGGACCATCGCTATGGGCCTGGAAGCGGCCGAGGGCAAGAAGGTCGAGCGACCGTGGCGCAAACACGGCGTTCTTCCGGTGTGATCACTTCAGAAGCGCTGCCAGTTCGAAGTGCATGCCGTCGGGGTTAGACCACCTTCCGCCCCACCGAAATCCCCAGTTCTCCATGATCTCGACGATTCGTGGATCGAGCTGAGGCTGGTTGCCTTGCAGGTTGGTCGACACATTGATGTCGAAGGCCAAGCCCCATGCGTGCTTCGATAAGGGAAGGTCTTCATTGCGTCCGATGAATCTGGGGACATAGCAGCCGCCGTACTGCTTCGTGTCGATCAGGTGAGTAAGTCCCTTGCTCTCTATCTCGGCGAAGGCGGCCCCCATCTGACGGAGCATCACACGGTGGCACGTGACCTTGCCAAGGATCGGCACTGGTTTGGACGTAATGTGTTTCGCCACCCAGGCTGGGTCCTGAGTGATGGTCCCATCCCCATTGGGTGTGAACGAGAAAGACCCGATGGCCCTTTCGGCCGATGTTCCCATGAGGAACGCCCTATTTCGAGAGGGCACATCCTGGAACTTGAGGCCGATCAACACCTTTCCGAGCGCCTTCTTCACCGCGTCCTTCTTCTGCCCTTCGGCGATCCCTATCATCAGCTGGGTCGCCTCACCGAAGGCCAGTAACCTGGCGCGGCCTCGCCCCAGCATCGCTCCTGCGATGTTCGGGACACCGTTGGCGGCTACCGCTCCAACACGAAGAGCCGTTCGGCCGGATGCGGTGTCGGCGAATACCCTTTGGCCGCTGGTGATGCCAAGGCGACGATGCTCCTCATGGGCAAGCACGATCTCACCGTCGTAGAGCCGCTCCCAAACGAATGGTGCTTGGACCGTTACCGCAGGAGCCAATGGACGGAACTCTTCCGGATCCACCGCCATAACGCTTATGTCCCCGAGGGCTTGTCCCGTATCGAGTTTCATGTTCATCAGAGCGATCCTGGCGGCGGCTGCTACCCCGGGAACCCCCCTCGCAGTGTCCACTATCGACTGAGTCACCCCCGTAGCGATGGTCGCGATGAATGCAGGTTCCACAGCTGTGATCGGGCCGAAAACCGGCCTTGGTTTGGAAGTTGTCTGCGTGACCGCAGGCTCAGTGGTTTCGTCCGTCAACTCTGGGAGCGTCTGCGAAGGACCGCACGCGAAGGCGACCACCGCTAACACAGCTGCGGCGATCGATCTGGTCTTGGGTTTCGCACGAGATGCCGTATGGGGCACCCTTCGATGTTAACCGCAGGAGGTGTTACCCATCACTTGGCAGGTACGCGCTAGAGTCCCGTCCCACGAAACAGGGCAAGGAGTCTCATGGACAGTTGCATCATCACGGCAGCTCTCTCGGGGGTGGCGGCAGGAAAGGAGCAGTGTCCTGCGATCCCCTATACGCCACAGGAATACGCATCTGAGGCGCGGCGAGCACGCGATGCTGGGGCTTCGGTAGTTCACCTTCATGCACGTTTTCCCGACGGGAGCCCGTCGTACCGCGTAGAGGAGTACCGCTTGATCACCGAGGCGATCCGCCGAGAAGCACCGGATCTGATCATCAACTACTCAACCGGCGCAGTTAACATCCCGAAGGAAGAACGCATCGCTCACATAGTTGAACTTCGCCCCGACATCGGCGCTCTCAACATGGGGTCGATGACCTACGCGAAGTATTCATCGAAGCGAAAGCAGATGATCTTCGACTTCGTCTTCGAGAATCGATTCGAAACCATCATGTTCTTCTTGGAGCAGATGAATGAGGCGGCGGTGAAGCCCGAGTGCGAGTGTTTCGACACGGGCCATGTTCACAACGCGATCCCTCTTATAGACATGGGAACGCTTCGGCCCCCGGTGCAGTTCTCGTTGATCCTGGGTGTGCTGGGCGGGGCTCCCGCCGATGCGCGGACCCTTGCCCACATGGCTTCTTTGGTGCCCGAGCCATCTACGTGGGAGGTCATCGGAATCTCTCGCGAGCAATGGATGCTCGTTTCAGCCGCCGTTTCTCTTGGGGGCAATGTGCGCGTCGGCCTCGAGGACAACTTCTATCTTCCAGACGGGCAGATGGCCGCCTCCAACGGAGACCTCGTGGAAGCCGCCGCAAGGCTCGCTCAACTTGCAGGTCGGCGCATCGCGGAACCCCAGGAGGCGAGGCGACTGCTTTCACTGAACGAACAAGAAGGGAGCACCCAGATTGACTGATGTACTAAGCGAGATGGTCGCGAATGTTTGGAAGGTTCTAGTTTCTCCCGGCGATCAGGTCTCGGCTGGAGACACATTGGTGATACTGGAATCGATGAAGATGGAGATCCCCGTTGAGTCACCGGACACCGGCGAGGTGAAAGAAGTCCGGGTGCAAGAGGGCTCGGTGGTTCAGGAAGGCGATGTCTTGGCCGTTATCGCCTGACCCAAACAATCGCGTTGGACGTGGCGACAAGGACCAGCAACAACAGGGCAGCGACGGCGGCGAGATAGTTGGGCGCTGCTGGTGTCGGAAGCAGCGGCAGAGCCATTGCGAGTGGTATCGACACCGCCTCCTCTGATGCAAGGACGCGTGAGGTTTGCATGCTCCGTGCCTCGAATGCCGCATTCGAGGCATCCCTGAGAGCCAATATCTCCGTCACCCATAAGGTGCCGTCAACGACCACAACTCCAACGGCGGCTTCCGTGTAAGTGCCATCGAGGATCTGGGCACGGTGACTGGGCGAATCCATGAAAGCTTGGTGGATAGACGCCGTGTCCGGCCCGGTGCCGACGTTCTCTCCGAGGGCCCGCCATCCCGATACCTCACCCGGCAGGTTGTCATTGTGGTGGAGGCGGTTCTGCTTAGCCATCCGGGCAGAGTGCCTGCGAGCGACTTCCAACAGATCGGTTGAGTTCTGAGCAAGGGAGGCGATGCCTGCGCTTTGCCGCTCCTGGTTGATCTTGGCGAAGAGTTCGCTCTCGGGCGTAGACGCAGCCGCAGGGACAGTGAAAGCTATGGCCGCGAGGACGACAAGTGCTGCAAAGGTGCGGCGCATACAATCTAAAACGTCTTGCGAGCCGATCCGTTACCCACTAGATGACCCTTTTCAACGCATCTTTCCGGAATCTCTGGAGGTCCCTTGTCTACCCTCGCTGAGCTGGTACGGGAGAAGTCCGAGCTTTCCGGGACCGATGTAGAGCACCTTCACCGCCTGGTGGGGTCGTGGCAGCTGATCGCAGACCTGGCCTTCGCCGATCTGCTCCTTTGGTGCCAACTGGCTTCGAAGGAGGGATTCATCTGCGTGGGACAGATGAGGCCCTTCACTGCCCAGACCCTTCGCCCAGACGACCAGTTCGGGTGGACCGTGAGAGCCGAGGAACTACCGGTCATCGACAGGGCGTACCACGAGGGCCGCAACTGGCGAAGGGATGAGCCCGTCCTGATCGACGGGGTTCCCGTGCGGATGGAGGCTTTCCCCGTCATGGTCGACGGAAGGGTGGTCGCCGTCATGACCAAGGAAGGAGCACCGCTCACACACAGGCGGCCGGGAAGGCTGGAACAGAACTACCTCGAATGTGCCGCGACCCTCGGGCGCATGGTCGAAGAGGGCGCCTTCCCCTTCAAGCCCTCGGGGATCGACCCGGAGCTTTCTCCCAGGGTGGGAGACGGGCTCCTTCGTCTGGACCGGGAAGGATCGATCCTCTACGCGAGCCCCAATGCCACCTCAGCGTTCCGGCGCCTGGGCATCGTGACCAACATAGAAGGGCAGCCCTACGAGTCTTTGGTTGAAGATCTAGAGCCGGCGGTCGAGTCCCTCCGAAGCGGCATCCCCGTCGAGGGCGATGTCGAGATCGGGGGCTCTGTCGTCCTTCAGAAAGTCGTGCCTTTCCTTCGGGGGCCGGAGCGTTTGGTCGTCGGCGGCCTCGTGCTCATCAGGGACGTAACCGAACTTAGGCACCGTGAACGCCTGCTTCGCCGAAAGGACGCCGTCATCCGCGAGATCCATCACAGGGTGAAGAACAACCTTCAGACGATCGCGAGCCTGCTGAGGGTGCAGGCCCGCCGCATCGACTCGGTCGAGGCCAAAGCGGAGCTCAGCGAGGCGGTCACGCGGATAGCCTCGATCGCTGTCGTCCACGAGACCTTGTCGAGGGACTCGTCAGAGGTCGTTGCCTTCAGCGAGATCGCAGAGCAGGTGGTGACTCTTGCGAGGGGCAACTTCATCCCCCCTAGCCGGGACATCGTTGTGGTCCTTTCGGGAGACGCTGGCCGGCTTCCAGCCGACACCGCAACGCCTTTGGCGCTGGTGCTGATCGAACTTCTGCAGAACTCGGTCGAGCATGGCTTCGCTGAGGAAACATCCGCTGGTCGTATCGAGGTTCAGCTGAAAAGAGCGGAGGGCCGGGTGGAGCTGATGGTTAGAGACGAAGGTGCAGGATTTCCCGAGG
>Ga0183260_10004115_pt1 | contig 11605 bp, 12 predicted proteins | sample AntDrymUQ4972206_2_FD_129768 | JGI IMG/M metagenome (GOLD analysis project Ga0183260, IMG submission 129768) | Polar desert sand microbial communities from Dry Valleys, Antarctica - metaG UQ497 (22.06) (version 2) (version 2) | ecosystem: Environmental > Terrestrial > Soil > Desert | place...
ACCCGACGGGCAACTTCGTGCTGGGCGGCCCCCACGCCGACACCGGGCTCACCGGCCGCAAGATCATCGTCGACACCTACGGCGGCGCCGCCCGCCACGGCGGCGGCGCCTTCTCCGGAAAGGACCCCTCCAAGGTCGACCGCTCGGCCGCCTACGCCGCCCGCTGGGTGGCCAAGCACGTGGTGGCCTGCGGCGCCGCCCGCCGCTGCGAGATCCAGGTGGCCTACGCCATCGGCGTGGCCCACCCGGTGTCGATCATGGTCGAGACCTTCGGCACCGAGCAGGTCGACCCGGCCCGCATCGTCGAGATGATCCACGAGGTCTTCGACCTGCGCCCGGCGGCCATAATCCGCGACCTCGACCTGCGCCGGCCGATCTACCGCAAGACGGCGGCGTACGGCCACTTCGGCCGGCCCGACAAGGAGTTCACGTGGGAGCACGTGAACCGCCTCGACGACGTCAGGTCGGCGCTGGGTCTGTGACGGGGGTACCCCCCCGACGCCCCCCCGCCTGACGACGGCAGGGCCCCCGTCGGGCAGGATCGGGGGGTGGGGGAGCGGGTCGTGAGCGTGGTGGTGCACGAAGGGGGGCGCGGCAAGCCGTTCGACTACCTGGTCCCCGACCACCTCGAGGGCCGGGTGACGCTTGGGACCATGGTGCGGGTCGACCTGGGGGGGCGGCGGCTGGCGGGCTGGGTGGTGGCCGATGGTGTCGAGCCGCCGCCGGGGAAGGTGCTGCGGCCGCTGGCAGGGGTACGTGGCCTCGGTCCCGACGCTGCGATGATCGACCTGGCCCGGTGGGCGGCGTGGCGGTGGGCCGGACGGTGGTCGCACTTCCTCGGCACCGCGTCACCCGACGGGGTCGTGCGGGAGCTGCCGCCGCCCGCTCCGCCGCAGCCGGCGGCGGCGAGGCCCACCGGCGACGGGGGGGTGGTGGCGCTTGCCGCCTCGGCCCTCTCGGGCGGCGTCGCGGTGCTGCGGCTGCCGCCGTCGGCCGACGCGTTCGCCGTCGTCGACGAGGCGGCCCGCCGGGGACCGGCGTTGGTCGTGTGCCCGTCGGTGGCCGCCGCCGCCGCGGTGGCCCGGCGCCTTCACCGGGCCGGGGCGCCCACGGCGCTGCTGCCTGAGAGGTGGGTCGAGGCGGCCGGCGGCGGCCGGATGGTCGTCGGAGCACGGGCCGCGGCGTTCGCCCCGTGCCCGGGACTGGCTGCGGTCGTCGTCCTCGATGCCCACGACGAGTCGCACCGGTCCGAGGCCGCGCCCACCTGGTCAGCTGTCACCGTGGCCGAGGAGCGGGCCCGGCGGGCGGGGGTGCCCTGCGTGCTGGTGTCGGCGTGCCCGCCGGTCGAGCTGCTGGCTGGCCGGCGCCTCGTCGCCCCGCCCCGGGCCGAGGAACGGGCCGGGTGGGCCGTGCTCGACGTCGTCGACCGGCGGGCCGACGACCCCCGTGAGGGGCTGTGGTCGCCCCGCCTGGTCGACCTGGTGCGGCGGTCCGAGCGGGTGGTCTGCGTCCTCAACCGCAAGGGCCGGGCCCGGCTGCTGGTGTGCCGCTCGTGCCGGGAGGTCACCCGCTGCGAGCAGTGCGGCGGGGCGGTGGCCGAGGAGGGCGACGGGCTCACCTGCCCCCGCTGTCGGCTCAGCCGGCCGCGGGTGTGCCAGGTCGACGGATCGTCGGCGCTGGCCGCCGTGCGGGTCGGCGTCACCCGGGCGGCCGAGGAGCTGGCCAAGCTGGCCGGCCGGCCGGTGGCCGAGGTCACCGGCGCCAGCCCCGACCTGCCCGCCAACGACGTGCTGATCGGCACCGAGGCCGTGCTCCACCGGGTGGCTCGGGCCGACGCCGTCTGCTTCGTCGAGCTGGACCAGGAGCTGCTGGCTCCCCGGGTGGGCGCAGCCGAGCAGGCCCTCGCCCTGCTGGCCCGCGCCGCCCGGCTGGTGGGGCCGCGCTCGGCGGGGGGGCGGGTGCTCGTCCAGACCCGCCTGCCTCGCCACCCAGCTGTGCTCGCCGCCCTCCACGGTGACCCCGCCCGCCTCGCCGACGACGAGCGGCCGGTGCGCCAGGCGCTGGCCTTCCCGCCCTTCGCCGCCCTGGCCCGGATCAGCGGTCAGGGCGCCGAGGCCTTCGTCGCCGCCCTGGGCGGCCAGCAAACGGTCGACGTTGGCGAGCCGGCCGCCGGCCGCTGGCTGGTGCGGGCCGACACAACGGCGGCCCTGTGCGACGCCCTCGCCGCCACCCCCCGCCCCCCCGGCCGCCTCCGCGTCGAGGTCGACCCGCCCCGCCTGTAGGAGGCGGCGCGTCCCCGGCACCTCGCCGACCCCTGCCCCGTCCCCTCTGACGAGCTGGAGGGCCGCTGCCGAGGCCCCAGCTCCTCAGAGGCACCAGACACCCTCGGAAACGAACCCTCCAGCGCCGCAGAGGAACGGGCTCCCCGCACCGCCGCCGGGTCCCGCAGCGGCCCGCCCTCGTAGGGTCGTGCGGGTGCGGCTCAGCGTCCTCGACCAGTCGCCGGTGTCGAGCGGGTCGACGGCGGCCGACGCCCTGCGGGAGACGGTGGCGCTGGCCCGGGCCGCCGAGCGGCTGGGGTACTCGCGGTACTGGCTGGCCGAGCACCACGGCGCCCCCGGCCTGGCCGGCTGCGCCCCCGAGGTGCTGGTGGCCCGGGTGGCGGCCGCCACGTCGACGATCCGGGTCGGCGCCGGCGGCATCCTGCTCTCCCACTACAGCCCGCGGAAGGTGGCCGAGACCTTCGGGGTGCTCACGGCCCTGTTCCCCGGCCGCGTCGACCTGGGGATCGGCCGGGCTGACGGCGCCTCGCCCGCCATCGCCGCCGCCCTGCGGGACGGGGCGGAGAACGGCGCCGACCCCTTCGGCCGCAAGCTGGCCACCCTGCTCGCCGACCTCGACGGGCGGGCGACCGACGCCGACGCCGGCGCCGGCACCGTCGCCGCCGGCGTCGAGCGGCCCGACGTGTGGCTGCTCGCCTCCAGCTCCGACGGCGCCGCCGCCGCCGCCGCCTTCGGCCTGCCGCTGTGCTTCGCCCACTTCATATCCACCGGCTACGGGCCGCAGATCGTGGGCCGCTACCGCAGCACCTTCCAGCCGGCCGGGGCCCGCGAGTGGTCCGAGGCCACCGTGGCCGTCGCCGCTGTCTGCGCCGAGACCGACGCGGAGGCCGAGGAGCTGGCCAGCAGCGTCGACGTGTGGCGGCTCGCCTCGGAGGACGGCCGTGGCCCCGTTCCCTCGGTCGACGAGGCCAGGGCCCGGCCCCGCACCCCGTTCGAGCACGCCAAGATCACCCAGAACCGCAAGGGCCTGATCGTGGGCGGGCCCCAACGGGTGGCCGACGCCCTGTGGGAGCTGGCCTTCGACTTCGACGTCGAGGAGGTGGTCGTCCTCACCGTCTGCCACGACCCGGCCGCACGCCTGCGCTCCTACGAGCTGCTCGCCCAGGCCTTCGAGCTGACCCCCCGCTAGGGCGCCGCCCACTCTCGGCGGCGGCACTCGGCCAGGGCGATCCCGGTGGCGACGGCGACGTTGAGGCTGCCGACCTTGCCGGGCTGGGGCAGGTAGGCGGCGGCGTCGCAGGCGGCGAGGACGGCGGGGGAGAGGCCCTTGTCCTCGTTGCCCACCACCAGGCAGACGTCGCCGGCCAGCGCCGCCTCGTGCAGGGGCGCCGCCCCCTCGCACAGCTCCAGCGCCACGGGCCGCAGCCCGGCGGCCCGGGCCGCCGCCACCGCCTCGAGCGTCGGCATCCCGTCGTGCCAGTCGACCAGCCGCGCGGTGCCCAGCGACACCTTCCGCACGGCCGGGTGGTGGGGGGTGGCCGACGGCCCGGCCAGCCACACCTGCTCGAGGCCCAGGGCGGCGGAGGTGCGCAGGATCGAGCCGACGTTGAAGGGCCCGGTGACGCCGTCGAGCACCAGGCCGAGCCGCACCCCGGTGGCCCGGCGCCACCGCCGGTTCAGCCGCTTGACCTCGACCTCGCGCAGCTGGTGCCCGCTCACGACCGCCGCACACCCAGGATGCGGTACCCCCGCTTGGCCGCCAGCCGCTCGACCACCAGGCCCTGCGCGCTCAGCCAGGCCGCCAGCGAGTCGGCGCCGAGGTGCCGTTGCACCACGAGCGCCCCCCCGCCCCCGTCCTCGAGCCGCCCCAGCCAGGTGAGCAGGAGCTGGTGGAGGGCGGCACCGCCGATGCGGATGGGAGGGTTCGACCACACGGCGGCGAAGCGGACGCCCTCGGGCACCTCGTCGGGGGTGCAGGCCCGCAGCCGGGAAGGTCCGAGGTCGAGCGCCTCAGCGTTGCGGGCGCACAGCGCCACCGCCCGCTCGTTCACGTCGACCGCCCACACCCGCGCCGACGGCGAGCGCAGGGCCAGGGCCACGGCCAGCGGCCCGTAGCCGCAACCCAGGTCGAGCAGGTCGCCGGCGGCGGGAACCGGCGGCCCGTGGTCGATCAGGACGCGGGTGCCGGGGTCGATGCGGTCCCCGGAGAACACCCCCGCGTCGGTGGCCAGGGTCACGGTGTGGCCCAGGTCGGGCAGGGCCAGGACGACCTGCCGGGGCCGGTTGGCGGCCTCGGGCGCGGGGTCGAAGTACTGGGGCATCGGTGGGTAGCCTGGTCGCGCCATGGCCGGCTACACCATCCGCACCTACGGCGACCCCGTCCTCAACCAGAAGGCGGCGCCGATCACCGACATCGACGGCGCCGTCAAGCGGCTGGCCGACGACATGGTGGCGCCGCTGCGCGAGGTCGAGGGCCTGGGCCTGGCCGCCCCGCAGGTCGGGGTGCTCAAGCGCCTGTTCATCTACGACCTGCGCGAAGGCGAGGGGCCGCAGACGATCGTGAACCCGGTCATCAGCGAGTCGCGGGGGGAGTGGGTGTACGAGGAGGGGTGCCTGTCGGTGCCGGGCCTGTACTTCCCGATCGTGCGGCCCAAGGAGATCCACCTCACCGGGTGGGACCTCGACGGCAGTGAGGTCTCCATCGAGGCCGACGAGCTGCTGGCCCGGCTCTTCCAGCACGAGCTCGACCACCTCGAGGGCAGGCTCCTCCTCGAGCTGCTCGACGAGGACGCCCGCAAGCAGGCGCTGAAGGAGCTGCGGAAGCGCCGGCTGCGCGACCTCTGAGGCCGTGACGATCGTCATCGCCCACCGCACCCTGCCGCGGGACGCCCCGGAGAACAGCCTGGAAGGGGTGCGCCGGGCGGGGGCGGCGGGCGCCGACTACGTCGAGGTCGACGTCCGCCGCACGCGCGACGGCGTGCCGGTCCTGCTCCACGACCCGACCCTCCTCAGGACCGGGTGGCGGTTCCGCCGGATCCGCTCGATGACGCTCGACGACGTCGCCCGGGCGAAGCTGCGGGGCGGGCACAACCTGCCGACGCTGGCCGACGCCCTGGCCCAGGCGCCCGCCGGCCTTGGCTTCGCCCTCGACACCAAGGACCCCGGCGCCGCCCCGGCCACGCTGGCCGCCGTCGAGGCGGCGGGCGTCACGGGCCGTGTCCTGCTCTGGTCCCAGCACGACGAGGCCGTCCGCCACTACGTGGCCCGGGCTCCGAAGGGCACCGAGGTGGCCCTGCTGCGTGACACCAAGAGCCCGGCCGAGACCGCCCGCTACCTCGACGAGGCCTCGGCGCTCGGGGCCAGCGCGGTCAGCGTGCACGAGAGCGTGCTCGACGACGCCCTCGTCGCCACGGCCCACGACCGGGGCCTCACCGTCCACTGCTGGTTCCAGTCCCTGGCGGTGCAGGCCGAGAAGGTGGGGGTGCCGGTCGATGGCATCGTCACCGACTGGCCGGCCGACGCCGTCCGCCGCCTGGCCGCCCTCGGCCGGCGGTAGCGGGGCCCACCGCGCCCGGCATGCCCCTGGGGGCAGGGGCACGGTGGCAGGCTGCACCCCCATGCGGCTCGCCTTCCTCGGGACCCCCGACGCCGCTGTGTCCCCGCTCCGGTCGCTGGTCGCCGCCGGCCATGACGTGGAGGTCGTGGTGACCCGGGCCGACAAGCGCCGGGGCCGGGGGGCGGGTCTGGTGCCCAGCCCGGTCAAGGCGGCGGCCCTCGAGCTCGGCCTGCCGGTCACCTCCGACGTCGACGACGTCCTGGGCCGGGGGCTCGACCTGGGCGTGGTCGTGGCGTTCGGCCGGATCATCAAGCCGCACGTCCTGGGCGAGCTGGCGATGGTCAACCTCCACTTCTCGCTCCTGCCCCGCTGGCGCGGCGCCGCCCCCGTCGAGCGGGCCGTGCTGGCCGGCGACCCCGAGACGGGGGTGTGCCTCATGGAGGTGGCCGAGGGCCTCGACCAAGGCGGTGTGTACGCCCTCGAGCGGACGCCGGTCGACCCCGAGGAGACGGTGGCCGAACTGCGGGGCCGCCTGGTCGAGATCGGCACCCGGCTGCTGGTCGAGCAGCTCGCCGTCGGGCTCGGCCAGCCGGTCGCCCAGCAGGGCGAGGTGACCTACGCGGCCAAGGTGGACCAAGGGGAGCTGCACCTCGACTGGTCCGAGCCGACCGGCCGCTGTCACGCCCGCGTCCGCCTGGGCCGGGCCTGGACCGAGCTGCGGGGAGCCCGCCTCCTGGTCACCCGGGCCACGGCCGCTGACGGCCCGGCCGGCCCCCCGGGGGTGGTCGACGCCGAGCTCGGGGTGGCGTGCGGCGACGGGCGGCGCCTCCTCCTGCTCGAGGTGCAGCCCGCCGGGAAGGGACCGATGACCGCCGCCGCCTGGGCCAACGGGGCCCGGCCGGTGGGCGAGCGGCTGGCCTGAGGGATGCACCGACCACCGTCGGCGGGTTCCCGCCTCGACCAGACTCTCGACCGGTGAGAGTCCGACCCCAAGCCGCCGCCCACTCCTCGGCCGCGGCGCGGCGGCTGGCGCTCGAGGCCCTCCACCGCATCGACGACGGTGCCTACGCCAACCTCGTCACCCCGGCGCTGCTGGAACGTTCCCGGCTCACCGGCCGCGACCGCAACTTCGTCACGGCCATCGCCTACGGCGCCACCCGCATGCGCCGGGCGCTCGACCACCTGGTCGACCGGCACGCCCTGCGACCCACCGACGACGAGGTCCGCCGGGTCCTGCGGTTGGGTGCCTTCGAGCTGGCCTACCTGCGCACCCCCGCCCACGCCGCCGTCAGCCAGGCCGTGTCGCTGGCGCCGGAGCGGGCCCGCGGGTTCACCAACGCCGTGCTGCGCAAGGTGGCTGCCGACGTCGCCGCCGGGATCACCTGGCCGGATCCGGCCACCGAGCTGAGCTACCCGGACTGGATCGTCGCCGCCCTCACCGAGTCGCTGGGGGAGAAGCACGCCCTCGCCGCCCTGCGCACCATGGACGAGCCGGCCGAGGCGACCGAGCGCGACGACGGCTACACCCAGGACCTGGCCAGCCAGTGGGTGGTCGAGGAGGTCGGCGCCCTGCCCGGCGAGCGGATCCTCGACCTGTGCGCCGCCCCCGGCGGGAAGGCGACCCTGCTCGCCGAGCGGGGCGCGGTCGTCACCGCCTCCGACGTCAGCATCCGGCGCTCGCACCTGGTGGTCGAGAACGCCCACCGGCTCGGGGCGCCCGTGGCCGGCGTCGTGGTCGCCGACGGGGTCCACGCGCCGTTCCGGCCCGGCTCGTTCGACCGGGTCCTCGTCGACGCCCCCTGCTCGGGCCTCGGGGTGCTGCGGCGACGCCCCGACGCCCGGTGGCGGGTGAAGCCGTCCGATGTCGACGATCTCGCCGCGCTGCAGCAGCACCTCCTGGTCGCGGCCGCCGAGCTCGTCCGCCCCGGCGGCGTGCTCGTCTACAGCGTCTGCACCCTCACCGACGCCGAGACGGTCGGCGTCGACCTGCCCCACCTCGAGGCGCTGCCCCCGCCCTCCGACCCCTGGGAGCCGTGGGGGCGAGGGGCCCGCCTGCTCCCCCACGCCCGCGGGACCGACGGCATGTTCCTCCTGCGGCTGCGAGCCCCGGAAGCGGCCCCGGCACCCTCCGACCGCCGCCGCTCGCGGGCACGCCGGAGGAGCGGGGGCCGCGGCGGGAGGCCGGCGTGACCGGGTTGCGGGCCCGCGTCCTGGTGGTCTCGACCGGGGTGGCCGCCGGCACCAGGCAGGACCGCGGCGGCCCGGCGCTGTTCGCCCTGCTGGCCGAGGCGGGCTACGAGGTGGACCAGCCCGTCGTGGTGGCCGACGGGCTCGAGCCGGTCGTCGCCGCCCTCCGCTCGCTCACCGCCGGCTTCGCCGGGCTCGTGGCCACCACCGGCGGCACCGGGTTCTCGCCCAGCGACGTCACCCCGGAGGCCACCCTCGCCCTCCTCGACCGCCAGGCCCCGGGCCTGGCCGAGGCCATGCGGGCGATCGACCCCAGGGGCCGCCTGAGCCGGGGGGTGTGCGGCACCGTGGGCCGGGCCCTGGTCGTCAACTGCCCCGGCAGCCCCGGCGGCGCCGTCGACCAGCTCCGCGCCATCCTCGACGTCCTCCCCCACGCCCTCCGCCTCCTGGCCGACACCCCGACGGCGCACTAGCGCGTCGACGCTCACTCGGTCGCTGCGCTCCCTCCGTTCGGTCGAGTCAGCGGGCGGCCTGCGGCCGGCTCGTTCTTTGGGGCCCGCCAGCAAGCTGGCTTCCTGGCCGCGGTAGGGGGCGAGGCCCCCCACACCCACCGACGCCCTGACGCCCTGACGCGGGGGGTAGGAGGGGTGAAGCTCGGAACGGGGCAGGTAATCTGTCCTGCGCCGTCGCGCCGCGAGGGCCGGTCGGAGGCGCCGAGCTCGGATGGGACACCACGACGAGGAGCGGATGATGGGGCGGGCCGTCGAGCTGGCCGCCGCCGTGCGCACCCGCACCTCGCCCAACCCGTGGGTGGGCTGCGTCCTGGTCACCGCCGGCGGCACCGAGGTCGAGGGTGCCACCCAGCCGCCGGGCGGAGACCACGCCGAGGCCCAGGCGCTGCGGCGAGCTCACGCGGCTGGCCTCGACCTGCGGGGCGCGGTGGCCTACGTCACCCTCGAGCCGTGCAGCCACCAGGGGCGCACGCCTCCGTGCGCCGACGCCCTGATCGACGCCGGCGTCGGGCGGGTGGTGGTCGGCGCCCTCGACCCCGACCCCCACGTGGCCGGCCGCGGGATCGAGCGGCTGCGGTCGGCCGGCGTCGAGGTGGTCGTGGGCACCTTGGCCGGTGACGTCGAGCGCCAGCTGGCCCCCTACCTCCACCACCGGCGCACCGGCCGGCCGTGGGTCACGCTCAAGCTGGCCGCCACCCTCGACGGGCGCACCGCCGCCCCCGACGGCTCGTCTCGCTGGATCACCGGCGAGGCGGCACGGGCCGACGCCCACCGCGAGCGGGCCGAGCACGACGCCGTCCTCGTCGGCGCCGGGACCGTGCGGGCCGACGACCCCCAGCTCACCGTGCGGCCGGCCGGAACCGGGCCCGACCCGCTGCGGGTCGTCCTCGGCAGCGCCCCGGCCGGCGCCCGCGTCCACCCCTGCCTCGAGCTCTCCGGCGACCTCGGCGAGGTGCTCGACCGCCTCGGCGACAAGGGCGTGCTCAGCGTGCTCGTCGAGGGGGGTCCGACCGTGGCCCGCGCCTTCCACGCCGCCGGCCTGGTCGACCGCTACCTGGTGTACCTGGCCCCGGCCTTGCTCGGCGGCGACGACGGTCTCCCGCTGTTCGCCGGCCGCGGCGCCCCCACCATCGACGGGCTGTTCCGGGCCCGGTTCAGCGCCGTCGAGCGCGTCGGCGACGATCTCCGCCTCGAGCTGCTGCGCCCCCCCGGGCCGCCGGCCTGATGTTCACCGGCATCGTCGAGGAGCTCGGACGGCTCGAGGCCAGCCGGGCCGGCCGCTTCCGCTTCGCCTGCACCCCGGGGTTCCTCGAGGGCGCCTCGGTGGGCGACTCCGTGGCCCACAACGGTGCCTGCCTCACCGTCGTCGCCCTCTTCCCGGCGGCCTACGAGGTCGACGTCGTCGACGAGACCCTGGCCCGCACCAACCTCGGCGCCCTGGCGCCGGGCGACCCGGTCAACCTCGAGCGGCCCGTCCGGCTCCAGGACCGCCTCGGGGGCCACCTCGTCCTCGGCCACGTCGACGGTGTCGGCACGGTGGTCCAGGCGGCACCCGACCTGGTGGTGGCGCTCGACCCCGGGCTCACCCGCTACATCGTCGAGAAGGGGTCCATCACCGTCGACGGCTGCAGCCTCACCGTCGTCGCCGTGGGCGACGACCGGTTCCGGGTCGCCGTCATCCCCCACACCGCCGAGGTCACCACCCTCGGACGCGCCCGCCCGGGCGGCCGGGTCAACCTGGAGGTCGACATCATGGCCAAGCACGCCGAGAAGCTGCTGGCCGCCCAGCTGGGGCGTCTGACCGGCACGGCGACGGGCTGATGGCCCACGCCAGCATCCCCGCCGCCATCGAGGCCATCGCCCGCGGCGAGATCGTGGTGGTGGCCGACGACGAGGACCGGGAGAACGAAGGCGACCTCATCATGGCCGCCGAGCACGCCACGGCCGAGGCCATCGCCTTCTTCGTGCGGCACACCAGCGGCCTGATCTGCGCTCCCATCACGGCCGAGCGGGCCTCCGAGCTCGACCTCCCGCTGATGGTCCCGGTCAACACCGAGAGCATGCGCACCGCCTTCACCGTCACCGTCGACCTGCGCCACGGCACGACCACCGGCATCTCGGCCTCCGACCGGGCCCGCACCATCCGCTGCCTCGTCGACCCGACGACCAAGCCCATCGACCTGGCCCGCCCCGGCCACATCGCCCCCCTGATCGCCCGCGAGGGCGGGGTGCTGAAGCGGGCCGGCCACACCGAGGCGGCGGTCGACCTGGCCCGCCTGGCCGGCCTGGCCCCGGCCGGCGTGCTCTGCGAGCTGGTCACCGAGGACGGCTCGGAGATGCAGCGCATGCCCGACCTCGAGCGGTTCGCCGAGGAATACGGGCTGCTGCTCGTCACCATCGCCGACCTCATCCGGTTCCGGCGCCAGACCGAGAAGCTCGTGACCCGCCTGAGCGAGGCCACCATCCCGACCGAGTGGGGCGACTTCAACTGCGTCCCCTACCGGTCGGTCCTCGACGGCGAGGTCCACCTCGCCTTCGTCCGGGGCGCGGTCAGCGGCGAGCAGGACGTCCTCGTGCGGGTCCACTCGGAGTGCCTCACCGGCGACATCTTCGGCAGCCGCCGCTGTGACTGCGGCCAGCAGCTCCACGCCGCGATGGCCCTGATCGAGCAGGAGGGCCAAGGGGTCGTCGTCTACCTGCGGGGCCACGAGGGCCGGGGCATCGGCATCGCCCACAAGATCGCCGCCTACGGCCTGCAGGACACCGGCCTCGACACCGTCGACGCCAACACCGCCCTCGGGCTGCCCGTCGATAGCCGGGAGTACGGCATCGGCGCCCAGATCCTGAACGACCTCGGCATCACCACCATGCGCCTGCTCACGAACAACCCGGCCAAGCGCGGCGGTCTCGAGGGCTTCGGCCTCAAGGTCACCGAACGGGTGGCGCTGCCGTCCAAGCCCACGGCCGAGAACATCGGCTACCTCCGCACCAAGGTCGCCCGCCTCGGCCACCTGATGGACGACCTCGGTGAGCCGGGCGACCCGGCGTGAGCGGTGAGGGGGCGCCCG
>Ga0183260_10004116_pt1 | contig 11605 bp, 10 predicted proteins | sample AntDrymUQ4972206_2_FD_129768 | JGI IMG/M metagenome (GOLD analysis project Ga0183260, IMG submission 129768) | Polar desert sand microbial communities from Dry Valleys, Antarctica - metaG UQ497 (22.06) (version 2) (version 2) | ecosystem: Environmental > Terrestrial > Soil > Desert | place...
CCCGCGCGCTTCGTCACTTTCTCCGGCGACGAATCAAAAAAACAATACTCCACCGATTTCTCAATCGTCGTGCTCATCAGAGATGAGAAGGGGCAGGTCGTCAGGAAGTTGAGTAACCGATACGTGCTCGGCGGCGCGCTCGACAAATTAACAGCGGCGCGGCAGGGGGACGTGTTGTTCTACCGCGAGGCGGAGCTTGATCCGGGGCAGTACACGATTGAGACAATTGTTCACGACGCGCTCGGTAACAAGGCGGGCGTCAGCACGAATCGCCTCGAAGTGCCGGAGCGCGGGGACGTACAGACGCGCCTGAGCAGCGTCGTGATCATCAAGCGCGCCGAGCGAATCGGGGCCGCCGAGCAAAAGACCAATAGCCCGTTTCACTTCGGCGACGCGCTGCTTTACCCGAACCTCGGCGAGCCGCTGAGTAAACAATCCGCCAAGCAGATCGCCTTCTTCTGCGTCGTCCATCTTCCGAAAAGTGCTGGTGTGTCGAGCGGCGGGACGACCGCGCCGCAAGTGCTTGTTGAAGTGCGACAGCACAATCGAACGATTGGCAGCACGTCGTCACCTCTTCCTCCGCCGGATGCGAATGGTCGCGTCCAATACGCCAGCGTGCTTCCGCTGGAAAAATTTCAGCCCGGAATGTACGAACTGAAGATTACGGTGAAGGGCGCCGATGACTCTGTCTCGCGCTCGACGCAGTTCACCGTCGAACTCTAACGCCGCCTCCGCTCAGGAGTCGGGACGCTCGACAATTTTTTGAGAAAACTTTTTGTGCAAAACGTCGAGCACAAAAAAGACTGGACGCTTACGCCGGGTGCTTTCCGCAGGCTGCTGGATTGGCTCGGTGAAGGGACGGACTCGAGCGGGCAGTCTTACCTCGAGATTCGGCGCCGTCTGGTCGCGTATTTCGACCGCAAGAATTGTCCCGCGCCGGATGATCTGGCCGATGAAACATTGAACCGCGTGGCGCGCAGGCTTGACGAAGAGGGTGTTACCGAAAGCGAAGCCCCCGCGAAATACTGTTACATCATGGCCCGCTTTGTTTTCATGGAGCACCTGCGCGGAGCGCAGAAGACTGATGCGCTGCTTGACGACCTGCGGCGGCGGCAGCCACACGGGACTAATCTTGCCGCGTCTGAAACCGACGATGGGCATGCGATTAAAGAGAAAATGTTGAACTGCCTCGAGCAATGCGCGGGCAATTTGGAGCCGCGAAGTCGTGAGACAATCATTCGATATTATGCGGGCAAGGAGCGCGCCAAGATTGAGAACCGCCGCGCGCTGGCCGAAGAGTTGGAAATTACGATGAACGCTTTGAGCATTCGCGCTTGCCGCATCCGCGACAAACTTGAAGACTGTGTCAGGCGGTGCGTCGGCGCGGAATGAAATACTTTTTAATTTTTGTCTTAACTATTTGGGGCGGCTTGTCTCGCTTCGGTTCGTGATGAGTAAACAGGCATACAACGATCAGATTGTCACTCGCTATCTGCTCGGCTCGCTGCCGGGGGCGGAGGCCGAGCGTCTGGACGAATTGAGTTTTAGCGATGACGAATTCACGGAGGCGTTGGAGACCGCCGAAAAAGATTTAATTGACGCTTATGTGCAGGGCGAATTGAGCGGCGCGGCGTTGGAACAATTCAAATCTTATTACCTGGCGTCGCCTCTCAGACGCGAGCAGGTGCGATTCGCGCAAGCGTTTCAAGTCTTCGCGGAGAAAAGTGCCGCCGCGCAAGCTCTGGAAGTCGAGGCGGAGAATCCTGCTCAGGCGGCAACGAAACGAAAAGTTTCGGGATGGTTTTCTGCGTTGGGCGTCTTCACTGTTCCGCGTCCGGCGTTGCAATGGGGCACAGCTTTCGCGGCGTTAGCTTTGCTAATTGCGGGTGGCTGGTTGGTGTTTGAGAATAAGCTCCTGAATCAACAAAACTCGCAAATGGCGGCGCGGCGAGATGCGCTTTCAAAACGCGAGCAGGAACTACAAATGGAGCTTGAAGGGCAGCGCACGATTAGCGCGCAGACCGAGCAAGAGTTAGCGCGCGTGCGCGAAGAGCGTGAGCGTTTAGGGCAAGAGTTGAGACGGCAAGAAGCGCAAGCGCAGCAACGCCTCACCGACGAGCGACGACGCGCACCCGCAGGTGAGCGGCCCTCGCCGCCGGGAGGAGTCAGTATCGCTTCCTTCGTCCTCACGCCGCAGATGCGCGGCACGGGGCAAATCCAGACGATCTCCGTCCCGTCTAAAACGAGTCACGCGGCGATGCGGTTAGAGCTTGAGCCTCACGACTATTCCGCCTATCGGGTGGCGCTCATCAATCAGTCCGGCAATCAAACCCTGTGGCGCAGCCGTCAACTCAAAGCGAGTGCGACCGGCGACGGCCAAACTCTCAGCATTAGCTTTTCCGCCAATCTGTTAAAGCCGCAGGTTTACGTTCTGCGCGTCACTGGCATCTCGGCCAACGGCGCATCTGAAATTGTTGGCGATTATCCGTTCAGAGTTGTTAAAGAATAGTCCTACCAACCCAACGGCAAAGAAGTTTCACCGCTGCACGGTAACGAGGGTGGGTTGATGTTCAAAATGATAATCGGTCGTCCGAGGCTTAATTTCTCAGCCCGCAAAAGCCTGCGTCTTCTTCCTCTTTTGTTGCTCTGGCTCTGGCTTCAATGCGCCCACGGCCAGAACGCCCAAGCGTGGGGCCGTCGCCCATCTCCGCTTCAATCACCACCGCAACAACAGAGCGCAGAGGCGCAGAACACGCAAGCGGTCACGACACTTGAATCAGGCAGACCCGTTGAGCGAGAGATCTCCGGCGGGCAGAAGCACGTTTATCAAGTCGCGCTGACTGAAGGGCAATATGCGAATGTGGTGGTTGAGCAACGCGGCGTTGACGTTGTCGCGCGTCTGTTCGCGGCGGACGGGCAGTTGATCGCCGACGTTGATTCAGGGAGAACGACACAAGGAGCGGAGAGAGTGGAGTTGGTCGCGGAAGTGGCCGGCAATTACAAGCTCGAAATTGCGCCTAGTTTGCCGAAAGCCGGCGCGGGAACATACGCGATTCAATTGTCTGAAGTGCGCGAGGCGACCGCCGATGAGAAATCATTGTACGAAGCGCGGAAGCAGCATTACGAGTCACTGCGACTGAACGAGGCCGGCAAAAGCGATAAAGCCCTCGAACTCGCCGACCGTGCGCTAGCAACTCGCGAGAAGATTTTAGGGTTGAGCCACACGGATGTCGCGGCTTCGTTGCGCGCTCTCGGCACGTTGTATTGGAGTAAAGGAGATCACACACGAGCGGAGGAAACTCTTCAGCGCGCAATGGGTGCGACGGCCAAGATTTCAGGGACGGAGACGCTCGACTACGCGGATGTGATTCATGCTCTAGCACAGGTTCGATTTAGTAAAGGCGACCACGCGCAAGCGGAGCAACTAAACCAGCGCGCGCGCTCCATTCGGGAAAAGGCGGCGGGGCCGGATAGTCTGGCGGCTGCCAGTTCTTTACTTAATCTGGCAGTTCTTTACCGAACGACAAACGACCTCCCCAAGTCCGAACAGTTATTTCTGAAGGCGCTGGCTATTCGAGAAAAATTGTTGGGGTCGGACCACATGGAGGTGTCAGTTCTCTTGAACTTTCTCGGCCTCCTCTATTACGGCGCTGGTGATTACAACAGCGCGGAGCCGATTCTCCGACGTTCGCTGGCGATTAAAGAGAAATTGTTGGAGCCGAACCATCGGCAAATAGCTGTCGCGTTAAATAATCTGGGGCTGGTGGAATGGAAGAAGGGCGATTACGAAAAGGCGGAGACGTATCACCGGCGCGCAATGGGTGTTTATGAAAAAGCTACCGGCCCGGAAAGCAACGGTGTCGCTTCCAGCTTTCACAATTTGGGAATTATCTATAAAGAAGCGAGCCAAAACTATGCCAAAGCTGAAGAGCACTACAGGCAGGCGTTAACAATCTGGGAGAAGATTTATGGGGAGTACAACGCGAGCACAGCCAACGCCGTCACCAGCCTGGGGTATCCTCTACGAAGCGCTGGGCGATTATGAACGGGCGGAGAAGTTTCATCTTCGCGCACAGGCCATCTACGAAAGAGTGCTCGGCCCGAACAATCACTACACGATTCTTTCTCTGCGGGGGCTGGCAGATGTGTACGCGGTGAAGGGCGATGTTGATCGATCAATGGAGTATCAGCGGCGCATCAGCGCCATCGAAGAAAAGATTATCCCGCTGAATCTGACGATTGGCTCTGAACGGCAGAAGATCGCTTACTTCACACAGTTGCAGAAGCCCGACACACTCATCTCCTTTCACGTGCGTCTCGCCCGCGATGACGGGGCCGCACGCGACATGGCCGCCACCAAGGTGCTGCAACGTAAAGGTCGCGTGCTCGACGCGCTTTCCGAAAGCCGGGCGGCGCTCCGGCGACGATTTAGCACGCAGGATCAAGCGCTGCTCGATAGCCTCGGCGACCTCAACTCGCGCCTCGCCCGGCTCGTCCTCGGCGGGCCGCAAAAAATGTCTCCCGAAGAGCATCAGAATCAAATCAAAGCCCTCGAAGGGGAGCGAGAAAAACTTGAGGCCGAAATCAGCCGCCGGAGCACGGGTTTTTACGAAGGCTCGCAGCCCGTCACGCTGGCTGCGGTGCGGGCGGCCATTCCGAGCGATGCCGCGCTCATTGAGTTTGCCGCTTATCGTCCGGTCGATCTGAAAGCAGTGGATGACAAGACGCGATACGGCGAGCCGCGCTATGTGGCCTACATTATTCGTCATCAGGGCAAAGTGCATTGGGTGGAACTCGGCGCGGCGAAAGAGATTGACGGCGCGGTTGATGTTTTGCGCCAAGCCCTGCGCGACCCGCGGCGCACAGACGTGCGACAACTCGCGCGCGCGGTTGACGAAAAACTAATGCGGCCCGTGCGCGCGCTCGTGGGAGACGCCACACAACTTCTCGTCTCGCCCGACGGCGAGTTGAATCTGATGCCGTTTGCAGCGTTAGTTGATGAGCAAGGGCGGTATTTGATTGAGCGTTACTCTTTCGCGTATTTGACCAGCGGGCGTGACCTGTTGCGAATGCAGGTGGCGCGCGCAGGCGGAAGCAAGCCGACGGTGGTTGCCGACCCATCATTCGGCGAACCCGTCACGGAGCAGATAGCCAAAGTCAATGCGACAAGGAAAGTGACTGTGCCCGGCGGCAGGCGCAGGAGCGTGACCAACGCGCGCGATCTATTCGAGACTTATTTTGCGCCGCTCAATGGTACGGCGCAGGAAGCGCGCACGATCCAGAGGTTGTTCCCCGAGTCGAACTTGTTGACCGGCGCGCGGGCGACCGAAGCCGCGCTCAAGGCGACCGCCGCGCCGCGCATTTTGCACGTCGCCACGCACGGCTTCTTCCTGCAAGATTCAGGAACCGCCGCCGCTAACGCGCAAGGGGCGACGCGCGGCACGGGCGCGAAGGCATTGTCAGTACCGGGAGCGGTAGCGACCGGGTCGTCCGCACAGATCACGACGCGCACTATGAACGCGAACGCCAAGATCGAAAATCCGTTGCTGCGTTCAGGCCTCGCGCTGGCGGGCGCGAATCTGCGCGGCGGCGCGGGCGACGACGGCATCCTGACCGCCCTCGAAGCATCGGGGCTGAATTTGTGGGGGACGAAGCTGGTCGTCTTGTCGGCGTGCGACACGGGGCTGGGCGAGGTGCGAAACGGCGAAGGCGTCTACGGCCTGCGTCGTGCCTTCGTGCTGGCCGGCGCGGAGTCTCTGGTGATGAGCCTCTGGCCGGTGAGCGATTACTCGACGCGGAAATTGATGACTGACTACTACAAGAACCTCAAGCAGGGGATGGGGCGCGGCGCAGCTTTGCGGCAAGTGCAACTCGACATGCTCAAGCGAGACAAACAACTCCATCCGTTCTACTGGGCCAACTTCATCCAGTCCGGCGAGTGGGCCAATCTTGATGACAAACGGTGAGGGACTTTAACCGATGTGGCGGGATCGTGAGGCACGACCATTTGTGCGCTTAGAACAGCACCGTGAAACCTTCCTGAGTGAAATGATCGTCATGCGTTAGTATTTCGCTGATGTCGCGCTCACGCATGACATTCATCGAGATGCAGTCCGTCAGGCTGTAGCCTTTGTCGGGCCGTGCTTTGTAGGGAGCGAGGCCGGCAACGAATGTTTCGTGGTCGTGGGGTACGACTTCCGTATTTGCAACCGAAAGTAACCTTTCCACCCGGTCTGACGCTGCTCGGCGCGTTCTTTCGCCATGTTCGGAAAAGAAGTTGAGGAGTTCGACGAGGACATCGTCCGTTGTCACGAATCTCGCATTCTTGAGCGACGCGCCAGCCGCGAGCGCACGCTCGTGCCACTGATCACGATCATTAAAGAGGGCAACCCAGTACAACGTATCAACGAACACTATGTTCACGGCTGTCTCTTCGGCGCTCCGTACAGATAGTGGTCTAAGTTGATCGAGCCGTCCGTGGGCACTCCATCCCAAGTGTCTGGAGGCGAGAGCCTGTTCATCTCTTCGATAACTTCCCACACGGGTCTCTTGTCGAGACCTGCCTCCGCCGCGCCAACGCTGTCTTTGGCAGCAAGCGCGTCGAGGTAACCCAGCGCCTCCCGCTGCTTGTCGGGCGGTAAGGCCCGCACCTTTTCAATTAGCTCTTGTTCGATGTTCGCAGCCATAAATCCTCCGCCTGTGCGACTAAAAGTCTCTCTGAAACATTGAGAGCCTACCATTTTCGCTTCCCGTGGGCATAGCCCAAGCTCGCTCATCAGCGCCGCCCGGTTGAAATGTTTTCCGCGTTTCATTCGGCCATACCGTTTTCGCGCCCCTGCAATCGAAATCCTTAAGGAAAACCGCCGACCAAAAAAACAAGCCGCCAGTGAAATGTTTTTCCCGAAACGTCTTATCAAGGTGAACGGCACACTCAAAACATCCGCTCACTTAAATTTAGCGCTAAGGAGAAAAAACAATGCCTCAAGTCTCTAAGCTGATCTTAGCCCTCGCGGCGGTGACGGCTCTAGGCTTAGGTACGCCTTCAGCAAAAGCCGATACCATTACTTTTGACTCACTCTCAGCGATGACGAATTCCGTCGGCACACCGGTTCCCGTATCAGCAAGACTTTCTAATCAGTTGCTGAGCAGTGGGGTGCGCTTCAGTTCAGGGTCTGATTTTGTTGCCGTTGTGAACTTGGGCTCAGGCCATGCGACCAGCGGAGTAAATGGGATTGGTGGGGTCAACTCCGCCGGTCAACTGAGTTATTTCAGTCCCGTCACGGTGACTTTCTTTCTTCCATCCGATTCAGCGATTCAAGCTGTGACGGATTTTGTCTCGATTCGCGGTGATATGTTCCCCATCGCTGGGGCTATCACGCTGCAAGCCTTTGACATCAACGGCAATCTCCTGGGGAGCGTGACCAGGCCAGATTCCGTGGGCACCATCCTCAGTTTGTCTGTTGCGGGAATACATTCCATCCGCCTCACCCAATCATCTGGAACGGTTGCATTCGATGACCTCGCCTTTAACACGCTGGTTGCTGCCGGCACGACGACACCCGTCCCCGAACCAACCGCAATGCTCCTGCTCGGAACCGGACTAGCAGGCGTTGGTGGGATCATCAAGCGAAGGTGTCGTCGAGCTAAAAGCAATGAAGCTTGCCGCAGCCAATGAAGGCATGAGCTGAAGCTGAAATGTTTTTCCCGAGACGCCTTATCTGAGTGATGAAGCCCCCTCGGAGTTGCGCCGGGGTTCCTTTCGTCGGAGGTGAGTGACATGAGCGCACGCCGGTCACACGCATCGTCACGCGCACGTCGCGCAAGGTCGAAATTGTTGGCCGACTTTCATGGCCTAAAGTAAATCCCAAACGGCGATGAAAAGATGGAAACGGTTGAAAATCAGGAGTTGCACCATGAGAAACAAGATCGAGTCCGCTTCGGCTTTCACTCTTTTGTCGTTAGCGATTGTTATCTTCCTACTCTCAACCGGAAGCTCCGCCGCGAGCCAGGAGCAGCCGACCGTCGCCAAAGACTCAGTGCAGGCGACCGCCTTCACCTTTAACGTCTACCGCGGCAGCTACGACACGTGGAGCTGGGTGCCGAAACTTGAGTATCGCGTCAACGGCCCCATCCCCAGCGGCGGCCAGCTCTACGCAGAATTCACCATCCCCGGCGGCGCAGCCTTGAAGTTCGACTGCCCGACCGAGGAGACGCAGGCGGGCCGCTGGTGGAAGACCGAGTGCGGGGGGCGGAAAGTCCCTGAAGACAAAGGCTCGACCTACACGGGGGGTGTCCAGTTCGCCATCAAGCTGCGGAACGAACTCGCGGGGACTGACGCGACGCTCTTTACGGGCCGGATGAAAGTCGTCAAAGCGCGTCCGGGCGGGCCGGTAGTCCCCAACCACTTCGTCTATTACGTGGATCAGGACTGGAAGCTGCCCATCGGCTACGTCTATCTGACCCCGAACGATTTGAAAGGGTGGGAGCGCCCGAACTTCCACGTCGCGTTCTGGACGCGCGGCGCGTACAACGGGAGTTTCCAGCCGCACCTGTTCTACCAGGGCAAAGAGGTGAGCAAGAAGTTTTTCGAGGGACGGGAGGTCGGCAAACCCGTCTGCGACCCGGAGGCGGAAAACGGCACCACGCTGACGGTCGCCGACACGGTGCCGCAGAAGGCGACGTGGGTGCGCGTCAGATGCACATTCTTTAACGTCCAGGGCTGGGACAAGACGGGGGAAGCGCCGGGACTGTTCGGCCCGCCCTACACGCTTAACGACAATCCGGGCGAGTACGAGATCAAGGTGCTGTGGAACAACCGCCTCGCGCGCTCCATCAAGTTCACAATCGGCGCGGACGGGAAGTTAGACGAACGTACAGCCTTAGCCAACAAGCTCGGCAGCAACCGCTCGGTCGTGCCCATCCAGATCATCGGCGAGCAGGACGGCCCGTGGGATCGCGCCGCTTGGAAGACCGAAGCGTTCTACGGCAACCCGCTGACCGGCTTCACGGCCTCGCCGTAAAGCGTCGGGCGGCGTTTCGATTTGAAGGTTAAGACTACCAATCAATCGCTTCCCGCGCGCGGGAACCACCACAGGAGGAGCTATGCAATTACGCCCCGCACACATCCACGCATTTTCCATCGGTTTATTTCTGGCATTGTCGCTATGCGCCTTGCCGCTCGTCGCCGCCGCGCAGGGGAGGATTGCTTTTGAATCCCTCCGCGACGTCAACCCCGGAACTGTCGCCAACAACCGTGAAATTTATGTGATGAACCCGGACGGTTCAAATCAAACCAATCTGACCAACAATGCGGCGGCTGATTCCGCCCCGTCATTCAGTGGCGACGGCGGCCGAATTGCTTTTGTTTCCGACCGCGATGGCAACGATGAGATTTACGTGATGAACTCAGACGGCTCGAACCAAACCCGCTTGACCAATAATACGGCGAATGATTTGTTGCCATCTTTCAGCCCCGACGGAAGTCAAATCGCTTTTGCTTCCTTCCGCGACGGCAATTTTGAAATTTATGTGATGAACTCGGACGGCTCGGATCAAACGCGTTTGACCAACAATACAAAAGAGGATGTCTATCCGACATTCAGTCCTGACGGCGGTCGCATCGCTTTTGCTTCCGAACGCGATAGCGGCTCGGATGAAATTTATGTAATGAACTCGGACGGCTCAAGTCAAACTCGTCTGACCAACAACGCGGCGATTGATACGCACCCCGCGTTCAGCCCCGACGGAAGTCAAATCGCTTTTGCTTCCGAACGCGACAGCGGCAATGTTGATGTAAATTTTGAAATTTACGTAATGAACGCCGACGGCTCGGACCAAACCCGCCTGACCAACAGCTCGGTAGGTAGTGAAGTAAATCCGTCGTTCAGTCCCGACGGCAGTAAGATTGCTTTTGCTTTCGGCACCGCGGTCCCTCAGATTTACGTGATGAACGCCGACGGCTCGAATCAAATTCAGTTGACCAACACTCCATACGCCAATTTCGATCCGTCGTGGGGCGTACTGCCGGACGCGGACGGCGACGGCGCGGGCGACGGTGAGGACAACTGCCCGTCAACGCCGAACCCCGACCAAGCCGACACCGACAGCGACGGTCAAGGCGACGCCTGTGACTCGGACGACGACAGCGACGGCGTGCCTGACGCGACGGACAACTGCCCGCTCGTCGCCAATCCCGACCAAGCCGACTTTGACCTCGACGGCATCGGCGACACCTGCGACCCGCAGACCGGCCCGCCGAGCAACAAGGAACAATGCAAAGACGGCAATTGGACGCGCTTCGATTTCCCGCGCCGCTTTACAAATCAGGGCGATTGTATTCAGTTCGTCAACTTCGGGCAGTAAGCGCAGACAACGATTCTCGGCCGCCGGTGAAATGTTTTTCCCGACGTGTCTTATCAGAGTAAGAAGCCCACGCCCGACCGTCGCACGGTTCGGGCAATGATGCACACGGCGCGGGGTGAAGATTCCGAACCGGGTGAGGCTCACGAGAGGCGCAGCTTATTTTTACAACCGGGTGCGGACGGTAAATTCACGCTTAGGGGATTTGCAAAATGAAGAGCCGCTTTACAGTAGTGCTGATGGCATGCGCCGCGACGCTGCTGCTGCCGTCGGTCGCATCCGCCGAAGTCTTCCCTTCAACCCTTACGCCGTGCGCGCTCTCGCCGGCGCCTCCACCACCGTCAGGAGATGAACCACATGCGGAGCATTCCCTCGCTGTCGCCCTCTTTTCACTTACATCGTTTTTGGCTTCCGATGACGATACTCACAAAACCGCTACGAGGAGAAACGATGATGAACGGCTTAACTAAGAAAGTACTGACTCTCGCAACATTCGTCGTCCTGAGTCTCGCCGCCGCCCCCGCCGCCTTCGCCGACACTTTTACCGAGGTCGGCGACGCGCCCGGCGTGCTGCCGGGACAATCGGTGACGGGCGGCGCGAACCCGCTGACCGCGATCAACGGCACAATCAGCGGCCCAATCGACGCCGACGTGTTTCGCATCTACATATCAAGCCCGGCGACTTTCTCAGCCACGACGTGCTGCGGTTTCGCGAGCGGCTCGCTCAGCGACACACAACTATTTCTGTTCACCCCGACCGGCTTCGGCATCCTCGCTAACGACAATTTTAATGGGCAGTTCGCCGCCCTCTTGGGCAACGTAGTACCAGGTCTCACGCCCGGCGAATACCTGCTCGCAATTACGAGTTCCGACGTTGACCCCATCGGCGAGTTCGGAGAAATCTTCCCAGATGTGGGTGGTTTCACCCCGCCGGACTCCTTTCGCGGCACGCGGCCGCTCGTCTTTTTCATCGGCAGCTCGAGCGGTGTGGGCACCTACACGATCAACCTCACGGGCGCGAGCTTCGTCGCTCAGCCGACGGCCGTCCCTGAACCGGCGACGATACTCCTGCTCGGCACCGGGCTGGCGAGTGTCGGGGCGGCGCTTCGTCGGCGTCGCCACGGCGCGAAGTCCGTGCCCGCGTAGATGATTGACCGCATACGGATCCGCATTCCGCAATCCTGCGTCCCGCCCGACGCTTCCGCGCGCCATACACTACTTCGGGAACGGCTCGCCAGGTTTGACA
>Ga0183260_10004117_pt1 | contig 11598 bp, 7 predicted proteins | sample AntDrymUQ4972206_2_FD_129768 | JGI IMG/M metagenome (GOLD analysis project Ga0183260, IMG submission 129768) | Polar desert sand microbial communities from Dry Valleys, Antarctica - metaG UQ497 (22.06) (version 2) (version 2) | ecosystem: Environmental > Terrestrial > Soil > Desert | place...
AAGGCGGCCAAGATCAAGGCGACGGTGACCGGGCGCCCCAAGCACTACTACTCGACCTACCAGAAGATGATCGTGCGGGGCCGCGACCTCGCCGACATCTACGACCTGGTCGGCATCCGCATCCTGGTCGACTCCACGCGCGACTGCTACGCCGTTCTCGGCGTGCTGCACGCCCACTGGAACCCGTTGAGCGGCCGCTTCAAGGATTACCTGGCGATGCCCAAGTTCAACATGTACCAGTCGCTGCACACCACCGTCGTCGGTCCGCAGGGCAAGCCGGTCGAGCTGCAGATTCGCACCCATGCGATGCACCGTCGCGCGGAGTACGGCGTCGCCGCGCACTGGAAGTACAAGGAGGATGCCGGCGCCGTGGGCGCCGTGCCCGCCGTGCGGGGGGGTGCGACGGCAGCCAAGGACGGCGCGCAGGCCGAGATGGCGTGGCTGCGCCAGGTGATCGACTGGCAGCAGGAGACCGGCGACCCCGGTGACTTCCTCGACTCGCTGCGCTTCGAGATCAACAGCAGCCAGGTGTACGTGTTCACCCCGCGCGGCGACGTGCAGTCGTTGCCGGCGGGCGCCACACCGGTCGACTTCGCCTACGCGGTGCACACCGAGGTCGGGCACCGTTGCATCGGTGCCCGGGTCAACGACCGGCTCGTACCGCTCGAGAGCGTCCTCGACAACGGTGACGTGGTGGAGGTCTTCACCTCCAAGGCAGCCGGCGCGGGGCCAAGCCGGGACTGGCTGAACTTTGTCGCGAGCCCGCGGGCACGGACGAAGATCCGGCAGTGGTTCACCAAGGAGCGTCGCGAGGAGGCCATCGAGCAGGGCAAGGACTCCATCGCCCGGCTGATGCGCAAGGAGGGCGTGCCGCTGCAGCGGCTGCTCAGCCACGACACGTTGCAGCAGGTCGCCGAGGACCTGCACCTGAGTGACGTGTCGGCCCTGTACGCGGCGGTCGGCGAGGGCGTCGTCGGCGCCCAGAACGTGGTGCGCCGGGTCATCGATCTGCACGGTGGCGATGCCGGGTCGGAGGAGGACCTCGCCGAGGCCGTGGTGCCGACCGAGATCGACGGGCGGCGGCGGGCGCCGCGCGGCGACGCCGGAGTGGTGGTGCGCGGCACCAGCGACGTGCTGGTCAAGCTGGCCCGGTGCTGCACACCGGTGCCCGGGGACGGGATCGTGGGGTTCGTGACCCGCGGGGCGGGGGTGTCGGTACACCGTGCCGACTGCACCAACGTGGCCAGCCTGGCGACCCAGCCCGAGCGGATGGTCGACGTCGACTGGGCGCCCTCGTCGCAGAGCCTGTTCCTGGTGGCGATCCAGGTCGAGGCGCTCGACCGGGCGCGGCTGCTGTCCGACATCACCCGGGTGCTGTCGGACCAGCACGTCAACATCTTGTCCGCCAACCTGCAGACCGGCCGCGACCGCATCACCAAGAGCCGATTCACCTTCGAGATGGGTGACCCCACCCACCTCGGGCACGTGCTCGCCGCCGTACGCCTCGTCGATGGTGTCTTCGACGTCTACCGCGTCACCCAATAATCCGCGATCCGCGGATTCTGGTCCCCCCATCCGCGGATTCTGGTCGACTGATCCGCGGATTCTGGTCACCACAGGCGCGGCAGTACGGGCTCGCGACCCAAGAATCTCCCGACCTCGAGCTCGAGCCATGGGTCGGTACCAAACACGTCGGCCTTGCGCGACACCACCAGTCGCCACCCCTTGACCTCGCGTAACCAGGCGCGGCGGGCCTCGTCGGCCGCACGATCACTGTCGGCGGAGTGATCCTCTGCGCCGTCGTACTCGCAGCCCAGCAGCAGATGCGGATAGGCCAGATCGAGGCGGTAACGACACCTGCCGGCGCGGTCGAGGACCCAGAATTGGGCCACCGGACGCGGAAAGCCGGCATCGAGCAGGCGCAGCCTCTTCCACGACTCGCCGGGTGATTCGGTCAGTGGTTCCACCCAGCGGGCGAGTTGTCGCGCTTGCACGATGCCGGGATAGCCGGTGAGGCCGTCAACGCGATGGCGCAGACCGTCGGGCACGACGAGCCCGGCGTGTGCGAGCGCATCAGCCGCCGAGAGCGCAAACGGCCTGCTCAAACGGCGCAGCAGGTCCACGGCCGTACGCTCCGGAACCGTGATGCGCAGCCCGTCGATCTCGGTGATGTCGGCTGCGGGGATGAACCCTTCGACCGTCCGGATCCCCGCCGACGTGCACCGGGTCGTTCCGTGCGGAACGACGCACTGCGGCGTCAGGACGAAGCGGTCAGACGGCTGGAAGGCGTCCACGCCAAAGGCCCATGCCGCCGTGGTCCCGAACAACACGGCGTACGACGGCATGACCTGCTGCAGGCTGCTCGATCGAAGATCCCGGGAGTCTGCGACTGCGGCGTCGACGTAGACGGAGTGCAGGACCCGTCGCACAGCTCCGGCGCGCAGCGCCTCCCGGAGATCGCGGTCGCGCAGACCCAGGTCGGCGGCTTGCGAGCGAGTGAATGGCTGGCCCGCATTGATGAGCACTGGCGATAGCAACGTGACGGACATCGCCGCAGTGTGCCCGCTCGCGGGCGCTGCCGTTTTCCGTCATCCACAGGCGACCGAAATCCGCGGATCGTGCGACCAGAATCCGCGGATCGTGCGACCAGAATCCGCGGATCGCGGATTGGGGGCGGGTTAGGGGGTGTAGTCGGCGCGGACGCGCTTGGCCTGTTCGAGCCAGGACTCGCGCGCCTCGATCGACGCCTGCGCCTCGGCGAGCCGCCGCTCGTCGCCAGCTGCCTCGGCCTTGGCCGCGACCGCCCGCAGGTCAGCCAGCGTCGACTCGAGCTGGGCCACGGTGGCCTCTGCCCGCGCTCGCGCTTCGGGGTTGCTCCGACGCCAGCGCTCCTCGTCGGCCTCTCGCAGCGCCTGCTCGACCGCCCGCATCCGACCCTCGAGCTCGGCCATCTGGTTGCGCGGCACCTTGCCCGCGGCCTCCCAGCGCTCGGCTAGGCCGCGAAACGCCGACCTCGCCGCGCTCAGGTCGGTCACGGGTACGAGAGCCTCGGCCTCGGCCAGCACCGCGCGCTTGGCCTCGGCGTTGGCGCTGAACTGCGCATCGGTCTTGGCGCTGTCGGCCTCCCGCGCCGCGAAGAAGGTGTCCTGTGCAGCCCGGAAGCGCTGCCACAGCGCCTCCTCCTCACGGCGCGGGGCGGGGCCCGCGGCCTTCCACTGGCGCATCAGGTCGCGGAACCGCCCCGCCGTCGCACCCCACTCGGTGGACTCGGCCAGCGACTCCGCCTCCGCGGCCAGCTTGTCCTTCACCGTCCGTGACTCGTCGCGCTGCTCGTGCTGCTCGGCGAAGTGCTGCTTGCGGCGTCGGTTGTACGCCGAACGCGCCGAGGAGAAGCGCCGCCACAACACCTCGTCACCCGCCTTGTCGATGCGAGGCTGCGCCTTCCAGCTGTCCATCAGCGCGCTGAGCCGGTCGGCACCCGCACGCCAGTTGTCCGACCCGGCCAGCTGCTCGGCTTCGACGACGATCGCCTCCTTGGCCTCGCGCGCACGGTCCTGCTTGTCCTGCCGCGCAGCACGTCGAGCTGCGCGCTGCTCGTCAAGCACCGGGCCGAGGGCGTCGAGACGCTCCAGCAATCCTTCGAGATCACCAACGGCCTGCGCGCCGACGACGCTGTCGTGGACCTGCGCAACTGTCGTCCGCGCCTCGTCCGGTGCCAGCGCGCCCTGGCGAATCCGTCGCTCCAGCAGGTCGACCTCGACCGCGAGCCCCTCGAAGCGGCGCACGTACAGCGTCAGCGCCTCGGTCGAGTCACCCGCCGGCCACTGACCGACCTCGCGCTCGCTGCCGTCTCGCGCGCGTACGTAGACCGTCCCATCGGTGTCGACGCGCCCCCAGGCCCGGGCATCCGCCACCCCCGGCGGCGCGGCCGGCCCGGACGTGTCGGGACGCTTGGAGCCGCCAGCGGGACCCGGACGCGGGACCGGACGCGGTACGGGAGGCGGCACCCCAGGCGTCGGTGCCTGGGACCCCGGCCGGTCCGGCGGCTGCGCCATCAGGAGCCCCTCTTCGCTGCAGTGGTCGGACGATCCGAGGCAGTCTAGGTGCGACCGGTGGCGCGGCGTGACCGCCGGGCGGGTCAACCGAGCGCTGCCGTTAGGGTTGCCGTCATGCTCGTCGCCGGATTCCCCGCGGGTCCCTGGGGGACCAACTGCTGGGTGCTGGCATCGGCCGTCGGCAGCGAGTGCATCGTCATCGACCCCGGCAAGGACGCTGCCGGCGGCGTTGCCGAGGTGGTGCGCGAGCACCGGCTGAAGCCCGTCGCGGTGCTGGTCACACATGGCCACATCGACCACATGTGGTCGGTCGCCCCGGTCGCCGGCAGCCATGACGTCGCGGCCTGGATCCACCCCGCAGACCGGCACCTGCTCAGCGATCCGATGGCGGGGATGTCGCCGGAGACCGCGACGATGCTGCTCGGTGGTGGGTACACGTTCGCCGAGCCCGACGACGTCCGCGAGCTCGCGGACGGTGCCCGGCTCGAGCTCGCCGGGCTGGCGCTCCACGTCGACCACACGCCCGGCCACACCCGGGGTTCGGTCACCTTCCGCACCCCCTACGACGGCACCGAGGACGTGCCCGAGGTGATGTTCTCGGGCGACCTGCTGTTCGCGGGCTCGATCGGTCGCACCGACCTGCCTGGCGGCGACCACCCGCAGATGCTGCGCAGCCTGGCCCGCAGCGTACTGCCGCTCGACGACCGCGTGGTCGTGCTCCCCGGCCACGGGGAGCAGACCAGCATCGGGCGCGAACGCGCCACCAACCCGTACCTGCAGGATCTGCCCGATCACCCCACCGAGCCCGTCCGCGCCGCGCGAGGGCTGTGAGCGTGGCCCGACCCACCCCGTTGTCGGGGTTTCCCGAGCTGTTGCCGCGCCAGCGGGCCGCCGAGCTGGCGGTGCTGGACTCGCTGCGCGCGACCTTCGAGCTGCACGGCTTCGCCTCCATCGAGACCCGCGCGGTCGAGCCGCTGGACCAGCTTCTGCGCAAGGGCGAGAGCTCCAAGGAGGTCTACACGCTGCGCCGGCTGCAGGCGGAGCCTGACACCGACGACTCCTCCTCGGCGGCAGGCCTCGGGTTGCACTTCGACCTGACCGTGCCGCTGGCGCGCTACGTGCTCGAGAACGCCGGACGCCTGGAGTTCCCGTTCCGGCGTTACCAGATCCAGCGCTGCTGGCGCGGGGAGCGGCCGCAGGAGGGGCGCTACCGCGAGTTCACCCAGGCCGACATCGACGTCATCGGCCGAGACGAGCTCTCGTTCGACGCCGATGTCGAGGTCACCGAGGTGATGGCCGAGGCGCTGAGCCGTCTCCCCCTGCCGGCGGTGACGCTGCAGGTCAACAACCGCAAGCTCATCGACGGCTTCTACCGGGGCATCGGCGCCAGCGACCCGGCGGCGGTGATCCGGACGGTCGACAAGCTGGACAAGGTCGGCGAGGACGGGGTGCGCCGGCTGCTGGCCGACCAGGCCGGTCTCGACGGCGCGCAGGTCGAGCAGTGCCTCGCACTGGCGCGCATCAGCGGCACCGACTCATCCTTCGCCGCCCGGGTGCGCGCCCTGGGTGTCGAGCACCCGTTGCTCGACGAGGGGCTGGGCGATCTGGTCCGGGTGCTCGACGCAGCGGCCCACACCCAGTCCGAGCGCTTCACCGTCGTCGCCGACCTCAAGATCGCTCGCGGCCTGGACTACTACACCGGGACCGTGTTCGAGGGTCGAATGGCGACCCACGGTGACCTGGCGATCTGCGCCGGCGGGCGATACGACACGCTCGCCAGCGACGGTCGGGCGACCTATCCCGGCGTCGGGATCTCCTTCGGGGTGACCCGCGTGGTGGCGCCGCTGGTCGCTCGCGGGCTGCTCGACGGCAGCCGGTCGGTGCCGTCGGCGGTGCTGATCGCGCTGCCTTCGGACGACGACCGGCCACGTGGGCGTACGGTGGCCCGCGCGCTGCGTGCGCGCGGCATCGCCACCGAGGTCGCCCCCAGCGCCGCCAAGTACGGTCGGCAGATCCGTCACGCCGAGCGGCGTGGCATCCCCTATGTGTGGTTCCCCGGGGCCGAGGGCGCCGTTGACCAGGTCAAGGACATCCGCAGCGGTGACCAGGTCGACGCCGATGCCGACACCTGGATGCCGCCGGCCGCCGATCTGCGCCCCCACATCATCAGCCCGAGCACGAGGGAGTCAGCACCGTGATCCGCAGCCATGACGCAGGGAGCCTGCGTGCCGAGCGGGTCGGAGACCGCGTCGTGCTCGCCGGGTGGGTGGCCCGCCGGCGAGACCACGGCGGAGTCGCCTTCGTCGACCTGCGCGACGCCAGCGGGGTCGTGCAGGTCGTCATCCGCGACGAGGAGGCGGCTCGCCCGTTGCGCTCGGAATTCTGTCTGCGGGTGAGCGGTGAGGTGGCGCAGCGGCCGGCCGGCAACGCCAACGATGCGCTGCCGACTGGCGGCATCGAGGTGATCGCCGACGAGGTCGAGGTGCTCAGTGAGTCCGCACCGCTGCCGTTCCCGATCGAGGAGCACCACACCACGCCGGTCGGCGAGGAGGTGCGGCTGCGCTACCGCTACCTCGACCTGCGTCGCGCCGAGATGGCCGGCGCGATCCGGCTGCGGGCGCAGGTCACGCGCATCATCCGCGAGCGGATGGCCGAGCACGACTTCCTCGACGTCGAGACGCCGTACCTGACGCGCTCCACCCCCGAGGGCGCCCGTGACTTCCTGGTGCCTGTACGCCTTCAGCCCGGCCACTGGTACGCCCTGCCGCAGTCGCCGCAGCTGTTCAAGCAGCTGCTGATGGTGGCGGGCTTCGAGCGCTACTTCCAGATCGTCCGGTGCTTTCGCGACGAGGACTCCCGTGCCGACCGCCAGCCGGAGTTCACCCAGCTCGACGTCGAGCTGAGCTTCGCCGACACCGACGACGTCATCGCGCTGACCGAGGACGTGCTCGGTCAGCTGTGGCGCGACGTGCTGGGCCACGAGATATCCCTGCCGATCCCACGGATGACCTACGCCGAGGCGATGAGACGCTTCGGCATCGACCGGCCCGACCTGCGTTTCGGCTGCGAGCTGGTCGACTGCACCGAGTACTTCGCCGACACCCCGTTCCGCGTGTTCAGCCCGACCGGCGTCGACTGGTACGTCGGCGCGGTGGTGATGCCCGGGGGCGGCTCGCAGCCTCGCAAGCAGCTCGACGCCTGGCAGGAATGGGCCCGCTCGCGCGGCGCCAAGGGGCTGGCCTATGTCCTGGTGGGCGACGACGGGACGCTGAGCGGACCGGTCGCCAAGAACCTGTCCGACAACGAGCGCAAGGGGCTGGCCGCCCACGTGGGTGCCCAGCCAGGCGACTGCGTCTTCTTCGCGGCCGACATGCGCAGCCAGGCGCTCGGGCTGCTGGCCGCGACACGGTTGGAGGTGGGGGAGCGCTGCGGGCTGATCGACCACGGCCGGTGCGAGTTCGTCTGGGTCGTGGACGCGCCGATGTTCGAGCCCGTCGACCGGGCCGACGGCTCCACCGGCTGGACCGCCATCCACCACCCCTTCACCGCCCCGCTCCCGGAGCACACCGACAGCTTCCACGAACGCCCCGGCGAGGCGCTGTCGCAGGCGTACGACATCGTGCTGAACGGGTCGGAGATCGGCGGCGGCAGCATCCGGATCCACCGCGGCGAGATGCAGCAGCGGGTGTTCGACGTGATCGGCCTGTCTCGGGAGGAGGCGCGCGGCCAGTTCGGGTTCCTGCTCGACGCCTTTGCCTACGGCCCTCCGCCGCATGGCGGGATCGCGCTCGGCCTCGACCGGCTGTGCGCCCTGATGGCGGGGGTGGAGTCCATCCGCGACGTGATCGCCTTCCCCAAGACCGCCTCCGGCGGCGACCCGCTGACCGGTGCACCCAGCCCCATCACCGCCATCCAGCGGCGCGAGGCCGGCATCGACGGGCCCGCGGGCCCGAACCGCTCGCATTAACGTTTTCTCACGAATCGCTAACGATGCCCCGCCAGACCATGACAGCTCTGGCACTCGGGGCGTGTGAGTGTAAGGGTGAGCCTCGGCGTCGACTCGGAGTCGGCGTGGACGGCGTGCCGGCGATCCCGGGCGACCGTGCGGGTGACGTTCCTAAGTGGAGGATCCATGCTGAGCATGAGACGACGTCGGTGGACGGCGGGGCTGGCGGCGATCGGCCTGTTCGCCGCCGCGTGCAGCGGTGGCAGCAGCGACACCAGCAGCGGTGGCAGCAGCGACAGCGGCAGCACCGACGAGGGCGGCTCGACCGAGGCCAGCGGGGGCAGCTTCAGCGCCCAGATCGGCGAGCCGTCGTTCCTGGCGCCGACGTCGCAGTGCTACGAGTCGGAGTGCGGGCAGGTCGTCAACACTCTCTACTCCGGCCTGCTCACCGTCGACCCCGAGACCTCCGAGCAGGTCCTCACCGGCGCCGAGTCGATCGAGACCGACGACTCCAAGGTGTGGACGGTCACGCTCAAGGAGGGCTGGACGTTCCACAACGGTGAGCCGGCCGACGCCGAGGCCTATGTGCGCGCCTGGAACTACGCCGCCTACGGGCCCAACGCCACCCAGGTCGGCTTCTTCTTCAGCCCGGTGGAGGGCTATGACGACCTGCAGGTCCCCGAGGGCGCGGCCAAGGGCACCAAGCCCAAGGCCGAGGAGATGTCCGGCGTCAAGGTCGTCGACGACGTCACCATCGAGATCACGCTCGCCGAGCCGTTCTCGCAGTGGTCGCAGGTGATGAGCTACACCCCCGCGTTCGCACCCATCGCCGAGGAGTGCCTCAAGGACCTCAAGACCTGCGCGGACGCGCCGATCGGCAACGGGCCGTACGAGATCGACGGCAAGTGGCAGCACAACAACAACATCACCGTCACGAAGTTCGCCGACTACAAGGGCGACGCCGGCCAGGCAGACGAGATCGAGTTCAAGATCTACGGTGACTTGGCCACGGCCTTCCGCGACTGGCAGGCAGGCAACCTCGACATCACCAGCCCCGACCCGACGCAGGTGCCGCAGGCCGGCGCCATCGCCGGCGACCGGGTCGTGCAGGTGGACAGCGGCAGCTTCACCTATTTCGGCTTCCCGCTGTACGAGGACGCCTACAAGGACCTGAAGATCCGCCAGGCCCTGTCGTTGGCCATCGACCGCGACACCATCATCGAGAAGGTCTTCAACGGCCTCTACAGCCCGGCGCAGGACGTCATCGCGCCGTTCGTGCCGGGCAGCCGCACCGACGCGTGCCCGTACTGCGTCTACGACCCGGAGAAGGCCAAGCAGCTGCTCGACGAGGCCGGTGGAATCCCCGGCGACACCGTCACCATCTGGTTCAACAACGATGGTGGGCACGAGCAGTGGATCCAGGCCGTGGCCAACGGCTGGCGCAACGACCTGGGCCTCGACTTCGAGCTCGAGTCACAGCCGTTCACGCCCTACCTGGAGGCGCTGGGCGCGGGCAAGGTCGACGGGCCGTACCGGCTCGCCTGGGGTCCGGACTACCCGTCGCCGGAGAACTACCTCGACCCGGTCTACGGCGAGGGCAGCTCCAACTACGGCCAGTGGTCGGGGCCGGCGCACGAGGAGTTCCTCAAGCTGATCGAGGAGGGCGACGCCGCAGCCAGCCTGGATGAGGGCATCGCCACCTACCAGCAGGCCGCCGACGTGGTCCTGGACGAGCTGCCGGTGATCCCGCTGTGGTTCGGCCAGACCTACATCGTCTACTCCCAGAACGTGGACAACGTCAGCTACGACCCACTGCGGGACATCGTCTACACCGATGTCACGGTGAACTGACGCCCGTCACGTCACGTCCTCCGAAGCCCGGGCCAGCGTGGCCCGGGCTCCGGAGGTGGGTGCACACTGAAGGGAAGACATGGGTCGCTACACCCTGCGCCGGCTGCTCCAGTTCGTGCCGGTGCTGTTCGGGACGATGTTCCTGCTGCACTATCTGCAGACGCTGTCGATCCAGATCAACGGCGACCCCATCGCGGCGCTCTTCGGTGACCGGCAACCGCCCGAGAGCACGCTCAACGCGATCCGGACCAGCTTCGGCCTGGACGACCCGTGCCTGGACCAGACCGGCAACCCCTGCCTAGGCATGTTCGTGGACCGGCTCAGCGGCTACGCCCGTGGTGACTTCGGCGTCGACTTCACGCTGCAGCCCATCACCACACTGGTCACCGAGGCGCTGCCGTACACCCTGCGGCTGACCGTGATCGCACTGGTGTTCGAGTCCGTGATCGGGATCGCCGCCGGCGTGGTGGCCGCCATCCGCAAGGACAAGCTCAGCGACAACTTCATCCGGATCTCGACGGTGCTCCTGATCTCGGTGCCGATCTTCGTGCTCGGGGTGCTCGTGCAGATCGCCTCGGGGCTCTATGTGGGGATCTGGCTCAAGGATGCCGGCGCGCCGGACTGGCTGGTCGCCGCCTTCTCGGTCGTCTACCAGGCTGACTACCCGTGGCTGAGCCTGGTCGTGCCGGGGATGGTGCTGGGATCGCTGTCGCTGGGCTTCATCGCCCGGCTCGGCCGGACCAGCCTCATCGAGATCCTGCGGGCCGACTACGTCCGCACCGCGAGAGCCAAGGGGTTGCCATCGTCCCGGGTGGTGGGAGTGCATGCGCTGCGCAACGCGCTGATCCCCGTCATCACCTACATCGGGGTCGACGTCGGCCTCTTGATGGGTGGCGCCCTGGTCACCGAGGGCATCTTCAACATCCCCGGTGTCGGCGGCCTGGTGTTCGGCGCCGTCCGCAGGGACGAGACGCCCGTCGTCATCGCGGTGGCTACGCTGCTGACGCTGGTGTTCCTGGTCACCAGCCTGCTCGTCGACCTGCTGTACGCCGTCCTCGACCCACGGATCCGCTATGAGTAGCACGCCCACCGGCTCGCCCTGCCGCGGTGTCGGAGCCGCCGGGACACCCGAGGCCACCGAGCAGCGCAGCGCGAGCCTCTGGGCCGACGCCTGGCGCGAGCTCGTCCACAACCCGGTGTTCATCATCTCCGGCCTGCTGGTGCTGCTCGTCGTGTCGGTGGCGCTCTTCCCGACGCTGTGGACCGACGCCGACCCGGAGGGCTGCTTCATCGCCCGGGCGTACGAGAAGCCCAGCGACGCGCATGTCTTCGGCACGACCGTGCAGGGCTGCGACATGTACGCCACCGTCATCTACGGCGCGCGGCCGTCGCTGATCATCGCGGTGATCGTGACCTTGCTGACCACCCTCGTCGGCATGGCCACCGGAATCGCCGCCGGCTTCTTCGGCGGGATGACCGACACCATCATCTCGCGCGTCACCGACGTGTTCCTGGGGCTGCCATTCCTGCTCGGGGCGCTGGTGTTCCTCGCCCTGCTGTCCGGCCGCAAGAGCATCTGGACCGTCAGCGGGGTGCTGATCCTGCTGTCCTGGCCGCCCCTGACCCGGGTCATGCGCGGCAGCGTCATCGCGGTGAAGTCCCAGGACTACGTCGAGGCAGCTCGGGCGCTGGGCGCATCCAACTGGTCGATCATCAGACGCCACGTCGTGCCGAACTCGATCGCAC
>Ga0183260_10004119_pt1 | contig 11598 bp, 9 predicted proteins | sample AntDrymUQ4972206_2_FD_129768 | JGI IMG/M metagenome (GOLD analysis project Ga0183260, IMG submission 129768) | Polar desert sand microbial communities from Dry Valleys, Antarctica - metaG UQ497 (22.06) (version 2) (version 2) | ecosystem: Environmental > Terrestrial > Soil > Desert | place...
TCCCCGTGTTCGATGCAGTGTTCGGGAGATTCTGGCGCAAATTGCTGCGGCCGGAGACAATGAACCAGGACGCCCTCGAGCAGCACCAGTTCGACATGCCGCCTGCTCCTTCGGACTCGAAAGAGGGCGCTGAGGTCGAGCGGCAGCGGCCTCAGACAGGCAAAGGTTCGGAATCGAAGGACCGGGCGATGCTGGCCGTCGAGGATACCGGTATCGACGACAACTCGAAGTCAGAAGAGCTCGATGCGCTGCCGGAGGATGTGATCGTTTTCAGCGCTCGCGAAGTGCTCCGAAAGAAGGACTTCGCGCAATTTTCGGCCGATGAGATTGCTGAGGCGCGGCGCATCATCGGGGGCATGACCTGGCGGCTTGGCACCCGCCAAACGCGGCGCAAGGAGAAGGCCACCCGCGGCGACTTTATCGACTATCGCCGCACTCTCAGGAGCAGCCTGAAACATGGCGGTGTGCCTATCGAGTTGCGGCGGCGGAGAAGCAAGGAACGAATGCGTCCTCTAGTGCTGATCTGTGACATCTCGGGATCGATGGACCGCTATTCGAGGTTGCTGTTGCAGTTCGTGCACGCGCTGGAGCATGGTCTGGACAACGTCGAGGTGTTTGTTTTCAGCACTCGCCTAACTCGCATTACGCGGGAACTCCGCAAGCGCAATGTCGATTCCGCGATCGAGCATGTTGTGAAATCGGTGCACGACTGGTCAGGCGGCACTCGCATAGGCGAAGCGATTAAGACATTCAACTACGATTGGAGCCGCCGGGTGCTGCGGTCCGGCGCCACGGTGGTGATGATTTCCGATGGCTGGGATCGGGGCGACCCGCGGCTGCTGGCCACGGAGATGGCCCGATTGCAGCGGTCCTGTCGCAGGTTGATCTGGCTCAACCCGTTGCTTGGCGCGCCGGGTTACCAACCGCTGACGCAGGGGATTCGGGCTGCATTGCCGTATGTGGATGCCTTCCTGCCGGTCCACAACCTGAAGAGCCTCGAAGCATTGGCGACCCTGCTAGGTGAAATGGACAATGTGCCGCCTGTTCGAGCAAACCGTTCGATCAGGCCGGTCTCCGGCGACCCCGCGCTGATGAAGCCATTCATGAGCGAGCGAGGGCAGCTGATGGTCGATGTCGGCCCAATGGTCGACGGAAAACGAATAGAAAGGATCGGAACCCATGAGAGAATTGCTTCACGACATTGATAGCTGGCGGCAGTCCGGCCAGCAAGTAGCGATTGCTACGGTCGTCAAGGTCGAAGGTTCGGCCCCCCGGCCGGTTGGCGCGACCATGGCCGTCTCCAGCGGCGGTGATTTCGCCGGTTCGGTGAGTGGCGGTTGTGTTGAAACCGCTGTCTTCGAGGAAGCCCAGGATGTACTGGAAACTGGCAAAGCAAAGCTGATTCGCTATGGCATTACTGATGAAATGGCCTGGGATGTTGGACTGGCCTGTGGCGGCACAATCGAGGTCTACGTGGAACCGCTGAATCGCGAATCAGAATGAGCGCGCAGGCTACTCAGTCGATATTTGACCTGCTCGCCGATGCGATTCGGGCGGGTTCACGGGCGGCAGTGGCCACGGTCATTAAGGGAGAGCCTGGTGGAGCGAAGCTGCTCGTGTTGGCTGATGACGTCATCGGCACGTTTGGCAACTCCGTGTTCGACCAGCAGGTCTCCCAGGAGGCACGACGACTCCTCAACCTCGAGCGGTCAGAAACGCAATCAATGGCTGGCCCGGAAGGCGAGGTCGAGGTCTTTTTCGAAAGCTTCCCACCACCACCGACACTGATCATCTTCGGCGCGGTGCATGTCGCACAGGCGCTGACCACCTATGCGAAGCAGTTGGGTTATCGGGTAGTTGTGGTCGACGTACGGGCGAAACTGGCTACGGCTGAGCGTTTCCCGGACGCCGATGAGATCGTGCTGGAGTGGCCTGACGTGGCGCTCGAAAATCGGACGGTCGAGCCGAACACGGCGATTGCCATCCTCTCACACGATCCCAAGTTCGATGAGCCGGCGTTGCTCGGTTCACTGGCTACCCCGGCCAGGTACATCGGCGCAGTCGGCAGCCGCAAGACCAACGCTGACCGCCGGGTGCGACTACAGGAAGCCGGAGTGGACGAAGCAAGCATTCAACGGGTGCGTGGACCCATTGGGCTCGATATAGGTGCTAGCACCCCGGAAGAAATGGCAATCAGCATCCTGGCCGAGATTATTGCCTCTGAGCGTGGTCGCAAGGGTGGACCGCTGACAACCGCGAGCGGCAAAATTCGCGCACGAGTCTAACGATGCATCCGGAACAGTCTGCCCAGGTGGCTGGAGTGATTCTGGCGGCTGGGCAGGGCAGCCGCATGGGCTCGTTTCCGAAGCAATTGCTCGAGCTCAAGGGCAAGTGGCTGCTTCAGCATGCGATCGATCATGCCTTGAGATCCCTGTTGGATGAGCTGGTGATCGTGCTCGGATACGAGTACGCCCAGGTTCGGGAGCTCATTTGGGAGGGCTGGCACGGTCAAATCGTGGTCAATCCTCACTATCCGGAGGGGCAAAGTGGGTCCGTCCAAGCAGGCATTCGGTCAGTTTCGGCGTCGATGAATGCCGCGATGATGCTGCTCGGAGACCAGCCAGGCGTGACGACCGAGATCATCGACCAGCTGGTCGATGTTTATACCCGCAAGAGACCGCTTCTGGTTGTGCCTCGTTACAACAGCAAGCGTGGAAACCCGGTCATCATCGATCGATCGTTGTTCGCTGAAATCGAGAATTTGACGGGCGACACCGGCGCGAAATCGTTGTTGGATGCGCACGCCTCAGAAATCGAGTACCTCGACTTTCCATTTCCTGCACCGCGGGACATCGACACGCACGACGATTTGGAGTTTGTCAAACGCGAGCTTGGCGGTTAGGCGAGAAACCTTCCGGATCTGAGCCGCGCGATTGAGTTGGTGAATGCCTCGATTGTGAAATCGATGTCCTGTTCCTCGTGCTTCACGCTGAGCAGCCCCCCGGCGTTGAAGAGGTCTACGCCTTCCAGGGCCATGGCCAGCGCCAGCGGATTGCCCAATCCGGACTTGCCGCTGGACTTCAACGTCGCCGGGTCGATGCCTTCGGGCGAACGGAGATCAGCCGCGGTCCGATTCATGCAGCGATGGCCAAGAATGATGTGAAACACCGAACTCTCGCCCCAGGCGCAGCCGTCGATTCCTTCGTTCTCCAGAACGGTGTTCAGCCCGGTTCGGAGCTTTGCAGCCATGGAGTCGCAGTGCTGCTGCACCTCAGGATTCTCGCAACGCTTCAGGCACATAGAGCCCGCGGTGGCAGCAAGCGGGTTCCCGTTAAAGGTGCCTGGGTGACCAACCTTCTTCGTCGCATTCCAGCCTTGCTCATCCTTGAAGAGTAGGTGCTCCATGATCTCTGCCTTCCCGGCCACGGCGCCGCCCGGCATGCCTCCAGCCAGGATCTTGGCCAGAGTGGTCATGTCCGGCATCACCCCGAATCGTTCCTGGGCGCCGCCGGGAGCCCAGCGGAAACCGGTGATCACTTCGTCAAACAGCAACACGACGTTTTGCCTGGTGGCGATTTCGCGCACATTCTGCAGGAAGTCGTCAGGCAGTGGAATCATCGACCACGACGCGCCGCTCGGCTCAACCATGATCGCGGCAATATCGCCTTGCGTCAGGCGTTCCTCGAGCGCTCCCAAATCGTCGGGCGGCAGCACTGCAACAGTGCGCAGCACATCACCGGGCACCCCCGGCTGATGAGAGTTCTCGAACGGCGGTTTCTCACCCTTGATCAGATAGTCGCTCCAGCCATGGAAATGCCCGTCGAACTTGAGGATTCCCGGGCGGCCAGTGTATGCGCGAGCCAGGCGCATTGCCAGCAAGTTCGCCTCGGTGCCAGACGCCGTGAACCGCACCAGTCCAGCGCTGGGGATCATCTGCTGGACCTGCTCAGCCCAGCGGATTTCCATTTCATGGCCGGCGCTGTAATGCGTGCCGCGGTCGAGCTGCTCGTGCATCGCGGCCGTTACTTCCGGGTCGCTGTGGCCCAGGATCAGCGAACCGTGACCGATTGCGTAGTCAATTAGCTTGTTCCCGTCCACATCCCATTTGTACGCTCCATCGGCGTGGTCGATGTAGAGCGGGAACGGCTTCAGGTAACGTCCGTCGTGAGCAATTCCGCCGGCGAGGCTTGCGCGCGCTTGGTCAAACCGCTTTTGCGAGCCGGCAAATTGCCCGGCATAGGCGGCGATGAGATCCTGGCTGACTGTGATAGTTGACATTGATCGCTCCTGAACGACGACTCCGAACCCAGATCGTCAGTATAGAGCCATGTCATACCTGAGAAATGCAGCGGCCGGCGCACATGGGTGAGAATGACGAAGCCGGCATAGGGTCGGTTGGAGTGAATGCTCAAACAACGGAGAATTGATTTGTGAGTCTGCTGCGTCTGGGAATGATCCCCCGTTTTTCACTCTGCGCGCTGCCAACCCCATTGCAGCGCGCGAGAAACCTGGAACGTGCGCTGGGAGGAAAGTCTCCGCGGATCTGGATCAAGCGTGACGATCTCACTGGGCTGGCATTTGGGGGCAACAAGGCCCGGAAGCTCGAATACCTGATTGCGGACGCACGTGCGCAACAACGGACGATTATCGTCACCGAGGGAGCCGCGCAGTCGAACCACGCCCGGATGACCGCCGCCGGCGCGGCAATGTCCGGGTTGAAATGCCTGCTGATCCTTGATGCCCGGCGGGAAGCCAGGATCGAGGGCAACCTGCTTCTCGATCACCTGCTGGGCGCCGAGATCCTGGTTGTTGACGGGCGTGAAGCGCGGAAGTCGGCGATGGCCACGATCGCTGGGGAGCTCGAATCACGAGGCGAGCGGCCGTACGTAATTCCTACAGGCGGCAGCGTGCCGCTAGGCGCGCTTGGTTACGTGCGTGCGATGTTCGAGCTCGCGACGCAGCTCATTGAAGCGGGAGAGTCTCCGAAGCGGATATACACGGCGACCGGATCGCAAGGGACGCTGGCCGGACTCACACTTGGCGCCGGTCTGCTATCACTCGGAGACATCGTTTACGGCGTGGCAGTCGAAGAGGACTCGCTAACATTGCGCGAGGATGCCGCACCGATTGCAAACGGCGCAGCCGGCATCCTTGATGTGGAAATGAGCTTCACCGCGGATTCGTTCATCGTCGATGATGGATACGTTGGCGACGGTTATGGCATACCTACACCTCAGGGTCTTGAAGCGATCGAATTGCTGGCCAGGACTGAGGCGATCATTCTGGACCCGGTGTACACCGGCAAGGCCATGTCTGCATTGATAGACCATGTGCGGACCGGTCAGCTTGGACCAGATGACGCCGTGGTGTTCCTGCATACCGGGGGCGGCCCGTCCATCTTCGCCCATGCCGCGGATCTGGACCCGATACTCAACGCATAGGTTCGCGGCCTGCCTCATAGTGCTCCGCGTCGAAATGCGAACTCCTGTTCGTTTCATTACCGAAGTTGTACTCTCTTCGCATGGATGCCGAACCAGTCAACATGATCGAACAGGATGCATCTCCGCTCTGTGCCGACGTGGCCATCGATGTGCCGGCCGCCACGCATGGGCAGTCGGTCTATACCTATCGAGTGCCCCCTCATCTCGTTTCCCGATTGAGGCCAGGGCACCTGGTCTGGATCCCGCTGCGGCGCAATGTTGATGTCGGGTTGGTAACTCGCCTTCATGATGAGCCGCCCGATATCGCGCTAAAAACCGTCACGTCGCTGGTCAAGCCTGAGTTTCGCCTGGACCATGGCCAGCTTGAGACCGCGCGCTGGATTTCTCGCGAGACCGTCACGTCGCTCTACGCCGCGGCGTCGCCATTCTTTCCGCCTGGGGTAACGCACAGCGCGATCGCTACCTACGAGTTGGTGGACGGTGATGATCCGCTCCTCGCCGAACTCACTCCCGCCCAACAAAACGTTACCGAATTACTCAAAGAGCGCGGGCAGATGACGTCGGGGCAAATCGCGCGGGCGCTCGGAAAGAACCTGGCAACGACCCTGCGAACGCTCGAAGAACAGGGATATATCCAGCGAACGTTGGAGCACTCGGACAGGCAGCCAGTGGTCCGCACTGAACGCTTTGCCCGCTTGCTTCGGGTTGACATGGAAGCGGTGGCCCGGGCCGCGCGGCAGCGGTCAATCCTGGAGATCATGGTCCAGCGAACGCGCTTGCTCGGCGAAGACAACGGGTTGTTCGCGGTCAACGACCTCCTTCGCCAGAGTGGGGCTGACGGCTCAGCCCTGAAAGCGCTGGAAAAGAAGGGATTGATCGAGCTGGTGGAACTGGCTGAATCGACTTCCATGCGGAAATTAAACCCGGCCCCGGCGCCGGTATTGACCACCGCCCAGGCCCGGGCATGGAACACGATCGAATCCAACATTCGCGATCGCCGCTCGACGGCCACCTTGCTGTATGGCGTTACCGGCAGCGGCAAAACCGAGATCTACCTGAGAATGGCGGGGCGTTGCCTGAGGGAGGGCCGAAGTGCGATTGTTTTACTTCCGGAGATTGCGCTTGCCACCCAGATCGTGCGCCGCTTCGAAGAACGGTTCCCGGGCAAGGTGGCAGTGCTGCACTCTGCCCAGTCTGACAGCGAGCGGTACGGGGCCTGGAAGTCCATCGCCAGCAATAACAAGCCGATCGTTGTCGGTCCCCGCTCAGCGCTCTTTGCTCCGGTGCAGGATCTGGGATGCATCGTGCTCGATGAGGAACAGGACCCAGCGTACAAGCAGGATTCCGACCCGCGTTACCACGCCCGGCATTTGGCTGAGTTCTTTGCTGTCCAGCACCGGGCTGCCCTGGTGCTTGGCAGCGCCACACCAGCAGTCGAAACCGCGTTCAGGGCCTCGCAAGGCGATCTCGAGCGGGTGAGCCTGCCAGAACGCGTGAATTTTGCCACGGGCGGGGTTGATACGGTTCAGGATCGCAGTGCCGCCCAGCTCCCCGACGTTCGGATTGTGGACATGCGAGCCGAAGCGAGACTAACGGGAGCAACCCTGATTTCCACCGCTTTGCTGGACGCCGTGCGGAACTCAGTCGCTCAGCAGAAACAGTCGATCGTTTTGCTGAACAGGCGCGGAATGTCGACGATCGTGATGTGCAGGTCATGTGGCCATTCAATCGATTGTCCGCAGTGCGACATCCCAATGGTCTACCATCGCGATCGGGACCGCATGATTTGCCATCGATGCGACTCACGAATCGTGCCGCCGCGGGGCTGTCTGCAATGTGGGGGGCAGCTGGATTACTTTGGGGCTGGCACCCAGCGGATCGAGCAGGAGCTGAAGCGCCATGTGCCAGACGCCAGGATCATGCGCGTCGACCGTGATTCGGTGAAACAGCTCGGCGGCTATGAAAAAGTCCTGAGCCGGGTCGAACGTGGCGAGGCGGATATCGTGGTCGGCACCCAGCTGGTGGCGAAAGGTCTCGATTTCCCGCGGGTGAGCACCGTGGGGGTCATCCAGGCCGATAGCATGTTGCATATGCCCGATTACCGGTCAGCGGAGCGCACCTACCAGCTGATTGCCCAGGTTGCGGGCCGGGCAGGCAGGCGGGCAACGAGGGGCGACGTGTTCGTGCAGACGTATACGCCCGATCACTATGCTGTAGTGGCGGCAGCGCGGCACAGCTATGAGGATTTCTTCGGACCCGAGATTGAGTTTCGGGAACAGTTTCGATATCCCCCATTCAGCCGGTTGGCCAGGTTTGTGATTAGAGCGCCCACGGAAGGTCAGTGCCAGGAGGAATCGCAGGTTATGGCCCTGGAGCTGGCCCGCCACGCACGTAGGCTCGGCGTCGAAGCCGATCTGATCGGTCCCGCCCCGGCTTTCGTTGCCAAGATTCGGGGCGTGTTTCAATGGCAAATCGTACTCAGGGCGCCTCCCGCGAATTTCGACGCCATGCTGGACGAGATGCCTGCCCGGCCCGGCTGGATTGTCGACATCGACCCGATGAGCATGTTGTAAACCGCCGGTATCGTTGAGCGGACGTAAACGGGGTCGGATACTCTATTTTGGGTGGCGTTCTGCTCGTCGAGTCAGGCTGATATGCGAAAGCGGTTGCTATGGCAATAATGGATATTGTGCTCGAAGGCGACCCGCGTCTCCGGCAGAAGGCGATGAAGATACGGCAAGTGGATGACAGCCTGCGACGGATCGCGGAGAACATGCACGAAACGATGCTGGATGCTCCCGGGGTCGGTCTGGCCGGTCCCCAGGTCGGTGTGATGCGACGAATCGCGGTTGTACATCTTCCGGCTGGATATGTGGACGAGGACGACCCGGACATCACGCTGACGTTGATCAACCCTGAAATCGTCAAGGGCCACGGGCGCGTGGTTGCGCAGGAAGGATGTCTCAGCATTCCCCACTGGGTCGGGATGGTCCCGCGTTTCGAAACGATTACCGCCAAGGCCATGGATCTCAACAACAGGCATGTCCGGATCAAGGCCGAGGGCATGCTCGCCAGGGTCATTCAGCACGAGGTTGACCACCTGGATGGCATCCTGTTCGTCGATCGGGTGGAGGACAAGTCGACGCTTTTCGAAGTCGACGACGAAACTGCTGAAGATGATTTCGCCGTTGTTGACTGATGTCAGACGACGACTGAATCCTGGTGGATTCGATGTCGTTCCGCTTCGATGATCGAGCGTATTTGCGAAACTGCCCGATCGGGATGACCGTGGTCGCTGTGTTCGTTAAAAACAACATAATCGAATTCGCTTGCTCGCAGCAGCTCCTTCTCGGCTTCGGCGAACCGCGTCATCAGCACATCGGGATCGTCGGTCTTCCTCGCTCTCAACCGCTGCAGGAGCTCGGCGTTCGAGTTGGGCGAGACGAAAATGAAAACGGCATGCGGGGCTTGTTGCTTAATGGTCGCCGCGCCCTGAACGTCTACCTTGACGATCACATCCTGACCACGTTCGAGGGCGTGCCGGACTGAGTGCTTCGGCACGCCATACCGCTCGCCGTAGACGATCGCGGACTCGAAAAATTCCCCGGCGGCGAGCTGGTTTTCGAAGAACGGGGCATCGTAGAAAAAGTAGTCGACGCCATTTGCCTCTCCCGGTCGCCGCTCGCGGGTGGTGGCCGTGACGGCAACGTGGATGTCTGGGAAAATCTCCCGGAGCATGCGGATCACCGAGTCCTTGCCAACCCCAGATGGACCCGAGATCACGAACATGCGGGATTTTCTACGGCCCCGTAGTTCAGCAATGGCGGCGTCTCCGCCGCCCTCAGGATATTGGGACCGCAATGTACCCTGGTCGACCACGCCGCTTCCCGTCACGACAACCTTCGAACTTTCCTACTATTATGCCGGATATTCAGGACCATGTATGACATCCTCACCACAGCCGCCATCGTAGACGAGCTGACCGGGACGATTGCCGGCGGTCGAATTCAGCGCGCCGGTCTCCGCGACAGGAATACGGTGGTGCTGGAGATATACGCCAATCAGAGCCGGCGCTGGTTGGTCGCCGCCCTGGCTGGACGAGAGCCGGTATGCTACCTGGCAGCTCGAGAAGTTGGTGTCGATGCATCTGTCGTTACGCCCTTTTCATTGCTGCTTCGCAAATACCTGAGAGGCGGAACCCTCGTCGCTGTAGACCAGCCTCCCCTCGACCGGATCTTGCGGCTGAGTATATCGAAGGCTCTGGGCAGTCATCAGCGGCATACCGGGCACACTGACGATGCAGGAATGGCAGGGCAGCATCGGGATGACGAGGCCGATGAGGTTTGGGAGGCTGATCGAGAGATCGCTTTCACCAGCCTCCATATCGAGCTGATGGGGCGCCGCAGCAACATCATTCTGGTCGACGACAACGGCGTCATCCTCGATTCGATCAAGCGCGTCAATCCTGCTATGAGCAGAGTGCGCCCGATCCTGCCGCGTATCTCCTACACCCTGCCTCCCGCCGGGGATCGCATAGACCCAAGAACCGTAACGGCGACACAAATCGAACAGGCTATCGCGGAATGCGAACCGAAACAGCCGATTGCCGCCGCCCTGGTATCCGCGATAGCAGCGATGAGCCCTCAAATTGCCCGTGAGGTCGTGTTTCGGGCCTGCGGAGACGTAGCGAGTCGATGCGGGGTTGTACAGCCAGCTGCATGCGCCGAAATTTCGGCGGTGAGCCAACAGCTTATTGGGTTGCTCGATCATTCAGGGTGGAACCCCACGATCTACAGCGATGACGCTGGCGAAATCGCCGCCTATGCCGCGGTGCCATTTCAATCTCTCGATGAGCAGTTCGCCGGTCGATCGGCTGAATCAATGTCAGGGATTGTGGAGATTGCCAGCTCTCGCGACATGAAAGCTGGACGGCACGGCGCCCGGCGCGACCGGCTCGCCCAACTGGTTGAGCAGGAGCGTGCGCGAGTTGCCGCCAGGCTGGCCACCCTGGAGCGGCAACAACGCGGGCTGGCCGATGCCGGCAGGTACCGGCGCTGGGGCGAAGCGATCTACACCAATCTCTGGTCGATCGAACCAGGCCAGCATCAACTCCATACCGGGGGCGAAGTCATCCCACTCGATCCCGCACTTGAGCCGAAAGATCAGGCCCAGGCCTATTTTCTGCGATACCGCAAAGCCGGCAGAGGCGCTGGACAAATCGAAGAGACCATCGGCGATGTGACAAATGAACTTGGATACCTTGACCAATTGCGAACGCTGGTCAGCCTGGCTGAGTCATTCGATGAGATCGAAGCGCTTCGGAAAGAATGGGAATCGAGCAAGTCGCGGCCGGTCACGAATGAAGAGCATCAGGGCAAGCGCAAACCCCCCAGGAAGGCCCTGGCGCCGAAACCAGTCAGCGATCAATTCGGCATCAGGATCTATATAGGACGAACTGGTCCCCAGAACGAACTGATCACATTCGACATTGCCGGCCCCGAGGACTACTGGTTACACGCCAGAGGCGTCCCTGGAGCCCATGTGATTCTGCGGCCATCGACAGCGAGCGCTGATGTGTTGGAGCGTTCCCTCGAGCGTGCTGCGGGATTCGCGGCCTATTTCAGCGCCTTGAGGTCTGACTCGGCGGTGGAGGTCGATATTTGCAAACGCCGGGACGTGCGGAAACTCAAGGGCGCGGGTCCCGGGTTGGTCACCTACCGGAACGAACGCACAGTCAACGTTAGACCGGCTCCGCCGGAACCCGGCTGACCGATGGGCGGAGACGCCCGTTGGGAACCAGCGCGAGTCGATTCGGGCGGTCTAGCCTGAGGCGGCATCCGCTGCCAGCTTGTCGCGGCGAGCCCTGCGGAGGCCAATCTTGGCGAGGAGGATGCCCAATTCATAGAGCAAGTAAATCGGCCCGGCGATGAAGAGCATATTGAAGGGATCCGGAGTAGGTGTAATGAGCGCCGCCGCGATGAGCACCAGCACCATCGCGTAACGCCGGGAGCTCGACATCCTCGTAGGACTCACGATGTTCAGCCGCGCCAGCAAAAACATCATAATCGGCAATTCGAAGGCGATACCCATTCCCAGCGAAACCTGGATATAGAATGCCGCAATGCTTCCGAACGTCGGTGAGTAATCGAAGAGATCA
>Ga0183260_10004120_pt1 | contig 11597 bp, 8 predicted proteins | sample AntDrymUQ4972206_2_FD_129768 | JGI IMG/M metagenome (GOLD analysis project Ga0183260, IMG submission 129768) | Polar desert sand microbial communities from Dry Valleys, Antarctica - metaG UQ497 (22.06) (version 2) (version 2) | ecosystem: Environmental > Terrestrial > Soil > Desert | place...
ATTGTCGCGCCAGATTCTGTGCGACATTCTTCAACCGCGTGCTGAAGAGGTGCTGATGCACGTGGCCGACGAGATACGCGAGTCAGGGTGGGAGCGGCAGTTGTCGAGCGGCATCGTACTGACCGGCGGTGGGGCGTTGCTCGACGGGATGGTCGAAGTCGCGGAGCAGGTTTTCGACGCGCCGGTGCGCATTGGCTACCCGGAACGGGACCGCTTCGGCGGCCTCGTCGAGGACATCCAGAGTCCCGCATATGCGGCGGCGGCGGGGCTGTGTCTGGTCGCCCACCGCGCACAAACCGCCGACTTCCGCGCGGCGTCGGGGAGGCGACGCGAGACCGGTGGATTAACCGCCCTGGTTTCTAAATTTCGCAACCGTTTCAATAGTATTTTCTGACAAGTTGTTGTATGCTGCCGCGCCAGTCGGCACAAGATGTAGTCCGCTATATATTGGGATGGTTGGCGCACAGTACCCAAGATAACCGCAAGACGCGCAATCGAAGCACAACTCACTTCGTGCGAGAGAGGAATTATTCATGATGACACCGGAAGGCCGTCAACCGGGCAGCGGCATTAATATATTCATTGATGACGACCCGCCGATCACCGGCGCGCGCATCAAAGTCATCGGCGTCGGCGGCGGCGGCGGCAACGCCGTCAACCGCATGATCGAGGCGGGCATCGAAGGCATCGAGTTCCTCGTCGCCAACACCGACTTGCAGGCGCTGAAGCGCTCACGCGCGCCAATCAAGATTCAACTCGGCAGCAAGCTCACGAAGGGCTTAGGTGCCGGCGCGAATCCTGAGATGGGGCGCAACGCCGCGCTTGAAGACACTGAGAAAATCATCGAGGCGCTCGAAGGAGCGGACATGGTGTTCGTCACGACCGGCCTCGGCGGCGGAACCGGCACCGGCGCCGCCCCGATCATCGCGTCGCTCGCCACCGAGTTGAACGCGCTCACCGTTGCGGTCGTCACGAAGCCGTTCCACTTTGAGGGCCGACGCCGCATGACGCAGTCCGAGCAGGGACTCAGGGAGTTGCGCGAGTGCGTTGATACGGTGATCACGATTCCGAACGAGCGGTTGCTCCACTCCGTTGACCGCAACGTGTCGTTGCAGGACGCCTTCAAGTTGGCGGACGACGTGTTGCGTCAAGCCGTGCAGGGCATCAGCGATTTGATTACCGTGCCGGGCTTAATCAATCTCGATTTCGCCGACGTGAAGGCGATCATGTCTGGGATGGGACTGGCGCTGATGGGCGCGGGGCGGGCGAGCGGCGAGAACCGTGCGCTCGAAGCGACGCAGCAGGCCATCTCGTCGCCGCTTCTTGAGGAGGCGACGATTGAGGGCGCGAAGGGCGTGCTGATCAATATCACTGGCGGCAGCGACCTGACGCTCTTTGAAGTCAACGAGGCGTCCTCGATCATCCGCGAAGCGGCGGACGACGACGCCAATATCATCTTCGGTGCGGTGATTGACGAAACGCTGCGCGACGAAATGAAAATCACCGTCATCGCCACCGGCTTTGACAAAGATATTGCGGACATCGGCCCGCCGCTGACGCATTCGACCGTCGCCGCCGCTTCTTCTTCGTCACGTTACGCGGCGCGCTCGAGCGACGAACTCCCGCCGCGCCCCGCCGGCGGCGGCCAGCCGCGCGCCGACGATTTGGACGTGCCGGCTTTCATTCGCAAAAAAGCAGACTGAGGAGAACAGAAGGCAGAAGGCAGTAAGCAGTAGGCAGACCAGAACCAAAAGCTCTAGCCTACTCAAGGCTGCAAAAGCGGAAGGCAGTTAAGATACCCCGATATCTTAACTGCCTTCCGCTTTCTGCCTTCTGTTCTCCTGAGCCTTGAACTTTTGTTTCTCGTCCTGTAGCATGTCGCGCATTCCTGAACAGGTATTGTCAATCAATCCGGTCTCCAGACCGTGTCTCGTCTTTATCAGCTCTAAAGACTGTAGCTCTCGCGTTGATGAGTGGCCTTTTAATGTCTGCTGATTGCTGCGTCGTAGCTGTTCGGCACCACTCGCCTTACGAACGTGTCAGGAACGTCGAAAACACATTCCGGTTTTGGCATCAACAGGTGGAGGTAAGTAAATTAAGTGAATCGCAAACTGATACGAACAACACTCGCTGAAGTTAAGGGGCGCGGCGACTCGCACCAGCCGAGAGAGCGTGACACACAGAATCGCGGCGGGTCTCATTCGTCGCATCGCGGCGGCGGCGGCGGGAGCGGCGGCGGACGGCCTGATCATTCATCGAATTCTTCAGCCGCGGCGGCGTTGGCCGCCGCACAGGGGCGCAAGCGCGTCCCGCCGTCTGAGACTAACGCGGAAATTTTCTACTACAAGAAACAGATGGACGCGCATACCGTGATGGTGATGGTACTGCTCGACGGCGAGGAGATCGAAGGCACGATTGAATGGTATGACCGTTCCGCCTTGAAGGTGAATCGTAAAGACGCGCCGAATATCCTTCTGCTGAAGCACAATATCAAGTACATGTTCAAAGCCGAAGACCGCGACGGCGGTGCTGAAGACGGCGACTAATCGTCCGGTGAAAGTGCGCCGTGCGGGCTAAAGGGGCGCGAACGGATTTGCTCATACCTTAACCTCGCGTGTTCGCGTATTAGGCGATGAACGACGTTTTTGAAACGGCATCTCACTCCGTCGCTGCTCCTCATCAGGGAAAGCGGCGACCACGCATCGCGATTACAATGGGCGACCCCGCCGGGATCGGCCCGGAGGTCGTGCTGAAAGCCGTCGCCGAAACGGAAGTGCAACGGGTGTGTGTCCCGGTCATCGTCGGCGACGCGCAACTCCTCGCCCACACCGCGCGGACGCTTGATCTCCAGTGCGGGTATGACATCGTGCGGCGCGGCGAGCGTCTCCCCGAAAGCCACAGCGGCCCGCTCATTTACCATCTCGATAACATCAGCGGACATGTCGAACCGGGAATCGAGTCGGGGACGGCGGGGCGTGCCGCCGCCGAGTATATTGAAGCGGCGGTCGAATTATGCGCCGCCGGGAGCGTTGACGCGATCTCGACCGCGCCGATAAATAAGCGCGCCCTTTTCCTCGGCGGCTATAGTTTCCCCGGCCACACGGAGTTCCTCACGCATCTGACCCGCGCCGAACAATCGGCGATGGCCTTTGTCGCGTCAAACCTCCGCATCGTTCTAATTTCAACGCACGTTCCCCTCGCCGACGCGATCCGTCTCGTCGAGCGCGACCGCATCATCAGCGTCGTCAAACTCACCGACCGCGAGTTGAAGCGTTGGGGAATCGCGCGCCCCCGCCTCGCCGTGGCGGCCTTGAATCCGCACGGTGGGGAGGGCGGGCTGTTCGGCGTCGAGGAGTCGGCGGAGATTGTTCCCGCCGTCGAAGCGTGCCGCGACGGCGAGGGTATTGATGTGAGCGGACCGTTTTCGGCGGACACGGTTTTCCTGCGCGCGGCGCGCGGCGAATTCGACGCAGTTGTTTCGTGCTACCATGACCAAGCGATGATCCCAATCAAGTGTCTCTCGTTCGGCGAGGCGGTGAATGTCACGTTGGGTCTACCGTTCATCAGAACGTCGGTTGATCACGGGACGGCGTTCGACATCGCGGGCCGGGGCGTGGCAGAGCATTCGAGTATGGTGGCCGCGATTACGCTGGCCGCGCGTCTTGCCCGCAACGAGGAAAGCGACAAGACGGTAGAAGTCTGATGGACAGGAGACAGAAATCAGGAGTCAGAAGAAAAACAGCTTTGGCTTCATTCTGACTTCTGACTCCTGATTTCTGTCTCCTGACTCCTCATGCTGCGTTTGCTGCTCGGCAAGCCACAAAGCACGTAGACGGAAAGCCGAAGGTGAAGGCCGGGAGCTTCGGGACGGCAGAGAGGAACAAGTTCCATGCGTCAAAAACACTCGCCGCTGTTCAACTCACTCTTATCTCTCATTTGCGGCTCTCTCTTCACCGCGTTGGCGGTGTGCGCGCCCGGCGGCGCGACGTTTGCGCAATCCGGGCGGCGCGCGCCGAAGTCAAACCTTCCTCCGACTCCGCCGGTGACGACGACGACAATCCCCGAACCGAGTGGAGAGTCCGAATCCATTCCGAGGGGCTCCGCGCCGAAGGCGAACCCCGCGCAGTTGTCTCTCGCCGTGCTGGAGATTGATAGCCCCTTTCTCAATTCTTCATACATTGACACCGATCTGATTATCGCCAGCTTTGTGAAGCGTCTGAGCGACTCGGCGATGTTGTCGGTCAAGCCGGGCGGGAAGACGGATCGCAAGGCGGCGCGCGACCGCGCGAAGAACGAGAGCGACACTCACGTCGTCGCAATTGAGTTGGACGAAGATTCGATGATGAGCGGACGAGGAGGCGTCGGGCGCACCGACCCCGCAACGATCATTCTAAAGTATTACATCTACACGCCGCGCACCGGTTCACTTAAAAGGCAGGGTCGCGTTGACCAGAGACCTTATTCGGGGTCAACGAGGATCGGGCGGGTGCGCGTCCCACTGCCCATGCCGCGCGGGCGCGTGATGCAGGATTATGTTCTCGAACAACTCGGACGCGATGCGGCAGAACGCGTGATGGCCGCCTTCAGTGTGATACCGCCACCCGAATAAAACGTGGCCGTGTCATCAATGCGGGGACGGCACGGCGACAAATGAAGGCGTTGAATCTGAGAAAATGTTTTCACCACAAAGACACGAATCAGAAGAAGGGGAAAAAAGGAAAAGGTCAAAGGGGAAAGGGTGAGACGTGACAATCTTTTTGTCCGACCTTTTTCCCATTGTCTCACCTTCAATCTTTCGTGTCTTTGTGGTAAGTGATTTTCCTTAGCATCATGTCGAGCCGATTTCATCCGAACACGCTCCACCGCACAAACTCTTGATGCCCGGTACGCACATCTACTCAGGAAGAAAACCACCGAGCGCGGCGCGCTTAGCCTTACTGATTTTCAGTTGCGCCATTTTCTTCGGCGCGGCGGCAAAAACCTCTCCCGGCAAAACCGAAAAACTGATAAGCCAGAAAGAAGCGCGGCGCGTCATCGCGCGGACGGCCGGGGCCGAATTAAAGACGGACGCGGTGCGTGTGAGAGACATTGCTTCGTCGGACGCGGCGGGAGTCGTCGTCAATGCCGGAATCGAGACGGCGTTTCGTTTCAAAAAATCTGACGACGGAAAGTGGGTCGCCACCGAATTTAGAATCGGCGACCGGCAGTGGGAGACAATTGACTTCTACGGCGGCGCAACCGGAATTGAGAATCTAGCGCGTGCGCGGGAAGAACTCGGCGCGCTGGCCGGTGACTTCATCGCGCTCCGAGAGAGTAATAAAGAACAGAAGGAACTTCGGCGCGGCGGGTTGCGTGCGACCGACATTTCTTCGCTGCTGTCATCGGCAGTCGTCGTGATTGAAGTCGAAGCGTCGTTCCGCCTCGCCAAAGACGCGGCCAACAAATGGCGCGTCGCGGAGATTAAATTCGGGGGCGACGAGTGGAGAAACGTGGACGCCCTCGTCGCGGCAGCGAACGCGGCGAAGAGTTTGTATGCGCGCGGCGAACTGCAAAGTCTTCGCGCCGCGCTCGAAGCGTACCGTGCGGAGCGCGGCTCCTACGTCGTCTCTGATGTGTACGCGGTTCTGGTTGATTATCTCAGCCCGCGCTACCTCGCGCGCGTCGTGCGCCTCGATCCGTGGCAGCGACCTTACAGGTACACGAGTACGCGCGAGCAATTCGTCATCCGCTCCGACGGCGCGGACGGCAGAGAAGGCACGGCGGACGACGTGAGAATCAGCAGCCGCGATCAGAATACGTAATCGCGGCGAGGCTGATACTCCACACCAATCATCTTTCACTTTTGCGTTACGCGGACGCGAATCAACAATGGACACAATTGAAGACGAGAGAAGACAACGGGGCGCGGGCGGCACGCCGGGCGGCGTCGGCGAGTTCATGCTCGGCGTCGGGATGGCAATCGCCGGGGCTTATCTGTTGACGAATCGTGTGACGGTGATGAGCGGCTACTGGTCTGTGTGGGGCTACAACGCCTTCGGCATGTCGCTGGTGCCGTTCATCTTCGGCGTCGGCATCCTCTTTTTCAACGGCAAATCAGTCATCGGGTGGCTACTACTGTTCGCCGGCATCGTCATCATCCTCACCGGTATCATCATGAACCTCCAGATATACTTTCAGCAGACGAGTCTGTTCAGCACCATTATCATGATCGTGCTGCTGGCCGGGGGCGTCGGATTAGTCGCGCGCGCCCTTCGCGCGCACTGAGGCCGGAACTTGGTGCGAATGTTGGAGGAAGGACGACGGGGCAAGGATATGTTGCCGACAACAACCGCTTCCAGTTCGTTGGCTATGAGCGCGACGGCGAGACGGGACTTGATTATGCAGGCGCGCGGTATTACGGATCAACAATGGGACGCTTTACGAGCGTTGATCCGCTAATGTCATCCGGCACTGTTTATGACCCGCAGACGTGGAATCGTTACAGCTACGCCATCAACAACCCGCTTAAATGGACTGACCCTGACGGCTTATACATCTGGAACGATTTTCTTGGCGGCAATACGACAGACGAAGAACTCAGACGCAGAGCGGATGATGACAAGAACGCTCTTAGAGATGCCAACAGAATCATTGGCAGAAGGAATGAGTTTAGGAATGCGTTGACTGCTGCCGGACGTGCTCGTGATGCGTTGCCTGCCGGAGCGGAGCGCGATCTGGTCAGCGCATCGCTGGCTTCTTACGGCGCAGAGGGCGTAGCCAACGGCGTCTCCGTAAGTCAGGGGCGGCTCGCAGACGGTGTAGCAGCAGAAGCAAGAACAGGCGCGTTTTCTTACAACGAAGCTACGGGTGCTATCACAGCTAATGTTGAAGTAGTGCTCAGTGACAGGCGCGGCGGCAACCTATCTGTTGATGTCGCACATGAAGGGCGGCACGTCGCCGACGCGCAAGAGTTCGCGGCTGCTTTAACTGCCGATGCTGCTAGTGGTGGAGCAAACGCCGTCGCAGGTGCTACTAATCGAACTCGATACGAAAGAGAGGTTAGAGGCTACACCGTCACTTCGCTAGTTGCACAAGGACTTGGCTTAGACAACTTATCTATTGGAAGACGCGAGATGTGGAACAGAGGTTGGTCGCAGGCTGATCGTGCGACGCTGCGATCAAGAGCCATTGATAATCATCTGCGAGAATCACCGACCTATCGCTTAACTCCACAAAATCCCGGCGAAAGGTAAAGCCATGACCACCTATGGGAGCAGACACGCAATGGCACAACGAGGAGACGCCGTCCCGACGGCTTCCGCCGGCGGCTATGCCGAGGCGCGGGACACACACGAATACAAAATCCCGCAGGTCATCGCCGCGTCCGCTGTCGGCACGATGATCGAGTGGTACGACTTTTACATCTTCGGCTCGCTGGCGGCGATCATCTCGCCGCTCTTTTATCCGCCGGGCAACGATACGTTCGCCTACATCGCGTACCTTGCGACGTTCGCCGTCGGTTTCGTCGTCCGGCCTTTCGGCGCGCTCTTCTTCGGGCGCATCGGCGACATCGTGGGACGCAAGTACGCCTTCCTCGTCACGCTCCTGATCATGGGCGGCGCGACGGCGCTGATCGGTTTCCTGCCGACCTATGCCACCATCGGATTGGCCGCGCCGATCATTCTGCTGCTGATTCGCGTGCTGCAAGGTTTGGCGCTTGGCGGCGAGTACGGCGGCGCGGCGGTGTATGTCGCGGAGCATGTGCCGGACAAAAAGCGCGGCTTCTATACGAGCTTCATTCAAATCACGGCGACGCTCGGACTCTTCGTTTCGCTGGCCGTGATTCTCGCCGTGCAGAACACGATGAGCGGTGAGGCGTTCGCCTCGTGGGGCTGGCGCATTCCGTTCATTATCTCGATCTTCCTCGTCGGCGTCTCGCTGTACATTCGCCTGAAGATGAAAGAGTCGCCGATCTTCCAGCACGTCAAGAGCGCCGGGATGACTTCCGCGAAGCCCTTGAAGGAAGCCTTCACGCAGTGGGCGAATCTGAAGCTTGTGCTGATCTCGCTGTTCGGCGCGACCGCCGGGCAGGGCGTCGTCTGGTACACCGGACAGTTTTATGCCTTGTTCTACTTGCAGTCCATCCTCAAGGTGAATCCCACGTCGGCGAACTACATCATCGCCATCGCGCTCTTGTTGGGGATGCCGTTCTTCGTCGTCTTCGGCGCGCTCTCGGATCGCATCGGGCGCAAGTGGATTATCATGGCTGGCTGCCTGCTCGCCGTGATTACGTACATGCCGATTTACAGGGCAATGCAGTCGGTCGCCGGCTCGAACGTCACCACCGCCGTCTCGCAGAGAGATAGTGTCACGGGCGCGATCAAACTGACGCCGCAGACGCAGGATGCGAGCGGCGCGCTCCAGCCCGCGAAGGAAGTTTTGACTTACACGAACCTCGGCAATCTGCTCAGTAACTCGACGGCGTGGAAGTTGATCTTACTCGTCTTCATTCAGGTAATTTGGGTGACAATGGTTTACGGCCCGATTGCCGCGTATCTGGTCGAAGCGTTCCCGGCGAAGATCAGGTACACGGCGCTGTCGCTTCCCTATCACATCGGCAACGGCGTCTTCGGCGGCTTGCTACCGCTGATCGGCCTCTCGGTCATCGCCTCGACGGGCAACATCTACGCCGGCCTCTATTACCCGATGATCGTCGCCGGCATCACGTTCATCGTCGGCTCGCTCCTGCTTAGAGAAACGAAGAACACGATGATCTGGGATGAAGTAGAGACGGCAAGTTCAGGCGGAAGCACGAAGGCCGACATCACCGGCCCGGCGTAGAAGCAGCGAAGCGTCTCGCGGGCACGACATAAGATTGATGCCTGAGAGAAAGACACTTGACGAAATTGCTGTGATAGCGCCGGGGAGCAGCGCACGATTCTCGGCGCTGTATCGCCGTGAGGTGCGCCGCCACAGGATTAAGGTTGTTCGCGTCAGAACGCATCCCGGCCGACAAATGAATAATCTCACCCGAAACAAAAGGAACTGATTTCGGTTGCCTGATAAAGCCGCCGGAAATCATTGACATCTATGAAGAGAAAACTTTGGCTTCTCGCCGCCGCCCTGTGCTGTCTCTACGCGGCTCCCGATGCCGCCGGAGCTACGAATAATCCGCTCCGACTTGCGGTTGCTGGTCTCACTCACGGCCACGCGCCGATGATCCTCGGACGCCCTGATCGTGGTGATGTCCGGGTCGTCGGCATCTACGAGCCGCGCCGGGAGGTATTTGATCGTTATGCGAAGCGCTACGAGTTGTCGTCTTCCTTATACTTCGCCGATCTGGGGCGGATGCTGGACGAAGCGAAGCCGGAAGTCGTCGCCGCTTTCGGGACGACCTTTGACCATCTAGCCGTCGTTCGGGCGTGCGCGCCGCGCGGAATTCACGTCATGGTGGAGAAGCCGCTCGCGGTAAGTTTGAAACACGCCGAGGAGATTGAGGCATTGGCGAAGAAGTACCATGTTCATGTCCTGACCAACTACGAAACGACTTGGTACGCGAGCAATCACGCCGTTTACAATCTGGCTCACGAGGAAAGAGCGCTCGGGCCTGTGAGGAAAATGGTTATCCACGACGGGCACCCCGGGCCGCAGGAAATTAAAGTTCCGTCGGAGTTTCTGGAGTGGCTGATTGATCCGGTCTTGAACGGCGGCGGGGCGCTGCCGGACTTCGGTTGTTACGGAGCCAATCTTGCGACGTGGCTGATGAAAGGAGAGCAACCGCTCACCGTCACCGCCGTGACCCAGCAGATCAAGCCCCACCTCTACCCGAAGGTGGAGGACGAAGCCACGATCATCCTCCGGTATCGTGACGCGCAGGCGATTATTCAAGCATCGTGGAACTGGCCGATTAACCGGAAGGACATCGAAGTGTACGGGCGTGACGGATACGCGCACGCAATGGACGCACGCAACATGCGATTGCGTAAGGCGGGCGACGCCGAGGAGCGCTCTATCGTGCTCGAACGGAGAGCGCCGCCATTCGACGATCCGTTCGCCTACCTTGCAGCGGTGGTGCGGGGTGAGGTGAAAGTCGCCGACGCCGACTTGTCCTCGCTGGCAAACAACATGATCGTGATGCGCATACTGGATGCTGCGAAACAATCCGCAGCGACAGGCCGGACGATAGAGATGATGCCCCGCACTGCGCGTGCGCGTCGCAGGTAAGAGCGAGTGGATTCATGTCGCCCATACAGACGTGCTGACGCATTACGGCTATGACGCGCGGTGCGGGAAGTTGGCGACGGTCGCCATCAGCATCCTGCCTTTATTCCGTTTCCGATCTCATCACCATGACAGTTTAGCGGGTTGCGCTGCTACATTGACGCCTGCCATCGGGCTGCTTAGACTGCGGTGCGAGTCAACTAACTTTCACGAGCTTGTCCCACGCAAACCTTGGGAGTTCGCCTGTCTGACGACGACCCCACCGGAGGAGGTTGTGGCGCATCGTCTTAACCCAGTGATGAATGCTGCTGCTGTTCGACGGTGGAACGCTTTCGGGGCAGTCTGTCTGTGGTGCTTACTCTTCGGTTTCTGCTCAGTTCCCGCCTCACTCGCCCAATACCGCTTCGACTCGTGGACAGCGGACGACGGCCTGCCGCAGAATATCATCCGCGCCATCCACCAGACTCCCGACGGGTATCTCTGGTTAGTCACGGCGGACGGTTTAGTCCGCTTCGACGGCGTGCGTTTCACTGTCTTCGACAAAGCCAATTCTCTAGGCATCAACAGCAATCGTTTCACCTGTCTCTATGAGGACGCGGAAGGCGCTTTGTGGGCGGGCACGGAGAACGGCGGCGTGACGCGATACCACGACGGGCGTTTCACCACTTACTCGACTGAGCACGGATTGCCGAGCAACTGGATCAGAGGTATCTCCGGCGATGAGGCGGGCAACCTCTGGGTGCTGGCTAACGACCGAATCGCGCGCTGGGCCAATGGACAGTTCCTGCCCGCCGCCCCGAATCCCTTCCTGCCTAATCTGCTGAAAGGTTTCAATGTGATCCGCAGAGACGACAGGGGCGGATTCTGGGCAGTAAACGATGTCAGCCTCTCTCGCTGGGTGAATGGACGCCTGACCACTTGGACGCGGCGGGACGGGCTGCCGAGTTTGAGCATCTCTAACGTCGTTGAAGATCAACACGGAACGCTCTGGGTGGCGACGTTGGATGCGGGACTCGTCAGGATTGAAAACGACCGCGTGGTGAAGGTCTACTCGCCGCGCAACAATCTGCCGGGCAATTGGGTGTGGCTCTCTTCCGATCCGCAGATGAAAATCTTTTCCCGGGACGAGCGGGGCGCGGTCTGGATCACAGACCCTGATTCCTGGCAGCACCACCTCATGACGAATCAGCCGCCGGACGGACTGTTACTTCCTAACCGCTACGAATTCTATGAAGACCGCGAAGGCAACCTCTGGATCGGAACCGAGGGCGGAGGATTGTACCGCGCGCGCCGGCAGAACATCACGGTCTACTCGCAACAGCACGGGTTGGCAGGGCGCAACGTCTATCCGATCTACGAAGATCGCGCCGGTTCTATCTGGATCGGGACGGGCGGAG
>Ga0183260_10004121_pt1 | contig 11597 bp, 13 predicted proteins | sample AntDrymUQ4972206_2_FD_129768 | JGI IMG/M metagenome (GOLD analysis project Ga0183260, IMG submission 129768) | Polar desert sand microbial communities from Dry Valleys, Antarctica - metaG UQ497 (22.06) (version 2) (version 2) | ecosystem: Environmental > Terrestrial > Soil > Desert | place...
ACGGCCCGCGAATGTACAGATCGCCGATTTCGCCATTCGCAACGGGCGCTCCGTCTTCACCGCGCAATTCGATGTCGTAGCCGTGCACCGGCGTGCCGGTGGTGCCGTAACGGACATCCTCGGGATGATTCGACAAAAAGATGTGCAACATTTCGGTCGAGCCGATGCCGTCGAGCACGTCGCAACCGAACCGGCTCGAGAATTTCTCCCCGATGTCCCGTGGCAGGGGCTCGCCCGCGGAAATGCAACGGCGCATCGCCACCTCGCCTCGCTCGGGTAGTTCCTGCGCCGCCAGCATCGCCGCGTAGAGGGTTGGGACACCACAAAAAACCGTCGGGCGATGCTCCTTCAAGCGGCGGAACACCGCGCTCGGCGTCGGCCGTTCGGCCATCAGCACTGTCGTCGCCCCGACCGAGAGAGGAAACGTCAGCGCATTCCCCAACCCGTAAGCGAAGAATAGTTTGGCGGCGGAAAACACGATGTCGTCTTCGCGCAACCCGAGAACGGGCTTGCCGTAAAGCTCCGCCGTCCAGTGCAGGTTCGCATGCGTGTGGACAGTGCCTTTAGGCCGGCCGGTCGACCCTGACGAATACAGCCAGAACGCGATATCGTCCGCAGCCGTCGCCGCTGCTTCCGCCAGCGGCGGCGCGGTCAGCAGCGTCTTGAAATCGTGCGCGCCTTCGGGCAATGGGCCGGGTGGCTGCGCGACAATCGTGTGCAGCACCTCGTGGTCGCCACGCGACAGCGCCTGCGTCATGACCGGCAGCAGCGCACCCGCCACAATGACCGCCTGCGCGCGACTATGCGCGAGCAGGTACGCATAGTCGTCCGCGGTCAGCAGGGTGTTGACGGGTACCGGCACGATTCCGGCATAGAGCGCGCCGAGAAACGCCGCCGGAAAATCGACGGTGTCGAGCAGGCACACGAGCACGCGCTCTTCTCGGCGCAGCGAGAGCGCTTTCAGTCCTCCCGCCACGCTGCGAATGCGTGCCGCCAGATCGCCGTAGGTCAAGCGGCCGGCGTCGTCGATATACGCCTCTTTGCGCGAGCGGCTCGCATTGCCGCTGATCACCGCTTGCGCGAAGTTGAACGCGGGTGGGGGACGGGTGGCGGACGCATCCGACCCTTGGTGCTGATTTATTGCGGCACCCGCCATTTGACCCCCGCTCTGAAGCGCGCCCTCAAGACGCCGTTTTGGATAGACGCACGCGGCCATTCATCCATGATAACTTCATCCGCGTAGGGCATGCATCGCACCGGACGCAAGGTTGTGTCTCGGTTTGCCCTCACGATCCCCATAGCTCTTGAGGAAGCAACGTGCGCTTTGCGGAAATTGCCGCCGGTCAGGTTATCAAGGCCGGCCCCGAAACCATCACCGAGCAACAGATACTGGAGTTCGCTCGCGAGTTCGATCCGCAGTGGTTTCACACCGATCCGGCGCGCGCCGCTGCGTCGACGTGGAACGGGTTGATCGCGAGCGGCTGGCAAACCTGCGCCATCGCGATGCGCCTGGTCGTCGCCGCAGCGCTGTCGGGTTCCGAATCGTTCGGGTCGCCGGGCCTTGCGTACCTCAAGTGGGAAAGCCCGGTGCGACCGGGCGACGAACTGGGCCTCGTCATGGACGTGCTCGACAAGCGTGTGGCGACAAAGCGTCCTACCTTGGGAATCGTGCGCTGGCGCTGGCGGCTGTTCAACCAGCACGGCGAGCAGGTTCTCGATCTCGAAGCGACGAGCCTGTTTGATCTCGCGGCAAGTGCCGCCGACGATGCGACCGATGCTATAAGTTCAGCTTCCGCTCTGTAACGCGAGTGCGCGGGCATAAACCTCGTCGCGCGCAATTCCGGTCACCGCGGAAACGACGCGCGCCGCGCGCGCGGGCGGCAGTTCATCCAGCAGCGCGGCGAGCCAGGATTCAGCGTCCCGCGACAACGCTGGAGCCTCGACACGCTCGGCGGACACATCGAGGATCAGCACGAATTCGCCACGTTCGCGATTGGGGTCGCCGGCAAACCAGGCCGTTGCTTCCGCAAGCGGCATGCTCGTGATGGTCTCGAATGCCTTCGTGAGCTCGCGCGCGACGGTCAATCGGCGCTCTCCCGCGCAGTAGTGCGCCAGGTCGTGCACGGTAGCGCGCACCCGGTGGGGCGCCTCGAAGAATACGAGCGCGACGGGAAGCGCGGCGAACATGAGCAAGCGTTCGCGCCGCGCTTTGGCTTGTCGCGGCAGGAACCCCAAGAAGACGAAGGACTCGGCAACGTTCCCTGCGGCCGACACCGCCGCGATAATCGCCGAAGGTCCGGGGATCGGCACTACGGCATATCCGGCCGCGCGCGCGGCGCAAACGAGGCGCGCCCCCGGATCGCTGACCGCGGGTGTCCCCGCATCGCTGACGAGCGCGACGCTCTTGCCCGCCGCAAGCATCGCGATAAGGGACTCGGCGCGTTGCGCTTCGTTATGCGCGTGCAACGACGTCGCCTTGGTCGCGATTCCGTACTTGCGCAACAGAGTCGCCGTGACTCGGGTGTCTTCGGCCGCTACGACATCGGCGGAAGCCAGAATGTCGAGGCCGCGCAGTGTCACGTCGCGCAGATTACCGAGCGGAGTCGCCACCACATATAATGTCCGTGGCATCGCGCGAAATGCCGACAGCGCATGATGCTCGGCGGGTCCTGCATCGGGGTCTACTGCCGGCGTTTTCACATGTTTCCTTAAGCTATCCTGATGTTCAACGCCGACGCAACGCCGCATCTACGTCTTGTGCGCGCGTTGTCGATGGCGGCGCTGCTTGCGCTTTTCGCGGCATTCTCCGCTGCACAAGTGTACGCGGCAACCGAGAGCGCAACGCGCGTTGAAGGCGGCGAACCCAAACGCGGCAGTAAACCGCAACTCGATATCGCGCTCGTGCTACCGCTCGAAGCGCCCGCCTACGCGCTTGCCGCGGATGCAGTGCGTGCCGGATTCCTGGCGGCTGCCGACGCGGCCGGCGCGCGCGCGCAATGCGTCGTCATCGGTCACGGCGAGGGTGGCGTCACCGCTGCGTTCGAAACCGCGCGCAACGGCGCCAAGGTAGTCGTGGGTCCATTGGTTCGCGACGATCTGAAAACCATCGCGAACGCCAATCTCGAGCTGCCATGGACGATTGCCTTGAATCACCTGGAGGACGGCACCGCGCTTTCGCCGCAGATTTACACATTCGCCTTGACCGTCGACAGCGACGCGCGGCTCCTGTCGCGACGGATGCGCGATACGGGTGCGGAAAACATCGTTGTCATTACCGGCGAAACGCCATTCCTGCAGCGCTTCGCCGGAGCCTTCGCGACCGAGTGGCTGCTGGCCGGGGGCGGAGCTCCCAACGCCTTTCGCTTCGATGCGAGTCCTCCGGCGCTCGCATCGTTCAAGCGCGAACTGGGCAAACTGGGTAACAAACTCAACGGCAAACAGGGCCCCGACGCCGCCCTGCTGGCGCTCAATGGCGCGAATGCCGCTCTGCTCAAGCCCTATATGGGCAACGTCGCTTCGTTCGCGAGCGCGCTTGCATTCGATCGGCCGTCGGATTCGGAGATGCGCGATCTCGACGGCCTGGTCATCGCCGAGTTGCCCTGGCTTGTAACCCCCGCCGCAGCCGCGTTCGCGCAGCTGCCGCGACGCGAATTCGCCAGCGCAGCGCTCGAGCGGCTCTACGCGCTTGGCCTCGACGCATTCCGCGTCGCCCAGGCGTTTCGCGCCGGACCTCCGACGCGCTTTTCACTGGATGGCGCGACCGGCGCCATTACACTCGTCGCAGGGCGGCAGTTCGCGCGCGAGGGGCGGCTTGCGGTATTTCGCGACGGGCAACTCGAATTGTTGAACCATGACCGCTGAACGTAATCCCGAAGCGCCATCGCGCAAGGAAGCCGGCGCGCGAGCTGAAGCGTTGGCCGCCGAATATCTGACCGCGCACGGTGTGGCGATCGTCGAGCGTAATTTCCGCACCCGGTTTGGCGAAATCGACCTGATCGGTCACGACGGAGCCACGCTGATTTTTGTCGAAGTGGGCCTGCGCCGGCGCGACGACTACGGCGGCGCCGGCGGCAGCATCACCTACGCCAAGCAAGCGCGGCTCAAAGCTGCCGCGTCGGGTTATCTGTCGCGACTGCGGCGCGAGCCACCATGTCGCTTCGACGCATTGCTGCTCGACACGCTCGACCCGCCGCACATTGAATGGGTGCGCGACGCGTTCTCCGAGTAACTGCCCACGGCGGCGGGCGCATTGTCGTCGGCACTACCTGTTAACATCGCTGCCGATGATCGACCACGCCGACCGGATTCGCGCCCATTTCTCGGAAAGCGCACAGTTGAAGCTTGCCGCGAGCGAAGCGCTTACGCCGGCGATTGCGCGCGCAGCGAACGTGATGACCGACTGTTTGTTTGCCGACGGCAAGATTCTCGCGTGTGGCAACGGCGGATCGGCAGCCGATGCACAGCACTTCGCCGCGGAGCTCGTCGGACGCTTCGAGCGCGAGCGGCCCGAACTTCCCGCGATCTCACTCGCCACCGACACGTCGCTGCTCACCGCGATCGCCAACGACTATTCGTACGACCAGGTCTTTGCGAAACAGGTGAAGGCGCTGGGGCTTGCGGGTGACGTGCTGCTCGCGCTATCCACTTCCGGCAACTCGGCGAACGTCATTGCCGCGGTGGAGGCTGCACACGCACGGTCGATGCATGTCGTGGCGCTCACGGGCAACGGCGGCGGCCGTATCGGTGAACTTCTTTTGGCCGGTGACGTCCATGTGTGCGTACCGCATACCCGCACCGCACGCATTCAGGAAGTGCATCTTCTAGTGATCCATTGCCTGTGCGACACCATCGATGCCACCCTTCTTGGAGATGAAACATGATCCGCATGGCTGCCCACCTCACCCTGATCGCGCTCGGCGCGGTTACGCTGCTCTCGGCGTGCGTTCCTTTGCTGCTCGCCGCCGGCGCGGGCGGGACGGCGCTGGTGGTCGCGGACCGGCGTTCGGCCGGGACACAAGTTGACGACCAGTCAGTCGAGCTCAAGATCGCCAATCAGGCTCGCACACAATACGGCGAGCGCCTGCACCTCAACGTTACGAGCTATAACGGCGTCGTGTTGTTGACCGGCGAGGTGCCAGATCAGGCGACCGGGCTCGCGATCGGAAACTTAGCGCGCGGCACACTCAAAGTGCGCACGGTGCAAAATGAGCTGACCGTTGGAAACACGACCGAACTGCGTGAGCGCACGCACGATACGTATCTCACGTCGGTCGTCAAATCCCGCTTTCTCGACGGCAGCCGTTTTCCTGCGAACGCCGTCAAGGTCGTCACCGAGAAGGGTGTCGTCTATTTGATGGGCATCGTATCGCGCGAGGAAGGCGAGGCCGCCGCGCAGATCGCCAGCACGACATCCGGCGTGGCGCGCGTCGTGAAGGTCTTCGAGTACCGGAGTTAAGCACCGGTAACGGTACGGTTTCAGTGATCGCGGACAAGCTCGCAGCCGAGGCCGACGCACTTGCGCGTATCGCTACGCTACCGCGACCCCTGGTGCTCACCAACGGCGTATTCGATCTTCTGCATCGCGGACACGTCACTTATCTCGAGCGAGCGCGGGCTCTCGGCGCGTCGCTTGTCGTCGCGGTAAATTCGGATGCCTCGGTGCGCAGTCTCGCCAAGGGCGTTGACCGCCCGATCAACTCAATCGCCGAGCGCATGGCGGTCCTGGCCGCGCTGGCCGCCGTTGACCTGGTCGTGCCATTCGACGAAGCGACACCCCGCCGCCTTATCGTCGCGTGCCGGCCGGATGTTCTCGCCAAAGGCGGCGACTATACGGCGGACACAACGGCAGGCGCCGCCGAAGTTCTGGCGCGCGGCGGCCGCTTCGTCGCGATTCCCTTTGCGTACCAGTGCTCGACGACCGATCTCGTGCGGCGGATCCGCGGCTGACTCATTCGCGTCGGGGACGCACGCCTGCGACGCGCGGAATCGCCCCGGCGACGCCCATGCCCGTGCCGCACTGAATCGAGGCCGGCAACGCTGACGCGCGATGCTATAATTTTCAGCGCTCTTTCAAACGCCTCTCCATACGCATGCTGCAGCACGACCGGGAAGTCGACGCGCGCGGTCTCAATTGTCCGCTGCCCATCCTGCGCACCAAAAAGACTCTGAACGACATGCAGAGCGGCCAGGTGGTACGGGTCGTCGCAACCGACCCCGCGAGCGTTCGCGACTTCCAGGCTTTTTCCCGGCAAACCGGCAACGAGTTGCTCGAACACGGCGAGCAAGATTCTGTCTTCTGGTTTTTGCTGCGCCGGCGCTAACCGACAAGTGTCCTTCCTGCTTCTCCTTCAACGCCGATACCGATTCAGAAAATCAGCGACGATACCGCGCTGCGAGCGATCGATCGCAGCGTCCAGCGCGCGATCCGCCGGATCGTATTGCTTGGCCTTGCGAAACGCCGCGATGGCATCCTGATGATAGCCCTGCGCCTGTAACGCCTGGCCAAGGCAACGATAGGAGTCGGGGTTGGCGAGCTGCAACTCGGTCCAGGCGCGGCAGAGCTCGGCGGCGCGCCGCCAATTGCCTGCGCGCAGCATCCGCGGACCTTCGAGGCTCACTACGGCGACCTTGGCGCGACGCTCGGCGAAGAGGGACTCGACGTCCACGCCGGGTTGCGCTTGCCTCTGCGGGCGCATGACGGTCCGCTGATCGCCAGCGGGCGAAGTAATCGGCGCGGGCGCACTCGCCGATGCCGTGGGATCCGAGGGAACGGGATTGGGGTTTACTTCGCCGATGCGACCGCCACCCACGAATCCCGCGGTCAGCGCCGCGGAAGAAGGCAGCGCATCGGCAATTGTGGTCTTTGCCCATGTGATCGTGTCCGCCATCGGCTGATGCCACGCAACACCGTAGAGCCACAGCATCGACGCGAGACCGCAGACGCCTGTCACCGTGTTGAGAACGCCGGGAGGCCCGTGTGTTACCAGGACGTCATGCGCAAAGTCCCAGTCCGTTTCCTGATTCTGCGCCAGCTTTTCGTACGCCACGGCAATGAGGACCGGTGCCAGGAACGGTACACCGCACGCAACACCCTCCCACCAGACGCGGAAGCTGCGCGTCAGCGCCCGCTCGAGTTGCGCGCGTGTGTCGCGCCGCGCATACGCGTCGGAAATCGAAAACTGCAGGAAAACGCCGAACAGCCACTTGCCCGGCGTGGTGGCGAGGGAGGCGATGAGCAGCGCTTCGATCGGCACCCACACCGCAGTGATCAGTACCGGCGCGATCAGCGGATGTCCCAACCAGTAGGCGATGGTCTCCGGAATAAAATCTCGTCCGCGCAACTCCGACAACAAGAGCGCGAGCGCCAGCCCGCACAGAGCGTAATCGAACAGCCGTGCCGCAAGGCGTTGCCAAGGCCGCGGCTCGCTGGTGCGGCCCGACTTGGCGCGCTCAAGCTCGGCCATGCGTAACTGGAAAATCCAGCTTGCATCTTCCTGCGGCTGGTCGGTGCCCAGAAAGACGCTTTTCTCCCTGCGCCAATTCAAAATGGCGAGGTCGGTCTGCGGCATGAGCATCGGCTGCGGCGCACGTCGGCGGCGCCGGAGATAGGCGATGCCGTGGACGGCGCCGTAGATGAGAGTCAGCACGAGCAGCGTGATCGTGAGCCAGACCAGCACCTGCTTGGCGATCAGGACCGTATCGGCTGGTGTGACGAAGACGATGGCGGCGGCGATGAACGCGCCGAACAGCGTGCATAACGCAATCGTCACGATTGGCGAGCGACCGAAGGCGACGACGCGCTCGGTCAACCCTGGGTGGTGATGATTGCGCTCGGGTAGCGGCGCTGTGTCGAGCGCGACACCGAGGTCCGCAGCAAGCACTTCCGCGGTTTCATCAAGTCCCGCTTCGGCGAGGTCCCCGACGTCGGTCTGTTCGCCGGATTCCGCGACGGCATTGCTGACAACGTGGGCGATACGCTGCTCGGTAGTGCCGTCAGAAACCGCGAGCTCCTGGTCGTATCGCTGGCGGCGATGCGGATCGGAGAGGATTCGGCTCGCGTGATTGATAAAACGCAGCGCTTCTTCGACGTTCCCCTGCCCGTCGCGGGTCTTCGCATAGTATTTGCGAATCAGGCGGCGCAATGCCGCGCGCAGGTCCTCGTCCGAGGAGCTGGGCAAAATGCCAAGGGCTTCGTAGAGCGTCGACTTCATTCGCGCTGCCGGCTTAAAACGTATTAATTATGCTGTTGGAATCTTCGGCGAAAAGCGGCCCGCTGGCAAGGCTGCGGCAAGCAAGTTCCGCGCCGTCTATCTGAAATCACGTTTTGCACACAACCAGGAACGCATCTCGCGTGACATTGGGCGCGACATGGAAGCGGCCCGCTGGCGGGCCGCTCGTTGCTACAATCGATACGTCCGCCGGCGAGAGGGTTGCTGCCCGCCGCACAGGTCTATTTCACAACTTGCCGGCGCGACGATCACTTCCGCCGGCGCTTTAGCCGCGCATCACGCCGAACCCGTCTATTTCGCGACTTGCCGGTGCGCGAGCTTCTCGCGAATGCGTGCTGACTTGCCCGAACGGGAGCGCAAGTAGTACAGCTTGGCGCGGCGGACATCGCCACGACGCCGGACCTCGATTGACGCGAGCAGCGGCGAATACGTCTGAAACGTACGTTCCACGCCTTCTCCACTCGAAATCTTGCGCACGGTGAACGCTGAGTTGAGACCGCGGTTGCGCTTAGCGATGACCACGCCTTCGTAGGCCTGTACGCGCTTGCGCTCCCCTTCCACGACGTTGACGCTGACGATGACCGTATCGCCGGGCGCGAAGTCCGGGATCGTTTTGCCTAAGCGCGTGATTTCTTCCTGTTCCAGTTGTGCGATGACGTTCATCTTTGGCTACCCTTAATTTGGTTCGGTAAGTTCGTTCAGCAAAACTTCCTCTTCCGATGTGAGCTTGCGCCCGCGGAAGAGATCCGGCCGCCTTTCGCGCGTCCTGCGCAGCGCCTGTTGCAAGCGCCAGCGGCGAATCGCGGCGTGGTGGCCGGACAACAGCACATCGGGTACTGCCTGTCCTTCATAGATCTCCGGCCGCGTGTAATGCGGGCAATCGAGCAAGCCATCGACAAACGAATCCTGAATCGCCGACTGCTCGTCGTTCAACGCGCCCGGAAGCTGTCGGACGATCGCGTCGATCAGCAACAGCGCCGGCAGCTCACCCCCCGAGACGACGAAATCACCGATGGCAATCTCACAATCAACGTCGCGCGCGAGCAATCGCTCGTCGATCCCCTCGTATCGCCCTGCAAGTAGAACGTACCCCGCCTGTTCCTGCTGCGCCAGCGCCCACACTCGCTGATGGGTCAGCGGCGTACCGGCCGGAGACAGGTAAATCACGTACGACGAGCGTAACCCCGCCTGCCGTTGCGCCGCCTTCGCCGCACCGATGGCCGCGGCAAGCGGCGCCGCCAGCATCACCATCCCGGGACCGCCTCCGTACGGGCGATCGTCCACTGTACGGTGGACATCCGTCGTGAAATCGCGCGGATTCCACAGCCCTAGTTGCCACAGCCCGCGCTCGCCGGCGCGCCCGGTTACGCCAAAGCTCGCCGCGTGCGCAACCAAATTCGGAAACAGCGTTACAACGTCGATCCGCACCGGCTCACCGTACAATCAATCGGCCGAAAGTGAAAACCTACTTTCGGCCGGAACGGCTTCCCGAAAATCGGTGGCAAAGCCATGCGATTTTCGGCGGAACGGCGGGCAACGACCCGAGTGAACAGTGTAAACGCGCACTAATAATCCGGTTGCCAATCGACACCGATACGGCCGGCCACGAGGTCCACGTGATCGACATACGCGGCAACAAATGGAAGCAAGCGTTCCGCACCGCCGTCTGCGTCGGCTACTCGCAACACCGGATGCGCACCGAAACTCGCAACCGCGACCACTCGACCAAGCTCCTGCCCTTGCCGGTTGACCACGGTCAGTCCTTCGAGCTCCGCCCAATAAATTTCGTCCGCTCCCGCTTCCGGCAGCTCGTCCCGCGCGATGGCGATTTCTGCCCCGTTCAGCGCGGCTGCGGCAACACGATCCGCGACACCTTCTATCGCGACGAGCAGATTCTCTCCCTGCGCCTGACCCGTTGTCAGGAGGACGGACTGCCAGGTTCCAGTCGTGGGACGCACCCACCAGCGCCGATACCCAAGCAACGTCGCGGGTTCCGCGGTAAACGGTCGTACCTTGAACCACCCTTTGATGCCGAAGGGCGCGATGACGCGACCCATTACGACCAGCTGCGGAATCTCGCCGATGGCGTCAGGAAGCCTCGGTTGCTGCGGGAACCTTCCTGTGCGCCGCCTTTTTCACGAGACCGGCGACGGTATCGGACAATATGGCACCCCGCTCCTGCCAAAAGGCGATACGGTCGTGCACAAGTCGCAGGCTTTCCTCGCCCTCCGTTGCCACCGGGTTGAAAAAGCCGACCCGCTCGATAAACCGCCCGTCGCGCCGATTGCGCGAATCAGCGACGACGACGTTGAAAAACGGGCGCTTTTTAGCGCCGCCGCGCGCAAGACGAATGACGACCATGGCTAGTTCCGCTTTCGCAAGGACTGAGGGTAGAGAAAAGCCGTAAATTGTACGATATAAGCGGGTTTTGGGCAATCTACGCGATTAAGCGAAACTAACCTCGCCGTTTAGCGCATGCCCGGAAGCAGGCCTTTCATGCCGCGCAGCATTTTCTGCATGCCGCCCTTGGCGACCATTTTCATCATCTTCTGCGTTTGCTCGAACTGATTTAAGAGTTGGTTGACCTCCTGCACCGACACGCCTGACCCCGCGGCGATGCGCCTTTTCCGCGACGCCTTCAGGAGCTCGGGCTTCGCGCGTTCCTGCGGCGTCATTGCGTTGATGATGCCTTCGATCCGCCCGATCTTGCGGTCGTCCACCGCCGCCCCCTGCGCGGCGCGCGCAAGTTCGGCGGGCAACTTTTCCACGAGCCCGGACAGTCCACCCATTTTTCGCATTTGATCGATCTGCGACTTGAAATCGTCGAGGTCGAACCCCTTCCCAGCCTTCGCCTTTTTGGCGATTTCTCGCGCCTGCGTCAGGTCAACGCTCTTGTGCGCCTCTTCGATCAACGACAGCACGTCGCCCATCCCCAGGATGCGCGAAGCCATGCGTTCGGGATGAAAGACTTCGAGGCCGGTCAACTTTTCGGAAACGCCGGCAAACTTGATCGGGACGCCGGTCACCTGGCGCACCGACAGGGCAGCACCACCGCGCGCGTCGCCGTCGAGCTTGGTCAGGATCACACCGGTCAGCGGCAGCGCGTCGCGAAAGGCGCGCGCGGTATTGACGGCATCCTGACCCTGCATGGCGTCGACGACGAACAGCGTTTCGATCGGCGCGACAGCCGCGTGCAGCGCGGCAATCTCCTCCATCATCGCGGTATCGACACCAAGCCGGCCGGCGGTGTCGACGATGAGGACGTCGTGGTAATGCCGGCGTCCCCAGTCAAGCGCATTTCTTGCGATTGCGACCGGAACTTCGTTCGTGGTCGACGGAAAAAAATCGACACTCACTTGCGCGGCCAGC
>Ga0183260_10004122_pt1 | contig 11594 bp, 11 predicted proteins | sample AntDrymUQ4972206_2_FD_129768 | JGI IMG/M metagenome (GOLD analysis project Ga0183260, IMG submission 129768) | Polar desert sand microbial communities from Dry Valleys, Antarctica - metaG UQ497 (22.06) (version 2) (version 2) | ecosystem: Environmental > Terrestrial > Soil > Desert | place...
CAACACCATCGTGATGGGCTGCCCGTTCTGCGCCGTGATGCTCAAGGGCGCCGGTGCCAGCACGCCGGGTACAGAGGTCCAGATGGTCGACCTGATGACGTGGACCGAGGGACGGCTGCGCAAGGCCGGCGCGGTCGGCGTGACCTCGTCGGCGACCGAGGCCGCGCCGGAGTGACCGACCGGCCAGCGTGGGCAGCATCCGCCGTCAGGCGTCATCAGGCGGCGCTGATTCCGCTGGCGCTCGTGCCGCTGATTGCCGCCCTGGGCCGGACCTGGCGACTGGTCAGCGAGGGTGCCGACGCGTTCGAATGTCTGGCGTCATCGGGGCAGCCGCCGATCATCGCGGTCTGGCACGGGCGACTGCTGCCGGGCATCCTGTTCTGGCGCGACCGCGGCATCGTCGTGATCATCAGCGAGAACTTCGACGGCGAATGGATCGCGCGGGTGCTGGCACGTTTCGGGTTCGCCGCAGCGCGAGGGTCGTCGTCACGTGGCGCCGTCAAGGCGCTGGTCGGGCTGAAGCGGGCGCTGGCGGAGGGGCGCGCCACCGCAGTCACTCCGGACGGTCCGCGCGGACCGGCCGAGCAGGCGCAAGCCGGCGTGATCTGGCTGGCGAAAGCCACCGGACGGGCGATCCTGCCGTTCCACATCGAAGCCTCAGCGGCGTGGACGTTGCGCAGCTGGGATCGGGCGATGATCCCGAAACCATTCGCACGGGTGGCCATGGCCGTCGGGCCGCCGTTTTTGGTCGCGCCGGATGTCGACGATGCCGGGCTCGAGCAACGTCGCCTCGATCTCGAAGTGGAGTTGCGCCGCCTGCGTGGCCGCGCGCTCGACCTGCTGGTGCAGCCTGCGGCCGGTCGGCTGTAGCCTGTCCAGTCGCCTGACTGCCCGTATGCTCCTGTTCTTCTCGCCTCGATTCCTCGACCACCTGACCCCCGCCGGGCATCCCGAGTCGCCGGAACGCGCCGACATCCTGCGCGCCGCTGCCCTGCGTGCCGCCACGCTCGGCATCGACCTGCGCGAGCCTGGGCCGGTGTCGGACCGGGACATCCTCGGAGTCCACGACGCGGAGTACCTGGCGCAGCTGTCGGCGACCCGGGGACGGGCCGTCGCGCTGGACGCCGACACGTTCACGTCACCCGACTCGTTCGACGTGGCGCGGCTGGCGGCGGGCGCCGCCTGTGACGCCGCCCGTCACGCGATCCTGCACGAGGCGCCGGCACTGGCGCTGGTGCGACCTCCGGGTCATCACGCGGAGCGCGACCGGGCCATGGGCTTCTGCCTGCTCTCGAACGTGGCGATCGCCGCCGCCGCCGCGCGCGCGGCCGGCGTGGCACGGGTCGCCGTGCTCGACATCGACGTCCATCACGGCAACGGCACCCAGTGGGCCTTCTACGGCGCGCCCGAGGTGCTGGTCGTCAACACCCACCAGTTTCCGTTCTATCCCGGGACCGGTGCCGCCACCGAGACCGGGCACGGGGCCGGCGAGGGCTTCACGCTCAACGTGCCGCTCGAGGCCGGCGCCAGCGACGCCGATCACGCGTACGTCTGGAACCAGGTCATCGACCCCGCGCTGGAGCGCTTCGCCCCAAGCCTGCTGCTCGTCTCGGCCGGGTTCGACGGCCACGCCGCCGACCCGCTCGGTGCCCAGCGCATGAGCACTGACGGGTATCGTGCCTGGCTGACCGCGATTCGCGCGCGCGCGGCCCGCAGTTGTCGCGATCGACTGGCGGTCGTCACCGAAGGCGGTTACGACCTGCAGGCACTGCGCGCCTGCCTGGACGCCACCGTCGACGTGCTGCACGGATCGGCCGCCAGCGACACCACGTGGCGCGATGCCAGTGGCGACGACCGCCGCGGCCGCACCGCGGCCGCGCTGCTGCAGGACCACCCGCGCCTGCGCCGCCCTCAGTCCTGAGGCCCCAGGCCTGAGCCTGCGACCTGACGGTTCCGCGCCGGACAAGTCCGGCGCCTACGGACGCAACCCGTCGTTGATCGCCTTGATCGCGGCGATGTCGAATTTCGGCTTGCGGTCGTATGTCAACAGCCCGTTGATCTCCTGCTCCACGTCGGTCAACTGGGTGTAGCAGACACCAATCACCCGCGGCACCTTGCGGATCGCCTCGTACAGCCCCCGCAGGCGAGCCAGCGCGTCGTCCGCAGTCTTCTCCACACCGGAGTAGCCCCAGGCACCCTCCGGGACCGGCGACCCCGGCATCCGGTAGGCGATGCCGCCGAACTCGGACAGGAAGATGGGCGAGCCGTTGTACTCGAAGCCGGGGACCAGCGCCGCCCGTCCGTTGTCGGGGATGCGTGCCTGTGGGTTGTCGAGCACCTGATACTTGCGCAGGAAGTCGTCGCCGGTGCGCGCGTAGTCGTGGATCCCGAACAGGTCGGTGGTGTCGACGTGCTCCCAGCCGTCGTTCTCGATCACCAGGCGGGTCGGATCGACCGACTTGGTCAGCATGTAGTTCGCCTTGAGATGCATCTGCTGGCGGACGTCGCGCAGGTTCGGCGTGCCCCAGCTCTCGTTGATCGGGATCCACATGATGATCGACGGATGGTTGACGTCGCGTTCGATCACCTCGAGCCACTCGCGCGTGAAGCGGGCCACGTACTGCTCGTCGAACAGGTACGCGTTGGCCATCTCGCCCGAGACCAGGAACCCGAGCTTGTCGGCCCAGTACAGAAAGCGCGGGTCCTCGACCTTCTGATGCTTGCGCGCGCCGTTGAAACCCATCGCCTGCATCGTCTTGATGTCGAACTGAATCGCCTCGTCGGAGGGCGGCGTCAGCAGTGATTCCGGCCAGTAGCCCTGGTCGAGCACCATCCGCAGGTACAGCCGGCGGCCGTTGAACTGCAGTCCTGTCGCGTCGACGGCGACCTGCCGGTAGCCGTAGTAGGTGTGAACACGGTCGAGGACGTCGGCACCGCGCAGCACTTCCAGCGTGACGTCGTACAGATTGCCCTGGCCGATGTACCACTGGCGCGGGTCGCTCACCGCCAGGCCGAGACCGACCCGGCTGCCTTCGGCCTTCGCCTCGCCGCGCGCCACCTCGGCGCCGCCGAAACTGACGATGGCGCGCAGCGTCAGGTCGTCGCCGGGCCGCACCAGCTTGCCGTCGAAGCGCACCGCGCCGTCCATGGACGGCGAGATCCGCACGCTGCCCAGGTAGCTGTCGCCGACTGCTTCGAGCCAGACCGACTGCCAGATGCCGCTGGTACGGGTATAGAAGATGCTTTCGGACTTCGGCTTCCAGTACTGCTTGCCGCGCGGCAGGAAGCGGTCGGTCGGCGGGTCCTCGGCGCGCAGCACCAGCGCATTGGCGCCGGCCGTCAGCTGGTCGGTCACGTCGAAGCCGAACGGGGTATTGCCGCCGTCGTGTTCGCCGATCATCTGCCCGTTCAGCCAGACCGTGGCGTGGTAGTCGACGGCGCCGAACTTGAGCAGCACCCGGCGACCCTTCCACGCGGGCGGCACGGTGAGGTCGCGCCGGTACCAGACCACCGGGTGAAACGCCGTATCGCCGATGCCGCTCTTCGGGCTCTCGAACGCGAACGGCACCAGGATGGTGCGGTCGAAGCGGCGTCCGACCGCGTGCCACGCCTCCTGGCGGCCGACATCCTTGTCGTCGAAGGCAAACGACCACGGGCCGTTGAGGGTCAGCCAGTCCTTCCGCTCGAACTGCGGTTGGGGGAACTCGGGCCGGGGGATCTCGGTCTGCGCCGTGGCGACGCCGGGGGCGGCGGCCATGAGCAGGGCCAGGCAAAGGGCACGCGTCAGCTGCATGGGCCGACACGCTAGCACCTCGACCCGGCCCCCGGGTAGGGGCGGTATACTTGGCCTTCCAACCGTGGCCGATTATTCCCCGCAATCCATCGAAAACAAGTGGCAGCAGTGGTGGACCGAGACCGGTGCCTTCGAGGTCACCGAGGACCCCTCGCGTCCGTCGTTCTACTGCCTGGAGATGTTCGCCTACCCGTCCGGTCGTGCGCACGTCGGCCACGTCCGCAACTACATGATTGGCGACGTGGTGGCCCGCCTCAAGCGCATGCAGGGCGCCAACGTCCTGCATCCGTTCGGCTGGGACGCCTTCGGCCTGCCGGCCGAGAACGCGGCGATCAAGCACGGCCTGCATCCAGAGACCTGGACACTCGAGAACATCGCGTACATGAAGGGGCAGCTGCAGCGCCTCGGCATCAGCTACGCGTGGGGCCGGGAACTGGCGACCTGCCTGCCCGACTACTACCAGTGGAACCAGTGGCTGTTCATCCGCATGTTCGAGCGCGGGCTGGCCTACCGCCGCCGCTCGACCGTGAACTGGTGTCCGCTCGACCTGACCGTGCTTGCCAACGAGCAGGTCATCGACGGCGCCTGCTGGCGGTGTGGCACCCAGGTGACCTCGCGCGAACTCGAGCAGTGGTTTCTGCGAATCACGCAGTACGCCGACGAACTGCTCGACGGCGCGGCCCGCCTGACCGAGTGGCCCGAGAAGGTGCTGACCATGCAGCGCAACTGGATCGGGCGATCCGAGGGCGTGCAGGCGCGGTTCCCGATTGCCGACGACGAGGGCCGGGCGACCGCGGAGGCCATAGAGATCTTCACCACCCGCATCGACACGATCTACGGCGCGACCTTCGTGTTGATCGCACCCGAACACGAGCAGGTCGAACGATTCGGCGCCGAGTCCGACGACCCGACCACCTTCCGCCGCCAGGCCGAGCGGTTCCGGCAGCAGGACCGGCTCGGGCGGATGTCGGGAGAGGTGGCCAGGGAAGGCTTCGACACCGGACGGCGGGTGCTCAACCCCTTCACTGGCGAGACGGTCCCGGTCTGGGTCGCCAATTTCGTCCTCGGCGGCTACGGCACCGGCGCCATCATGGCAGTGCCGGCGCACGACCAGCGGGACTTCGAGTTCGCGCGCACGCATGCCTTGCCGGTGCAGGTGGTGGTCGCGCCTGCCGACGGCCCGGCCGTGCCTGCCGAGTCGATGACCGAGGCGTTCACCGAGCACGGCGTCAGCGTCGACTCCGACGAGTTCAGCGGTCTGCCGACCGCCGAGGCGTGGGAGCGGATGGCGGCCTCGGCCGCGGCCCGTGGCGTCGGTGAGAAAACGGTGCAGTACCGCCTCAAGGACTGGGGCGTGTCGCGCCAGCGCTACTGGGGCACGCCAATCCCGATGATCCACTGCCCGTCGTGCGGGGTGGTGCCGGTGCCCGACGACCAGCTGCCGGTGGTGCTGCCCAGGGTGGTGGAGTTCTCGGGCAAGGGCGAGTCGCCGCTGGCGCTGGTGCCCGAGTTCGTCAACGTGTCGTGCCCGCGCTGCGGCGGCGCCGCGCGCCGCGAAACCGACACCATGGACACGTTCTTCGACTCGTGCTGGTATTTCTATCGGTTCACCGACGCGCACAACCGCACCCAGGCCTTCGATCCGGCCAGGTGCAACTACTGGGCGCCGGTCGATTTCTACAGTGGCGGCGTCGAGCACGCCATCCTCCACCTGATCTACTCGCGGTTCTTTGCGCGGGTCTTCCGCGACCTCGGCATGGTCGCCCACGACGAGCCCTTCACCCGGCTGCTCACCCAGGGCATGGTGCTCAAGGACGGGCAGGTGATGTCCAAGTCCAAGGGCAACGTCGTCGACCCCGACGAGATGATCGCCAGATACGGCGCCGACGCGCTGCGCCTGTACGTGATGTTCGTCGCCCCGCCCGAGAAGGAAGTCGAGTGGACCGACAGCGGTCTCGAGGGCAGCTTTCGCTTCCTGACCCGGGTCTGGCGGATGGTCGAGCCGCTGGCGCCGGTGCTCGGCGTTGCGCCTGCCGTCGGCGACGTGGCGACCTGGTCGGAGGCCGAGCGGGCGTTGCGTCGCAAGACCCACCAGACGGTGGCCAGGCTGACCGACGACCTGTACCCGCGGGTGCACTTGAACACCGCGATCTCGGGATTGATGGAGCTGGTCAACGAGCTCTACGCGTTCGGTGACCAGACCGGGCTGTTCAAGCCGGGTCGGCGCGCGGCCGAGGACGAGGCCACGCTCACACCCGACGTGCCGCCGAGCACCCTGGCGGCGGGTTGTGAGGCGATCGAGGCGCTGGTGCGCCTGCTGTCGCCGTTCGCGCCGCACATGGCCGAGGAGTTGTGGGAGCGCCTCGGGCACACCGGCGGCATCGTCGCCGCCGGCTGGCCGGTGAGTGACCCCGACGTGGCGCGCGATGACGCGCTCACCCTGCCGGTACAGGTCAACGGCAAGGTTCGCGGCCGGATCGTCGTCCCCTTGGGGGCCTCCGACCAGGTCCTGCACGCCGCGGCGCTGGCCGACCCCGGCGTGCGCACGCACACCGACGGCAAGACGATTGCGAAGGTGATCATCGCGCCCGGACGCCTGGTCAGCATCGTGGTGAAGGGATGACGATGACCCGACGGACCTGTCTGGCCGCACTCGGCATCGCCGCGGCAGCCGTACACGCCGGCTGCGGCTACACGCTGGCCGGACGCGGCAACTTCCTGCCGTCCTACATCCGCGTGATCGGCATCCCGGTGTTCGGCAACAACACCTCGGTCTACGACCTCGAGCAGGCCATCACCCAGCGGGTCCGCACCGAGTTCATCGGCCGCGGCCGCTTTCAGGTGCTGCCGGTCACCGAGGGCGCCGATGCGGTGCTGGTCGGCACCATCACCGGCGTCGGGCTCGAGCCCAGCGGCTTCAACGAGAACAACCAGGCGACCCGCTACCTGTTCCGGATGACCCTCAAGCTCGAGTTCCGCGACGTCAAGGCCAACAAGATCATCTGGGAGAATCCGTCGCAGCAGATCGACGAGGAATACGACCTGACCACCGGCACCAGCGCGCTCGACCCGTCGGCGTTCCTCGGACAGGACCGCACCGCGCTCGACCGGGTCGCCGAGAACGTCTCGCGGCGCACCGTCAGCGCGATCCTCGAGGCGTTCTGATGACGGCGCGCGATCTCGCCGGCGAGCTGACGCGCGGCACCGTCGCGCCGGTCTACCTGGTGGTCGGCGACGACGAGGCGGGCAAGGACGAGGTGGTGGCGCGGCTGATCGCGCTGGTCGACGAAGACCTGCGCGCCTTCAACGTCGAGCGCTTCACCGCAGGCGACACGCATCCCGACGACGTCGTCTTCACGGCGCGGACCCGGCCGATGCTGGGTGAGCGACGCGTCATCGTCTACGCACACATCGAGCGGTTGTTCAAGGGCCGCAAGACGGCGCTCGAGGTCGAGGACGAGTCCGGCCCGGACGACCCGCCGGCCGATCCCGGCGGGCTCGAACGCTACCTGGCGTCGCCCGAACCGTCGACGGTGCTGGTGCTGGTGGCGAGCGACATCAACCGTGCCACGCGGCTCGGCAAGCAGCTCGACAAGCTGTCGCGATCGGTCGAGTGCGACGGCTTCGTGCAGGACGGTTTCAACGGCGCCGCCGCAGCGGTGCGCGAGGCGATGCAGTTTGCCAGCGACCGTCTCGAGGCCGCCGGCAAGCGCGCTGACGCGGCCGCGTTGACCGCCCTGGTCGAGCGTGCCGGCCCCGACATCGTCAGGCTGCGCAAGGACATCGACACGCTGGTGCTGTTCGTGGGTGACGCGCCGGCCGTCAGCGCGCAGGACGTGCGCCTGGTGGTGGGCGCGGCGCAGCAGTTCGACGACTGGGCCGTGACCAATGCGATTGCCGCCGGCGATGCGGCCACCGCGCTGCGTCACGTGCAGTTGATGATCGAGAACGGCGCGTCGCCGTTCCAAATGCTGGGGCAGATCGGCTGGTGGGTGCGGTCGCGGATGGTGCAATCGGCGCCGCAGCGGGTCGCCGCAAGCATTCGCGCGCTCTACCGGGCCGACGGCGCGAGCAAGCTCGGACGGAACCCGCAGGTGGTGCTGGAGCGATTGGTGGTGGAACTGTGCGGGCCTGCGCGGAGGGCGGCAGGCCCGGCCGCAGGCGCGAGGCGCGCCGAGCTGTCGTCGCCGGCTGGGCCGCCGCGGGCTGGGCCGCCGCGGACTATGCTGCCGCGGACAGGGCGTTGAGGCGTAGCGCGATCCGCGACTTATAGCGCGACGCGGTGTTGTCGTGGATGATGCCCTTCTTGGCCATCTTGTCGATCAGCGAGACGGTCTCGTTCAGGTTGGACTGGGCTGCCGGGGCGTCGCCTGCGGTCAGGGCCTTGCGCAGGCTCTTGAGCACGGAACGAAGACGAGTCCGCGCCTGACGGTTCCGCTCACGATTGGCCAGAGACTGCTTGTGCGCCTTCAGCGCAGACTGGTGACTTGCCACGACACAACCCCGTTTGCTGACGCGCTTGATGGTGGCTCGGCGGACCGCGAGGACCCGTCAACGTGTCGGGCGCGCGTGCCACCCGACCTCCACAAACACCGGAGTATAGCATGGGCTCAGGACTCGGGACTCACGTAGGCGCCGGACTTGTCCGGCGCACTGCTGCGCCTCGTCCGCGCGCACGGCCGGTCGGACAAGTCCGACCGCTACGGCAGGGGATGTCTCAGTTACGGCAGGGGATGTCTCAGTCCCGCCCGCGGAGGCGGCGCAGTTCCCGGCGCTCCCGCTTGTCCGGTGCGACCACCGGTCCCTTCGGCCGGGTGTCGCGCAGCAGTTGCTGGAAGGCCTGTTCCTCGGCGGTCGGCGGCGGGGTGACGTCCTCGAACAGCAGCACGCGGGCCTCGGCCTTTGGCAGATGCTGTTCCGAGGTCGCCCGCACCCGCACCACCTGCTTGCGCCCGAGGGGCCGGCTCAGGGTCACCGCGTCGCCGGGCCGGACCTCGCGGTTTTGTTTCGGCTTCTCGCCGTTGACCTCGACCTTGCCGCCCTTGATCGCCCGCTGCGCTTCCGAACGGGTCTTGCACAAGCAGGCGACGTCGAGCCAGACGTCGAGCCGTTGCGGGCGGTCGGACACGGGGGAGTCGGGCACCAGTACCATCCTAGAGCCAATCAGGCCGACGGCTGCAGGGCGCGCGAGCCTTTCTGATACCTTTCGCCCATGGGGTTCCTGCTGCACTGGGCGATCGTGGCCTGCGCGCTGTGGGTGGCGACGGTGATGCTCGACGGCGTGGTGGTGCGCTCGGTGCCGACGCTCCTGATCGCGGCGCTCGTGCTCGGGCTGGTCAACGCGCTGGTCCGGCCGGTGCTGACGCTGGTGACGCTGCCGCTGACGATCATCACGCTCGGCCTGTTCTACCTGGTGGTCAACGGGCTGGCGTTCGGGCTGGCCGCGGCGGTGGTGCCGGGCTTCGAGGTCGCCGGGCTGGGGAGCGCGGTGCTCGGCGCCCTGCTGGTCGGCGTGGTCAGCTGGGTGCTCGGGGCCATCTTCAACCGGAGGTCGTGATGATCGGCGAGTTGTTCCGAAGCCTGGGACTCGGTGCCGCAGAGGACACGCGGCAGGACACGGAGACGGTCGCGCAGATTGCCAGCGGCCTGCAAGGTGTGCCGGCGGAGCGGGCGCGCTTCCTGGCCGCCTTCGCCTACCTGCTCGGGCGCGTCGCCTTCGCCGATCACGACGTGAGTCCGGAGGAACGGCAGACGATGGAGTCGTTCCTGGCGGGCCAGGGCGTGTCATCCGGACAGGCTGGCGAGGTGGTGAACCTGGCGGTGCGGGCCACCGGCAGCCACGGCGCGGCAGAGGACTACCAGATTGCCCGCGAGTTCGAGGCGATCGCCACCCGCGAAGAAAAGCTGCAGCTGTTGCGCGCGCTGTTCACGGTCTCGGCCGAGCACGGCATCACCACGCTCGAGGACAACGAAATCAGCCGCATCGCCAGGGTGTTGCGGCTGGAACGCGCCGATGTGTCGGCGCTGCGGATCGAGTTCCGCGACGCTCTGAACTCACGACAGCCGTCAACGCCTCGCACGGGCCAGGTCTGACCGGACCGTGCCCCGCGCGCTGGCTAGCGGACCACCTGATAGTCGCCGCTGGCCGGACGGGTATCGGTGAGTCGCCAGCGCGGCTGCCCGTCGACCAGTTCCAGCACCTTGTAGATCACCGTGCGGCCGAGCCGTGGGCCCGCCGCCAACAGGCTGTCGCTGCGCTGCGAGATCCGGCGGACGTACTCGCGGGTCTCCTTGAAGGGCGGCACCTGCTGGCCATAGCGGTTGACCGCGCCCGGGCCGGCGTTGTAAGCCGCCAGCGCCAGCACCTCGTCGCCGAACTCTCGCAGCAGCGAGCCGAGGTAGGCGACCCCGCCGCGGATGTTCTGGGCCGGATCCCACGGGTTGTCGACGCCGAGATCGGCGGCCGTTGCGGGCATCAGCTGCATCAGCCCCATCGCCCCCTTGACCGAGCGCGCCCGCGGATTGAAGCCGGACTCCTGGTGGATGACCGCGCGCACCAGTTCCGGCCGCACCCCGTGATTGGCCGAGGCCTCCTCGATCACGTCGTCGTACAACGCGACCACGTCGCGGGTCCGGGTGGTGACGCGGGTGGTGCGGATGCCCGAGGTGCGCACCACGTAAGCGCTGACCGCCGCCGTCAGCGGACGATCCGACAGCACCATCGTGCCGTCGGCCTCGTGCCCGACGTAGATCTGCGCCTTGGCGGTCGTGGCGCCCAGGGCCAGCAGTCCCAGGGCGACGGCGAATACGGCGCGGACGGTCATGCCTCTCACAGCGGCATGACGAGGCAAGACTCGATCCCCGGCGGATCACGGTCGGCTGCGCGCGTTTTGCCCGGCAGATCGCAGGGATCGCCACCCGCACCTGCGCAGGGCGTCGCTGCGATGACAAAGGTGTCAGCGGCCCGGCTGGGCCAACGCCTCGCCGAGCGCAGCCGGCGCCTCGGACAGCAGCGCGTCGATCTGCTCGGGCCGCTTGCCGCCGGCTTCGGCAAAATCCGGACGCCCGCCGCCGCTGCCGCCGACGATCGGCCCGAGGCGCTTGACCAGATCGCCAGCCCGGACGCGGCTGGTCAGGTCGGGCGTCACCGCCACGACCAGCGAGACCTTGCCGTCGGCCGGGGCCACCAGCACGACGACACCCGAACCAATCGACGCCTTGATCTGGTCCGACAGCTCACGCAGGGCCGCGCGGTCGACGCCGTCGACGCGGCGGCTGACCAGGGTCACGCCGTCCACGACCCTGGTCTCGGCCAGTGTCCCGGCCCCGCCGGCGCCGAGCGCGCCCTTGACGCGGGCTGCCTGCAGGTCGCGCGTCAGGCGCCTGATCTCGGCCTGCAGCTTGGCGACGGCCTGCGCCGCGTCCGCCGGGGCGACGTGCAGTTCGGAGGACACCGCCTGCAGGTGCCGGCGCTCGTGCTGCAGCAGCGCGACGGCACCGTCTCCGGTCACAGCCTCGACACGCCGCACGCCGGCCGCGACTCCGCCCTCGCCGACGATCACGAACGGCCCGATGTCGCCGGTGGCCGCGCAATGCGTGCCGCCACACAGTTCCAGGCTGATGCCCGGGACGTCGACGACCCGCACCCGGTCGCCATACTTCTCGCCGAACAACGCCATCGCCCCGAGGGCCATCGCCTCGTCGGTGGCCTTGACCGTGGTCTGCACCGGCGCGTTCGCCATCACGTGCGTGTTGACCACGCGCTCGATGGCGGTGAGGTCGTCGGCGCTGATTGTCCCGG
>Ga0183260_10004123_pt1 | contig 11594 bp, 10 predicted proteins | sample AntDrymUQ4972206_2_FD_129768 | JGI IMG/M metagenome (GOLD analysis project Ga0183260, IMG submission 129768) | Polar desert sand microbial communities from Dry Valleys, Antarctica - metaG UQ497 (22.06) (version 2) (version 2) | ecosystem: Environmental > Terrestrial > Soil > Desert | place...
CTGGTCCCATTGCCACGCGCCCGAGTCCCACGCCTCATCGAGAGCGACAACGTGATCCACCTCGATCAATGTCGGGTCGGTCACCGTCACCGCGTCATACGCCGAGAACCATTCGCCGGACGTCACTTCGCACCCCGAACCGAGCTGAGGAAAGGCTGTCGTGTCGCGGATCAGCACCTCGGAACGTGTCGGGCAGCCATCGCCGTCAACGTCGAGTCCCTCGGCGAACAGGTCACGCGCTCAGGATCGCCGCGATCAGGATGATGTACGCCCCCAGCACCAAGCAGCAGCTGAGCCGCGGGTCGCTCAGAGAGCAGCGTCGTAGATCGCGACCATCTCGGGGCAGATCTCCTGCAAGAACTCCAAGACCCGCTCCGACATGTCCTCGTTCTCGATCAGCATCGCGACGATAAACGGGTCCTCGCCGCCGGCTGAGCAGTACTTCGCCGCGATCCCGAGCAGCTCCTCGCCGTCAAGGTCCGGCCGATTATCCTCGCGCCACTCCTCGACAATGATCGCCAACACGTCAGGATCGACGTACGGCAACTCACCGCTGCCCGATCCGCCGACCGGCTCGAACTCACTCCAACCACCCTCATCGCGTCGGGGCGCCTCATACGCCACCGCCGTGCCGTCGATCAGGCCGTAGCACGTAGCCAGTTCAGTGTTGCGGTCGACACTGCAGGCGCCCTCACGTTCGAGTTCCAGGTCATTGTTGTGAACGAACAATGCGAACCCGGCCTCGGCGAGACTCAGTCCGGTGTCGGTGTCGACCGGCGGTGTCGTGGCCACCAGCACTGCTGCGAGCATCGAAACGATCATGCCGCAGCACCGTACATCGTGGAGACGACCTCGCCGGCCCGACCCGCCGTCAACCGCACGTAGCCGAGCGTCGTGGTCACGGCGTGGTCACAGAATTGCTACCGAGACGTGAGATTTCCTGTTAGCCGCCCGCTGTCGAGGACGTCGAAAACCGCTGTCTAGCTGGGATTACTGGCAAGGGCTGATGACCGCTGGTAGTGCGCCCCGGGGGTTCGATTCCCCCCAGCTCCACCTATGTCCTGACACTCCACACCTCCCGTTCCGCCGATCGGCGCGGTCGCGGCCCTCGTCGTGCTGCGCCTCTCGGGGACACCGGCGTCCGTGCACCAGTGATCTACAACGGTTCGCTGATCCGGGTGGCTGCGGTCGTGGGCAAGGTCCAGTCGAACGGCCAAGCCCGGCTGCCCCTGTCGCGACTCCGTCTCCTCGACGCGACGATGCCGGCGGCCGAGCGCGTGCCGGAACGTCACCCGAGCTCGATCCTCCCGAATCGCCGCTGTGATCAGCCGACTGCCGAGAGGGCGAGGCGTCGATCGATCGAGTCGGGCGACAGGATCTGTTCGGCCACCATGAGCGCGGCGCCCCGCAGACCGGTGACGTCGCCGAGCTCGCTGTCGACGAGACGGAGTCGGCGCGTCGCAGCTGGCGTCGCTTCGCGGTAGAGCGTCTCGCGGATCCCGGCCACGAGCACTTCCTCGGCCCCGGCGAGATACCCCCACAACGCGATCGTGCGCGGGTTCAGCAGGTTGACGGCGCCGGCGAGCACGGCCCCGATGTGACGTCCCGCCTGGCGCACCTCCGCAATGGCCTCGACGTTGCCCTCCTCGACCAGCCGCACCACGTCTCGCGGATGATCAGCGGCGAATCCGGCGGATCGCAGTCGACTCACGATCGCCGCGCCACCGGCCACGGCGCTCAGGCAGCCACGATTGCCGCATCCGCACAGGTCATCGGCGCCCGGGACTCGTGTATGGCCGATCTCGCCGGCGAGACCGTCGGCGCCGGCGACGATCCGACCGTCGATGACGGTGCCACACCCGATCACCGACCCCACCTTCAGACAGAGCAGCGCGCCCGGCTCCGTGGGCGCGAGCGAATGCTCGCCGAGGGCCAGGAGGTTGACGTCCTGGTCGACGAATGTCGGCGCGTCGAACGTCGATGACAGTCGCGCGGCGATCGACGTCCGCTCCCAGGACTGGTGGACCGCGTCGACGTACTGCAGTTCCACCGCTCCGGGGAGACCGACCCCCACCCCGTCGATCGTTCGCCGCAGGTCACCGAGTTCGGACATGAGCTCGACACAGCCCTGCTCGATCATGGTCAGGATGACATCGACGCCTTCGCTGATCGCGACGTCGACGAGGCGATGGGCCCGGACGGTGCCGACGAGATCCGAGACACCCAGTCGGACGCCGGTCATGCCGACCTGGGCGGTAAGGATGCGACCGCCCGAGGGGTCGAAGACGTACGTCGTCGCCGGCCGACCGCGGCCGAACACTCGCACGTCGACGGTGGTCACGAGACCGGCCTGGATCAATCGATCGATTCGCTCGCCGACGGTCGAACGGGCAACCCCCATCGTGTCGGCCAGTTCGCTGAGCGTGGCCTGGCCGAGCTGGCGCAGGCGCAGCAGCGTTTCGCCGGTCCGACCGATCCGAACCGGCACCGATGGCCTCGTCGCAGCGAGTTGACCCGAGTGGGATGTCCGACGCATCGAACGTGCACCGTAGACGAGAAACCGTCGATCCCCGGTCGATTTACATTGACAGTCGACGATAATCGACGTACGCTGCCGCGGGTCGGAGGCACGATCAAGGGAGATTTCATGACGAGGCACGAACGACGAGTAGTGGGCGCCGCAGCGGCTGGCCTGCTGATGGCGGCGGCAGGAGTCGGCGCGGCGAGCGCCGGTGGCAGTCACGTCGACGGCGAGGGGGCCGAGACGCTCACCGTCTGGACGTATTACGTCACCGGCGGCCAGATCGACGCCCTCGATGCCCAGAACGAGATGTTTGAACAGACGCATCCCGGCGTGAAGATCGACCACGTCCAGATTCCGTTCGACCAGCTCGCCCCTCGCCTGCTGGCCGGAGCCGCCACCGGCGACGGTCCCGATGTGGTGCTCGACAACGTGGTCGTCGACTTCCCGGCGCTCGCCGCCTCGGGGGCACTACTCGACCTCACCCCGTACTGGGACGCCTACCCCGACGCCGAGCAGTTCCCGGATTCGGCCGTGTGGCGCACCGACGACGGGATCTTCAACGTGATGTCGTACACCAACCTGCTGGCGATGTACTACAACGCCGACGTCCTCGACGAGTACGGCATCGCCCCGCCGACCACCATCGAAGAACTCGAGAGCGCCATGGCCATCGTGGCCGAGGCCGGCGACTACACGCCGCTCTCCATGTCAGGGGTCGCCACGCCGGAAGGCGCGTGGATGTTCATGCCGCTCCTGCTCAGCCAGGGTGTCGGCTACTGCAACCTCGATGAGCCCTCGGTCGAGGGCGCGTTCACCACGCTGCAGGGCTGGGCCGACAACGACTACATCCCCACCGAGACGGCTACCTGGGACCAGGCCGACGCGTGGTTGGCGTTCGCGTCCGGGGATTACGCGTTCGGGTTCAACGGGAACTGGAACCTCGGCGAGCTCGCCGGCCTCGACTTCACGGCCGGAACCGTGCAGCTCCCGAGCAACGGGTCCGAGGGTTCGGTCGTGTTCCCCGGTGGCGAGGCCATCGGCATCGGTTCGTTCAGCGACAACCAGGACCTCGCCTGGGAGTACATCCAGTCGGGCTGGATGTCCCAGGAGGCGAGCCTCATCAACTTCAACACGACGGGCCAGATCCCCACGCGGGCCGACCTCGCCGATGCGCCCGACTTGCAGGCCAACGAGCTCGTGCAGCCGTTCGTCGCCGCCGCTGGTTCGACGGCCAACTGGCCGGCCAGCCCCAACACGGCGGCGATGCAGAACGCCATGGGTCAGGCCGGCAGCGCCGTGATCTCGGGAGCACTGTCTCCGGCTGATGCGGCGTCGCAGGTGGTGTCCGACGTGACGAGCGAGATCGCCGACGGCGGGGGGTCGTGCTGACAACGGCGACTGCGTCATCCGGATCGGGCTCTCGGAGCCCGGTCCGGCTGGCGGTCACCCGGTTCACGCAGCAGCCCTGGGGCTACCTGCTTCCTGCGGTCATCATCCTCGGGGCGCTGGCGGTCTTCCCGTTGATCCAGCTGGCCCGCATGTCGCTCAGCGAGGTGGGCCCCCGCACCATCGTCGGACCGTGGGAGTTCATCGGGTGGTCCAACTTCCGCAAGGCGTTCGGCGACCGGATCTTCTGGCAGTCGGTGCGAGCCACCGGCACGTTCACCCTCGTGCTCCTCGTCGTCGACCTCGTGGTCGGCTACCTCGGAGCGGCCGTGCTGTCGAGTGGCACCTGGTCGACGAACCTGGCGTTGCGCATCATGGTCTTCGTCTGGGCCCTGCCGCCGATCGTCAGCGGTTCGGTGTGGCGATTCCTGCTCGCCGGGAACGGCGCGATCAACTCCTTGCTCGGGCTGGTCGGCATGGAGTCGGTCGACTGGCTGTCGTCGCCCGACCGCGCCCTGCTGTCGGTGAGCCTCGTCGCGGCGTGGGCCAGCCTGCCGTTCTCGATCCTCGTCATCCACGGCGGGCTGCTCTCGCTGCCGACCGACGTGATCGAAGCGGCCCGCATCGACGGCGCCGGGTTCTGGGGCCTGAGCCGCCACATCGTCCTGCCGATCCTGCGCCCGACGCTCGCCGTCTTGACGGTGCTTATCATTCTCTACGCCTTCCGCAGCTTCGACTTCGTCTACGTGATGACGGAGGGCGGCCCCGGCACCGTCACCACGACGTTGCCCTACTTCGCGTACAACACCGCGTTCAAGACCTACCAGTTCGGGGTGGCGTCGGCCTTGGCGATGGTCTCGATGCTCGTCGTCATCGTGCTCGCCGTGCCCTACATGTTGGGACTGCGCAAGGAACACGCCGGATGATCGGCGTCGGGCGTCGCTGGGGCCACGCCGCGGCCGGAGTGTTGTCCGTCGTCTACCTCGTGCCCCTGGCCTGGATCGTCATCACGTCGCTCAAGTCCGACGACCAGATCCGGGGCGCGCCCAACGCTCTGGCGTTCACCCCCACGTTGGACGTCTTTCGCGAAGTGCTCGATGTCGGCGGTGGCGCCATCGTCACGTCGCTGCGCTTGGCGGGGTTCACCACCCTGTTGGTCATCGGGGTCGGCGTTCCGGCTGCGTACGCCCTCTCCCGCCTGGCGTCGCCGGGCTGGCGGCGGCTGGTGACCATCGCCATGGGTGTGCTGCTGGTCCTCCAGATGGTCCCCCAACCCATGGCCGTCATCCCGCTGTTCAGCATCCTGGCCCGCTGGAAACTCGTCGGGACCCTGCCCGGGGTGGTGCTCGCCGACGTCTCGCTGCTCCTGCCCTTCGCCATCTTGTTGCTGCGGCCGTTCGTGTTGTCCATCCCCGGCGCCATCTTCGAAGCGGCCGAGCTCGACGGCACCAACGGGTGGCAGCGCTTCCGCTACGTGGTGCTGCCGCTGTCGGCCAACGGCATCGCCACCGTCGGCTCCATCGTGTTCATTCTGGCGTGGGGTGAGTTCATCTACGCCACGACGTTCCTCACCGAACAGACCCGGCTACCCGTGAGCGGGCTGCTGGCCCAACAGATCAACCTCTACTCGGTCAGCTGGAACCGCATGATGGCGCTCGCCGTGCTCACGTCGCTACCGCTGCTGGCCGTGTTCCTCCTGGCCCAGAAGCGCCTCGTGCAGGGATTGTCGGTCGGAGCCGTGAAATGACCGGGTCACCCCCGAGCCCACCGCCCACCGCACCGGTGGGCGCGACCGCGACCGCGACCACGTCTACGAGCAAGGAACGAACATGTACCGACTGAGCGTCCTCTACGGAACCCCCGACGACCCCGCCGAGTTCGATCGGTACTACCGCGACGTCCACGTCCCCATCGCCAAGAAGATGACGGGGCTCACGGCGTGGACGCTGACGTGGATCACCGAGCAGCAAGGTGTGCCCGCCGACGTGTACCTGATCGCCGATCTGTACGCCGAGAGCAAGGACGAGATGGACGCCATCCTCGCCTCCGACGCGGGGGTCGCCGCCGCCGACGACGTCGCCAACTTCGCCACCGGAGACGCCACGTTCGTGTACGGGACCGAGGAGTCGGTGTTGTGACCGGCGGTATCAACATCGGGGTGGTCGGACTCGGGTTCGGCCAGGACTTCCTGCCCATCTACCTCGACCATCCCGACGTGGCCGATGTCGCCGTGGTCGAACTCGATGCCGATCATCGGGAGTTGGTGGCGTCGGCCCACGGCATCGAGGCGCGCTACGGAGCGATCGAAGAACTGCTCGCCGACGACCACTGGGACGCGGTGCACATCCTGGCGCCGGTGCGGTTCCACGCCGAGTACAGCATCGCCACCCTCGACGCCGGCAAACACTGTGCATGTGCCGTGCCCATGGCCACGACGCTGGAGGACATCACTGCGATCGTCGAGGCCCAACGACGATCCGGGTGCGCGTACATGATGATGGAGACGTCGGCCTACACCCGTGAATACCTGACGGCCGCCGACCTGTACGAACGGGGCGAGCTCGGCGAGCTCACGCTGTACCGGGGCTTCCACATCCAGAACCTCGACGGGTTCGCCTGGTACTGGCAGGGCTACCCGCCGATGCACTACCTGACCCATGCCCTGTCGCCGATCCTCGCCATCACCGGGTCGTTCGTCACGAGTGTTCGAGCCATGGGTTCGGGCCGGCTCCAGCCACATCAGATCTCCGGAGGATTCGACAACCCGTTCTCGTCCGAGATCGGGCTGTTCGCCCTCGACCGGTCCGACGTCGTCGCCGACATCACGATGTCGTTCTTCCGGGTCGCACGTTCGTACAGCGAGGGGTTCGACCTCTACGGCGACGCCATGGGCCTGGAGTGGCCCGAGGAACTCGATGGTCCGTGGCGGTCGTTCCGGTTGCGGCCCGCCGACGGCAGCAAGGGCCGGACCGCCGACGCCGAGTCCGTTCCCACCTCGGCCTTCACGGACTGGCTTCCCGAGGCCATCCGCCGCTACACCGACCACTACCGGTTCCAACCCGCCGACGGCGGCCCGGAGTACCGGCGGCTGGCCGAGCACGGCGGCTCCCACCCGCACCTGGTGCACGAGTTCGTCTCGGCCATCAAGGACGCCCGGGCGCCGAGGGTCGACGCATCCGTGGCGGCGGCGTGGACGGCACCCGGAATCGTCGCCCACCAGTCGGCGTTGACGGGTGGTCAACCGATGGACGTGCCCCACTATGGCTAGCTACCTGGTCGACGGGATCCGGACGCCGATCGGCCGGTTCCGGCGCAGCCTGGCCGCCCTCGGTCCGGTCGAGCTGGCGACGGGTCCGGCCACGACACTGCGCGAGCGCTTCGGTGCCGACGCTGTGGATCGTTGCGTGATGGGCAACGTCTTGCCGGCGGGCCACGGCCAGAACATGGCCCGTCAGGTCGTGGTAGCCGGCGGATTCGCAGCCACCACCTATTCCTTGTCGCTCAACGACGTGTGTCTGTCGTCGATGACGTCGGTGGCCCTGGCCGATGAACACCTGGCGTCGCGGCCGGGTGAAGCGTGGCTCGTCGGGGGAGCGGACTCGATGAGTCTGGCCGACGTGTCGCTCGGCGACCGCCAGCCCACGCTCGTGTTCTCCGACGGCCTCACGTGCGCGCTCGAGTCACGGGTCCACGGCTCCATGGCGGACGAGGACGACCGGCGGCTCGGCGTGAGTCGCTCCGACGACGACGCCTTGGCCCTGGAGTCCTTCGAGCGGGCCGAGGCCGCACGCCGGCGCGGATTTTTCGACGACGAGATCATGCCGGTCGAGACCCCCGACGGCACGGTGACGACCGACGAGGGCCTCCGCACCACGTCGGCCGCCGCCCTGGCCGGGCTGGCGCCGGTTTTCTCGGACGACGGCACGGTCACGGCCGGCAACGCGTCCCAGATGTCGGACGGCGCCTCGGTCGGCGTCGTGGCCGGAGCGGACTGGGTTGCCCATCGTCGGGTCACCCCGCTGGCCCGTATCGGTGGTTCGGCGCACATCGCCGGCGCCGACGGTTCGCTGCACGAACGCCCCGCCGAGGCCGTCGAGCGCCTGCTCGGCGAGCACGACCTGAGCGCGGCCGACATCGATCTGTGGGAGATCAACGAGGCCTTCGCCGGAGTGGTCATCGCATCGCAGCGCCGGCTCGGCGTCGATCTCGCCGACGTGAACGTCAACGGGGGAGCCATCGCCATCGGCCACCCGCTCGCTGCCTCCGGATTCCGTCTCGTCCTGACGCTCGCCCGAGCCATGCGTGAGCGCGGTGCCCGCCGGGGCGTTGCCACCATGTGCGGAGGTGGCGGGCAGGGGGCGGCGATCCTGCTCGAAACCGTCGACGACGAGTGACCGATGATCTCTCCACACCGAACCACGAAGGGACCGCAACGTGACTGACTGGACACGCGGCGACGTGCTCACCCGTCTGCAGGCCGAGATCGATGCGGGCCGGCCCGTGGTCGGATCGGGAGCGGGCATCGGGCTGTCGGCCAAGTTCGCCGAGGCCGGCGGGGCCGACCTGATCCTCATCTACAACTCGGGGCGATTCCGCATGGCCGGCCACGGTTCCAACGCCGGCCTCCTCGCCATCGGTGACGCCAACGCCATCGTCATGGAGATGGGCGAGCGTGAAGTGTTGCCCGTGGTGACCGACACCCCGGTCATCGCCGGCATCAACGGCACCGACCCCACGCGCCGCATGTCGACGCTCCTGCGCGACGCCACCCGGCTGGGATTCGCCGGGGTCATCAACTTCCCGTCCCACGGCATCATCGACGGCCGCTGGCGCCAGAGCCTCGAGATGACGGGCTTCGGCTACGACCGTGAGGTCGCCATGATCGCCGAGGCCCATCGCCAGGACCTCTTCACCATGGCCTACGTGTTCACGCCCGAGGAGTCCGTGGCCATGACCGAGGCCGGGGTCGACGTGATCGTGGCCCACATGGGCCTGACCGTGGGTGGCTCCATCGGGGCGCCCACCGATTTCGCCATCGCTCTCGACGAAGCGGTCGAACGCATCGAGGCCATCGCTGCCGCCGCACGCGACCTGCGAGCGGACATCCTCGTGGTGTGCCACGGGGGCCCGATCGCCACTCCTGCCGACGTCGAGTACGTGCTCGGCAAGTCCACCGTGGTCGGTTTCATCGGTGCGTCGAGCGTGGAGCGTCTCCCGGTCGAGATCGCACTGCAAGAGACCGTGGCCGGGTTCAAGGCCGTCGCGCTCAACCGATGACCACGATCGCCGTACTCGGTTCGCTCGACACCAAGTCGGCCGAGACCCGGTACCTGGCCGAGCGGGTCCGCGCGGCCGGCGCCGAAGCGGTCATCGTCGACACGTCGGCGGGCGGCTCCGACGTCGCGGGCGGTGATGCAGCGGTGCCCGCGGCCGAGGTTGCGGCCGGGACCGGGTTAACGCTCGCCGAACTGGGCGCGATGGACCGGGCCGACGCCGTGCGGGCCATGGCCGCCGGGGCGGCGGCACACGTCGCCGCCCACGGCCGATACGACGGGTTGCTCGCCGCCGGTGGATCCAACGCTGCTCTCGTGTTTTCGCGAGCAGCCGCCGTGCTGCCCTTCGGCCGCCCCAAGGTGATCGTCACCACCATGGCGGTGGTCGACGCCCGATCCGTGGTGGGCGACTCGGACGTCACGATCGTGTACCCGGTGGCCGACATCGAAGGCCTCAATTCCCTGACCCGGCCGGTGCTGGCCCAGGCGGCGTCGGCCGTGGTGGCGATGGCCGGCACGACGGTCGGGGTAGGGGTCGGCGACGGTGAGGGCCGGCCCGTGGTGGCCGCCACCATGTTCGGCGTCACCACACCGTGCGTGCAACAGATCCGGACGTCGCTCGAGGCGTCGGGCGACGAGGTGATCGTGTTCCACGCCAACGGCACCGGCGGTCGGTCGATGGAGCGGCTGGCCGACGAGGCCCGATTCGACGTGATCGTCGACGTGACCACGACCGAGCTGGCCGACCTGATCGCCGGAGGCGACCTCGATGCCGGTCCCGACCGACTGACTCCCGCCCGAGGTCCCGGTGTCCCGCGGGTCGTCGCTCCGGGGGCGTGCGACATGGCGAATTTCGGCGCCCCTCACGACATCCCGACCCGGTTCGCGGGGCGGACGTTCCACCTCCACAACGACATCGTGTCGCTCATGCGCACCACCCCCGAGGAGAACGAACAGATCGGCGCCCTCATCGGGTCCTTCGTCGCCGCCCGCACCGATTCAGTGGCGGTCCTCCCGCTCCGTGGTGTGTCGGCCCTCGATCGTGACGGTGGCCCGTTCTGGGATCCGCAGGCCGACGACGCGCTGTTCGCCGCCATCCGGGCGGGTGGGGGCCGGGTGGTGGAGGTCGACGCCCACATCAACGACCCGACGTTCGCCCGTGCCGTGATCGAACTCGTCGGCGAGCTGCGCCCGGGCCGATGACCGGCTCGCGCCGTCACGACGTGGCGATCGTCGGCGGTGGCGTCGCCGGGGCCACGCTCGCCTACGTCCTCGTCCGTGGCGGCCTCGACGTGGTGGTGCTGGAGCGCCAGGTGCACCAGCGGGACCGGGTGATGGGCGAGGCCATGGGGCCGTGGGGGGTCGCCGAAGCGAGCGCCATGGACGTGTTCGAGCTGATGCGTCCCCACGGCGTGGTGCTCGACCGGGTGTACTCGTTCGAGTCGTCGAGCGATTCCCCGGTCACGAACGCAGACGAATCACTGCGGGAGGTCGTCCCCGGGGTGCCGGGAGCGTTCGGGGTCAGCAACCCCGGTCTGGCTGCCGTGATGGCCGGGCATGCGGAAGGGGCGGGGGCCGAGGTCGTGTACTCGGCCGAGGTGCGATCGGTCGACCCGCCGTCGCTCGTGGTCGAGGTCGACGGGACGACACGGACCGTCGACGCCCGCATGATTGTCGGGTCCGACGGGAAGGCGAGCTGCGTGCGCCGGGCCCTCGGCATCGGGTTGACGAAGTCCGGTCCTCACGCCCAGTGCGCCGGCATGCTCGCCGTCGGCTTCGGAGACGGGGTACCGGCCGACGCCGTGACCACCGGCCTCGACGAGCGCAGCCTCCGCATCGTGTTCCCGCAGGGATCCGATCGAGCCCGGCTCTACCACATGTTCCGCGCCGATCGGCCCAACCCGTATCACGGCGACCAGCGGGCGAACCGTTTCCTCCAGGACTTCGCCGGGTCGCCGGTTCCCTGGGGCGATGGCGTGGCTGCCGCCGAAGCCGCCGGTCCCTGCTCGACGTTCCCGATCCTGAGCGGGACGGCCGACGTCGAGGCACCACTTCTGCGTGCGTTGGCACCCGAGGTACTGAACGTCCTCGTCCGTCGCGGCGCCGATGTCGCGACGGCCGAGGACGCCGTCCAGGACTCGATCCTCAAGGCCCTCACGGCCTGGCAGAACGACCCGCCCCGCGATCCCAAGGGATGGCTGATCACGACGGCGTGGCGCGCGTTCATCGACCTCGCCCGCTCTGAGTCGGCCCGACGAGGCCGAGAGCTGCGCGTCGACGCGGTGCCACCGGAGGGCGAAGTGCCGAGCATCGACGACACACTCAGGCTGTACTTCCTGTGCGCGCACCCGGCACTCACCCCGGCCTCGGCGGTGGCGCTGACGCTGCGTGCCGTGGGCGGGTTGACCACC
>Ga0183260_10004125_pt1 | contig 11594 bp, 13 predicted proteins | sample AntDrymUQ4972206_2_FD_129768 | JGI IMG/M metagenome (GOLD analysis project Ga0183260, IMG submission 129768) | Polar desert sand microbial communities from Dry Valleys, Antarctica - metaG UQ497 (22.06) (version 2) (version 2) | ecosystem: Environmental > Terrestrial > Soil > Desert | place...
GCGAGTGTTCTTTCGGGAGTCCGCAGTGGATGCCAGACTCATCTGGGTTCTTCTTCGATACCGATCACTCAGCCGAGTTCAACGGCGTTGCCTACTACGACTTGAAGCTGGCATCTTGGAGGATGGTGATCACTCCCGATTGGGACGCATCCTGCAAGATCGACTGGCCGGGAAAGCGTCTTCTGGTCAGCACCAATGTCGATGGATTCACCGACCTGGCCATCTACGATCCAAGATCGTTTCAGTTGACCGAGGAGGTGAAACTTCCCGGCAACGGAGTCGCTGCAGGATCATTCAGCCGCGATGGCAGGTACCTTGCGTACAGCTTCACATCTGCTACCGAGCCGGGTGATGCGTGGGTCTACGACTTCGAAACGAAAAACTCGGTTCGCTTGACGGAAAGTCCCAATCCTGTGCCGAACGAGGAGTTCGTTGAAACCGAGGTGCACAGGTTCGCGTCCTTCGACGGTGAGGTCATCCCCACGTTCCTTTACCGTCCGCGCAAGGCAGATGAAAAGCCGCCGGTGGTGGTCGTCATCCATGGTGGGCCTGAGGGTCAAACACCTGCGGTATTCAGTCCACTCGTCCAGTACCTCGTCCACCGCGGCTACGCGGTGGCTGCTCCGAATGTCCGCGGGTCGACTGGCTACGGCAAGAGGTACCACCACCTGGATGATGTGCGCAAGAGACTCGACTCGGTGAAGGATCTGGCCGCGCTGCATTCCTGGCTCGGCGAGGCTGGCTGCGATCAAGAAAGGGCTGCCCTTTATGGCGGGTCATACGGCGGCTACATGGTCCTCGCTGGTCTTGTCTTCCAGCCAGAACTTTGGGCCGCTGGGGTAGACGTCGTCGGCATATCGAGCCTGGTTACTTTCCTCGAGAACACCTCGGCGTGGAGACGCAGATTCCGTGAAAGGGAGTACGGCTTCTTGGATACCGATAGGGATTTCCTCATCGAGGCTTCTCCCATCACCCATATCGACAACATCAAGGCTCCCCTGTTCATCATCCACGGCCGCAACGACCCTCGTGTTCCTGTTTCGGAAGCAGAGCAGATACACGAAGTTCTCACCGCGAAGGGTCTTGTGACCGAACTGCTCATATACGACGACGAAGGCCATGGCTTGGCGAAGCTGAAGAACCGCCTCGATGCTTATCCGAGAGCGATCGACTTTTTGGACCGGGTGATGGCCGGGTGATGGGTAGAGGGGCGTAGCGGCTTCACTTCAGTTTCGACAATGCTTCCGCGACGTCTATCTCACCTCGCTCGAGTGAGCGGAGCACTTCCTTCGCAGAGCCACCCTCTGACTGTTCGGCTGCTCCGTCCAATCCGAGTTTGGCAAGGATCTGATCGAACCTTTGACGCGCGGTGGGGTAGCTAACGCCTAGATGCCGTTCCACTTCCTTCATGTTTCCTCGCGAGGCGAGGAAGACCCGAAGCGTTGCCCGCTCATCGGATGTCAAGGCGCAGTACTCGCACGTGGGGAAGTGTCCCGTCATCTCGGTTCCGCACTCGTCACACGAAAGCCGTGTAAGCGAAAGCACGGCGGTGCAAACAGGGCAGTTCCTGGGGGCCTGGTCGATGCGTCTCATGGCTGATGGGACGAGCCTGCGTGATCGACCACTACCGAGCCGGTGGTGGCATCGATGTCCAGCGATGAGGTTCCCTGTCCGATCTTGATCTCTTTCTGGCCCGTGCCGATGCCCTGCCATTCCTCGCGGCGGCCGTCAGAGTGGGGAAGCGACACCTTTCCCAAGGTGGCCTTCGCGGTGACGGTTACATCGGAGCCTGGAGCCAGTTCAACGCGGACCCTCCCCGCGGTGCAGTGGATAGACGAGGTGCCCTCATCGAATAGCCCCTCAACGTTCACGGTGCCTGCTTCGACCCCGATCTCGATGGGACTGTGTATCCCCGAGAATCGTCCGCTCCCTGCGGTGAGGTTTGCTTTGATCGGGCCGGTCACGTCTATAACCTTGACCGCTCCTGCAGTCATCTCGATGTCGAGAGGAAGTGACGGGTTCATGCGGACCTTGAGGACCGGCGGGTTCCCGCGGCCGACCTTGAAGTCCTTGCCGTTGATGGTGCCCTGGAAACGAAAGTTCCTGCGGGTCACCACCCTCGCTAGCTTTCCGAACTCTTCATCGTCCGATTCGGTTGCTGGGTCGAAGTGAGGCGGGCCAAACAGAGTGAATCCTGGGTCGTCGTCATCCATCTCCTCGAAGATGAGAGTTCCACCCTCCTGCCTGGCACGGTGGGGCCCTACCCCTACCGCTCCCTTCACGGATGGGTCTCCGATGATCTTGAGGGCCCTGAAAGTGCCCACGACCTTCACGGCATTCACCGCGCCCTGGTCAACCTGAGGTTGCTCGGGCCGGGGCGCTTCTGACTTAAGGGCCTCCAGCAGATCCTGGGCCTCGTCTACGGATATGGAGCCGGCGGAGAGCATCTCGAGGACGCGTCGCTTCTCCTGATCTTGGGCGGTGATGGACATGAGCTTCCTCCTGTTCAGCTAGCGCTCTGGCTAGCGGCTAAAGGAAGAATCTATCTTGCTCCTTTATGAAAAGGCAAGAAAAGGTGCGAGATTGTTAAGAATGAGTCAAAGTTGTTTACGACGAGTGGTCCAGGCCACCAGGAGAACCAGGCCGATCAGCCATGCCGTGGCCCAGGCGACGAACAGCGGTGAGTTCTCGGTGAACATGTTCGGGGCGGATCCCCCCTGACGGCTTGGAAGTCCTTCCATCTGCTTCGAAACGAGGGCAGACGACAGGAACTTAGGTGTGACGTACCACACCAGCTTGATGGAGGAGGCCAAAAAACCCGAGATGAGGCCGGCTTCGACGAGCTTGAAAAGAGCGAGGGAGCCGCCGACCACTTGATTGAAGAAGAACCCAGCTACAGCTGCGAGGACGGGCGTCGAGATGAAGACAGAGAACAAAGTCGTGGCCGCCACCATCAGCCAGGTGTTGAACGTCTGCGTCGCCCAATGGCTCCACAGCAGGCCTGAGTCCGTCGACCCGTCTACCCAGGCCACCACCTGCGTCTCGACCGCCAGAAGCAGACATAGGCCGGTGACTACTACGGTGCTGCCAAGAAGGCGACCCATGGCGTATTGGGTCCGGCCGACCGGACGAGCAAGGATCATCGAAGCCTGCCCATCCGAGAAGGGTTGTCCGATGTTGCCCATGGAAACAGCCAACGCTGCGAGCAGTGTGAAAGTGCCAAGGATGCCGAGGGACGCGAACGCCGCCACATTCGACCCGCCGCCGAAGATGACGCCCGCGTCGTCGCTCGTCGCAAGATAGATGAGCACGGCAGTGATGATCACCGACCCGCCGCCGAAGAAGATCAGCAGCTTGCGCCTTAAGTGCTCGAGGACCGAGTACGAAGCGATCGTAAGGACCTGGTTCATCGGCTGCTTCCTTCAACGAGCCTTACGAAGACCGTTTCGAGGTCCTCTCCCGGCGGTACCAACTCGTCCACCTGCCCGATCGCAAGGAGCTTGCCCTTGTGGATGATGGCCACGCGGTCGCAGACCCTTTCAACCTCGGATAGTAGGTGCGAATTGAGGATGATGGTCGTGCCCTTGCTCTTCATCTCCTCCAGTCGAACCCGTACATCCCTTCGGCCGATCGGGTCGAGGTCAGCGGTCGGTTCGTCCAGGATCAACAGCTTGGGGTCTGCGAGTTGGGCTTGCGCGAGTGCCAGCCTCCTCACCATCCCTTTCGAGAAAGCCTTAATCCTTGAAGGAGCGTCAGCCAGTCCAGCGTCTTCGAGGAGTGCTGATATCTGCGCATCATCATCCGAAGCTCCGGCGAGGCGAGCGTGCAGCTGCATGACTTCTCTAGCGGACAAGAATGGAGGAAAGTTCGGCACCTCTGGAGCGAACCCCACACCGCGTCGGGCAGCCGGATTGCCCGCTGGCTGGCCCATCGTCGTCACCGAGCCAGAGGTAGGCGTCAAAAGGCCAAGGACGCATTTCACGAAGGTGGTCTTACCGGCACCGTTCGGCCCGAGCAGACCGAAGGTTTCTCCCTCGGCGATATCGAGGGTGAGGCCGTCAAGGGCTATCCGGCCCTTCCGTCCGTAGGTCTTTACAAGTGCATCTGATCTAACCGCTGGTTGTTCGTCAGGCAAGTGCTTCGGTCACGATCACGACGAATTCTGGCGCGAAACTCTGGGCGTCCTCGGTTGCGGCCTTGGCCTCCGCTGAGTTCATGTCGACCTTCCATCCATCCTTGTCGGCCCATGTGCCGGTAAAGACATACGAGTAACCGAAGTCGCCCATGATCGTGCGGGTAACTTTCTCGAATGAGGTTTCCTTGATGTTGGCGTATCCCTGCACCATCGGAAGGTGGCCCTCGATGTATCTCGACTCGAAGGCTTCTGCGTCGTCGGGCGTGCGGTAGTAGATCGACATCTTGAGCATCATTCTTCCCTTCTCTGGAAAACCAACTGCTAGACGGTACCGTCTAGCAGATCGAGTACATGCTGCATCGGAGCCTTGACGCAGGTGAAGATAGGAACGTCGCGGGCGGTGTAGCTGGATGATTCGGAACCCCGGAGCTCTTCAACGAGGTCCAGGAATTCCCCAACCGATTCCCCTTCGAAAGCAACCACGAACTCCTGGTCGTCGATCCCGAATGAGTAGCCGGTGTGGATCTTGACGTTTGGGTACTTGTGTCCGATGCGGAAGTGCTCGCCCATGATTCGACGACGCTCCTCGAACGCAAGCCTGTACCAAGCCCTCTGCTTATCCATAGGGTAAACGAACAGGTAGCGGCTCCCCACGGGTCCGGCTGGCATCTGGTCTTCCTGTCCTTCGTGTTTGTGTCCTTTGATGTACTGGGACTTGCGTGTCATCGCAAGGTAGGAGTGGACGGGAAGGATGTAGCGCCCCAGGGCGGTCCCGTTCAGCTTCGCCTGGAACGTCTGCAGCTGTTCGGCTTCCCTGCCAAGCTGCCAGAATCCAAAGTCGACGTCTGCCCTAAGTCCAACGGTCGAATATGCGTGCACTTCGATCTCGGCTGATGCGACCAGCTCGCCAACTTCCTTCTTGTGCAGCTCGCGCTCCTCGGGAGGAAGGGCTCTGAATGCTGGATCGCATGAATAGAAAACGTAACGCATGATCTTGCGGTCGCCCTGCTCGGTCATCATCGGATCCTTTCGAAACTCTGGTGGGCTGCTTCGACTACCCGGTCGATATCGCCTTCGGTGTGTGCGGTGCTAACGAATGCAGATTCGAACTGGGATGGGGGCCAGTACACCCCGCGGCTAAGCATCTCATGGAAGAAAAGAGCGAACCTAGCGGTGTCGGAGTGCTTGGCTGAGGCAAGGTCTGTCACGGGCCCTCGCTCGAAGAACAACGTGAGCATGGAACCCGCTCTTTGAACGCAAGCGGCGATGCCTTGGGCCCGGGCGGCCCCAGCCAGGCCCTTTTCAAGCCTGAGGCCCAGCGCTTCCAGCCGTGGATAATCCGCCGGTACAAGGGTCCTAAGGGTGGCGAGTCCTGCTGCGATGGCGACCGGGTTCCCCGAAAGTGTGCCTGCCTGATACACGGGCCCGGATGGAGCCACCATCTGCATCAACTCTCGCCTTCCGCCATAGGCCCCCACCGGCAGGCCGCCGCCAACCACCTTGCCGAGGATGGTTATGTCGGGCGAGACCCCCAAGGCTGACTGCGCTCCCGACCATCCGACGCGAAATCCCGTTACCACTTCGTCGAAGATCAGCAGGGCCCCCGCCTGGGAGCAGATGTCTCGAAGGAACTGAAGGAATCCCGGCGAGGGCAAAACGACGCCCATGTTGGCCGCGATGGGCTCAACGATCACCGCAGCCAGGTCGTCGCCGAAGCGCTCGAACGCGAGGGTGACTTCTTCGACCGAGTTGAACGAGGCGACGACCGTGTCAGCGCGGGCCCCCTCGGTTACACCGGGTGAATCTGGCAGCCCAAGCGTCGCCGGCCCGGAGCCAGCCGATACCAGCAGTGGGTCCGAGTGTCCGTGGTAGCAGCCACTGAACTTGATGACCTTGGAGCGCCCGGTGAAAGCCCTTGCTAGTCGGATAGCGCTCATAGCGGCCTCGGTCCCCGTTGATACGAACCTCACCATCTCGACGGACGGGATCGCCTCGACGATCGTTTCCGCTAGCTCCACCTCGAGGGCGGTTGGGGCACCGAAGGACGTTCCGTGCGAAGCCGCCTCGACGATGGCCGATACAACTTCGGGGTGAGCATGTCCAAGGATTAGGGGCCCCCATGAACTGAGCATGTCGATGTACTCGTTGCCGTCAACGTCAGTTACCCAGGCACCCTTGCCCGAAGCTATGAAGATGGGGCTTCCCCCAACGGCACCAAAAGCTCTGACCGGCGAAGACACACCGCCTGGCATCAGGTCCAAAGCTCTTTTGATGAGGTCCGCTGAAGCCGAAAGGACAGGTTCAGTCATGCGACTGAAGGATCCTGGCGACCTCCAGGGCGTGGTAGGTGATGATGAGATCGGCTCCAGCCCGAAGGATCGCAGTAAGGATCTCTTCGGCTGCCTTGCTCTCGTCGATCCAGCCGCGCTCTCCGGCAGCTTTGACCATCGCATACTCCCCGCTCACGTTGTATGCGGCGATGGGCGCGTCGAACCTGGAGGATGCCTCAGTTATCACGTCGAGATAGGGGAGGGCTGGCTTCACCATCACGATGTCGGCGCCCTCGGCAAGGTCGCGTTCGATGCTTGCCAGCCCCTGCCGACGCGAAGATGGGTCGATCTGATAGCTCTTTCGGTCCCCGAAAGCCGGAGCGCATCCTGCGACATCCCTGAAAGGGCCGTACATGGCAGACGCGAACTTCGCGGAGTAGCTCATGATGCCGGCGCGTGAGAAGCCTTGCGCGTCGAGAGCCGCTCTGATGGCGCCAACGCGCCCATCCATCATGTCGGACGGAGAAACGAAGTCGGCCCCGGCATCAGCTTGCGAGACGGCTACTTCGGCCAGGACCTCGACGCTTTCATCGTTCAGAACCGTTTCGTCGTGCACGATCCCGCAATGCCCGCTCGCGGTGTAGCCGCAGAGGCAAGTGTCGGCGAACACCACCAGTTCCGGTGCGGCTGACTTGATCTCGGCGATCGCCCGCTGCGCGGGGCCATCGGGATCGAACGCTCGGGTGGCTCGCTCATCCTTCCTATCCGTCACCCCGAAGACCAAGACCCCCGGGATCCCGAGGCTCTGAGCTTCCTTCGCGATGACTCCGCAGCGATCGGCTGGCCAGTGGAAGTGACCGGGAAGGGTGGCGAGGGGCTCTTCGGAAGAGATGCCCTCGGCGACGAAGATGGGCAGGATGAAGCGGGACGGCGCAAGAGATGTCGGCGTCAATAGCCGCCTGATCCCTTCGGTCTCTCGCAGTCTTCTGAGTCTTTGCACCTTGTGTTCCCCTAGGTAGGCCCTCAGTCTCCCGCGTCAGCCGAGGTTTCGCCAAGATGCACCGTCAGGGCATCTAGCAATCCCGATACGGTGTGGGTCAAGGACTCGACGTGAACCGGCCATCCGGCATGCCTGCACGCGGCTGCCGTCGCCGGTCCGATGCATGCGATGGTGCAATCACCGACGGCCTCGAACGATCCCGCCGCCTCCATGAATGAGTGGGCGATCGAAGCGCTCGTGAGCGCAACCACGTCGGGATGTTGCTGCGAAAGCACCTGCCGGATGGCAGAGGCCCCAGAGGACTCGGTGCGGTATGCGTCGACCCGCGTTACTTCGAGTCCTCTTGCTGCCAGGTCCTCATCGAGTTTCTTGGATGCGATGTCTGCTCTTACGAGAAGAACCTTCTGGCCCAGGGCCGCGGGGAGTTCGCTCGCGATGGCCTCGGTAGTGAACTTGGTTGGTATCCACGTGGCTCTTGCTCCCGATGCTTCGATGGCATCCTCGGTTGCTGGGCCGATCGCGGCGATATTGGGTGGCAAGGGCGCGGGTTGCACCTGCGTCGCTCTTATCCGGCTCATGACCGACTCCACGCCATTGCGGCTGGTGAAAACGATCCAATCGAAATCGCCTAGGCGGGCCAATGCAGAATCTATCTGAGCCCAGTCGGCCGGAGGCAGCACTTCGATCGCCGGGACGACTATGGGTCGGCCTCCACGCGCGGCGAGCTGTTCGGCTAGGTCCCCGGCCTGCTTGTGCGGCCGGAGGATCAGGACGCTTCTTCCAAGTAGTGGGTTCAATCCATCATCTCCATAGCTCCTTGACGCCGCAGTTCTGCCGATACCTTCCTGGCCGGCCCAAGGGGAGACTGCGGCTTTCCCTTCGCCCAGGCCCGCGCTTGGCGCGAACCATCCGAGGATGTCACAGCCGATTCGAGTTGAAGCACATCGCCCGATGACTCGGCGAAGCACGCAACGGGTAGCAGGCATCCGCCTCCCAGATTCCTCAGCACTGCACGCTCTGCGATCACCGCGGACCGCGTGGGTTCGTGATGGATGGCGCTCAGCATTCTGGCCAGCTCACCAGCATCGTGGCGGCACTCGACCGCCAGGGCTCCCTGACCGGGCGCCGGAAGCATGTCAGAGGTCGAAAGGATCTCGTCCGGTTCTTCACCCAGCCGACGAAGACCAGCCAGAGCCAGCAGGACCGCGTCCATATCTCCGTTCGTGGTCATGGCGATCCGCGTCGGGACGTTGCCCTTCACAGGAACGACCTTTAGGTCGGGGCGCAGACGGCGAAGCTGGGCGGTCCGCCGGGGGCTTCCCGTCCCAACCCTTGCGCCATCGCCGAGCCCGCTCAGCGTAGCTCCAACGAGCGCGTCTTGAGCATCTTGCCTTAGAGGGATGGCAGCGATGATCAGCCCGGGGGCTGGATCCGTCGGCAGGTCCTTAAGTGAATGGACCGCGACATCTGCTTCGCCAGCCAGCACCGCTTGTTGCACTTCCTTGACGAATATCCCGTCCCCAAGGTTGGGGGCTGAATCGTGCCGATCTCCAGAGGTCTCGACGATGACTTTGATGAAGTCGACGTCCGGATGAGTTGCCGACAGGGCCTCGATCACCCAATCGGTCTGCACAAGGGCGAGCCGACTTCCGCGTGTTGCCACCAGGACCCGCTTGTCGAGACCCAACCTCTATCTGTCGAGACCGAACATCTTGCGGACCGCGTCGCGGGTGATCTCGTCGGAGCGCCGCATCGCCGCGGTCGGTCCGTGTAGCAGTTTGTTGGAGATCCGCCTTGTGAGCTGATGGATCCGTTCTTCGTCTTCGATCGAAAGGTTCATGGCGGACATCGTCTTGCGAACTTCCTGATCGACGATCTGCTCTGCGAAGTCCCGAAGGTCCTTGATCGAGCCGCCCGAGGCCCTGGTGTCCGCCCAATGCTGAAGGTCGGCCACTTCCTTCTTAACCAGAGCCTCTGCTTCGATGACGGCCTCGGTCACTTCCGGCCCGCGAGGGCCGGGAATCTCCTCTAGCAAGCGGACCTCAATGCCTTCGGTGTCGACCTGCTCGACCGACGGGGGCATGGAGAGATCGAGGACCAGGTATGGGTTGTCCGATGTTCCGACTGGGATATCACTGCCTTTCAGCAGGACGCCACCGTTGACGGCGATCACCGCCGCCACGCTTCTTGCCAATGAGGCCTCGAGGGAATCGAGTTCGACCGCTTCTCCCTGGACCGCCTCGGCGAGGCTTTCGGCCGCTTCCATCCTGCGCCCGCACACCCGGATCGAAGCTCCCGCTTTCCTCAAGGCTCGGGCGGCATCACTGGCGGCCTCTCCGGTGCCCACGACCGTGACCGCCCTACCTTCCATGTCGCCAAGGCGCGCTTCGAGATAGTCCGCAGCTATCGATCCGATCGAGTTGCCGAGGCGGCCAAGTGCGGTTTCTGCCCTGGTTCTACGTCCAAGCCTTATCGCTCTGCCGAAGATGTTCTTCATTACCGGCCCGGTGGCTCCTGCGTTTTCGGCGAGCACCAGCGACCGTCTTACCTGGGCCAATACCTGTGGCTCGCCGACCACCAAAGAGTCCAGGCCACACGCGACCTTGAAGAGATGCTCTATCGCATCCGAGCCCTGAAGGAAGCGCATGTCGTGCTGATCGGTCGGAAGAACCCCAGGCAGGATCGCGGCAACAGCGTGGACCGCATCCGCCTCCAATCCTTCGGCCGTCGCATAAACCTCGGTCCTATGGCACGTGGAAATTACGACCACTTCTCCGACCCCCGGGCGGGCAGCGCTGAGGGCGTTTCTGATCCCGGCTTCGTCCAGGGCTAGGCGTGCGCGAAGGGCCGGGGGTGAAGTCCTGCCTGCGCTCAGAGCCACGATCATTGGGCTGAAGTTTCCTTACGAGAGGTTCGGGAGGGCCCAAGGCTATCTTTTTTGGCCGCTACTACGATGTTGCCCAGAGCACCTATGAATCGTGAGTTGTCGTTGGGGGACCGGGTACGACGCAATTCGATCCCCAGCTCCTTGGCTTTGTCGACGCATTCGATATCGACATCGAAGAGGATCTCGAGGTGATCTGACACGAAACCGATGGGCGCTACTAAGGCTCGCTTCCCTCCGGAAGATGCGAAGTCCTCGAGCCTTTCCAAGATGTCCGGTCCGATCCACGGCTCCCCTGTTGAGCTTGCGCTCTGCCAGCAGTTCTCCCATGACGAAACGCCGGCTGCTTCGGCGATAAGGCGGGCGGATGTTTCCAACTCGCTCGGATATGGGTCGCCTTCATCCACCACTCTTTGCGGGATCGAATGGGCGGTGAAGAAGACCTTCGTGCCCTCCGGCTCCCAACCTTCCAAGGCATCCGTAACAGTTGCTGCTGAGAATCCGACGAACTCGGGTTCGTCGTACCAGGACTTGACCATATGGAAGGAGAGGGCAGGCGTAGTTCTTTCGACAGCATCTCGAACTCGTTCTTCGTATTCGCCGATGCTCTTCGCCGAGAAGTGAGGAGCGAGCACCAATCCGATGAACTCTTCGATCCCGTTCTGGGCCATCTCCGCAACCGATTCCGAGATGAACGGATGCCAATGCTTCATCCCCACGTAGACCGAGTACTCCTGCGGATGCTCGGTGTCGAGTAGTTGCTGCAGCGCCGAGGCCTGGAGCGCGGTTATCTCGTTCAATCTCGAAGGTCCCCCGATGCTGGCGTACTTCGACACCAGCGTCTCTACGGCTTCCGGAGAAGGGGTGCGGCCGCCCCTTATATCGGTGAAGTACGGGGCGACCTCGTCGATAGAGCGGGGACTTCCGTAAGCCATCAGCAGTACTCCGGTCCTCAACCCGTCACCTCCCGGCTATGGACAAGATCAACGACCCTCTGCAGGTTAGCTAGCGGAGTGTCCGGCAGCACGCCGTGTCCGAGGTTGAATATATGTCCAAATCTTCCCGCCGCCTCATCCAGCACGGCTGTGACGGCTGGTTCCAGCGTGCCGGTCGGCGCTAGCAGCAGGGCTGGGTCTAGGTTGCCCTGGATGGCTCTCGGGCCGATCCGCTGCCATGCCTCGCCGAGGGCGATCCTGTGGTCAACCCCCACAACTTCGCTGCCAGCATCGGCGAATGCGTCCAGCAGAGGAGCGGTCTGAGTGCCGAAATGGATGCGGGGTACCCCGAGCTTCAGGGTGGCATCGA
>Ga0183260_10004126_pt1 | contig 11588 bp, 13 predicted proteins | sample AntDrymUQ4972206_2_FD_129768 | JGI IMG/M metagenome (GOLD analysis project Ga0183260, IMG submission 129768) | Polar desert sand microbial communities from Dry Valleys, Antarctica - metaG UQ497 (22.06) (version 2) (version 2) | ecosystem: Environmental > Terrestrial > Soil > Desert | place...
GACCTGGCGACTCTGCGCACCGAGATCCCGGTCTTCGAGTCGATCGACGACCTCGCGTGGAAGGGACCTACGCCGCGCTTCGAGGCGCTCGCGCGCTCATTTGACGCGGCCAAGACCACGAAGCGCGCTTCGCGCTAACGCGCGCACGCGCGATGGTAGAGGGAAAATGGAAGATGGTAGAGTGCTGCGGCTTCAGCGACGCTGCCGCTAGGAGTCCGTCCGAGTAATCGCGATGACGATCGCGTTCCCTCGTGCTACGCGCGCAGGATGTCTGTCGGCGCCCGCGGCGATGACCGCGTCGTCAACGGCTTCACGCACGGCAGGTTCGCAGACGATGCGACGCTGATCGCTTGCGGCAATCGTCGCCGTCGTATCCGACGACGTGCTCTTCAGGGCCCCGCTCGGTTCGCCCACGGTCTCCGGTCTCCGCGATGTGATCGATCTTGCGCTGTTTGCCGGCGTCGCGGTCCTGGTTGGAAGCCTCGTCGCCACGGCGCGGTCGGAGCGGGCCCGCGCCGAGGCCGCGGCAAAGCGCGAGTGTCGCGCGCGCGAGCAGCGAGATCGACTGATTGCCACCATCTCGCACGACCTTGCGACGCCGCTGTCGGTCCTGAGCGGGACCCTGCAGATGGCAAAGTACGCCCAGGTCAGTTCGGGCGGGGACATGCCCAGGCTGCTCGCGCGCCTCGAGAGGGCTACCAACCGGGCGACCTCGCTGGTTCGAACATGGTCGCACCGGTGGTCGAGATGCTGGACCGGTTTTCGGACCGTCATCCCGTTGTGCTCGCAGCGCCAGAGGCGCTCGTGATGCTGATGGCCGACGCGGACCGGCTTCAACGGGTCGTCGAGAACCTCGTAAACAATGCCATCAAGTACTCACCGGACGGCGGCGCCGTCACGATCTCGATCAGCACCGAGAACGGCAACGCGGTCCTGGCTGTGCAGGATCAGGGCATCGGGATCTCGCAGGAGGCGCTGCCGCGGATCTTCGAGCCGTCCTACCGCGCGCCGGAGGCGGTGGATACCGCTCCGGGGCTCGGCCTGGGCCTCAACATTGCCGCGCAGATCGTCAAGCACCATGGCGGCACCATGGAGGCACGGGCTGTGCACCCCCGCGGTACCATTGTGCTGCTGCGTCTGCCTCTCCTCCCGGAGCAGCCGGATCGCCGGCCGGAGGAGGGACAGTGAAGAGTCAGGCGCGCCCGGACCAGACTTTTTTCCAGGCATTCGTGCGCAGCGAGGCCTTCAGCGGCGTGCTGCTGGTGATCACCGCGATCGGCGCGTTTGCGTGGGCCAACTCCGCGTGGAGCCCGGCATACGAGGGGCTTCGCGACGTGCCCGTGGGGATCGGCGTGGGTGGATGGGCCCTGCAGAAGCCATTGCTGCTGTGGATCAACGACGGCCTCATGGCGGTGTTTTTCCTCTTCGTCGGCTTGGAGATCAAGCGGGAAGTGCTCATCGGGGAACTGGCGAGCCCCCGCGCCGCCACCCTGCCGATCGCCGGCGCCGCCGGCGGCATGGTGGTGCCGGCGCTGCTATATGCATGGCTGAACTGGGGCGGGCCGGGCCTGCACGGGTGGGGCGTACCGATGGCGACCGACATCGCCTTTGCGCTCGGCATCATGGCGCTGGCCGGCCGCCGCGTGCCCGTCGGCCTGAAGATCTTCCTCACGGCGGTCGCCATTGTCGATGACCTCGGCGCCGTCATGGTGATCGCGTTGTTCTACACCGACAGCCTGAGCCTGACCAACCTTGGGCTCGCGGCCGTCACGCTGGCCGCGGCGGCCGCCTACGGCTGGCGCCGGGGCGGCAACATGATGGTCTACGCCGTCCTCGGCGCTCTCCTCTGGTACTTCATGTTGAAGTCGGGAATCCACGCGACTGTCGCGGGCGTGCTTCTGGCCATGACCGTGCCGATCTCGCGCCGGGCGCGGCCGGAGTCGCTGCGCGTAGTGGTGGACCGGGTGCTGGAGGAAGACGGTTTCGAGGAGGCGGAGGTCCGTCTCGAGACACTCGAGGAGCAACTCGAAGAGATCCGCAGTCCGCTGCACGAGCTCGAGCATGCGCTGCAGCCGTGGGTGGCTTACGCGATCATGCCGGTCTTCGCGCTGTTCAATGCCGGTTTCACGCTCTCACCCGGTGTCGGCCTCGGCGCACCGGTCGCACTCGGGAGCTTCGTCGGCCTGGTGCTCGGAAAGCCCGTCGGCATCGGGCTGTTCTGCTGGCTGGCGGTGCGCAGCGGGCGGGCCGGCCTGCCCGCGGGCGCCAGCTGGGGATCCCTGCTGGCGACGAGCTGGCTGTGCGGCATCGGGTTCACGATGGCGCTGTTCATCGCTTCGCTGGCGTTCGGCACGAGTGCCTTGCTCGACCAGGCGAAACTGGGGGTCCTGCTCGCGTCGGCCACCGCGGCCATCCTGGGTCTGGGCACGCTTCTCTTCACGCTGAGGCCGGGAACTGCGACGACCCGCGCCGGCTCCGCCGCTGACGGGTCCGAGTCCAGATGAGCCCGGCCAGGCTTGCCGAGCTACTGGAGGATTGGGGTTACGCGACGTATCTCATCCTGTTGTCCGCGACCGGGGTCGGCTCTCCCATCCCGGAGGATCTCATCCTCGCGACAGCGGGATATCTGATCACGGCAGGCGAGTTCTCCTGGGCGGGCGCCTATGCTGTCGGTGTGATCGGCGTGGTTGGCAGTGATGCCCTCCTCTATACCTGGGGCCTGCGGTTCCGATCGGGCGCGCACCAGGGCTGGATGAGCCGGTTCGTCAGGCCGCACCACCTGGCGGCCGCGGACCGCTGGCTGACACGATTTGGCGACCGTGCGGTCTTCTTTGCGCGGCTGCTCCCAGGCACGCGGGCTGTCGTCTTCCTCGGCGCGGGGCTGCGCGGGATGCCGTTCGGACGGTTCCTGCTCTACGACGGTGCAGGCGCTCTTGTCTGGGTCCCCATCGTGCTGATGGCCGGCGCGCAGCTCGGCGAAGAGATCGGCGGGCTCGACCAGCTCGGCGCGACGATCGGCCGATTCGCGGCGTGGATCGCAGGGGCCCTCATCGTATTGCTTCTGCTCTGGCGCTGGTGGCGGGTCGAAGAGTCGAAGCTCTGAGACCCTTCGTCCCGGCGTCAGACGGCGTCGACGTTCTCCATGGTCACGATGTCGACGCCGGAGTCGATGATCTGGTTGGCGGGCGGGAACAACGCGCAAAGGCATGGTAGATTGCGCGCACTATGACCCTGTCGCGCAGCCTGCTGCTCATCCTGCCGTTCGCGGTGGTTTGTCACGCGTGATCGTCGGCCAGCCCGGCGCGTCGCCTATCAAGCGAGAGCCATTCGGCAAGACGCCGGACGGTCAGGCGGTCGAGCGGTTCACTCTGACGAACGTTAAAGACGTCGTGATCCAGGCGATCAACTACGGTGGCATCATCACTTCGCTCCGCGTTCCCGACCGCAACGGCCGATTCGACGACATCGTCCTCGGCTTCGACAACCTTGGACGATTACTTGAAGGACCACCCGTTCTTCGGCGCGATCATCGGACGTTACGGCAACCGGATCGCGAAGGGCGCATTCACGCTGGACGGGAAGGCTTACCAGCTGGCCGCGAACAACGGCGTCAACCATCTGCATGGCGGGAACAGGGGATTCGACAAGGTGCTGTGGACGGCAGAGCCCGTCGCCGGCCGGAATGCGATCGCCTTCACGAGGACAAGCCCGGATGGTGAAGAAGGCTACCCGGGCAACCTCCGCGTCCGCGTCACCTACACGTTGACTGACGCGAACGAGTTGATCGTCGACTATTCGGCGACGACCGACAAGGCAACGCCCGTGAACCTCACCCAGCACAGCTACTTCAACCTCGCCGGACAGGCCTCGGGTGACATCCTCGGGCACCAGCTAATGCTCAACGCCGACCGCTACACACCAGTGGACGACACGTTGATCCCGACGGGGGAGCTGGCGCCGGTGGCGGGGACGCCGTTCGACTTCCGAAAGCTCACCGCGATCGGCGCCCGTATCAACCAGGAAGATCCGCAGATCAAGAACGGGAAAGGCTACGACCACAACTGGGTCCTCCACCGCAAAGGCGAAAGCCGTCAGCTGGCAGCGCGCGTCGTCGAGCCGAAGACTGGCCGCACCCTGGAGATCACGACGACCGAACCGGGTATCCAGTTCTATTCCGGCAACTTGCTCGATGGAACACTGACCGGCAAGGCCGGCGCCGTCTACAAGCATCGCACTGGCTTCTGCCTCGAAACACAGCACTATCCCGATTCACCGAATCAGCCGAAGTTCCCGTCCACTATTCTGAAGCCCGGTGCCGAGTACAAGACGAGCACCGTCTTCACGTTTGGAATCGCGAAGTAACGCGCGTCGCGGAGCAGTTCAGCCACGATCAACCGGATCTTCGTCGCTTTGGTGCTGGCCGTCTCGAGGGCACTTCTCGGTCTCGCAAATACATCCGACGGCCAGAATCAGGGTGGCGACCAGTTCCTCGACGGGATTGGTGAGACCGGCCTGATTGCCCGCTATGTTCTCAACGGCAATCCAGAGGACCTCTCGCGCAACCAGCTTCACGGAGCGATGCGAGGGACGGGGTGGGACGTTCGTCGAGGACGAACAGATCCGCCGCGTGCTGCTGCTGACCGGGGACGGCAGCCATCTTCAACTTCCTGCCGACGCGTTGTCCGGTGAAGACACGCTCAGTGTCACGGGCTGGCTGTTCCTGCCGACTGGCGCATCGGGCCACGTCTTCGACTTCGGGCAGGACGCGGCCAACAGGATGTTTGCCGAGGCGAGCAAGACCGGCTTTCGCGCGTCGATCGTCGTTGGCGGGACCGTGCGCGGAGAGACGACGTGAAGCCGATTCTCGAGAACCAGTGGGTGCACGTCTCGGTGGTGCTCGATCCAGCGAGTCGTGTCCTCCGGACCTACCTTGATGGCGCAAAGATCGGTGAGGCGGCAAACGTGACCGTCAACGCCACCCAAGTCGTCAGCCAGGCCGAGGGCGCAGTCAACAAGCTCTTCATCGGTCGCTCGCAGGTGGATGCCGAGCACGATCGTCGGGATGTTGCCGCGGCTGCCGTACACGATGCCGGCTGTGTATAAGGACAACGCCAAGGGGCCCGACGTCAGAGTGCTCTGGCCGTCCCCGACCGATAACAGCCAGGTCGGCGTACGGCGGCATGAATGAAGTGATGGCACGCCTGTTCCGGCTCACCGGCGACAAGCAGTTTCTCGAGTGCGCGAAGCTTTTCGACAACACCACTTCTTCTTAAGCAACGCGAACCGGGATCACGGTCTTGCCAGCAACGTCGACACGATCCGCGGCCGGCATGCCAACCAGCACATTCCGCAGATCACGGGTGCGCTCGAGACCTTCCGCGGTACGAAGGAAATGCCGTACTACAACATCGCCGCGAACTTCTGGGAGATGGTCAACAGCGGCTACATGTACAGCATCGGCGGAGTTGCCGGCGCGCGAACGCCGAACAACGCCGAGTGCTTCACTGCCCAGCCGAACACGCTGTGGGAGAACGGGTTCGCCAACGGCGGACAGAACGAAACCTGCGCGACCTACAACATGCTCAAGCTGGATCGACAGCTGTTCATGTATGACCAGACCGCCAAGTACATGGACCACTACGAACGCGCGCTCTACAACCACATCCTTACATCGGTGGCCGAGGAGAATGCCGGCAACACCTACCACGTGCCGCTGAACCCCGGCGCGCAGAAGCGCTTTGGTAACGCCAGAATGAACGGGTTCACCTGCTGCAACGGCACCGCGCTCGAGAGCAACAGCAAGCTGCAGGACACCATCTATTTCCGAAGCGCCGACAATCGCGCGCTCTACGTCAATCTGTTCATTCCTTCAACGCTGAACTGGTCCGAGCGCAAGATCGTCGTCCAGCAGATGACCGACTTCCCGTACGCCGACACGACCAAGCTCGTGGTGAAGGGGAGTGGACAGTCCGACATGAAGGTCCGTGTGCCGAAATGGGCGACGCACGTGTTCTTTGTGAAGATCAATGGCCAGGACCAGAAGCTGGCGGCCGTGCCCCGGCAGCTACATGACCATCACCAGGAACTGGCGCGCGAACGACACGGTGGAGCTGCGGATGCCGTTCGGCTTCGAACTCGATCACGTCATGGATCAGCCGAACGTCGCCAGCATCTTCTATGGCCCGGTGCTGCTCGCCGCCGAGGAGTCCGCGCCACGGTCCGACTGGCGCCAGGTCACCTTGGATGCCTCAGACCTCGGCAAGTCGATCACCGGCGACCAAGCGTCACTCCGTTTTACCATCGACGGCACTACGCTGAAACCGTTCCACGAGTCGTACGGTCGCCACTCGGTCTACAATACACGTGACGCTCAAGTAAGGGAGTTCGCGCGAAGGCGCCGGATCCACATCAGCTCCGCGGCGCCTCGGCCTACGCCCGGAAAAATGACCCTCCGGCGCCCGCTGGCGATGCGGCTTCGGCTGGGGTTCTTCGACAGCCGGTAAGGGATCGTTTGGACAGTCGGGTTGTGCGGGCGCTGATGGCGAATCAGCGCCTCTGCCGTTTAATACGCCTGCGGATCATTTTTCGACCTGACCGCGCTACCCGCGGTCAGCAGCGGGCTCCCCGCATCGCTCCGCGGCCCTGACGAGGATCAGCCGCTGCAGTCGCGCTCACTTCTACCCTCGGGGACTTACTTCATGGAGTATCGACAGCTCGGGCGCACGGACATGCGGGTGTCGGCCATCAGCTTCGGCGCGTGGGCGATTGGCGGGTCGTGGGGGCAGGTGGATGACGATCAGTCGATGCGCGCGCTGCATGCGGCGATCGACAGCGGCGTCAACTTCATCGACACCGCGGACGTCTACGGTGACGGCCGGAGCGAGCGGCTGGTTGCCCGCTTGAAGCGCGAGCGGCCCGGCGAGCAGATCTGGGTAGCGACGAAGGCCGGACGCCGCCTGCCCGAGCAGACCTGCGAAGGCTACACCCGCGAGAACCTCACGGCGTGGATCGATCGAAGTCTCGAGAACCTCCAGATGGATGCGCTCGATTTTCTTCAGCTCCACTGTCCGCCGTCGGCACTCTATCGGCAGGACGAAGTCTTCGGAATTCTGGACGACTTCGTCCGCCACGGTAAGCTGCGCTACTACGGCGTCAGTGTCGAGACCGCGGCCGAAGCGCTCGACGCGATGCGCCATCCTGGCGTCCAGAGCGTGCAGATCATCTTCAACATGTTCCGGCTGAAGCCGGCGGATCGCGTGTTGCCGGAAGCCGAATCCAAGCAGATCGGTATTTTGGCCCGCGTGCCACTCGCGAGTGGGATGCTGACGGGGAAGCTTCGTCTGGATACCGCCTTCGCCGCCGACGACCATCGCCAGTTCAATCGCCACGGTGAACAGTTCGACAAGGGCGAGACGTTCTCGGGAGTCCCGTACGACGTGGGTCTCGCAGCCGTCGAGCGCCTGAGGCCGCTGGTACCGAGTGGAGCAACGCTCACGCAGCTCGCGCTGAAGTGGATCCTGATGTTCGATGCGGTGACCTGCGCGATCCCCGGCGCGAAGACCGAACAGCAGGCCCGCGACAACGCTGCCGCAGCGTCGCTGCCGCCGCTTGATCGACAGGCGATGGACGCCGTGCGGACCGTATACGACGAGTTGATCCGGGAGCATGTGCACGGCGGATGGTAGATGATGGGCCTTGGCCGGAGTGCGACGCGCGTCTTTCAGCGCTCTGGTCAAGATCGGGCGGGCTCGCCGCCAGTGAGATCTGTTGCTGGATGTCAGCGCCCTGGGCAGCCAGGCATCCGGAACGCGCCGATCCGCGTCGAGTAGTTCGTCGCGTCCTTCTTGTAGTAGTCGCCGACGTACCAGATCGTGCAGTCGTCCTGCGGATCGACGGCGGTCTGTGAGTAGTCTTCCCAGCGGACGGTGTTGGTCTGCGCCGCGGCACCCTCGACGAGGAACGTCCCACGCAGCGTGAGAAGGCCTGGAGGATCCGACGCCCGCCGTCCTGCGAATCGCTGGCCCGGGAAGTGTGGGGTGCCGCCGAACCAGTAGCCGATCCCGATGTTCTCGAACTTGTCCATCGCGGGGCTCGCCATCCAGCGGTAGGAGCCGTCCGGCGCATACGTGCCCTGCTGGTGGAGCTTCACGCCGCGGTCCTTCTCGACCCTGAACTCATACCAGCGCACGCCGCCCGCGCCCGCTTCGGTGTTCACCGAGTGCACGGCTACGATCGACTCAGCGCCATTGACCCGGCGATAAACGACGCGCGCCATGAGCTTGTCGCCCTGTGCGTCGAGGCGGCAATCTGTCCCGGGCTGTGGCACGCCGTTACTCAACTGCCCGTTGCACAGATAGTGATATGGAGCGACCGCCCGATGGTTCCGCATCCATCTACGAGGATGACGGCCGGTCGTTCGACTATCGAAAGGGTGACGCGATGCGGATCGAGATCGCGTGGCGTGATCGCGACCGGCGACTCACGCTGCGACTGGCCCAGGGGACGCGCATGCGGCCGCCGGCGAGCCGCACCATCCGCGTCCGCGTCGCCGGCGCGCAGGATGTTCGGGACGTCGTGTTCCAGGGAAAACCCATGGAGGTGCGGTTGTGAGAGTAGTGCTCGTGTTGGTCGTGTTGGTCATGATGCCGCTGGTCGCGCGACCGGCCGCCGCGCGGACGATCTCTCGAACAAGGCCTTCCAGATCCATTACGACGAGAGCGGAATCAGGAGCCTCAAGCGCACTGGTGACGTTCACGACACGGACTACATCCTGGAGAACGGCCGGCTCGGACGACTGCTGGTCCGCTATCGCACGGCGACGAACGGTGACTGGCGCGAGCTCCGCGAATTGGTGATGACGGGGCAACTCCCGGGCCGTTCCGTCAGCTACACGCTGGGGGCGCGGCTGCCGACGCTGACGTCGCAAAGCACCGCCGCTGCGGCGACCGGCGCCGAAGCAGGCGAGGCCGCTGGACGGTTGCGGAAGGCGCCCATCGCCAGGAGGAAATGCGATCGCCTGGTGCTTCATCCCGGAGACCGGCGGTGCCGACTACACGGTCTCACTGAAGGCGCGGCCTTCTCGGGGCTCGAAGGCTTCATCATCCCCATCGGGACGGCCGACGATCGCCGCGTCCAGCGTGCAGGAGCAGACCTTGCCGCGCATCGACAAGGTGCTCGCCATCAGTGGACGCGACGACAAGACCGGCGACATCATCGTCAAGGTCGTCAACAGCTGTTTCAGTGTCTCCGTCCTGAGCGCTTCTTGGGTTCGTCTGCGGGAAACGAGTCCGTGAATTCCGTGTAGCTTCCGTTGTTTCTCTGTGTTTCCCCTGTGTTGTCTTCTGTGGCCGTCTTCTGTGCCGGATTGCCGCGGCCTATACTGACCCGATGCGCTGCGACGAGATCCGGCTGACAGGCTCCGGTGGAGCGAACCGCGTGATGGAGGCGGAGCTGAAACGCCTCGTCATGCGCTCGCCCTTCGAAGTGCGCGTCCCGAAGCCGAGGCGGGAAGGTGAGGCCACGCTCCTCTACCCATTCGATCCGCGGATCGCCTGGGTGGCGGCCTGCCATCACCGAACTTCCTCGCGCATCTCCTGGGACCTCTTTTCGAGCGAGGCCGTCCGCCTCGAACCACTCTTCGAAGAGTTACTGCCGGCGCTGACCGCGGACGACCGGCTTCCCACCGCAAGCAGCCTGCGTTTCTCTGTCGATCTTGGTTCGGCGCAGGACTTCGAAGCCTCGCCGCTGCAACTCCGCGGTGTCGTGAAGAACGCGCTGGTGGAGGCGCTCGCGTCCCGCGGCGTGACCGCGGAAGTGGACGCCGACCAACCCGAGGTGGTCTTCGTCGCGCGGCGCGCCGGAACGCCCGACAATCGGCGGACGGTGGTCGGCATCGATATCGGCGGCGGCGCGCGTCATCGTCGCGGCGCGCGGGTCGCGGCAGGGCCGGCGCCATTGCGAGAGACGATGGCGGCGCAGTTGATCATGCTGTCGCGCTGGGACGCGCGTTCGGAGCCGCTGGTCGATCCGATGGCGGGCGGCGGCACCATCCCCATCGAAGCGGCAGGCCTCGCCGTCGGCGCCGCGATTCGTCATCCATCGCAGCTGCCGTTTCATCGTCTGGCCGCCTTCGCCGGGCTGCCGAATGAAACACCGAATTTGTTCCCCGGCACCGTGCCGCGGATCCTGGTGCTTGACGTCGACGAAGAGCGCATCCCCGCGATGGTCGGGAACCTTCGCGCCGCCGGCCTGACCGGCGCGAGCTATGAGAGTTCGATCGTCATCGGCCAGAAGGACGTGCGCGGGCTCACTCCCGAGGCTGTCACCAGTCTGTTGCCGGCGGTCAGAGGCATGTCGCCGGGAGTTTTCTGTTTCAATCCGCCTTACGGCGTCCGCATCGGACGCGAGGAGGGCGATGAGAAGCTGCTCGAACTTTACGCCGAGATGGGCCGGGTGATGGCGCGGTTCACCGGCTGGCGCGCGGCGTGTTTCGTCGCCAATCCGCACTTCGTCGAGGTTTTCGGCCACTTCCCGACAATGAGCAAGCCGGCGACGAACGCCGAGCTGACGGGGGCATTTCTCACGTATCAGTTCTGATTGTTCGTTGTTAACATCAGGCATGGCTCTCGACGAACGCGCGTTCTTCACTGAGAAACCGGAGACACGTTCCGGCCGCTACCAATGCCCGAAGTGCCGGCGGACCGGTGAGTACCCCATCCGCTGGATCCGCAGGGTCAAGAGGGATCGTCCGCCGAATGGCGCGGATGAGGCCGATAAGGCGAAGTTCGCCAAGCTGCGCGACTACCTGCTTCGCGTCGACGATGAGGTGACGTGCTCGACATGTGGACGGAAGTTCGAGATCCCGTCGCAGCACTCATTGATGTTTGTGGACCAGCTGTCCGGGCTGCCGAACGCAGAGACTCTCGAACGCGAGATCGCCGAGGCGGCAGGGGAAGAAGAGGCGCCGGCTGAAAGTAAGCCGGCAATCCCGGCGAGATTCACGCGTAAGTCGACGGGCTGGCGGTAGTTCAGACCGGCGCCGGGGCATCCAGCAGCGGCAGCTCCCACGAGACGGCATCGCCGACGTGGATCTCTCCGCCGTCGAGCACCTCCGCGAACGCGCCGCCACCCCAGCCCTTGTCAAGCGCAGCCTGCAGTCCGGGCTGCGCTTCTTCCATCTGCCAGCACGGACGTGTTTCGCCGTTGACCCGCAGCCGCGTCGCGCCGACCCGCAGTACTCGCCCTCGCGATTTCTCGAGATCCACTCCGGAGACCATCAGGTTGGCGCGCCGTGTCGACGGCGCGACTGGAACCCCGAGGGTCGCCATCACTGCATCCCACCGCTCGCGGGAAATCAGCGTCACCTGACGGCGTCCGCCGCGATTGGCGTTGCCGAGCAGTCCTTTGGTGTCGAGCGTTGCGGTGCTTGCGGGATCCATCGGGCCGCGCTTGACGCGCTTGATCCAGATGGCGGCGAGGTGTGGAGGAGCGGGCATCACGTCGCGCTCCTGTCGCTCCTGTGAAGAGGGACTAGTTGAGATACGTGGACGAGGCGAGCCACGCCGGATCGGGGTAGTAGGCGAACACCA
>Ga0183260_10004127_pt1 | contig 11587 bp, 14 predicted proteins | sample AntDrymUQ4972206_2_FD_129768 | JGI IMG/M metagenome (GOLD analysis project Ga0183260, IMG submission 129768) | Polar desert sand microbial communities from Dry Valleys, Antarctica - metaG UQ497 (22.06) (version 2) (version 2) | ecosystem: Environmental > Terrestrial > Soil > Desert | place...
CCCATGGATGCCCGACTCAGATATGGCAAACCACAGGGCGATGCCCAGGCCGGCATAGACCAACGGTCGACGGACCCCGAGCCGGTTAGCTGCGATCAACAGGACCAGGATTGCCCCAGCCGCGCCGAGCGCCGCCACCGACAGGTCGGCCGTATAGAACAGGGCGATGACGAGCACCGCGAGCAGGTCGTCGACGATCGCCAGGGCGGTCACAAACACACGCAGACCGAGTGGCGCCCTCCGACCCAGTAGTGCCAGAACGCCGAGGGTGAATGCGATGTCGGTGGCCATCGGTATGCCCCAGCCGCGCGACGCAGCCCCGCCGCCGGTGATGCCCAGAAAGATGGCCGCGTGCACGATCGCACCGCCCACGGCGGCTGCGGCTGGCAGGATGGCCCGGCGTCGCGACCTGAGCTCGCCGACCAGGGCCTCGCGCTTGATTTCCAGGCCGATTACGAGGAAGAAGATCGCCATCAGCCCATCGTTGATCCAGTGGAGCACCGAATGCGAGAGCGTCACCGGACCGACGGACAGCGAGAGATTCGTTGCCCAGATGTCCGCATAGGTGTCGGCGAATGGCGAGTTGGCCCACACCACCGCGATGAGTGCGGCCACGATCAGCAGCAGACCACCAGAGGCGCTCGTTCGTGCGAACTCGCGGAATGGTGCGAGCAGCCGGTCGACAGGTTGTACGGCGCCAAAGTTCATGCCCAAACGCTATCCGAACGTTCGCCCGACGTTCGGGGACGCGCTTGGTGTCCGCCGTTCCAGTTCGGTATGTGACCGACCGTGACGGGAACGGTTGACCGGGATGGACAGGCTGTGCTCGTGCAGTCGGTGGAGACGATGACTGCGCGCCCGTTTGGGCCTGCGCCGCTGGTGGTGGCTGCCGGCGACCGGCCGCCTGGGTGACGCGGGGGGAGAGTCACCCGACGCGCCCGTTTGGCGGGCTGAGTCATGGACGTCTGGATCGCCGGGCTCGTCTTCGTCGTCGGGGGCAATCTCACGCTGGTCGGCGCCGCGGCGAACGTCGTCGTCGCCAATCAGGCAGCGCGGGCAGGGCACCGCATCGGGTTCTTCGAGTTCATGCGCTACGGCGCAGTGGTAACGCTGATCTCACTGGTCATCGCCACCGTGTCCATATGGCTGGTTTATCTGCGCTGAGCGATCCGCGTCGGCCTGTTGGCGGCCGCCGACGAAGGCGTCATCTCACGGAACGCCGATGGATACCCCCACGATCTTCCACCCGAACGACGACAGGCGTCCGAAGGGCAGCCAATCCACGGCGGGCTGCTCGACGAGCGCGAGGCTTATCGTGCCCGCGCGCTCCACGACGACGGTCTCCTGGCTCGCCGTCGGGATGAATCCCATCACCATCGTCTCGACGCCCTGCCGGCGGACGATATCGACATCGACCGCCTGGCGGCCGGGACCGGTGGGCACCGCGTCGCGGAAGCGGAGGTTGTCGAACGGCCTCTCCGGATCCAGCCCGCTGGCCGGCCCGTACTGCCCTGCAAGAAGGCGGACTCGGTCGGTCAGATAGCCAGCCTGACCGGCCCACGCCGCGCCCAGATCTGTTCCGGATGGCGGCGTGACGTAGAGGCTCGACGCGCTTTCCGCGCGGCCCGACATCCATGCCACCACGTACCCCTCGAGCGTCGCGGCCGGGGAGCCGTTGCGGCCGCCGACCAACCAGAAGGCCGTCAGGACGGTGACCGCCAGGGGCAGGAACAGGGCGGCCTGGAGCTCGCCCCCGGGTTGCGCACCAAGCTCGACCGCTCGCTGATGGGCGTGGACCGCCTGGGCCAGCCACACCACGAGCAGCGCAGCGAGGGGCGGCAGGACGATCAGCCAGCGAGTGCCATCGATGAGCTGAACAGCGACGAGCAATAGCGCCGCGATCGCCAGGGGCTGAAGCAGGAGCAGCAGCCAGCCGCGACGATCGCCAATGGCGAGATGGCCAAGCCCCCACACAACCAACCCGCGGCGCAGGACGGCCGCAGCGCTCGGCAGCCGTCGGTCGCGACGGACCGACGCGGGTTCGGTCGAGGCTGGAGCGGTCAGCCGGTCGCGGTCGTCAACGGGCCGCGGCAATACTTCGGGCCGAGTCGCTGTCGCCGATCAGCTCGCGGCGCAGCTGCACCTCGCACTCCGCGCGCGAGATCGCGAGCACTTTGTCGCCCACCTCGAAGACCGTCTCGGCGCGGATCGGCTGGACGCTGCTGCCGCGCAGGAGCACGAAAAGCGAGCAACCGTCGGGCAGCGGGATGTCCGTGGCCCGACGCCCGACGGCGGGCGAGTCGTCGGCGATCTGTGCCTCGAGCAGCTGGAGCTCGCCGCCCTTCAGGTCGGCCAGGTGGAGCAGCTCGTGGACCGGGATGTCCTGCTCGATCGACGCCAGTGCCATCCGCGTCGGGCTGATGATCTCGTCGACGCCGAGGTGACGGAACAGGGATTCGTTCTTGGGGTTGTTGACCCGCGCGATGGTGCGCGGCACGTCGAAATGGTGCTTGGCCATCTGGCATACGACGAGGTTGTCCTCGTCGTCGCCGGTGACCGCGGCCACGATCGCGGCCCGGTTCGCGCCGGCCTCCGCGAGGTGCTTGCCCTCGCACCCGTCACGGTTCAAGACGATGCTGCCCAGCTCGTCGGCGATCTGCCGCGCGCGGCCTGCGTTCTTTTCGAGGATCACCAGCTCGTGACCGGCCTCGAGCAGCTCCTTGGCCAAGAAGTAGCCGACCTTCCCTCCGCCGACGACGACGATGTACATACCTGCTAGCGCTCCACTGGCTGCGGTTCGGATTCGTTGGCCTCGCTGTGATCGTGGTGGCGTGTCGCGGGTCGGACGCCACTCGCACCGGGATCGGCCTCGAGGCCCGAGTACTGTGCCAGCGCATCGATCAGCAGCCGTGTCCGGCAGATCGTGGCGATGCCGAGCATCGTGTACGCCTCGGCCCGGACCGGGTCATTGATCTTGGCCACGACCTGCTTGACGCCGAAAGTCTCGCTCGCCAGCTGCGCGGCGAGCACGTTCCGGTTGTCGCCCTCGGTGAGCGCGAAGAACATGTCGGCGTCCTCGGTGCCGAGACGGCGCAGCACGTCCTCCTCGGTCCCGTCGGCACGAACGGCCTGGCCTGGAAAGTCGGGCTCCAGCTTGCCGAAGGCATCGCTGTTGACGTCGACCACCGTTACTTCGTTGCCCGCCCGAGCGAGCCGCTCGGCGACTCCGGCGCCGACACGGCCACAGCCCACGATCACGACGCGCATCTAGCGACGTCCTGCGGCGGCAAGCGCGAGTTCGCTCGTGTCTGGCTGCCGCTCGGTGCTGCTCGCCACGGGCTCGCGCACGACGATGACCTGGCACGGCGCGTTCTGGAAGACGTACGGGACGGCGTCACCTATCGCGAAGTCGCCGCCGAACCGCTGGCGGTAGGGCAGGCCGACGATGATGGTGTCGGCGCCGACCTCGATCGCCTCGTCGACGAGCGCCGCGGCCACCTCACGCGCCTGGATCAGGTCGCCCGATAGCTTGACCTTGTACTGCTCGGCGATGCCCTCGGCCATGTCGAGCAGGGCGGAGGCGGTTTCGTTCTCGGCGGTCAGCTCCTCGGAGAGCTCGTGACGCCAGTTGACCTCGATCACGTGGACTGCGACCAATTCCGCGTTCCCGACCTTCGCGAGCTGGCAGCCGAGGTGCACGACGAGCTCGTCGGTCGGGCCGCCGTTGAGGCCGAGCACCGCCTTGCGAAAGGGCACTCGTTGCTTCTGTTCAGCCATAGCGGCGAAGCGTACACCGGCTACGAGGGCGGGGGCTCGGACTCGTTCGGTTCTTCCGCCTCGCGCCGGTAGGGAACGTTGACGACCACCGTGTGCGGCCTGCCGATCAGGGCACGGCGCAGCCGGTTGGCCGACTGGTTGTAGAGGATCCGCTCCCACCAGTTGCGCGCCACGTATTCGGGAATCACAACGAAGGTGATCGGGTAATCCGTGCCGCCCGGCCAGGTTTCGTCGAGAACCTGGAGGTAGGCGAGCAGCGGGCCGACCAGGGCGCGGAACGGCGATTCGACGATGACCAGTGGCACGTCCGGAATCTGGCGTTCCCATTGCTCGCGAATGGCGGCGGCCTTCTCCGGCTCATCGGAGATCAGGACCGCGCGAACGTCGGGCGCGATCGACCGGCCGACATTGACTGCCTGCACGACGGCGCGGTTGATACCCGGGATCGGGACGATCACCCGCTCGTCACGCCGTGGCGGCGGGATGACCGCGTCCGGCCTCACCGCAAGGTGGGCGGCCGATGCGTCGTATTGGCGGTGGATGAAGAGCATGACGGCGACCAACACGGGGATGACGATCGCCACCAGTAGCGACGTCGGCGCCTTGGCCACGAGCACGACGACGGCCACTACCCCGGTCATCGTGCAGCCAAGCAGGTTTATGGCCAGGCCCTGTCGCCACCCCTGCGGTTTTTCGCGCAGCCAGTGGAAGATCATTCCCGACTGGCCGACGGTGAAGGCGACGAACACGCCGACCGAGTACAGCGGGATCAGCGCATGGGTGTCCCCGCCGAAGGCGATGAGCAGGACCAGCGCCACGATGCTGAGCACGACGATGCCCGAGCTGAAGGCGAGCCGGTCGCCGCGGAAACTGAACTGGCGCGGCATGTAGCCATCGCGGGCGAGGATCGCGGCAAGCCTCGGAAACGCGTTGTAGCTCGTGTTCGCGGCAAGGAACAGGATCAGCGCCGTGAATGTCTGGAACAGGTAGAAGCCGATCGAGCCGTCGCCGTAGATCACCGCGGCCACCTGGCTGATGACCGTGCGCCGGATCGGGTCATCGATGGGCACGATGCCGAACGAGTAAGCGACGAAAGTAATGCCGACGAACAGCACGGCCAGGATGACCGCCACCGCGGCGAGCGTCGTCGCCGCGTTACGCGGCTCCGGTGGCTTGAAGGCAGGGACGCCGTTGGCGACCGCTTCGATGCCGGTCAGGGCGACCGAGCCGGAGGCGAAGGCGCGAATCAGGAGCAGCACGCCGAGCATCTCGGGCACGGCCGGCGCACCGGGAAGTGGACTCGGCGGCGGGGCGCTCTCGCCGTTGATGACAATGCGGAACAGACCGATGGCGATCATCACCAGGGCCGAGCCCACGAACAGGTACGTCGGGACGGCGAAGATGTTGCCCGACTCGGACAGGCCGCGCATGTTGCCGAGCGTGATCAACACGATCGCCACAACCGCGATGCCGACTTGGAAGTCGGCCAGGCCGGGGACTGCCGAGATGACCTGCTCGGAGGCAGATGCGGTCGAGACGGCGACCGTCATGACGTAGTCAAGAAGCAGCGCGGCAGCGACGATGAGCGAGGCCATGCGTGGCAGGTTGCGCCGCGCTACGGCGTAGTCGCCACCACCCGACGGGTAGGCACGGACGATCTGGCGGTAGCTCAGCGATACCACGGTCAATAGCACGGCAACGGCGATCGCGATCGGCAGGCTGACCAGCAACACGGCCGCTCCGGCGAGGACCAGGACGCGCAGGATCTCTTCGGTCGCGTAGGCGGACGAGCTGATCGGGTCGGAGCTGAAGATGGCCAGCGCCTTCTTCTTCGAGAGCCGCTCGTTGCCCTCCTCGTGGATCGACAGGCGCCGCCCGAATAGGACGTGGCGTACCCGCTCAACCATGCGCCCGCTGGCCGTGCGCGGAGCCGAGGCGGCCTCACGCGCCACGAGTGTGCCCGGTCCCGAATAGCGGAAGTAAGGCGTGTGTGGCCGCCCTACGCGGACGCGGCGATCACCGGGCTTGCGGCCGTGGAGCCACGGCTTCTGGGAGTCGGTCACACGCCGGTCACAGGCCGAACTTGAGCCGCGCTATCAGCCGGGGTGGCATCTGGAGGCTTGCCATCAGCTCTTGCGTGACCTCGAATCTGTACTCAACGCGCCGCCACACAAGCGACCGCTTCTCCGTATCAAGAAGCATCGCGCTCGCGCGTGGGTCGCCATCTCGGGGTTGGCCCACGCTGCCTGGGTTGATGATGAGACGCGCAGCGCCGAGGCTCATGGTCGAGTCAGCCTTTGCAATTGCCGTCTCGACGCCGCCCGATTTGCGCTCGCGGAACACCACCGGGACGTGCGTATGGCCGACGAGGCAATGCTCGGTTTGGAAGGCTGACAGGTTCGCGCGTGCGATGGCGGCGCTGTACACGTACTCCCACGTCGGATCCCTCGGGCTGCCATGAACCAGCGTGAAAGGCTTGTCGATGGTTCGCAGCGGTAGCGCCGCGAGCCACTGGCGCGTTTCCGGTCGTATGCGCTCCGCCGTCCATTCCACCGCCGCACGAGCATCGTCATTGAACGAGTCGGTTTCGAGCTCGCCGATCGCGGCCGAGTCGTGATTGCCGCGCACTCCGACGGCGTTCTCGGCGGCGAGGCGGGCGACGACTTCATCTGGCTGGGGGCCGTACCCGACGACGTCGCCAAGCTGCCACACGGCGTCATACGGTCTGAGTGCCTCCAGGACTGCTTCCAATGCAGGCAGGTTGCCGTGGACGTCGGACAGCACGGCGATCCGCATGAGCGGTCACGATAGCAAAGGTGCGTGCTGGCGCTCTGCTGCGGGGCGCCGGGTAGCGGTCGGGGGTTTCGCGGCGTTTCTCGATCGCGATCAGGCAGTGGCCCGGCAGGCCGACGCGCTCCGCCGCCGCCAGAATGAGCATGCGCGGCTCTCCGCCGCCGGCCGCCTGGCAGATTCGGCGAGCGGCAGCGATCTCCCTTTGCAACCCTCCATCACCGGAGTCGAGCTTCCAGCAGACAACGTGGCCGCCGCGGCTGGTGAGCGGCAGGCCCAGTTCGGCGACCTCCGCGACGGTGCCCACGGCGCGAGCGGTCACGAGATCCCAGCTCGCGCGTTGGTTCGGTTGCTGACCCAGGTCCTCGGCACGCTCGGCGAGCGCCGTGATGTTCGGGGGCTCGAGCGCGTCAATGGCGAGCGCCTCGACGACCTGCGCGGCGGCCACTCCCAGGAACCGAGCCTTCTTGCCGATGGAGTCAACCAGCGCCGCACGAGCTGCAGGCAGCGTGACGACGAGCGGAAGGCCGGGGAAACCTGCGCCACTGCCGATGTCGAGCAGGCTCGAAGCACTCCCCAGATCGCGAAGAGCGTCCACGCAGATGAGGCTGTCCAGCACGTGGTTGCGCGCTATCTGTTCGGGCGTTCGCAGAGCGGTCAGATTGATGACCGTATTCCAGGCGAGCAACAGTCGGACGTGACGGTCGATCGCGACACGGACCTCCGGAGCAAGGGTCACATCCGCTTCGTGGAGGCCGGCGTCGACGGTTTGCCAGAAGATCGCCGGCAGCGGCGGGAGCTCGGTCGCCGACTCCGGCAGTGGCGCACGATTCGATGGGTCTGGCAAAGAAGAACGCCGCGGAAGTGGGGACCGATCAGAGTTTCGTCCATGCCCGAACGACCCTGAGCCGTTGCGCTGTCCCCGCTCCCTACGGCGAGACGTTTCTGGCACCACCGGCCTTTCAGTTTTCCCCCGCCGTCCGGTTTGTCCGATCGGATCTCCCCGATCGCCGAAGCCGGCGAGGTTACCGTACTCAGACTGGGCGCCGTCCCCGCTGGCGCACCAGTGGTGCAAGGCGGGCAGTGTCGCCACCGGCGTCAGGTCGGGTCAACCGGCTTTTCCACGAGTTCTCGCAGCCGGAGTTGGTTTGTGGAGAAGTCAACCGCGCCCTGCCGGGCGTGTGGACGGCAGGGTTGACAGCCGGTGGTTGAGTCGGTCAGGCGCAAGGGCTCTTAGTCGGTCGTTCGCGCGCGGACAGGCCGGCCCATGCTCCTTCGGACGACCTCCATGACCTCTTCGGTGTACATCGCCGCGTCGCCGGTCTTGACCGCCGTGGCCAGGCATCCCGCAACGTGATCCTCCATCAACAGGAGCGACACCGCGTCGACCGCGGCGCGCAGGGCGGCAGTCTGCTGGAGGATGTCGATGCAGTACTCGTCGCGCTCGATCATCCGTGCGACGCCCCGGATCTGGCCTTCCATGCGCGACAGGCGCCGCAATAGCTGGGCGCGGTCCTTGGTGTAGCTGTGGCGCGACGGGCTCTCCGCGGGATCGGCAGGCGCGGTCGTCGCTCGGGCGGTGCTCATACTGGAGGGGAGTATAGCGCGCGACTGTGTGACGACTTCTCCATCGTCCCGTTACCCGGACGTTATCTCGATCGCCGTTGGCGGGAGAAGTTCACCTGCCAGACGGTCTAGACTCCGAGTCAATGGATGGGCCCGACTGGCTGCGCACCCAGCTGACGTCATTCACCTGTCCGGCGTGCGGGAGGCGTTACCGCGGAAGCAAGATACGACTGCTCGCCGAACGGGACGGACTTTTCTTCGTCGACCTCGATTGCTCGCGTTGTGGCAGCCACACGGTGGCGATCGTGACCGTGGAGATCGACGACAGTCAGGCGTCGATCACGGAGATCTCCGATCTGACCCTGTCGACCGACTTCCTTTCCGAGCACCTCGGCGAAGAGCTGCCGGCTGGCGCCGCGCCGGTGACCGCGGACGACGTCCTGGAGATGCATGAATTCCTGGCGCGCTTCCAGGGCGACGTCAGCCGTCTCTTCCACCAGGGAGCCCCCGGCTCGCAGGGGGCGTCACGATCGGACGGTGCCGAGCGCAGGTGACGGACCAGCCGAGGTTCGCTCATGCCAGCGAAGCGGAGCTGGCCCGAATCCTGAATTACTACGGCGTCCGCTGGGAGTACGAGCCACGCACCTTTCCCATCCTCTGGAACACCGACGGAAAGGTAGTCGAGAGCTTTTCGCCCGATTTCTACCTGCCTGAGCTCGAGGTCTATGTCGAGCTGACCACGCTCAAGCAGAGCCTCGTCCGCCGAAAGAACCGCAAGCTGCGCCGGCTGCGCGAGCTCTACCCGGACATTCGCGTCAAGCTCTTCTACGGCAAGGATTTCCGTGCGCTGATGTTGAAGTACGGTCGGTTCGACTTGGCCGCCTCGCTCTCGGGCCTCGAGGGCCAGCTGATGCCCGAGCGATTGGACCGCCAGCCCAGCCTACGTCTCGCGGTACCGGCACGGCCGGTGGAGAGCGCCGCGCCGCGCCTGCCGGTCGTCGACAGGGAGTCCGCGGAGGCCGAGCCGGTCGGTGCTTCTGATCACCCACGACCGTCGCGCGGGACGCGCCGCCGGCGCGGACGTCGGGCGTTCATCGGAGCCGAAGAGTCATGATCGCCGAGCCGTGTTGAAGGAGAGACTCGCAATTGGTTGACCAGCAGGTTCGCGCACGGGACATGCGCGCAGACGTCGCCGACATCCTGATAACCGAGGAGCAGATTCACGCCAAGGTTGCCGAGCTCGGTGGGCGGATCGGCGCTGACTACTCAAGCAGCTCGGTCACGCTGGTGAGCGTGCTCAAGGGCTCGCTTCCGTTCATGGCAGACCTGATGCGCGCTATCAAGATGCCGGTCACCATCGATCTGATGGAGGTCAGCTCGTACGGCGGCGCGTCGACAGAAACGTCCGGGCTGGTCCGCATCCTCAAAGATCTGAGCTCGTCCATAGCCGGCAAGGACGTGCTGATCGTCGAGGACATCATCGACACCGGCCTGACGCTCAACTACCTGCTGCGCTATCTGCGCGGCAAGAGTCCGCGCAGCCTGCGCATCTGCGCGCTGCTCGATAAGCCCGCCCGGCGCCTGGTGGAGATCAACATCGACTACCTGGGCTTCACGATTCCTGACGAATTCGTCGTCGGCTACGGCCTGGACTTCGGCGAGTTCTACCGCAACCTGCCGTTCATCGGTGTGCTGCGGCGCGAGCTGTACGAGACCACGTGACGCGCCGCGCGCTCGGGCGCGGCAAACTGCTGGTCGTCACTGGGGCCATTGCCGCGCTGGCGGGCATGCTCCTTCCGTGGTGGGTCGTGGCGCGCACCGGGCTCACGCCGCTCTCCGGCAACGGGTTCGAGAGCGCGGGCATCCTCGTCTTCCTCGCCGCGCTCGGCCTGCTCGCCCTCGTGACCCTGCCCTTCGCGTCGCGCGACGGGGAATCGGCGCTCGATCGGCCGGCCGTCTACGTCGTGATGGCGATCCTGGCGATCGGAGCGTTCCTTTTCCGCGTATACGAGATCAGCCAGTTCGGCGGGCTCGCGTTGCCGACGCAGTCTCTTGGCCTGTGGATCAGCGCGGCTGGTCTGCTGCTGGTGGCCTGGGGAATCGGGGACATCCTGACGGACCGCAAACCGCCGAGCTACTGAAAGTCATCCTGCTCCGCAGTCGGCCTGCAGCCGCTGCTGCGCGCCATCGCGCGCCCTCCGCTACAGCGGATCCCGCGTGCTGTCTTGCGAGAGGAACTCCGTGACGAGTTGTTGAAAGTGGTAGACGCCGTTCTCGCGCTTGGCTGAGAAACGGCCGGCCTCGTAGGCGCGCGAGCGGAGGCCGCGTTGGACCTGCTCACAGAGAACAATGTCCTCCTGCTGGATCTGGTCGGAGAAGGCGATCGTCTGCTGCATCGATTCCCAGCCTGACCCTGTTCCGGGCTCGGCGAAGAACCATTCGAAAACCGTGAGCGTGCGATCCACACCGACCGGCAGGATCAGGTTCGAAGACATGTTGTCCTCGTAGATGTTGAACATCGTGTTCGGGAACAGCCAGTAGTAGAGCGCCTCGCCCTCGCCGTCCGTGGTCCGCACGTAGCGCCGGTCGCGCCCGAGCTCCTCGCCCTCCTTGAGCTCGCGGATCGGTGCGTGCTGCTTCGAGTAATAGCGGAAGGTTTCGACCCGATATGCGTCGTAATCCAGCTCCTTGAAGAGAGCTGGGTGAGCGATCGGCAGGTGGTAGCCCTCGAGGTAGTTGTCGACGTACACCTTCCAGTTGCACTCGATCAGGTACTCGCGCCGCTCGATGAGTCGCATGTGCTCGATGTCGTAGCCCGCGCGTGCGACTTCACCTGGAATGGCGCCCATCTGATCGCGCAGCGGCGCGGCGTCCATGTCGAGGTTGGCAAATACGAAGGGACCCCAGCGGTCGACGCGAACGGGGCGCAGGCCGAAGTCCTCCTTCTGGAAATCCTCGGTTTCGTCCATCTCCGGTGCCGCGCGGAGCATGCCGTCCAGGCCGTACGTCCAGCCGTGGTAGCGGCACTGGAGGCTGCGCCGGTTACCCTTCGAAAGCGCAACCTGGCCGGCCCGGTGGCGACACACGTTGTAGAAGCCGTGCAACTCACCGTCCGTGCCGTGAGTGATCACGATCGGCTCGTCGAGGATGGTCGCCGGGACGAAGTCGCCTGGCCGCGCCAGATCATCCAGCCGCGCAACGAGCTGCCACGTGCGACCGAAGATCAGGTCCTTCTCGCGTGCGAAGACCTCGGTGTCGAGGTAGTAGCGCGAAGCTAACGTCGACGCGCGGGCAAGCTCACCCGAACCATGGGTGGAGGCAGGGACGGTCATCGTTTAGAGTGTAAGTTCGAATTTCCAATGACTCCGCACCCGTGCGCGATTGGATTCGTGCGAGGAGGACTGGCAAAATGACGACGATTCGCGTGACGGCCGTTCTGGTCGCCGTCTTGACA
>Ga0183260_10004128_pt1 | contig 11583 bp, 7 predicted proteins | sample AntDrymUQ4972206_2_FD_129768 | JGI IMG/M metagenome (GOLD analysis project Ga0183260, IMG submission 129768) | Polar desert sand microbial communities from Dry Valleys, Antarctica - metaG UQ497 (22.06) (version 2) (version 2) | ecosystem: Environmental > Terrestrial > Soil > Desert | place...
ACCGTGCGCACGGGGATCGAGTACATGATGGCCCTGACCGACTGGTACCGGGCCCAATCGGCCGAGCGCGAGATCGGCTTCTTTCAGATCGGGGGCGGCATCGCCGGCGACTTCCCGATCTGCGTCGTGCCGATGCTGCGCCAGGACATGGAGCTCTCAGGCACGCCGCTGTGGAGCTACTTCTGCCAGATCAGCGACTCGACGACGAGCTACGGCTCGTACTCCGGCGCGGTGCCCAACGAGAAGATCACGTGGGAGAAGCTGTCGATCGACACGCCGCGCTTCGTGATCGAGTCGGATGCGACGATCGTGGCGCCGCTGATCTTCGCGTATGTGCTGGCGGACGGTTGAGAGCGCTGGCCCGGAGCCCGGAGCGGCGGGGAGCCTTCGGAGTCACTTCTCACATGAACAAGTGGCCAATCGCCCCGACTGATCCCGTGGGATGCCACTTCTTCATCCCTGTCATCAAGAACTGACCAACCATCCCGCGCCGAACGGCCAAAGGCCACTTGTTCATGCGAAGGACCGGGCTCGCCCCGGCCTCCGTCGCTCCTTTTCTCTCCTATCGATGCAGTTCGTGACCTGCTCGCCAAGAGCTCGGACCTGCGCCTCCGCGATGGCAACTGAAACGGCTGCCGATCCTTAACTCTGAAGCCGCTCGCGCACGAGTCGCTGCGCCACGCGAGCGCTCGCGGCGTGGCCGGAGACGACGTCGATGAACGGCTGCGGCTCGATTGCGTAGAGCTGCACATCCGTCAGCGCCGTCACGGTCGCGGTACAGGGGACGCCCGCGAGCAGCGAGATCTCGCCGACGCCCTCGCCGCGCCCCACGGAGGCGATCGGGACGGCACCCCGCGAGACCTCGAGCCGGCCGTCGCCAACGACGTAGTAGCGCTCGCCGGGCTGGCCTTCGCGGATGACGCATTCGCCCGCGCGTAGCGTGACCGGGGTCAGCTCGCGCGCGAGGCGCTCGAGCACCGGACCTCGCAACGCCGCGAAGAACGCATGCGAGCGCAGCAGCGCGATCTCGACGAGCGGGACGTCGGCGTGTGCATCGAGCGTGCGCAGGCGCCGCCCGGCGACGACGAGCAGGACGGGCAGCAGCGGGGCGAGCCCGGCCACGGCCGCCCCGGGCCCGAGCGCCGCGACGAGCAGCGACGCCAGCACCGAGCCCAGCGCGAGTCCGATCGCGTCGAGCGTCTCGAGCACGCCGAAGACGCGCGCAAGCACGCCGGCCGGTGCGCTTCGCTGCAGCAGCGTGCGGGCCGCGACGTCGAGCACGATGCGCCCGGCGCCCGCCGCGGCGAGCAGCGCGAACGCGCCGATCGCCGTCTGCCACAGGCCGAGCACCAGCAGCGCCAGCGACCAGCCCAGCGACGCCGTGACAAGCGCGGGCGCCAGGCGCGCGCGGCCGATCAGCCTGATGGTCAACGCGATCCCGATCACCCCGCCCGCACCGAAGGCCGCGTTGAGGTAGCCCGCGCCCGAGCCGCCGAGGTCGAGCACCTCGATCGCCAGCACGACGAAGAGGACGTCGAGCGCGCCGATCAGCACGAACTGCATTGCGAGCACGCCGACGAGCAGCCGCGCCTGAGGATCGCGCGCGACCACGCGCAGGCCCGCGAGCAGCTCTCCGAGCGCGACCCGGCGGTCCTCCTCCCCCTCCTCCTCCGTGTCCCCATCCCCGTCCGGTGCCGGGACCGGACCGCGGACGCGCACAACGAGCACCGCCGACGCGAGCACGAGCGCGGCCATGACGGCGAACACCGCGGCCGGCTCGCTGACGGCCAGCAGCGCGCCGGCGACAGCCGGTGCGACGAGCAGGCTGACGCTCTCGGTCCAGCCCAGGACGACGTTCGCCGACGTCAGCTCGTCGAGTCCGCGCACGAGCGCCGGGACGAGCGCGGCCTGCGCGGGGCGCGTGATCGTCGTCGCGCTCGCAGCCAGCCCGGCGAGCACGAACACGATCGCGGGCGGCGCGCCGGCGAGCAGCGCGCCGGCGGTGGCGGCCATCGTTGCCGCCTGCGCGAGATAGCCGGCGGCGAGCACCCGCGCGGGCGCGCCGCGGTCGGCGAAACGCGCCGCAAAGGGCGCGAAGAGGCCGGCTGGGACGAGCTGAACGACCGCTGCAACGCTCGCGGCCGTCGCCCCCCCGTGGCCGTAGGCGTAGACGAGCAATGCGATCCAGACCCCCCACTCGGCCGCGTTGAAGCCGGCGTAGGCGAGCCCGGTCCGGCGCAGGTCCGGGTTGGCGAACATGGCCCGGAGCACGTCCCGGATACCCGCGCGCTGGCGCACCGGCGCAGGTCTCAGGCGCTGCGGTCGAGCGCCAGGTCGAGCACCGTCACCGTCGTCTCACTGCTCGTCGCGGCGCAGCCGCTGCGCAGCGGTACGACGGATCCGCTGCGCGATCGGCGGGTGATTGCGCGCCAGCTCGTTCATCGAGCCGGTCGGGAAGTTGAGCAGCGTCGTCGCCTCCAGCGTACGCACCGATGCGGTGCGTGGATAGCCGTAGCCCGCGCCCCAGTCCAGCGCGGCCAGCTCGCCGAAGAACTCACCGCTGCGAAGCTCGGTGACCGGTTCGCCGTCGATGATCACCGCGACGCGGCCGTCGAGGATGACGTAGAAGTCAAGCGACACCTCCCACTGCTCGACGATCGCCTCGCCGGCCGATCGCCGATCGATCCGTGCCAGCGCCGCGACTTGCTCGAGGTCGCCCTCGCCGATCTCGCCAAACAGCGCCAGGCCGGCGATCGCCCCGACCGCCACGCCGCATCCGTCGCTGTCCGCGCCGCGCCGCCGCAGCGGCGTCGTGTAGATCTGGTGGTCGCGCTGGTAGCCCCCCGTACCGGCCGCGTCGATCGCATCCGCGCCCGGCGCGCCGACGGTCGTCGGCTCGGCGTGCTCGAAGAAGTCCATCAGGCGCTCGATGTCCTCGGCGCCCGTGGTGTGGTTGAGGACGCACACGCGCAGCGAGTAGCGGCCGCGCAGCATCGTCGAGGAGACGAGTCCGAGCCCGCTGCGCTCAAGCGCCACCACGAGCCCCGCGTTGTGGCCGTCCTCCTCGTCCTCGTCGGCCGCCTGCGGGAAGCGGCGGCGAAAGCAGACCACGCCGAGCGACGGCGGCGCCATCAGCTCGAGCACGTCGCTGGCCTGCACGCGCTCGCAGGCCAGCCGGGCGAGATCGAGCGAGCGGTCGATCGCGGCCGCGAACGCGTCGACGCCGAAGTACTGCAGCGAAACCCAGACCTTGAGCGCCCTGGAGCTGCGGGTGAGCTGCACGCCGCGGTCGGAGAGGTTGACCTCGTCGCCGACGAACGAGTCCTGCAGGTAGTCGGGCGTCATCTGAAACGCCGTGCGCAGCGCGTGGTCCTCGCGCACGAGCAACGCGCCGCACTCGTAGGGCTGGTAGAGCCATTTGTGCGGGTCCAGCGTGACCGAGTCGGCCGCCTCGATCCCGCGCAGCAGCTCGCGCCCGCGCTCGGTCAGCGTCGCAAAGCCGCCGTAGGCCGCGTCGACGTGCAGCCACACGCCGCGCTCGCGGCACAGCGCGCCGAGCGCTGCGAGCGGGTCGATCGCGCCGGTGTTCGTCGTGCCCGCGGTGGCCGAGACGAACAGCGGCCGGCGGCCGGCGCGCAGGTCGGCGTCCATCGCGGCGCCGAGGATCTGCGGATCGAGGCGAAACTGCGCGTCGCTTGGCAGCACGCGCAGCTGCTCGGGACGGAAGCCGAGCACGCGCGCGGCGCGCGCGAGCGACGAGTGCGCCTGGTCGGAGACGTAACCGACGAGCTCGTGGGACATCTGGCCCGCGAGCGCCTCGCGCGCGCACGCGATCGCCGTCAGGTTGGCGGCCGAGCCGCCGCCGACGAGCACGCCGCCGGCGCCGGCGGGGTAGCCGATCCACTGCTTGAACCAGCCGAGCACCTCGAGCTCGAGCTGAGTCGGCCCGGCGGACTCCATCCACGAGCCGGCGTAGATGTTGCAGGCGCTGGCGATGAAGTCGCCCAGCGCCCCGGGCCACGTCCCGCAGAAGGGGACGAACGCCAGGAAGCCGGGATGGTCCCCGCGGCTCATGAACGGCAGCACGTCGCGATCGAGGCGCTCGAGGATCGCGTCGAACTCCTGACCTGCGGCGGGCGGCGGGCCGGCGAGGCGGTCACGCATCTCGGCCGGCGACGCGCGCAGCAGCGGCGGGATCGAGGGGTCGCACAACCGCGCCACGAGCATGTCGACCGTGCGGTAGCCGTAGGCCCTCATCGCCTCAGCATCGAGCCCGAGCGGGTCCCCGTTGCGCTCTTGCTCACGCACTGCGGCGCATCCTCACAGTCCGGCGACGGCATCGCAACGATCGCCGCGGTCGAGCGTCGATGTGGAGGCGCCAACGACAGCACCGATCGCGACTCCTGACCACCGATTCGCGCAACAGTCGGCATCGTGCGACGTTTCCGTGGTACCGGTGCATGCCCGCAGCAATCCCATCCGCGTCACGATCGCCTGCCTGCTCGGCCTCGCCGTCGTCCTCGGCCCTGCGTCGGTGGCGGCCGCCTCGAAGGCGAAGAGCAGAGCCTCCGACTGCCAGAAGCTGCGCAAGCGATTCAAGGACGTCGCGCCGAGCCGCAGCCTCGTGACCGTCGTGCGCGGCAACGACGAGACGGGCAGGATCAGCGCCTGCGTGCTCCCACGCGGCAAGGTGCGCACGCTCACCTCGTGGGACGACGGGCTCTTGCGCGACTGGGCCAGCGTCGTCGACACCGCCGGGACGTGGGTGCTCGTGGACGACGGCCACGGCGACCAGTACGGCGGCGTCAGCCGCTCGTTGACACGCATCGACGTGCGGCGCGGCAAGCGGCTGCGGCTGAGCGGCTACGGCTGTCAGCTCGTACCAGGCCAGCCCGGCTGTCCAGACGGAACGAACTACGGCGACGTCGGGATCGCACCAAGCGGCGCGGGCGCCTACGAGCTGACCGACTTTGTGAGCGGCGTCACGACGCTACAGGCCTTCAACGCGGCGGGCACGTTCACGAAGCTCGCCGACGGCGCCGTCGATGCGCTACGCGTCACGAGCATGCAGATCCGCTGGACGCAGGCCGGGATCGGCCACACGGCTGCGCTGCCCTAGACCCACGAGCGCCTCAGTCCTCACCCGGGTCCTGCGGCTCGGAGCGCAGCACCGCAGCGATGCGGTCGAGATTGGGCAGCAGGTAGCCGGCGGCGATCAGGGGGAGCGCGGGGATCGCCCGGTCGAGCGCCAGCCCGAGGACGAGCGAGGCCAGCAGGCCGAGCAGCAGTCCGGCGAGTGTCGCCGCACGGCGAAAGCCGTAGCGCCATGCCCACGTCGCGAACATCGACAGGAAGACGGCGTCGGACAGGCCCAGCCGGCCGACGCTGCCCATGTTGCCCCACATCGGCAGGTCGAAGCTGAGCGCGTCGGCGGAGTCGGCGGGCCCGTCGAGCAGGCGCGACGAGGGCCCGCTGGCCACCGACCAGATGTCGATCGCGGCGACGAAGATCGGCACCGCGATCGCGATCACCGGGGTCGACAGGGCGCGCGCGAACAGCAGGCCGACGGCGCTCGCCAGCAGTGCCTCGAAGACGTTCGCCACGGCGCCGACGTCGCCCACGTTCATCGCCCCGACGAGCAGCCCGGCACCGAGCGCGATCAGCAGCGGACCGACCGTCGTGTCGCGCGCGGGCACGAGTGACAGGGTCGCCGCAGCGATCATCAGCATGCCCACCCCGCCCGCGACCAGCACGGTGCTGACGCCGGCGGGCAGCTCGGGTAACGCCGGGGCGATCGCGAAGTAGACGAACGCCGCAAGCGGGACGCCGAGCGACAGCGTGCCCGGACGGGGCTCGCGCCGGCGCCGACCGCGACTCAGTACGGAGGCAGGTCCGCGTGCCACTCGCCGAGCACCCTGAACGCCGACCAGAACGCGCGCTTGGCGCCCTCCTCGTCCAGCGCCTCGTCGATGCTCGGCACGAACAGCGCCTCGATCGACGGCGTCAGGCGCTGCACGGTGCGCGTCGTAGCGGTGACCGTCTGGGCGAGCGGCAGGCCGAGGTCGTTGAGCACATGCAGCGCGTCATCGCCCATCACGACGACGATCTTCGGCTGCACGATCACAAGCTCCTCGGTCAGGCGCCCGACGCATGCCGGATCGGCGAGCGACGTGTCGCTCACCGGGCACTTGACGCACAGCGTCCCGTACACGGTCAGCGGGTCGATCGCCAGGCGCTTGAAGGCCTTCATCAGGGCCGCCCCCGCACGGCCGTAGAAGGCGACGCCCTCCTCGATCTCGGGCGGCGTCGGCGCGTGCTTGAGCAGGAAGATGTCGGCCTGCGGATGACCCGAACCGAGCACCGGCATGAGGTTGCCGCGCGGGCAGTCGGGGCACGACTGCAGCTCGCGCGTGAGCGTGTTGAGCTCGCGAATCGCCCGCTCGAGGTACTTCTCGCGGATCTCGTCGTCGGTGACCGGGGGCATGGCTGCCCGTGGTTTCGACGGTTGCGACGGGCGACCCTGCGCGTGCATCACGACTTGCGCTGAGCGGGACGATCGGAGTGCTGCGACACGCCTGCAGGATACGCTCGCCGGCGCGTCACGACCCGCGCGTCGCCCGCCGCACGCGCCGCTCGCGGACCGCGCGACGCGCTCCGGCCGGCGTGGCCTTCGTCTCGAGGAACTTCAGCGCCTGTACGTACAGCAGCGAGGACGGCTTGGTGGTGATCTGCGCCTCGCGCAGCGCCTCGAGGAACTCCTGTGGGCCGTCGAAGTCGGGCATGCGCACGCGCACCGAACCGAGCCCCTGGGCGACGTGAGAGTCCGATCCCGCTCCGGCGAGGATGCGGTACTTGGCGGCGAAGCGCTGCGCTTCCTCGTTGAACGAGCCGATCGCCACGCGCGGGTTGTAGACCTCGATCGCGTCGATGTCCTCGACGATCTCCAGCAGGTGTTCGTAGTCGGGCACCGCGTGCATGCGGTCAAACGGATGCGGGACGTAGATCAGCCCGCCCTGGCGCTTGATCTCGGCGACCGTCTCGGCGAGCGACATCCCGCGCGCGATCTTGTGCTCGATGAACAGGCCGATGACCTCGCCCTGGTCGGCGGTCTTGACCTCCTCGGCGACGATCACCCTGACGCCGTACTCCGCGGCTTTGTCGCGCGCCTCGTACGCGCCGGAGATGACGTTGTGGTCGGTCACGGCGATCGCGCCCAGGCCCTGGTCGCGGGCGGTCGCGAGCAGGACCTCCACGGGGGTCGCACAGTCGTGCGAATGGTCGGTGTGCATGTGCAGGTCGACGTCGATGCGCGGGCGCGAGCGCAGCCTGGCGGCGAGCACGGCGTTGCCGGCGACCGGGTGGCGACGCGCGACGAGGCGTCCGTAGACGTGTTCGAGATCCTCGGCGACGCGGGGCCAGGTCAGCAGCCCGCGCATCGGCTCGGCCGCGGACCGCAGCCGCCCGCGCAGCGCGTCGTCGCCGACCAGCCGCTGCAGCTGGGCAGCGAGCGTCGCGATGTCCCGCGGCTCGAACAGCAGGCCGTGCTCGCCCTCACCGAGCGCCTCCTCGTAGACGGGCAGGCGCGAGGCGAGCGGCACGGCACCGGCGTTGAGCGCGCGCAGCAGCAATCCCGGCGCCGGCGCCGCGCCGTCGGAGGCGGCGACGAGCACATCTGTCCGGGCGAGCAGCTCGGCCTCGTCGAGCTGCTCGGGCGTCGCGAAGCGGACGCGCGCCTCGAGGTCGGCGCGCAGGGGCGTGCTGCTCGACGGGCCGCGCGCGGAGACCACGGTCGCCTCCCACGGCGCGTGCGGATCCAGCCGGCGCAGCGCGCGCAGGAACAGGCGCAGGGCGGGGCGTTCCTCGTCGTCGACGAACCCGATACGGATGCGGCCGTCGGCGGACGCGACGCGCGCGCGGGGCGCGTCGGCTCCGGGCAGCAGCACGCGATACTCGGCAGGGAAGTAGCGCGCCATCAGCTCGCGCGTGGCGGCGAAGCTCGCCGTGCGCGCGTCGAGGCGCCCGAGCACGAGTTGCACGACCCTGCGCGCCACCTGCGTCGACAGCAGCCGCTCGGTCGGCACGTGGAACGTGCCGACGTTCAGCGCCCGCGAGTGGCGCAGGGCGGCGCTCGACGTCGACGGCGCGAACGGCTCATGCACGTGGCATATGTCCAGCGGCAGGATCGACAGCATGTTCTCGATCGTGCGCGAGACATCAATTGGCAGGGCCGGCACGCGCCCCCGGCCGCCGGGCATGTCGGGCAATGCGTCGCCGACGGCGAGCACACGTGGGGGCGCACCCGGCTCGGGTAGCAAGGAGGAGGCGTCGTCGCGCGCGGCGTAAAGCGCTTGGCGCGTCCCGCGCACCGCGGCGGCGGAGCGCGACGGCCCGACGATCACAACCTGATGACCGCAGCGGGCGAGCTCGGATGTCACTCGCTCGACGTAGGTCGTGATGTCGTGATCGCCGTCGCCCCAGGGATGGGGGGTCACGTGGGCGATCGCGAGGCAGTCGTGGAGCACGGTCTGAGGATACGGAGGGCTCACTCGGTTGTCCGATCGCTGCGGGTCCGAGAAACTCCCCGGGCTCTGTGCTCGCGACCGGTGTCAACGCGCCAAACCGTGATCTTCAACACACGGCCGAGAGCCTGCGGACGGTGATCAACCGTCGTCGTAGAGCCCAGCGAAGACGTCCTTGTGGCGCTCGTAGACGACGTTGCGCTTGACCTTCAGCGTCGGCGTCAGCTCCTGTTCCTCCTGCGAGAGATCGCGCTCGAGCACGGCGAACTTCTTGACCTGCTCGATGCGGGCGAACTTGCGATTGACCTCGTCGACCATCGCCTGCAGCTCGTCGCGCACCGTGCGGTCCTGCGCCAGGGCGGCCGGGTCGTTGGATCCGACGCCGAGCTTCTCGGCGAGCGCGCCGGCCTCGTCGGGGTCGAGCGTCAGCAGCGCCGTGAGGTACGGGCGCCGGTCGCCGAAGATCACCGCGTGCGAGACCCAGCGGCTCTGCTTGAGCGCGCTCTCGATGTTCGACGGCGTGACGTTCTTGCCGCTCGATGTGATGATGAGGTCCTTCTTGCGGCCCGTTATGCGCAGGTAGCCATCGCCGTCGAGCTCCCCGAGATCGCCGGAGTACAGCCACCCGTCGCGCAGTGCCTCGCGCGTCGCCGCTTCGTCGTCGTGGTAGCCGATGAAGACGTTCGGGCCGCGCATCAGCACCTCGCCATCGTCGGCGATCCGCACCTCGCAGCCGGGCAGCGGCCTGCCGACGGTGCCCAGGCGATGCTCGGCAAGCGTGTTGAGCGTCGCCGCCGCGGAGGTCTCGGTCATGCCGTAGCCCTCGAGCACCGGCACACCCGCGGCGAAGAAGAACGTCAGGATCTGCTCTTCGATCGGCGCCGCGCCGGTGATCGCAAGCTCGATGCGTCCGCCGAAGAGGTCGCGGATCTTGTGCAGCACGAGCCGGTCGGCGAGCGCGTGCCGGGACTTGAGGATCACGCCGGGATGACCGCCGCGCTGCCGGCGGCTATGGACCTCGCGGCCGACCCCGACGGCCCACCAGAACAGCTTTGCCTTGACCCCGCCCGCGGTCTCGGCCTTGCTCGTGGCGGCGGTGTAGATCTTTTCGAAGATGCGCGGCACGGAGGGCAGCTGTGTCGGCCGGATCTCGCCGACGTCCTCCACGATGCGCTTTGGATCGCGCCGCCAGTAGGCGAGCTCGGCGCCGGCGGCGATGCCGACGACTTGCACCGCTCGCGTCAGGGTGTGCGCGAGCGGCAGGAAGATGTAGAAGCAATCGCGATCGGGCGCGACGTCGAGTCGCTGCAAGACCATGTCGGTCAGCGAGCGGATGTTGGCGTGGGTGAGCTTGCAGCCCTTGGGCGGGCCGGTCGTCCCCGACGTGTAGACGATCGTGGCGACGTCGCCGGCCTGCGCGCCGTCGACGCGCTCGGCGATGTCGTCGTCGCCGACATCGGTGCCGCGCGCGCGCAGCGTCGCCAGCGAAATCGTCCCCTCGGGCTCGCCCTCGAAGCAGACGATGTGGCGCAGCGCGGGCAGGTCGTCGCGCACCTCGCGCAGCTTGGCGACCTGCTCTTCGTCCTCGCAGAAGACAGCCGTCGAGCCGGAGTCCTCGAGCACGTACTGGCACTCGTCGGGCGAGTTGGTCTGGTAGACGGGCACGACGACCGCGCCCGCGCACAGCGTGCCGAAATCGGCCAGCGTCCACTCCGCGCGCGTGTTGGAGAGGATCGCGACATGCTCGCCCGCCGCGATGCCCAGCGCCATCAAGCCCTTGGCGATCTCCCGCACGGCCGTGCCGAGCTCGGGATAGGAGAGCTCGCGCCAGCCGGCGCCGTCGGGAGAGCGCAGCGCGGTGCCGCGGTGCTTCGCCGCGGCGTCCAGGACGAGCGTCGCAAGCGTCTGGCCTGCGCTGCCTCCGTGAGCCGGCTCCGCGGCGTCCGTCGTGCTCTCGCTGGTACTCATGTCGAAGCTCCTTGCGCGCTGGGCCGTCCTCGTGACGCTACCCTGGGGATGGTCAGAGGATAGGGCGAAACGGCCCGTCCGCAGGCGGGCCGTTCATCATGCGGCATCCGTGCCTTGGCGGCGGGCGGCAGGCTTCCTGGCCGGCACCTTGCGACCCTTCGGCCCCGTTCCCGGCTTGCGCGCGTACCTGGCGATGAAGCTATCGGTGTCCAGGTGGGCCTGCTCGTCGGGGCGCTGGTGCATCGGCGACTTCATCAGGTAGCTCGACGGACCGTCGAGCTGGCCGCTGAGGCCGTGGTTGAGCGCAAGCTTGCAGCAGCGCACGGCGTCGATCACGATCCCGGCGCTGTTGGGCGAGTCCCAGACCTCGAGCTTGAGCTCGGCGGTCAACGGCACGTCACCGAAGGCCTTGCCCTCGAGGCGGATGTGCGCCCACTTGCGGTCCGTCAGCCACGGAACGTAGTCCGAGGGGCCGACGTGGACGTCGCCGGCGGGCAGCACGTGGCCCATGACCGACGTCACGGCGTTCGTCTTGGAGGTCTTCTTGGACTCCAGCCGCTCGCGCTCGAGCATGTTGTAGAAGTCCATGTTGCCGCCGACGTTGAGCTGCGAGGTGCGCATCAGCTTCACGCCGCGGTCGTGAAACAGGCGCGCGAGCGATCGGTGGACGATCGTCGCCCCGACCTGCGACTTGATGTCGTCGCCGACGACCGGCAGGCCGGCCTTCTTGAAGCGCTTGTTCCAGTAGTCCTCGCGCGCGATGAAGACGGGGATGCAGTTGACGAAGCCGCAGCCGGCCTCGAGCACCTGCTCGACGTACCACTTCGTGGCGTCCTCGGAGCCGACGGGCAGGTAGGAGACGACGACGTCGGTGTGCGTGTCCTTGAGGATCTGCACGATGTCCGCCGTCTCGCCGGGCGCCTTGGTGATCTTCTCCTTGAGGTACTTGCCCAGGCCGTCGTGGGTCATGCCGCGGTGCACGTGCACGCCGAGCTTGCGAGGAACCTTGGCGAACTTGATCGTGTTGTTCTGGCCGGCCCAGATCGCCTGGCCGAGGTCCTTGCCGACCTTCGTGGAGTCGATGTCAAAGGCGGCC
>Ga0183260_10004129_pt1 | contig 11583 bp, 6 predicted proteins | sample AntDrymUQ4972206_2_FD_129768 | JGI IMG/M metagenome (GOLD analysis project Ga0183260, IMG submission 129768) | Polar desert sand microbial communities from Dry Valleys, Antarctica - metaG UQ497 (22.06) (version 2) (version 2) | ecosystem: Environmental > Terrestrial > Soil > Desert | place...
CACCATCTGGGTGATCCTCCCGAGTCCGAGCTGCGAGCCTTCACAACCCGCATTCTCCCTGCTCAGGCGGACGTTCCCGCGCCCCAGCTACGCTGGGGCGCGGCGCTTAATGCAAGATCCAGGAAGGTGGCGACGAGCTCGACGGGTTCGTCGCCCTGTGCCTCGAGTTGGGTGTGGGTCCCGCGCCGCTCGTGCAGCGTGCAGAGCTGCTGATTGGCGGCGCTGGCGGAGACGTCGATGCCGCAATAGCGCACGTCGCCCCGGATCAGCCCGCCAGGGCACCGAGGCGCCGCACGGCCTCGAGAAGCCGGTCGTCGGGCGTCGTCAGCGAAATGCGAAAGAAGCCCTCGCCGTTGGGCCCGTAGGCGCCGCCAGGCGAGATCACGACGGCAGCCTGCTCGAGCACGTACTCGCAGTACTCGGCGGCACTCGCGTAGCCCGCCGGCACCGGCGCCCAGATGTAGATCGTGCCCTTCGGCGGCGTGACGTCGACGCCGATCCTGCGCAGTGCGTCGACGACGAGGTCGCGGCGGCGCGTGTAGAGCGCGTTCATCTCGGCCTTGTCGCCGTCGGCGTCCGGGCTCAGTGCGGCGATGCCCGCGAGCTGGACGGCGTCGAAGAGGCCCGAGTCGATGTTCGTCTTCAGCGTCCAGTAGTGACCGATCGCCTCGGCGTTGCCGACGATCGCCGCGCAGCGCCAGCCGGTCATGTTCGAGCCCTTGGAAAGCGAGAAGACCTCGACTCCGACCTCCTTGGCACCGGGTGTGGCGAGAAACGAGGGCGCGCGGTAGCCGTCATAGGTCGTCTCGGAGTAGGCGTTGTCGTGCACGGCGAGGATGTCCGTGCCGCGCACGTAGTTGACGACCTCCTCGAAGAAGCCGGCACGCACGACCGCTCCGGTCGGGTTGTTGGGGTAGTTGAAGTACATGAGCTTCGCGCGCTCGCGATCGCCATCGGAGATCGCGCCGAGGTCGGGCGTGAAGCCGCGCTCGGCCAGCAGCGGCATCAGCACCGGCTCGCCGCCGGCGAGCAGCGGCCCGCCGGTGTAGACCGGATAGCCGGGATCGGACACGAGCGCCGCGTCGCCCGGATCGAGGAACGCGAGGTTGAGGTTGAAGATGCACTCCTTGGCGCCGATCGCGGGCATGACCTCCGTCGCCGGGTCGAGCTGCACGTCGAAGCGGCGCATGTAGAAGTCCGAGACCGCCTCGCGGAAATCCGCGCGGCCGCGGTTGGACGGGTACTGATGGGTCTCGGGCTCGCTTACCGCCTCGCGCATCGCATCGACGATCAGCGCGGGCGTCGGCCGGTCGGGGTCACCGATGCCCAGCGAGATGACGTCGACGCCCGCGGCGCGCTTGGCGTCGATCTTGCGCGCGAGCTCGGCGAACATGTACGGCGGGATCAGGTCGAGGCGGCTGCTGGGCTTCACGTGTTCTCCAGTTCGGTGCAGAAGTCGTCGGCGAGCTCTGCGCGGTAGACGGGGACGGCCCAGCCGGTCAGGTTGAGGTGCAGATCCTCCCCCACCTCGACGACGAGCTCGCCGCCGTCGAGGCGCACGGTGACCGGCGAGACGCCACCGCGCAGGACGTAGGCCACGGCGGCGCCGCTGGCGCCCGTACCCGAGGACATCGTCTCCCCCACCCCGCGCTCGAAGATCCGCGCGCGGATCACGCCCGGCTCAAGCTCGCCGAACCAGCTCACGTTCGTGCGGTTGGGAAACAGCTCGCTGCGCTCGATCGCGGGACCGATCGCGGGCAGGTCGAGCTGCTCGAGCTCCTCGAGATCGGGATGATGGATCGCGCACTGAGGGTTGCCGACGCTGACGTGCTGAAAGCGCCACTCACGCCCGCCGACCTCGAGGCTGCCCACGCCACCGCCATCGCCGGACGGAAAGTCCTGCGACGAGGCCTTCGCGCGCCCCATGTCGATCGTGCACGTGTGCTCGCCGGTGATCGTCGGGCGGATCTCGCCGGCCGCGGTCTGGATCGAGAACCGGTCCTGGTCGGTCCAGCCGGTGCGGCGTAGGTACAGCACCGCCTCGCGCGCTCCGTTGCCCGACAGCTCGGCTTCGGAGCCGTCGGGATTGAAGATCCGCAGGCGCGCGACGAAGCCGCGCTCGCCGGCGTCTGACAGCAGCAGGATGTCGTCCGACCCGACGCCCGTGTGGACGTCGCAGATACGCGCGATGCGCTCCGCGGTCAGCTCGAACGCCAGCGAACGCTCCTCGAAGATGAGGTAGTCGTTGCCGAGCGCCTGCCACTTCTCGAATCCGATCGGGCTCATGCGGGCGCGGAGTCTAGAAGGGTGCTGTCCTGCGCTTGAGCCACCGTCCCGGCTCGCATGACGGCGCTCTCGATCACCAGCTCCGTGAGCCCATCCGGAACTCCGTAGAGCTTGCAGACGAGCCGTTCAACCGCCTCAACCAGCCGCCGTCCGCTGTCCAGGAGGTCATCGATCTCGGCCTGACGACGGGCGACCTCGGCATCGAAGTCATCGATACTCAGCGGCGTCCTCGCACCGCGCAGATCCTCGGGCATCACGCGTGTGCGGCCGAGGAGCTCCGCAAGGATCGCTAGGCGATGGTGCGGACCTTCTACGCGTGCCGTGGGCTTCCGCGCGTGTGAAAAAACGAGCACATCGCCATCGATGCGCGCCCGCCCGAGCACGCCATCAGTCATGACCGTCAGGCTGAGCTCTGGGTCCAGCCGGACCGACCGGACCTCCGTCGCCGGAAGCTCGGCCAGCACGGCGGCGCGAGCCACGTTGACGCCGTGTGTCCACCAAGGGTTCTTCACGACCCGACCGAGCTCCGGTGCGATCGAGCGCAGTGGGAGCAGCGCTCGGCGGTTGGCCGCGACGGCACGCACGAGGTGCGCGACAGCGGCGGCCGCGTCTGCGTCGCCTGCCGGAGAACCGATCGCCTCTCGAAGGACCACGGCGGAGTCGAGCGCGGCATCCACGTTCCCACTTGCGAGTGCCGCCGCCAAGAGGTCGACGGCGTCGCTCGGCTCCCATTGGTCCGGCCACGGCACGTGGCGATAGGGCATCTCGTTCATGGGCTTGGGCTCGTAGTTGCGGCGCACATGCCAGGGAGTCTTGCCGCGAACGGCGTACCAGAGGTCGAGCAGCTCGCTGTTCAGGACGCCGCACAGGTAGGCCACCGAAAGGTCCTTGGTTCTCGCAGTGGCGATAGTCGTCTTGTTCGATGGCTGCCACTCGCCGGTCTCGTCGAGCGCGAAACGTCCCCGGTCGGTGCGGTACAACGAGATGACCTTGGGCGCCCCAAAGTGGGCGCGATTGCGTGGCCAAGCCGTCTCCCACCAGGTTCGCCGCGGGTTGCGCGCAAACTCTGCACGGGTGCGCAGAACCTCGCGCCACGGCTCGAGCGCCTCGATGACCTCGACGGGTGGGTGATCATCCCCGCGCAGCCACACAAGGCTTGTGTAGTTGGACTCGTCGATTGCGCCATACAGCACAGCGTGCGGCTCCGGCGAGCGCGCCAGGAATCGCGAGAATTCATGCCACGGCTGCGTACGCTCTGAGCCGGGCGGCAGCTCAAGGATGGGATCACCGGTGCGCTGGCCCCGCGCCGCTAGTTCGGACCTTGTGTGATCGGATAGCCGCCGCTGCACACGTGGCGAATACGCATCAGCACCTGTCTCAATTCCGCGTACGACCTCCCAACGCTTTGCAAGGCGCTCCACCTGCATCGCCGGTGCATCAAGCCGCACTTGGAGCTGGGCGACGACGCGCGCGGCGGTGTCGCGCGGCGCGTGCTTGACCGGCCACGGCCGCGCCGAACGCAGCTCGGCCTGCGAAACGTCGTGCACCAGAATCCCCTTCGCGCGCCCGGTACGGCCAGCCGCGCGCGACGCCATCAGAGCGAGCAGCTCTTCACGCGGCGGGGGTCGAGGCACCCCGAGGATGACCAATGAGCGCCCGTGCCACCTGGACCTCGTCCTCGAGCAGCACCACGCGCAGCCGATGATGCGTCGGCGCCGGCGCCTTCGTCGCGACGAGAATGGCGCTCTCGACCGTCGGAGGAGCCATTCCGGTCCGCACGTCGCGTTCTTGATGCTCGGTTGCGAACAGCCGCATGCTTCCGAACAGGTACAGCTCATCAAGGCGCAGGCTTGACGCGATTTGCTCACGGAGCCAGTCCGCCTTGCCTGCGTTCATCCACCCCGCCGGCGTGATCACGCACAGGCGTCCACCCGGCGCAAGCTTCTCCGGCCGCCATCGCGAGGAAGTAGTAGAGGTAGTCGCTCTTCCCGCGGTAGCTGTCGCGCCAGCCGGGGAGTGCGCGCAACCGGTCAAACAGCACCTTGTTGCCGGACTCGAACACGTAGGGTGGGTTGCCGACCACCAGGTCAAAGGCCCCGTCTCGACGGATTTCAGCGAAGCGCGGCTCCTTCGCTGCGTCGAGTGGCACGATGCCGTAGCGCTCGTCGGAGGCGAGGAGCGCTGCATCCGCTCGCTGGCCGGGCGCGATCTCGCCGAAGCTGTCGTCTCGTCCGCGACGGGCGCCCAGCGAGTCCGTGTGTACCACCCCTAACGTGAATGTCCCAGGCTCCTCTCCCGCCTCGCGCAGACGCCCGAGCAGCCGCGAGACCTGCAGCAGCAGGTTGACCTCGGTCAGGTAGTACGGGAAGGGGCTGATCTCACAGCCGTGGAAGCCGCGCACGATCGCCCGCAGGCCTTCGTGCAGGTCACGTGCGTCGCCAAGATCTAGGCCGCCCTCGTCGATCACCCGGCGGGCGGCCTCGACGAGGAAGCCGCCCGAGCCGGTGGCGAAGTCAAAGATCGAGCGCTCGTGGCGCTCGTCGCCCTCGATGCGAAAGATGCCTTCCGCGCCGACGAACCCGGCACGGTCGAGCATGAATCGGACCACGGTTCGCGGGGTGTAGAACTGGCCGAGCCGATCGCGGTCGATCTCGTCCACATAGGACTCGTAGAGTCCTCCGAGTACGTCAGCCCCGAGGCGGGCCAGCGGGAAGGGAACGAGGGCGTAGAGCACCTCGGCCAACGCCTCCTCGCGGGGCCTGAACCAGTCGTAGTTGTTGTCCTCGCCGAAGAGCCAGCGGTAGCGCGCGCGTCCGCGCTGGAACGCCTCGTCGAGAACATGGCGCAGGTTGCGGTCCAGGCGCTCATACACCTGCTCGAAGCCACCGTCGTCGAGGCAGTCCTCCACGAAGCCAGCGTCCTCCCACGAGCGATACAGCAGAATTCGGGTCAGCGTCAGCTGAGAGACGCGCATGAGGTACTGCGCCCAGGCGCGCCGCGCGATCCCGTCCGCGTCGCGGTAGCCCGTGACCGTCGCAGGCAGTGCCGTGACGTCCACCCGCGGTTCAATCTCGCGTGCAAGCGTCTCGAGCTCCAACCGCAGCCGACGCTCGTGGTCGGGATTCAGCTCGATGTCCGCGAGCAAGCGCTCGTGCTGCGCTGCGGCATCCTCGGCCAACAGCCGCGACAGCGACCGCAACTGGGCGACTAGGAACTCGAGGTCGATCTGTAGCTCTTCACCGGCCCCGGCGCGGTCGCGCCACGGCTCCGCTTCGGCGACGAGTTCGATCTTCTCCTCGACGCCCATCGCGCGGTGACCAAACAGGCCGCAGAAGCGGACGAAACGGTCGACCTCGTCGATGTCCAGTGCCTCGCCATGGGCTACCTGCCACAGGCGACCGACGCTAAAGGAGAGCTGGGCGTCGTGCCCGGTCGCGCCGCGACGATACACACGCAGCTCGCGAAGGTTGAAGAGCACCCCGTAGTCGAGATGTCGCTGGTCGATGTAGTCGCGGATCTGGCGTTCGTGCCCGCCGAGATCCTGCATCGAGCTCTTCGCATCGAGCACGAAGTGGTGAGCGACAAGGTCGATCGGCGTGAAGTCGGGCTTCAGGCCGCTGCGTCCGAGCTGCGGGAAATACGTGTCTGGCGGAAAGCCGAGTACCCGCTCAATGATGGCGGCCAGGAGCGGCTCGGTCAGCAACTCCTCGTCCTCGCGGGTGCGGGCAAGCGCGAGATACTCGCCGACGTGGCGTCCGCCGTTCAGCGTCCGGTACCGGCCCGCCTGCTCGTCGAGGAGCGCTGCAAGCTCAGTGACCTGTGGTGGAACCGCCGCCGCTTGCATCAGAACCCCGGAGGAAGCGCAAAGTTCTTCTCGCGGATTGCTCCAGCGTCCGATGACATGCCTACCGTAGGCAATGCGATGTCAGCCACCAGCGCCGTCGACCTCACGCCCGCAGAGCTCGAAGCACTTCGCGGAGCCGGAGCCTGGTACGCCAAGTACCACGCCGTGCGCGTCGCAGAGCTCGCCGATGATCCGTCGGCATACGCCGAGCACAAGCGCGAGAGGTTCCTGACGCTTGTCGAAGCCTTGCGCAAACTCGGGTTCGAGATGGCGGTCCCCGATGCACTCCGCTCGCAGGAGCGGCAGGCGGCGTAGCGGTTCCGGCTCGCGAGCGGCACGGGACGATCCTACGAGGCAGGCGGGACGTGTCATGCGTTCCGCAAGCAAGGGTCGAGGTCTTCGGCGACCTGCTCCGGAGCGCGCCCGGCGATGTCGACGACCTCGACGGTCGGCAGCTTGCGCATCCACGTCAGCTGGCGGCGGGCGAAGTTGCGCGTGCGGCGCTTCATCGCCTCGATGTCACCGCTCAGCAGCTCGTCGAAGCCCAGCGCGACGCGCGCGGTGTCCGACGCCCCGGCGGCATGAGCGGCGCGGACCTCGTCGGCCGCGCCCGCAGCGATCATCCGCTCGACGCGTTCGTCGATGCGGGCGTACAACTCCTCGCGGTCGCGGACGAGCCCGACGAGGCGTGTCGGGTGGCGCGTGTCGCGCGTCCACAGCCGGTTCGGGCCCTCTTGGGGCTCGAGCGCGCCCTCATCGCGCAGCTCGAGCGCGCGCACGATGCGATGTCGGTCGCGCGGCTCGATCTTTTCCGCCGCCCATGGCGCCTCGCGGGCGAGCTGGGCGTGCAGCGCCTGCGGCCCGCGCGCCAGCAGCTCCGCCTCCCAGTGCTCGCGCACCCCCTCCGGCGGCGGCGGGCGCAGCGCCAGTTCGGCGAGCGCCGCGCGCAGGTAGAGGCCGGTGCCGCCGACGACGATCGGCGTCGCGCCCTCGGCGAGCAGCCCGTCGATCTCGGAGTGCGCGCGCTCGGCGTACTCGCCGACCGAGAAGCGCGCGTCGACCGGCAGAAACGAGATCAGCCGGTGCTCGAGACGCGCGCGCTGCGCGCGGTCCGGCACGCCGGTCAGGACCTCCAGACCGGCGTAGACCTGCAGCGCGTCGGCCGCTACGGCGACCGGGCGCTCCCCTCGCGCACGCATCCGCTCGGCGAGCGCGATCGCGACGTCGGTCTTGCCGACCGCGGTCGGGCCGAAGAGGGCGATGACGCGCGCGGGCACGCGGCGAGTATCGTATTTCACACGATGAGCGTGCGCATCGCATGCGGCCTGTCGACCGCCGCCAATCCCCGGGCCGGGGCCATGGAAGCGGCCGACAAGGTCAGGCGCGAGCTCGACGGAGCAAGCATCGATCTGGCCGTCGTGTTCGCATCCGGTGCGCATCTGGCGGCGCCCGAGGCGACGATCGAGGGCGTCCACGAGGTGCTCGAGCCCGAGGTGCTGATCGGCTGCGGCGCGGGCGGCATCGTCGGCGACGGCCGCGAGATCGAGGGCGGCACCGCGGTCGCGGTGTGGGCGGGCGCATTCGAGAACGGGATCGTGTCGACCTTCCACGCCGAGGTCCAAGAGGTGCAGGACGGCGTCGCCGTGGCGGGGGTGCCCGCACTCGAGGGCGCGGGCGGCGCGATCCTGCTGCCCGACCCCTATTCCTTCCCGACCGATGCGGTGCTCACCGAACTGCATGAACGCGCGCCCGGCGTGCCCGTGCTCGGCGGCGTGTCCAGCGCGCGCACGCTCGAGGATGGCGCGGCACTGTTCCTGGGCGAGGAGGTCGTCTCAGGCGGCGCGGTCGGCGTGCGCTTCGATGGCATCGAGCTGCTGCCGTGCGTGTCGCAGGGCGCGACGCCGATCGGGCCGGAGCTGAAGATAACGGCCGGCGAGGGGCGGATCATCAAGGAGCTCGGCGGGCGCCCGGCGCTCGGCGCGCTGCGGGCGATCCTCGATCGCATGACCGACGCCGAGCGCGAACTGCTCGAGGCGGGCATGCTGCTGGGCATGGCGATCGAGCAGGGCGAGGGCGAGCAGCGCGACTTCCTCGTGCGCAGCGTGCTCGGGGGCGATCCCGAGACGGGCACGATCGCGGTCGGCGCCACGATCCAGGAGGGCCAGAGGGTGCGCGTGCATGCCCGCGACGCTGCAACCGCGGATCGCGACCTTCGCGAGGCGCTCGGGCTGCGCCGCGAGGCGCTTGCCTCCGACGCACCCGCGGGTGCGCTCATGTTCACGTGCAACGGACGCGGTCGCGGGATGTTCGGCGTGCCAGACCACGACGCCTCCGCGCTGACGGCCGCGCTCGGCGCGATCCCGACCGCCGGCTTCTTCGCCGCCGGCGAGATCGGGCCGGTCGGGGGCGAGAGCTTCCTGCACGGCTACACGGCGACGGTCGCGGTGTTCGCGTCATGAAGGTCGACGGGCGCAGCGTGCTGCTGACGGGCGCGACCGGCGGCCTGGGCCAGGCGATCGCACGGCGGCTGTCCGCCGCGGGCGCGCAGATCGTGCTGTCGGGCCGCCGCGGCGACGTGCTCGAGGACCTCGCGCGCGAGCTCGAAGCGCAGATCGCCGTCGCCGATCTCGCCGACCCCGAGTCCGTGCGCAAGCTGATCGCCGACCACGGCGACATCGACATCCTCGTCGCCAACGCCGGACTGCCGGGCGCCGGGCGCCTGGATTCGTTCTCCGAGGAGGAACTCGATCGCGCGCTGGACGTCAACCTGCGCGCGCCGATGCAGCTGGCCCGCGCGATCGCGCCGCGAATGACGCAGCGCGGCGACGGCCACATCGTCTTCATGTCCTCGCTGGCGGGCAAGACGGCCACCGCCGGCAGCTCGATCTACAACGCGACGAAGTTCGGCTTGCGTGGCTTCGCCGCCGCGCTGCGCGCCGAGCTGCACGGGACCGGCGTCGGCGTGTCGGCGATCTTCCCGGGCTTCATCCGCGAGGCCGGGATGTTCGCCGACGCCGGCGTCAAGCTACCGGCGGGGGTCGGCACGAAGAGCCCCGAGCACGTCGCCGCCGCGACCCTGCGAGCGATCGAGCACAACAAGGGCGAGGTCGACGTCGCGCCGGTCGGGCTGAAGCTCGGCGCGGCGTTCGGCCCGCTGGTGCCCGATGCGGCCGCCGCGGTCACGCGCAAGATGGGCGGCGACGCGATCGCCCAGCGTTTCGAGACGGGCCAACAGGCCAAGCGCTGACTGGGTTGCCTCGCGGCGAGGGCTGGCGGCGCAGCGTAGCCCGGTCTTACGGCGCACGAGGGGGTGTGGGGATTGAGCGCCCCTCTGGGGCTGTAGCTCCCCACGCCCCTCCCACGCGCCGCCGGCACCGAGCTTTTCAGAACAGCGAGTCCTGCGCACCCTGCGGCGGATCGCTCCGCGAGGGCGCGGGCGCGTCATCGCGCCCCGCCTCGAAGCGGCTCGGCGGCGGGATGCCGGCGACGCGCAGCAATGCCGACAGCCGCCTGCGCTCCTGCTGCGGCGCGTAGGCGCCGCGCGCGTAGAGCTGCTCGTAGCGCTCGACGAGGTCCGGACGGCACGCGCGCAGCCAGTCGAAGAACAGCTGCTTGACCTCGCCGCGCAGGTGCAACGCGATGCCGCCGATCCCGGTCGCGCCCGCCTCGGCGGCGGCCTCCAGCAGCGGCTCGATCTGCTCGGGCGCGTCGTTGATACCCGGCATCAGCGGAGCGATCAGCACGCCCGTCGGGATGCCTGCCCGGTTGAGCTCCGCCACGGCCTCCAAGCGTGCGCGTGGATGCGGCGTGTGCGGCTCGGTCGCTCGCCACGCCTTGGCGTCGAGGGTTGGGATCGAGAGATTCGCGTGGATCTGGGCGACCTGCGCGATCTGCTTCATGAGCTCGATGTCGCGCAGCAGCAGCGGCGACTTCGTCAGGATCGAGCACGGGTTGCCGGCGTCGCGCATCGCCTCCCAGATGCCGGGCATCAGCTTGTAACGCGACTCGACCCACTGATACGGGTCGGTGTTCGTCCCCATCGCCACGTGCTCGCCCGTCCACGATGGCCGCGCCAGCTCGGCCCGCACCACCTCCGGCGCGTTGACCTTCACGACGATCTCGCGTTCGAAGTCGCGGCCGGCGTTGAAATCCAGGTAGGTGTGCGTTGGGCGAGCGAAGCAGTTGTGGCTGACAACCCCGTTGGCGATGAAGTCGCCCGTGCCTGTCGTGATGTCGTACAGGCGCATGGCCGTCCCGAGCGGCTCGATCGACGCCACCGCCGTGCGCGCGTCCGACTTCAGTGCCATGCCCTCGATGTCCAGCTTGCGGCGGATCGCCGGATCTACCAGATGGAAGAACCGCAGGCGCTCCCGCAATCCTCCTCGGAGGCGGACGTTCTGGACACCGGTTGAGTTAGGGCCTTCGCGCACCGTCCGAAACCCGAGTCCGTCCGTACAGGACTCGATCCAGCGCAGGATCGATTCGTTCTTGTTGCTGATCCGGATGACGCCGTTGCCGGATCCCTCGGCGTCGAAGATGCCCGCCAGGAATCCCTTGCGCCACTCGTCGCTCGGGCTCATCGGCCACCGGATCAACTCGTGGACGCGCTCGCATTGCGAGCGAGCCTGCGTCCGTATGGCATGCACGGGCCTGGTGCGACCCGAGCCGGCATGAAACGCGAACGGCGTCGTGTACACGCCGCATGCGAAGAGATACCGCTCCGCGCGGGCGAGCGCTTCACCGTCCGCCAGCGCAAGCCTGAATCGATGGACGAGCGCCGGCGACGTTCGCCCCGGTCGGTCGTAGGAGTACGAACCGAGGGTGCCGTCGCCGCGGACGATCCCGCACAGGTACCCCCGTTCGTAGTCGTCCGAGTGCCGCGGGCCGGTCTCGAAGCGTCCGCTGCCGAGCAGCGAGTTACCGAGCGTGAGATGCGGTCGCCGGTCGCGCCCCTGCTGCGAGCCCGTAACGTGCTTCCAGCCGCGACGTGTGAGGAATCGATGGTCGCCGCTGGCGATCAGCTCGGTGTCGTCGTCGAGCACGATCCGATAGGCAGGCTTGACGGCGGCCCAGTGGGCGAGAACCCGTGTACGTACGTAGCGGCGGTAGCGGCCCCGGCGCTCGGTGCCATAGATCTCGTCGCCGACCCGGAGCGTTCGGATCGGCTTGTGGCGTCCATCCGCCATGAGAACCGGTGTTTCGCCCCCGACGCAGTAGAGGCACGCATGGGTGCAACCTCGATACGGGTTGATCGTCCAGCGAAACGGCATCTTCGATGCCTTGGGCACCTTGTTCAGGGCGGACTTCGCGCGAATCTCATAGAAACGGACGTCGAGCACCTCGGGGGCGTCGAAGCGACGGACCACCGCGGGGTCGCGGTAACCGGGCAGCCGCGCCTCCTCTTCTTCGCCGTGACCGATCTCGAGATTGCTCCACCGCACGAACACATGTTC
>Ga0183260_10004130_pt1 | contig 11583 bp, 12 predicted proteins | sample AntDrymUQ4972206_2_FD_129768 | JGI IMG/M metagenome (GOLD analysis project Ga0183260, IMG submission 129768) | Polar desert sand microbial communities from Dry Valleys, Antarctica - metaG UQ497 (22.06) (version 2) (version 2) | ecosystem: Environmental > Terrestrial > Soil > Desert | place...
CGGATCGACACCAAATCAGATTAGCGCGCGGTCCTATTGACCCACGCAGGATGCTGCATCCGCCCACGAAGCTCGGACTACCGCTCGGACCTGAACGCCGACGGCATCGACTGGCACCGCCTGCGCGTCATCGCACCATGCGTCAGCCAGCGCACCTGCTGAACACCCCCGCCGATCAGCCGTCCAGCAGCGTCCGGTACAGCGTCTCGTATTCCTCCGCGCAGCGCTGCAGCGACAGTTGCTCGGCGCGGGCGCGGCAGGCTGCGGCGGGGTCGGGCAGGTCGATCGCCCCGAGCAGCGCGGTCGCGACGGCGTCGGGCTCCGGCACATCGAACAGCGCGCCGATGCCGGGCCGGTCGACGATCTCGGGGCCAGCGCCGTCCGTGCTCGCGACGACCGGGGTCCCGCAGGCGAGCGACTCACGAGCACGAGGCCGAACGCCTCGGCCTGCGACGTGAGCACGGTCACCGACGCGGCGCTGTAATGGCGCGCCAGCGCGTCCTCGTCGTCGACGTCGACAAGTTCGATGCCGGGGGCATCCAGCGTGGCTGCATCGCCGCGTCGCGCGGGCGTGAGAGCACGAGCCGCGCGCCGGGTCACTGCTCGCGGACGCGAGCGAAGCCGGCGAGCAGCAGGTCGCCGCGCTTGCGCACGTCGTCGAGGGCCGATGGGCAGAAGACGATCGGGCCAGCGCGATCGGCGGCGCCGTCGGCGGGCTGCGGACGGCGACAGAACACGGGTCGGTCCCGGGGTGGATCACGCGCCCGCCGCGCCCCAGCCAGCGCTGGGCGGCCGTCTGCGCGGCGGCGCTGATCGTGACGAGCTCATCGCAGCCGAAGACCGCGCGCTCGAGCGTCTCGAGCCGCAGCCAGCGGTTGGCGAGGCCCGCGGGCCTTGGCAGGCCGACGAGCGTGAGCACGGACGGGACGGGGGAGCGGACAGCGAGAAGGGCATCGCTGGGGTGAAAGGCATGAACGATGTCGAAGCCCTCGCGACGCAGCGTGCGCGACGAGCGGCAGGTGCATCAGGTGATCCTGCAGCGCGCGGCGTTGTAGTAGCGCGCTGGACAGGCGGCGATGGCGGACGATCGTGACGCGCCCGTCGACCGTGCGCTCGGTGGCGGCGCCGTGGCTTGTCAGGATCCACGGCTCGTGGCCGCGCGCGGCCAGCCCCGCCGCGACGTCGTGCACGAGCCGCTCCGCTCCGCGCCGCACCTCGGGCCAGTATGTGGGATGCAGCAGCGCCAGGCGCAGCGGAGCGCTCACAGCATCACGGTGCGGTGGCGCACGCTGCCGCGCGCCATCACCGCGATCTCCGCGGTGTCCTCTGCCGCGCGGGCCGGCAGGCGCAGCAGCGCGCGCAGGACACCGCGCGGCGTGCGACCCGAGCCCGGCCAGGCGGCCCGCACCCAGGGCGCCGCGAGCAGGTAGCCCGCGGGATGGCGGCGTGCGGTGAACACCCCGGCGACGGCCAGCAGCAGCCACGGGTGGCGCGCCTTCCAGAACAGGCCCATAGGCAGCTTGCGTCGCACGCGCGGGTGGCGCGCGACGACCGCCGGCAGATCGGCCCAGCGCTCGAGCGAGCGCAGGTACTGCCCGAGTGCCATCGGATGGACGGCATGCAGCACGAGCGCCTCGGGCACCGCGACGAGGCGCGCGCCCGCGTCCTGCGCGCGCAGCCAGAGGTCGGTGTCCTCGCCGCCGGGTCCCTCGATCTGCTCGTCGAAGCCATCCAGCCACTCGAGCATCGCCCGCGGAAAGGCGATGTTCGCCGTTGCGGCCTGCCAGTTGGGCGGCTCGACGTGCAGTGTGCGCGCCCACGGAACGCGCGCCAGCACCTCGGCCTCGCGCGGGTCCGAGCGCACCGATCCCTGCAGGACGTCGCCGGGCGCCGCATCGGACGCCGCATCGGAGAGCGCCTGCAGCCAGCCGGGCTCGGGGCGGCAGTCATCGTCGGTGAAGGCGACGAGCGCCCCGCGCGCGACGCGCCACCGTCGTTGCGCAGCGCGGGCGCCGGCCCGGTGCCGGGCGTGCGCTCGATCTGACGCAGCGTCCCGTGCCGTGTGAGCGGGTGCTCTGCGAGCAGCTGCTGCGTGTGTGGCGGGCGCGAGTCGTAGGCGACGATCAGCTCCCAGCGATCGGCCGCGAGCGTCTGATCCTCGAGCGCGTTGAGCAGCCACAGCAGGCGCAGCGGCCGGTCATGCGATGGCACGACGACCGAGATCTGTGGCTCGGGGGGCACACCGGCAGGTTAATCGCTAATGCACGATGTGGGGCACGAGCTTGCACCACCCCGTCCAGCCCTCGGTCGCGCGCAACTCACCCCGCCGCCGGCTCAGGAACCGTCGCCTGTCAGAATCCCGCTTGGCATGAGTGAGGCTCGCCAGTGAACGCGCCGCTGCGGGTGCTCATAACCGGCGCCTACGGTTTCGTCGGCTCGGCGCTCGCCCGCGCGTGCCTCGAGCGCGGTGACCGCGTCTGTGTGCTGCGCCGCGGCGTGCATCCGACATCGGCGCTCGTGCTCGAGGGAACTGAGGCACGCTGCACTGTCGTTGACGGCGACGTCCTCGCCGCCGGGCGGCTCGACGAGGCGATCGGCGAGCACAGCATCGACACGGTCTTTCATCTCGCCGCGCAGCCGATCGTCGCTGAGGCGCTGCGAGCGCCATCGCACAGCTTTGACGTCAACGTGCGCGGCACCTGGCTGCTGCTCGAGGCCTGTCAGCGCCACGAGGTCGCGCGCACGGTCATCGCCTCGACGTTTCAGGCCTACGGCAAGCCGGCGCGGCTGCCGCTCGACGAGCTACTGCCGCTCGACGCGCGTCAGCCCTACGCGCTGACGAAGGCCTGCGCCGATCTGATTGCGCGCTGCTGGTGGCACGCCTATGAGCTACCGGTCGCAACCGCTCGCTTCTCCAACGTCTACGGCGGCGGCGACCGCAACCTGTCGCGGCTCGTGCCTGGCGCGATCGCGGCCACGTTTCGCGGGGAGCGCCCCGTGATCCGCTCCGACGGCTCGCCGCAGCGTGACTTCTTCCATGTCGACGACGCGGCCGCCGCCTACCTCGCGATCGCCGGCGCGCTCGACGCCGGCGGGCCGCTCGACGCGCGCGGGGAGGCGTTCAATGCCGGCAGCGGGAGCTCACGCTCGGTGCTCGAGATCGTGCAGCTCGTCTGCGAGGCGGCGGGAACGGGCGTGGAGGCCTCGCTGCAGGGCAGCGCCGTCCCCGAGGGTGAGGTCGAGCGTCAGGTCATCGACTACGGCAAACTGTGTGCCGCAACGGGCTGGGCGCCCGGGATCGCACTCGAGGACGGGATCGAGCGCACGGTGCAGTGGTATCGCCGCTATCCGCAAGCGCTTGAGCTGTAGATACGCGTGTGACGTAGCCGTTATGCGGCCACGTCACAGGCTGCGAAAGCTAATCTAATGGTCGGTCCGGGCCGCGCGCAGCTCACGTACGCGACGCCGCGCCGCTCGCACGATCCGCCGCGGGCGCGAGATCGGGGGCGGGGGCATGACGAGCGGGGCCAGCAGCTCGTTCCAGCGCGGCGGGATCGCCGCCGCGATCGTGCTCAGGATGTAGCCCGCCACCGAGCGCTGCCCAAGGCCGCTGAGGAGCACGACCTGCCGCGCGCGGCCGGCGAGATCGCCGGGCGCCAAGCGCTTGAGCAGAATGCAGTCAGCCCACGTGTCTGCCCGTCCTGGCGCACGACGAGCTGCTCGCGCCATGGCGCCGCGGGCTGCCATGTCTCCGTCATCAGCGACTGAAGGTCGAAGCCTCGCCCGTCGAGTGTCGCGAGCGCGTGGTGGATCTTCGGCTCGCCCTCATAGAACGGCTCGAAGCGCAGCTCGCAGCGGATGCACAGCCCCCCGTCGAGCAGCGCTCCGCACGACATGAGCACCTCGAAGTCCAGGCCCTCGAGATCGGTCTTGAGCAGGTCCACCCGTTCGATGCCCTCCTGCGCGAGCAGCGAGGGGAGCGTGGACGTCTTGACCGTCGTGCGCTCGACCGCCGCGAACTCGCGTTCCACGCCGTACTTGGCGATCAGCTCGTGCTTCGGTTCGAGCAGGCCCGAGACCGACACGAAAGCGCGCGTGGTGAATGTGCGCGAGCCCTCGGAGCCGGCGATGACGTCCGATAGCGTGACGCGGCGCTCGTAGTTTCCGGCGCTGCCGAGCGGCCGGTCGGCGGCATCGATCTCGACGATCGTCGACCCCGTCCCGGCCCAAGGCGGGATCACGAACGGGGCGTCACCGCCGGAGCCGAGGTTCACGACGGTGAAGCCCTGCAGCTCGGGCGGAACATTGCTCACAGCGGCGTCTTGGCGAGCAGCGTCGTGACCACGAACTCCGGCCGCTCGTAGCCCTCGACGGTGTGCGTCGCCAGCCGGTAGCAGAGGCCGGGCGCCACGATCGCGGTGAGCTGCCCGCCCGACGCGATCCGGCCTGCGCCCGGCATGCCTGCCTCCTGGCGCGTGGCGATGACGCCAGCGATCAGCTCCGGGGGATCGCTGACGCCGATGCGCAGCTCGAGGTGCCCGTTCTGACCGGGCGCGGCGACGACGCCGCCGGAGACCTGCACGAGCGTCGGGCGCCGTGAGCGTCGCGGGCGGTAGGTGACGTCGAGTTTGGGCGCGAAGACGTACGGGGCGCCCGTGCCCGGGGAGCGCAGACCCTGAAGACGCGCCGCCACGTGACGCAGAATGCGCCAGGCGCTGCCGACCACGGGGCGGGTGCTTTGCGAGATCCCCATCAGAGCACCATCGTCCGTGCGGTTACGCTGCCGCGCATGAGCGCCACGGCCGTCACGCCGTCGCCGCCCACGCGCACGGCGGCCGCCCAGCGCCCGCCGCTGCGCGCGTCGCGGCGCACGAGCAGCGCATAGGGCGCCAGCGCCAAGAGCGGCCACGGGCGCCGCAGCGCGAGCGCTGCTAGCAGGCCTGCACCCGCCAGGTCGACGCGCGCCGTGCGCCTGTTGAGAAAGACCCGCCGGTGCAGAAAGGCGCGGCGCAGCTCCGGGACCTGCCGCGTGAGCCTCGGAAAGAGCGACAGACGCCGGCGCTCGGCGAGAAACGCCCGCGCCCCACGTGGCTGGACCTCGTGCAGGACGAGCGCTTTCGGACAGTAGACCACGCGTGCGCCACCGCGCACGGCCGTCCAGCCGAACAGCACGTCCTCGCCGAACGGCGCCCCCTCCGGCCCCCTCGAGACCGCCGAGAAAGCCGCCCGCGCGATCGAAGACCGCGCGGCGCACAACGAGGTTCGCCGTTTCGAAGAGGCCCGACTGCGCGCCGATCCAGACGCTGCGGTCCAGCGGGCCGTGCGGGCCGGCCGGTGCGACCGGCCCGAGCACGATGTCCGCTTGGCGCAGCTGCTCGATCGCGGCGGCCAGCCAGCCCGTCGTCGGCTCGCAGTCGGAGTCCGTGAAGGCGAGCACGCTCGCGCTCGCGGCGGCCGCCCCATCGTTGCGCGCCGCGCCCGGCCCCGCGCCGCGCTCGCGGCGCAGAACGCGCACGCCGTGCGACTCCGCGAGCGCGGCGGTCCCATCATGTGAGCCGTTGTCGCGACCACGACCTCGATCTCGCCGTCGTACTCCTGCCGGGCGATCGCCTCCAGCGTGCGCCTGAGCGAGCGTTCGGCGTCACGTGCGGGGATCACAACCGAGACGTCGGGTCGGCCGGGCTCCACGGCGACCATCTACTTGCGGCAGACGGCGACGAGGTCGAGCGCTTCCTCCAGGGGTCTCTTCGGCGAGGTAGAAGTCATCCTGGCCGATCGCCTCCGCGGCGGGGTCCGAGCGGCGGCGGGCGAGCGTCAGGCTGCCGTCGTAGAGCAACTGGCGCGTGCGGCGCGGGATCAGCCGTCGTGCGCGCAGCGGGTCAAGGCGCAGTAGCTCGGGGTCGTACTCGCGGTAGTGGTAGGGATCGATGATCTCCTCCGGCGCGCCGAACGTCAGCCGGTTGGGCGTGACGAAGACGGCGATGCCGTTGAGCTCGAGCACGCGCCGAGCCTGCGACAGCACGCGCTCGGGATCGGGCACATGCTCGATCGACTGCACGCTGAGCAGCGACTGAAACGAGGCATCCTCGAACGGCAATGCGCGCATGTCGGCGACGACGGTCTCGCGCTGCTGGCCCTCGAGCACGCTCGGCTCGATGTCGACGCCGACGGTCTCACGCGGAGCGAGCAGCTCAAATGAGTGGCCGATCCCGCAGCCGAGATCGAGCAGCCGGCCGTCCTCGGGGAGCAGCTCCGCGCACAACGCGTACGTCGCCACATGGCGCTGCCAGGTGGGGTTGAAGCCACCCTCGGCGGTCATGACGCGTTCGCCGGTGACGATCACGGCATGAACTTACGGTTCTTGACGATGCCGCTGCGGTGCAGGAGGAGCTTGCCGAGCGTCGTGACGGTCTTCAGCCCGTAGACGATCGACGGACCGGGCCGATCGACGATGCGTCCTCGTCATAGATCGTGCGCGCGGGCACCTCCCCGATCCTGAAGCCGAAGTGGACGGCCTAGACGAGGACCTCGGAGTCAAACGAGAGCCGATCGCGTTGCGCAGAAACGGAATCCTCATCAGCGCATCGCGCGAGTACGCGCGGTAGCCGGTGTGAAACTCGGACAGGTCGGTTCTGAGGACAGCGTTCTCAACCATCGTCAGGCTGCGGTTGGCGACGTACTTCCAGCGCGGCATGCCGCCCGCGATCGCTGCGCCTGGATCCAGTAGACGCGAGCCGAGCACGAGATCGGCCTCGCCGCGGATGATCGGCTCGATCATCGTCGGAATCAGCGTCGGCTCGTACTGGCCGTCGGGGTGCAGCATCACGACGATGTCGGCATCGCGCTGTAGCGCTTCGAGGTAACACGTCTTCTGGTTGCCGCCGTAGCCGACATTGTGCGGATGCCATGAGCAGTACGGGCAGGCTGCGCGCCAGCTCGACGGTCGAGTCCGTCGATGCGTCGTCGACCAGGATGATCTCGTCGACGACCTCGCGCGGGATGCCGGTGAACGTCCGCTCAAGCGTGCGGGCGGCGTTGCGGGCGGGCATGAAGACGATGACCTTGCGGCCCTCAAACAACGCGCGCCTTGACGAGGGCCGCGCGGATGGCGCGGTTGGAGTCGGCCAGCACGGCGGTGACCCTACTGGCGAGGGCTATCGCGGGCCGTAGAGGTTGTAGCCCTCGCTGCGGGCGACGGGCCTCGTGCCCTTCATGCACGTCTGCAGAACGCGCGACTCGGGATCGACCGTGCGGAAGACGACCAGCCAGCCGACCCGCGCGCGAGCACGGATGTCCGCGCAGGGCTCGGAGGCGGGCACGAGCACGACCGGGTGATGCAGGCGGTCGCCTCCGCCCACGAGCGCGTATGTGCACGGGCCCATTGCGACCGGTCGCTCGTCCTCGTCATAGCCCGGCTGTGCGCGCAGCGCGTCCAGCGCGAGCACGCGCACGCGCGTCCTGGACGATGTCTGCGCCCACCAGTCGGCGAGCTGCCGGCGCGGCGCGGGATCGGGCAGTGCCAGCCGGATGGCCATCCAGGTCAGGCCGGCACCGGCCGCCAGCGCGACCGTCGAGCCACCGAGATCGAGCAGTCCGAGGCCGAGCGCCCACAGCACGGCGGCCGCCGCCCCGAGGGGCGCCGCCGCCACAACGAGCTCGAGGCCACGAGCCCCGAGATGGCCCGCCAGCCGCATGCCCGCACCGCCGAGCGCCGCCACCGCGAGGGCGAATGCGACATGCTGCGCCACGGTCATCGCGGGTATCGTAGCGGGGCGCCGGATGGCTTACGGCAGTGCCGCCGAACTAGACCACAAGCCCGTGGCGGACCGTGTTCTCGGTCACGACGCGCGGCTCGACGAAGTGCAGCAGGTAGTCGTGCCCACCGGCTTTCGTGCCGGTTCCGGACAGCCGGTTGCCGCCGAACGGCTGGCGGCCGACCATCGCGCCGGTGATCGAGCGATTGACGTAGAGGTTGCCGACCGGCGAGCGTGCGACGACGTGCGCGACCGTGCGCGGGTTGCGCGAGAACAGCCCGCCGCTGAGGGCAACCGGCAGCTCGTCGACGCGATCGCAGGCCTCGTCGACGTCGCGCACCGCCTCGACGGCGAGCAGCGGGCCGAAGATCTCGTCGCGCAGGATCTCCGACTGCGGCGGTAGCCCGGTGGCGACCGTTGGCGCGCAGTACCAGCCGTCGTTGGGCACGTCGCCGGCGGCCGTCACTACGCCGCCCTCGGCCGCCGCGAGCTCGGCATAGCGCCGCACGCGGTCGCGGGCGGCGCGTTCGATGAGCGGCGGGATGTCGGTGGCGAAGTCGTCGGCGGGGCCGATCTGCAGGCCTTCGACCGCGCCCGCAAGGCGCTGCACGAGGACGTCGTGAACCGACTCGTGGGCGAGCACGCGGGCGGCGGCCGAGCACTTCTGCCCGGCGTACCCGAACGCCGATTGCACGATCGCCGGGATCGCCTCGTCGAGATCGGCGTCGGCGTCGACGATGACGCAGTTCTTGCCGCCCATCTCGGCGACGACGCGCTTGAGCTGGCGCGCGCCGGGAGCGAGATCCGCCGCCGTGCGCAGCAGCGCCAGCCCGACGGCGCCCGAACCGGTGAACGCGATCGTTGCGACATCCGGGTGGCGTGCGAGCGCCTCGCCGGCGTCGCCCTCACCCGGCAGCAGCGCGATCGCGTCGGCCGGAACGCCGCCCGCACGCAGCGCCTCGACGACGCGCAAGCCGCAGCCGGGCGCCTGCTCTGCGGGCTTGAGCACGACGCTGTTACCGGTCGCAAGCGCCGCCGCCGCCATGCCCATCGGGATCGCGAGCGGGAAGTTCCACGGTGCGATCACGGCGCAGACGCCGCGCGGGACGTAGCGCAACTCGTTGTGCTCGCCCGGCACCTGAAGCAGCGCCGGCCCGCCCTCGAGCTCGATCGCCCGGCGGGCATAGAACTCGAGAAAGTCGATCGCCTCGCAGACGTCCGCGTCGGCGTCGCCCCACGGTTTCGCGCACTCGCGCAGCACGAGCGCGGCGAGCTGGGCACGGCGCTCGCGCATCCATGCGGCGGCGCGCAGCAGCGCGGCGGCGCGCTCGGATGCGCCGACGGCTGCCCACCCCGCAAAGCCGCCCAGTGCGGCGGCGACGGCCGCGGTGGCCTCGTCCTGGCTCGCGCTCGCGGCGATCGCGACGGTGCGCTGCGGGGCTCCCGGGTCCGTCGAGACGAGCTGCTCGCCGTCGCGGCGCTCGTCGCCGATCCACACCGGCACGCGCAGCGGCAGTTCGAGCGACTGCAACGCATCGGTCAGCCGACCCCGGGCGGCGGCCCGGCGCAGCTCCAGAACCGGCTCGTTGGTGAACGCGGCGATGCTCATCGCACCAGCCTAGAACCCGTGAATAGCGCATCGGCCGGCGGGGGAGCAGTACCCGGATCCACCGATTCATCCACGAGCCTCGGTGGATCCGGGTTAAATCGCACTGTGCGCTCCAGGCAGTTCGAGGAACAGCAGCGGACGGCCGTCGAGCGGATCGTCGGGCAGGATCTGGACGAGGCGTCGGGCAAGGGCAAGCCGCTCTCCAGCCGGGCCCGCCAGTCGCAGCGCTCGGTCGAGTCCTACCTCAAGGCCGGCGTGCGGCCGCGCTGGATGGAGCGCGTGGGGGACATCGACGCGGGCATCGCCCGGGAACGGCGCCACCTCGAGCAGGCGTATCGCGCGCTGCGGGGCGAGTTCGGCGACGACCTCGAGACGTTCGCGGGGCGCTGGCGCGCGATCGCCCAAACGTGGTCATTCAGTGCCGGCCTCAAGGAGCTGATCGAACAGCACAACGAGTGGTATCCGATCGAGCGCGACCTCCCACTCGATCCGCGGACCGGTGAGTACGTGCGTGTCGCCGGCCGCTCCTTCGTGCGCCCAGCGCTCGGTGCGGCGTGGATCCTGGAGCAGTACCCGGTGCCAACGCGGCAGGGGTGACTGGCAGTTCCTCCAACAACTCACAAGCTGACGAGCTTGTGATGGGCTTGCGGGTCGCCGCGTGCCAGCTTCAGGGAGCGGCCAGCAGTTCATCGAGTGAGATGCCGGCGGCCTGGTCCTGCAGGAAGGACTCGTTGGCGGTGTTCTCCAGCAGCCGCCGGACGAGGTAGGCCATGCCGGCGACGAGATCGCCGACGGGGCAGTACGCGCGCACCCTGAAGCCGCCTGCGGCGAGCGCGTGCCCGAGGCCATCGCCAAGGCCGCGCAGAACCTGCAGCTCGAGCTGGGCGTCATCGCCGCCCTGCTCGCGGTTGACGGCGATCGCATGGGCAACCGAGCGCAGGTTGTGTGAGGCGATCGCCACGCGCAGCGCTGGGCGCGCCTGCAGCAGGCGGGTCGTCAGGCTCTCGAAGTTGCGGTCGCTGTCGGCCTTGCGCTCGAAGACCGGCACGCTCCAGCCGTGCTGGCGCGCCTCGACGACCTCGTGATCCCAGTAGGCACCCTTCACGAGACGCACGACCAGCGGCTGCTCGCGCGGGGTGCGTTTCGCCCAGTCGAGCACCGTGTCGAGCGTCTGCGGCGAGTCGCGCAGGTAGGCCTGCAGGACGATTCCAGCGCTCGGGCCGCTGGCGAACTGCGGCTCGGCGAGCAGGTCGAGCACGAGCTCGAGGACGGCTTCGCGCGAGTCCAGCGACTCCATATCGATGTGCAGGTGCGCGCCCCGCGCCTGCACGCGGAGCAGCAACTCGCGCAGCCGCGGCGCCGCGTCGCGCTGACCGCGTTGCGGGGCCTCCGCGCGCAGCAGCGGTGTCAGCGCCGAGACCTTCACCGAGAGGTTCGCGCGCGGGATCGGGCCGGCGACGTCGTGCTCGAGCGCCGGCCTGGGATCGAGGTCCGCGTAGGCGTCAGCAAGCGTCTCGAGCGCCGCCGCGCAACGGGCCGCGTAGCGGTCGGCCTCTGCGGCGGTGACGGTCGCTTCGCCGAGCAGGTCAACCGATGAGGCAATTCCGTCGCGCCACAGCCGCCGCAGCGTCGGCAGCGCGTCGGCCGGATCCTCGCCGACGATGAAGCGATGCGCCATGTGCCGCACTCCCGCCGCACTCGCCGCGCCGAGCGCGGTGCGGCCGCCCTTCGTGTGAGCCAACTTCATCGCCGCCCGCACCGACGGCGGCTGGTCGGGCACCTCCTGCAGGAAGGCGTTCAGATGCGAGGCGAGGTCATCGAGCGAGCGGCATGCAGGCACGACGTCTACAAAGCGAAACAGCGCGGCGCGCAGCTCGGCATCCTGGGCCGCAAGGTCCATCGCGCGTTCGTCGAGCGCCTTCAGCGGATGCCGGTGATCGGAGGGAAACGCATCGGCGAGCTCCTGGCCGATGCGCCGGATCTCCTGCTCGCGCGCGTCGCCGGACACGACTAGACCACTACGGCGCCGGCGCGAGTCCGGGCACTTCTGAGGTGTCCTGCGACGGTCCCTGGTTGCCGGCGGCGCCCGCGCCGCCGTTGACCTGCGGTGCCGCAGCCGGAGGAGGAGGTGGTGGTGGCGGCGGTGGCGGAGGAGGCGGTGGCGGTGTTGCGTCAGGTGTCGGGGACGCGGCCGGCTTGTTGGAATCGGTGGGCGCCGAG
>Ga0183260_10004131_pt1 | contig 11580 bp, 14 predicted proteins | sample AntDrymUQ4972206_2_FD_129768 | JGI IMG/M metagenome (GOLD analysis project Ga0183260, IMG submission 129768) | Polar desert sand microbial communities from Dry Valleys, Antarctica - metaG UQ497 (22.06) (version 2) (version 2) | ecosystem: Environmental > Terrestrial > Soil > Desert | place...
AAGAACTCGCGGCGGCGTGCGATGCACATCTTCATCTGACGAAGCCGCGGCTCGGCCGATGCCAGCTGCCGCCCTCCGTTCGGGTGGGTGGACGGACGCTTGAGCGGCCGGCGGAGTGGACGTGAAGTCCCGCAGGCGTCGGCCCGGTTGACTTCGCTCGCCCCCCCGGCGAGACGTCGACGGCCACGGCGGCCGGCGCAGGAGGACGCACCCCGAGAGGGCCATGGGGCGAGCCGAGGGTGAGGCGTGGACTAGGCCTGGCCGCCGGGCCTGGTGAACGGGTCAGGCGGTAGCCCTCTCCGACCTCCTCCTGCCAGGCTGGCCATGACCTGCGGTGCTGTCTACGACCCTGTTCGGGTCGATGTGGCGGGTCTTGCGGAGGTGCTCGGGGCACTCCGGCTTCAGCTTCCGCCTGACGTTGGCGCGGGACAGGTTCTCCTCGGCCTTGCCGGCGGCGAGGGCTCCCTCGAACTCGTCGTCGGTCACGTCGTCAGCGAACGCATAGGCGTCCTCCCGCTCGTAGCTGTTGGGGATGATCGCCTTAGGCGACACCCTGGAGGACTCGGTGTCATCCGCACCGAGTCCGGAACCGGGCGTCCCGTAGCCGACCCCACCGCCGGATCTCCCCCCGCTCCTGGCCAGCGCGGATGGCCAGCCGAGGGCTCGCTCAACGCGGCGGACGAACTCGGCGGCCGACAGCACGAGGCCCTTCCCTAGGTCTTTCTGCACGGTCAGTTCGTGGATGACGTGCCCCTGGTCCTTCAGGTCCAGCAGACCGGGGATGTCCTCGTCGCACATCGCCCGGTCGAGCAGCATCCGCGCCCTCGACAGCACCGCGACAGCAGCCCGGGCCGAGTCGGGCGCCTGCTCGATCACCGCCCCCGCATGAGGTGGCTGACGTCGAGGTCGGGTCGGGGCCCGCTGTCCCGCCTTGCGGCTGGCAATCCGAGGCCGTTTACCGCCCGGCCATCGCGGCCCGGCGGAGGCGGGCTCGCCCTGGGTGAAGTCCCAGGGTGCGGGCCCCGACAGACGGTCAGCCGCTGAACGCCACCATGCGGCTGCACCGGCGAGGTCACCGCGCCGGCCACGGGTGAGCCCGGTCACGCCGGCCTTGCGGGCTTCGGCCCGAAGCGGCGCTCAGCCTCCGCCAGGCCGGCGGCGCGGCCAGTCAGCGAGGTATCGGGCGCATCAGCGGCGCTTCTGCGGGCCGACTTGGCACCGAAGCGCCGCTCGGCCTCGGCGAGTCCAGCGGCACGGCCGGACTTCCGGCGGGTAGCACCGCTCAGCGTGCGGTACCGCTCGACCATCGCCGTCACGGCGTCGCCGCGCAGCTCGCCGGCGTCGTCGACGAACCGGGTCGGGTCGAGGTCCTCGGCGATGCCGGCCGGGTCGGGCACGACGCCTACGAGGGCGGCCTCCAGCCGGGCCCGGATCTCGGTGCCATCCATCAGCCCCGCCCCTGGCCCGGGGTGTTCTGCCAGCTCTCGGCCGCCCGGCGCTGCTCATCCTCAGCCTGGTAGCGGGCATCGCGGATCTTCTTCCGCTCCCGGTCAAAGGCCGCCTTGCTCAGCCCGGGGTTCCCGGACATGGTCGGCGTCGCGGGCTCGGTTTGCTCGGGCGGGCCGCCATTGCGGATCCACTGGGCGACCTCCTCGACCTTCGCCTTCAGCTGCGCGACGGTCGGGACCCACGCCTCCGCCTCCGACGTGGCCACCCATCGCAAAAAGGCGGGTCGATCGGTGGTCGGCCATGGTCCCAGATGGTCACCAGGCTCGACGTCCGGCGCCGGCCACGGCGGCACCATGAACGAATCCGTGAAGCCGAGATCCGCCGGCCGCCGGTGCGTCGCCCGGGCCTGAAGCTCAGGGTTCAGGTCGTACATGTTGGCGAAAATCCCGCCCCGAGCGAAGGCGCCGTCGGTCACCGCGCCGCCGCCGCCCAGCTCCGACCGGATCAGGTGGAGCTGGGCGGCACGCACCTGGTCGTAGCGGTCGACCAGGGCGAGGAGCCGCTGCCACGCCTCGATGGCCTCTGATCCGGCCGCCATGGCCGCCTCGGGGGTCCTGACGGCGCCGAGCGCTCCGTCGACCTCTCGGGTTCGAGCCAGCACGTCCTCGAGCTCGTCGCGGACCACGCCGAGCGCCCGATCGGTGCCCGCCGCACGCGCCGACTGGAGTCTCTGCTCAAGGTCCACCTTGATGGCCCGCAGAGCGTCCCGCCCTGCAGCTCGTTCCCGCTCGGCATTCTCGGCGGCGAGGAGCTGGAGGGCAAGGTCGCCGGGCACCTCCGCACCGCCCACGATCGCGTCGGCCACCCGGCTCAGGAGCACACCGGGGGCAAGCACGCTCGCCGGAGGGCCGCGATCGGGCGCCGCGGTGTGCTCGCGAACCCGGCGGAGCGCCTCCTGCGCCTCGGCGAGGCCATCAATCGCTGCCTCGGCCCTTGCCAGCAGCGGGCGGTCGTCGGCCTTCGTCGTCGTACCTGTCACGTTGTCTCCCTAGTCGGTTCGGGGCGACGGTTGCCGCCCGGTGCTGAAACGATCCTTCGCACGCCTGGCACCGATCACCGGCGCCACCGTGCGGCGACCTTCTCGAGGTGGGCCGCCCACGCCTCGAACGCCTCGAGGCCGCCGCTCTCGGCCAGCAGGCGCTCGACCTGCTCGACCTTGTTCGAAAGCGGCAGCGGGCCCCTTTCGAGTTGCTTCCATAAACGATGGTGCGGCCGATCGACGGGCGGATCGCAAGCCATTCCGAAATGACGCAGATCACGCCACCGGCGTTCGAGGTCGACCGGGCGCGCCACCGGACCGGGCTCCGGCTGAGGCTCTGCCTCCCACCTAGCCACCGGCGGTCAGCCGAGCGCGGCGCTCCTGGATCGTCCGGTGGCCGTCCCACCGAGCGTCCGCGGCCTGGCGAGCGCGGCGCTGGGCCGGGGTCAGCGAGGCGCCGCCCTGCTCGACCGGAAGAGCCAGCGCGTCGAGCATCCTGACCAGCGCCAACCTGCTCTGGCGCAACTCGGTCACCACCGCATTGAGCCGCATCTGGCCCATTGAGCCAGCGACGCTCAGCCCATCGGACGCCAGGAGCGCCTCGAGGGCCGCCGTGTCGTCGGCCTGCCGGGCCGCCAACGCCAGCAACGGCAACTCGCCCGGACTCAGCGAGTAGGTCCCAACGACCTCCCGCCAAAACGCCCGGCCGGCCTTGCCCGTGCCCGCCGGCGCCGGCCTCGGCTTCGACGGCGACGACCCTTTCGCTCGGGTCGCGGCCGTCATGGGCCCACCCCACCTGGCGAAAAACGCTGAGGGCGCACTGCGCTCTGCCAGAGATGCCCAACCTCCCGGTCCTTACGGGGCCTACCCGGTACCCCTTGCCCCCCCTGGGGGTGCTGGGCGGAGGGTCGAGGCCAGCGACCGCCGCCGCCGCTGTCATCGAGCCCCTCGACGTCTCTGCCGATGGTCGTGGTGGTCATGCGGTCCGCTCGGGTTCGGCCAGGCCGTCGATGAAGGCGCGCAGGTCTTGCGGCCGCACCCTGGTGGCCCGGCCCACGTGGACGACGGGCAGGCGGCAGGCGGCGGCGAGGCGCGTGACTGCGGAGAGGCTCAGGCGGAGGTGGTCGCCGGTGTCGGCGAGCGTCAGCAGCTCGGGCACCTGGCCATATTCTGCGGCTCCGGCGGTGGCGTCGAGGGCTGAGCCGTCGTGACCTCTCCAGACCCGAAGATCCTTGGTGGCGGTGGCCCATGCCTGGCCGGTGAGGGCGCCGAGCTGCCGTTCTCGGCCGATGGCTCGGGCCAGGGCGGCCGCCGCCTCGTCGTCGAGCACCAGCACCCGCATCAGTTGGCGCCGCCCTGTCGGCGTTGGCGGCTGGCGCTGGGAGGGCCCCCGCGAGGTCGCCGTGATCGGTGACGCGGTGACGCGAGTGACGCGTACCTAGGCATCGCTCGCGTGTGCGCACGCACATCCGTGGTCATACCGATTCCCCCGTCACCCGCGTCATCGCGTCACCGGTGAGGCCAATGCCCTTCCATCTGCGGGCGATCCTGGTGCGGTACGGCTCGAGGCCACGCTCCGTCAGCGCCTCGCCAAACCTGCCTTGGCTGAGGGTGCGTTCGCCGGTCTCATCCGCCCAGGACTTGTAGGCCCGGTACAGGTCCGCCGCGGCCGAGGTGGCGGCGGGGTCGAGGTGGCAGCGGTCGGTGAAGAAGGCGCCCAGGGCGTCCTGGGCAGCCCGGTAGTCGTCGGTCGCGATGGTGACGGCCAGCGGGCTCGGGAGGGAGCCAGCGGCCCTCCAGGCGGCGCATCCGGCGACGAGCCAGGCGAGGATGCCGGGCGCCTCGGCGGCGAGCTTGGCGGGCAGGTGGCGGTCCTGCTCGTCGTCGGGGACGGTGACGGTGAAGGGGATGAGCCGCAGGCGACGCCAGATGGCGTGGTCGGTGCCGGCAATCCGGGGTCGGTGGTTGGTGGCCAGCCACAGGTGCCAGGTGGGGCGGAACTCGAACAGGTCCTGGCGCATGAACCTCGCCTTGACCGGGTCGCCGCCGGTGAGCCGCTTGACGGTGGCCTCGGCGAGGCGCCGGCCGTCGTCGAGCTCGGAGGTGACGACGAGGCGGGCGCCTTGGAGGTCGGCCATGAGCGTGGGGTGTTCGTCGTGGGCGGGGGCGATGAGCTCGGGCGGGGCGGCCTGGGCGTAGTCGCCGAGCACCTGGGCGACAGCGTCGAGAAGGGTGCTCTTGCCATTGGCCCCTGCGCCCCAGGCGACGCAGAGGACGTGGTCGGCGATGATGCCGGTACATCCGTAGCCGAGGGCGGCCTGCACGAAGCTGCGCACGTCCGGGTCGGGGAGGATGCGCTGAAGGAAGGCGTGCCAGGTGGGGGCGGCGGCGGCGGGGTCCCAGCCGGTGCGGGTGACCTTGGTGCACAGGTCGGCGGGGTCATGGGCCCGGGCGATGCCGGTGCGCAGGTCAATGGTGCCGCTGGTGGTGTTCAGCATCCACGGGTCCGCGTCGAGGTCGTCGGGGACGACCGCGATGGCCGGGTCGCTGCGGGCCAGCTCGAGCATGGCCCGGATCCGCCCGACGTTCTGGTAGCCGGCGGCCTTGGCCATCCGAGCTCGCCGGCCAGCACCATCCTCTCCTGGTGGCGAGGCGGTCGCGGTCTCCTCGGCGAGCTGCCGGGCCGTGACCTTGGCCAGCTCGACGACCTGGTCTCGAACGTCGCGCTGCCAGCGGGTGCCGTCCCAGACGAGCCAGGCGCCCCAGGGGCCGCACCAGCGGACGGCGTCGGCATGATCGGCGACGAACCGCTCAGCGTTGGCGATGTCGGTGCCGTCCCAGCTCGTCGGGTCAGCGACGGCGGGTCCGTGGCCGTTGGCGTCGACCGGCCCAACGGCGGCGAGGATGCGCTCGACGCTGGCGGGATCGGCCGTCACGCTGGCCTGCTACGGGGCAGCTCGAGGCCACGGCGCATCCCACTCGAGATCGTGGCCTCGGCCTCGGGCCCGGTCAGGCCGATGCGGACGGCAGTGGTCAGCAGGGCACCGGCGACCTCCGAGGGGTCGAGCTCCCCGCCGGCTACGAGCTGGCCGAGGCTGAAGGCGGCCGAGTTCAAGGCATGGTTGCGGGTGCCGACCTGCGCGAGGGCTAGCCGGCCGACCTCGGCCTCGAGTGCGCGCCGGCCGTAGGCGTGCCGGCCACCGCGGTGCAGGAGGGCGGGGGGCATCCCAGGTACGGGGGCTGGGGGCAGGACCAGCTGCAGCAGCCAGGACGGCGGCGGCTCGAGGGGCGTGTCGGGCCCGAGCCCGGGCAGCCAGGCGTAGCGGTGCCCGGAGGGATGGATCGAGGGCGCTGCGGCGACGTAGCCGCCAGCACCACGCCAGTCGACCTTCGGCACCAACCCGGCCCGGTTGCCCGCGCCGGTCGCGGCGAAGAACAGGTGCGAGCCGTGGGCGGTCTCTGCCATCGGACCGTCGGTCCTCATCTCGAGGTCGCCGGCCTGGCGGGCGATTGCGCCGAGGGCCCGGTCGCCCTCCTCGCCGTCGACATCGAGGACGTCGAAGCCGACGCCGGTGCGCAGGCCGATGTTCGCGGCCGGCCAGCGGGTCCACCACCTGACGATGCGATCGGGGTCGGTGGTGCCATCACGGAGGCCGTGCCCGTCGAGGCCGCACTCGCCACGGCAGGTGGCCCGCTCAGGCGAGCCAGCGGGGTGCGGGTTGGCGATCGCCGGCAGCTTCCCTCGTGGGGCCAGCGGGAACACCAGCCCGCCGATGGCGGCGTAAGCGAGGGCTTCCCGGCCGAGCGCGGACAGGTCGGCGGTCACCGGGTTGCGCCGCCGATGCGATGGCGTCGGCTGGTCTGGGTCGGTGCAGGCGAGGCACATGCCGACGCCGGCCAGGATGACGGGGGCGGTGAGGGCCTCGGCCTGGTCGATGCCAGCCTGGCCGGCGGGCAGCGCCGTCACCGGAACGTTCCCGCTGAGGCGACGACCGTGCCATCATTGGCCTGGTCGGTGCGCTTGGCGGCGGGTCGATCATGCGGGGACCGGGGTTGCGCCCCCGGGCTTCGTCGTTCCTGCGGGGGGCTCATGCGGCATCTCGGGCGGTCGCTATCGGCCGTTGCCACACGATCGCAGCGACCGCCACCAGTACGGCGCCATCGGCAAACCTGCGGGGCAAGCCTTGCGCCTGCGTGGTCCGGGCGACGAGAAGCGCAGCTTCGGTTCGGACCTCGGCGGGCGTCATGCCTCACCGGCCGGCTGATGGTTGCGGGCCAGGTAGCCGTCCAGGTCCTCGGGAAGGAACCGGACCAGCCGGCCGACCTTCACGTAGGGCAGCTCGTGGCGCGATGTGAGTTCGCGGATGTGCCGCTCGCTGGTGCCGAGGTACGCGGCGGCGGCGGCCCGATCAAGAGGAGCGCGGTGCTCCATGAGGCATCTCCTCGCTGGGAAGGCAGACGTGAGCTGTGGGCGAAACGCCCGGCCAGCCTCGAGACATCGCGTCTCGTGCCGTAGTTCCCGGTCCGGAGGCATCGCGCCAGCGGCCCGTCACCGGTCCGGAGGCACCGTGCCACCGGCCCGTCCGCCGACGAGTGTCGGCGTGAGACCTCATCGGAGATCGCCCCCGAACGAGTGAAGCCAGTATGGCCACAGCGGCGCCACGTGGCAAGCACCGGCGGCAGGCGGCGGTTAGCGGCCGATGGCGGCCCTTGGCCACTAGGCGACGTCGCCCCGGTCGGCGTGTCGATCCAGGTCGACCGACCGGAGGCATCAGGCGGCGGCGTTGCTGCGTGCGAGGCGCTCCGCGAACTCGTGCAGCGCTCGCACGGGAATCAGCCGCTTGCGGCCGAGCTTGACACTCTCGATCTCTCCCGAGGCGATTAGCTCGGCCATGCGGGTTCGGCCTACGCAGAGCATCTGCGATCCCTCGGGGTGCCAGTTGACAAAGATGGGCTCCATGCTGCGCTCCTAGCTTCGCTGATTGGGTCGGCACCAGCCGTACCATGTCGGCACGGGCCGGTACAAGTATGCGAAGCAGGTCGACCCAAAGAGCGGACCTTGACGAACCGGGCCGGACTGGCGTACCGTCCGGACCATGACCTTCGACCCCGACGAACCGGGCCCTGGCGGACGAGTACCCGGTAACCGGTTCGGCCCTGACGGCTGGATGAGCCTCGAGCTGGCGAACGGCCTTTCGGTGCACATCCGGGTCGAGCCCGCTGACGAGTACTGCATCGATCCCGTGATCACACATCTGCTCATCGCGGCGCCGGACATCGACACGGACCTTCTCCGGAACGTCCATCCCCAGCGCCTCCTGGCTCAGGCGCACAGGGGCACGCAGGTCGCCGCCATCCGGTTCCTGCAGGACGACTCGGCAGTGACGATCGGCGAACTTCGAGGCCGAGCTCGGCGACCGAAGCCGCCTCGGAGGCGGAAGCCGCTGGGAAGGCCTGACGCCGCCAAGGACCGGGACGCCTTCTACCAGGCGGTGGCCTTCCAGTACCGCTCGGCCGCCACCGAGTCGGGCCGCCCGGCGATGGTGCTGGCCGAGGAGAACGGCGTGCCGGTCGAGACCGTGCGCCGGTGGGTGAAGGAGGCCCGCCGCCGCGGCCACCTCTCGCCTGGCCGGAAAGGGCGGGCAATCTGATGGCGTCGATCGAGAAGGCGACGACGGCGAAGGGTGAGCCCCGCTACCGGGTGCGGTGGAGGCTCGACGGCCGCCTCGTCGAGCGCTGGGTCACCACGCTGGCAGCGGCCCGTGCACTGAAGACGCAGGTGGAGGGCGACGTCCTCGCCGGCATGGCGGTGGATCCTCGTGCGGGAGCGGTCCAGCTCGACGGCTACTTCGACGAGTGGGTCGAGGCCAGGCTCGTCCGGGGGCGGCCGCTCACGCCATCGACGAAGGTCGGCTACCAGCGCCTCTGGCGGCGCACGATCAAGCCGACGATCGGCCGCTCGCAGCTGCGGGCCATCCGACCAGAGCACGTCCGGGCCTGGCACGGGCAGGTAACGAAGGCGGCCGGCGCCACCGAGGCGGCGAAGGCGTACCGGCTGCTGCGCGCCGTCCTGGCCACAGCTGAGGCGGATGAGCTGATCCGCCTGAACCCCTGCCGGATCCGTGGCGGCGGCCAGGAGCACAGCGCCGAGCGGCCGATGGTGGCCACCGGCCTCGTGCTCGACCTGGCCGATGCGGTCGACCGGAGGTACCGGGCGCTGGTCATGGTCGCCGGGTTCGCCGGACTGAGGACAGGCGAGGCCCTCGGGTTGCGCAGGGACGACGTCGACCTCCTTCACGGCGAGCTGCGGGTCGACGTCCAGGCCCAGGAGGTCGCCGGCCACGGGCGCATCCTGGTAGCGCCCAAGTCCGAGGCCGGGCGCAGGGTCGTCGCCCTGCCCGCCGTCGTGGTGAAGGCGCTCGACGAGCACCTCGCCACCTACACCGGCCTCGAGCCGGAGGCGCCGCTGTTCACGGGCCCGGAGGGCGGGCCGCTCCGCCGGGCGACCCTGAGCCGGGCGTGGATGGCGGCGGTGGCGGCCACGGGCGCTCCGGCCGGGCTGCGGATGCACGACCTTCGGCACCACGCGGCGACCTTGACGGCCCGCACGCCGGGGGTGACGACGAAGGAGCTGATGGCCAGGATCGGGCACGCCTCACCCCGGGCTGCGCTGATCTACCAGCACGCGACATCAGAACGGGACCGTGCCGTCGCCGACTACCTCGACGAGCAGGTGGCCGCCGCCGAGAGGCCAAAGCGGGCCCCGGTCCTGAACCTCGACCGGTCGGCGCGTGGGGCTGGTGTGGGGTTGGAGCCCTAGCCGCTGAGGTCGGGAGGCCGCCGCACCACCCCTGACCTGCACTTATGTTGGAGGCGGCGCCGGGAATCGAACCCGGGTACAGGGCTTTGCAGGCCCTTGCCTAAGCCACTCGGCCACGCCGCCCTCGGGTCCGGAAGCGTAGCCGCTGCCACCACCGGCCCCGGAGTGGCTGGCGCTAGCGGGTGCGGCCGAGGACCACCAGGGTGACGTCGTCGATGAAGCCGCCGGCGGCGTGCCGGCGGGCGGCGGCGATGCAGGCGTCGGCGACGGCGTCGGCGGTGCCGTCGGCGGCGGCTGCCGCTCTGACGACCCCGATGAGGCGGTCGACGCCGAACTCCTCGCCGGCCGCGTCCCGTGGCTCGACCACCCCGTCGGTGAAGGCGACGAGGAACCCGCCGGGCTCGACGACCGCCTCGGTCTCGGCCCACGGGCCGGGGATCACGGAACCGCACACGGGACCGCTGGCCTCGAGGCGCTCGATGGCGGCCTTCGGGCTGACCAGGAGCAGGTCGGGATGCCCGGCCGAGGACCAGCGGCAGCGACCCGTCGTCGGGTCGAGGACGACGAGGGCACCGGTCAGGAACTGCTCGCCCGTGTCGCCCATGGCCCGCTGGACCCACGACCAGACCTCGGCCGGCCCGTAGCCCTCACGGAGGGCCGCCATCACCAGCTGCTTGGTGCGCAGGGCGTACACCCCGGTGGCGGCGCCATGGCCGGACACGTCGACCAGGGCGAGGGCGGTGCGCCCCTCACCCAGGTCGACCACGTCCCACCAGTCACCGGCGATGATGCCCTCGGCCGGCTCGAAGCGTCCGGCTACCGCCCAGCCGCCGGCTAGCGGGACCTTGGAGGCCGCCAGCTCGTCGCGCAGGGTGAGCACGACGAGGCCGCGGCGGGCCAACGCCCCCCGGGCCCGGTCGGCGTCGCCGAGCTCGGTCAGGATGCGCCGGCGCATGGCCTCGACGCCGATGGCGACCTCCTCGAGCTCGGGCGGCCCCACCCCCTCGATCACGTGGTCGAGGTCGCCACCGGCCACCTGGGCCACGCTGCGGCGCAGGTCGTCGAGCGGCACGGTGAACCAGCGGGTGATCAGGATGCGGGTGACGACGGCGATGCCGAGGCCGATGACGAGCGAGGCCACCAGCACCCGGGTGGTGAGGGAGCGGGCCCGGTCGCGGTCCTGCTCGGCCTGCGTCAGCTCGACGTTGACGCCGCGCCTGACCTCGTCGATGCGGGCCGTGGCCTGCTCGAACAGCCGGAGGGTGCCCTCGGCCTCGACGAGGACCTCGGCCTCGCCCACCCGTCCGTTCCGCTTGGCCGCGATCTCCGGCTCGGCCACCTGCTCCTGCCACTGGGCGACGGCGAACTGGCTGGCCTCGACCCCGGCGAGCAACGCCGGTTCGGTGGCGAGCAGCCGGCGCAGCTCCTGGACGGCCCGTGCCGCCGACCTGCGCCCGTTCACGTAGACCTCGAGCTGCTCGTCACGGCCCGTGATGATGTAGCCCCGCTGGCCGGTCTCCTGGCTGATGAACGCGTTGAGCAGCGCGGCCACCTCGGCCCGGGCCGGGTTCAGGCGCTTCTCGACGACCTCGGCCGTGCTGTCGCGCACGACGGTGAGCCGCACTGCGAACGCCACGTCGACGCCGATGAGAGCTACGAACGCGAGCACGAGGATCTGCACCCGGCGCCGGAGGCGCATGCGTCCGCTGGGCACGCGCTCAACCTAGGGCAGAGCGCCCGGACCTCCGGCGGCGGCCGGTGCCGGCTCGGCACGGGGCGCCGTTGCGGGCCGGGCCGGGGGCCGACCGCCTCCGGATCAGCCGACCGACGACCCACCCGCCACAGGCGATCCACACCACGGCCAGGGTCACCGTGAGCCCCCTGGCGTAGTCGCGGGGCAGGTAGGTGGGGTTCGACGCCACCCGGCCGTAGCCGCGCAGGGCCGGCCAGGAGACGGCGACGACGACGGCGCTGAGGAGCAGGGCGCTCTGGAGGGGCGCCTTCAGCCAGCGGGGGGCGAACCGGACCACGGCCCAGCCGACAGCCACCGCGACCGGGGCCACGACCACGTCGTGGACGACGGCGGCGGTGACCCTCCACCGCACCCACACGGCCGGGCGGACGTCGAGGCTGCGGACGACGGCGTAGCGGGCGGGGACGGCGAACATGGCCACCCCGGCCACGCCCGCGAGCACCCGGGCCGCCGTCCCCGCCCTCATCGGACCTCCACCGACGTCACCCACTTGGTTTGCAGCACGCCGGGCCGGTTCGG
>Ga0183260_10004132_pt1 | contig 11578 bp, 10 predicted proteins | sample AntDrymUQ4972206_2_FD_129768 | JGI IMG/M metagenome (GOLD analysis project Ga0183260, IMG submission 129768) | Polar desert sand microbial communities from Dry Valleys, Antarctica - metaG UQ497 (22.06) (version 2) (version 2) | ecosystem: Environmental > Terrestrial > Soil > Desert | place...
CCCATCACTAGACGCGGATTAAAATCCAAACTTCCGCGATTACCGATAACCACAACGCGCCCGAACATCGCCAAGACTTCAAAATCTTTGGCGAGATTTTCGTTGGCAAGCATTTCCAAAATGATATTCACGCCTTCGCCGTCGGTGATTTCTTTTATTTTTTCAAGATAATTGTCGGTTGAATGGTCAAGCACAAAATCCGCGCCTTGTTCTTTGACGAGCGTTTTGCCATCGTCGGAACTCGCCGTGCCGATGATTTTCAAGCCGGCGTTTTTCGCCCACTGAACCGCCGCCACGCCGACTCCGCCCGACGCGCCGTGAACCAAAACCGTTTCGCCTTTTTCGGCATTGGCTTTTTGAAAAAGTGCGCGGTAAGCCGTAGCAAACGGAACAAAAACGCCCGCGCCTTGTTCGTAGGAAATAATATCAGGCAACGCCCAAACTTGATTTTCTTCGCACAAAGCAAATTCGGCGTAAGTTCCCGAAACCGAATTCGCCGTATAAACCCGGTTTCCGACTTCCAATTTTTTGACATCTTCGCCAACCGCTTCGACAATTCCCGCCGCATCTTTGCCCGGCGTAAAAGGCAAATTTGGCTTGGCTGCATATTGTCCGCCGCGAATATAAGTGTCAACCGGATTTACGCCAGCGGCTTTGACACGCACTAAAACTTGATTTTTATTTAGTTGCGGCGGAGAAACTTCTTCGAGTTTCATTACTTCCGGTGCGCCGAATTCTCTAACAATGATTGCTTTCATAAAATTTATTGATTACTTTATCATATTCAAAAACTGACTCAAAAACTCCCATCGCTATTTTAATTTGTATCAACTTGACATATATCTCAAAAGAACCAAGTATAAAATTGATGAAAATAGAACTCGAAGCCTCGCAAAATCTTTCGTTGGAGCGAAAAATCAAAATGCACGAAGCGCGTGAAGCAATAATTGACCGCCTTGCTAGAGATTTGCCGACGAACATTGACCTCGAACGATTTTTGCGCGTCGTCGTTTCGGAAATCGGGAAGATGATTCAGGCTGACCGCTGCGACCTTTTGCAGTTGACTTCGGAGAGCGAACTTCGCATCAGCCACGAATGGCGCAAGGACGAAACAATTCCGCAAAGCGAAGGCACGACCATTCCGATTGATGCCGAAAAACTTGCCGAATACTTTGATATTTCTAAACCAATCCGCATCAACGACACCTCGAAGGCAAAAGACGCAACGCTCAGATTTTTTACCAAAGCATTGGAGACGCGCTCACTTTTGATTGTGCCGATTACTTTGAGCGGCAAAGTTCTCGGACTTTTGGGACTTCATGACACACACGCGCCGCGTGAATGGCTTGACGAAGAAGTTACGTTTCTCGAATCAATCGCCCAACAACTCGCTATTGGTTATCAATATACGAGTCTTTATGTCGCGCAAGAGCAGGAAACGCGGCGCACCAACGCACTGCTCGAAATTGCCAACACGCTCAATTCTCATTCTGATTTCAAGATTGTTTCCGCCAAAGTTTTAGAAAAGGCAATCGGACTGGTCGGCGCGGATTACGGCGCACTCGGTGTGCTTGACCAAACAGGCAAGAAAATCTCGCTCGCCTCGTTCAAATCCGCGCCGAATGTCGAACCGAATGCAGTTTTGCAAATGATTGAAGAACACAACCAATCGCTCGACATCAAACCGTTTCCGGCGTTGAGCGATATTTTGCGCGAAGGCAAAACTATGCGGCTGGTTGATACGCAATTGCCGTTGGCAGTTCGGCTGATTTTTAATTCGCAGCTCGGCGGCAAAGCCGCGCTCGTTACACCCGTGCGCGTCGGCGGACAAGCCTTCGGACTGCTCGGATTTGTTTGGAGTGAAGAACGCGCCAAACCGTTTGAAGACCACGACATTGCGTTGGTTGAAGGAATTTCCGACCAAATCGGCACGGCACTCGAACGCGACCAATTAAGCGCGGAAGTGATGCGCCTGAAATCGCAGCTTCACCAAAAACACAGCGAAATTATCGGACAAGCCGCGACGATTCGCCGTTCTATCGAACTCGCTTTTAATGTCGCCGACACCAATACCACTGTTTTAATTCAAGGCGAATCGGGAACCGGGAAAGAACTGCTGGCAAATCTGATTCATTACAATTCGGGGCGCGAAGACAAACCGTATATCAAACTAAACTGCGGTGCGATTCCCGAAACTCTTCTCGAATCGGAACTTTTCGGACACGAAAAAGGCGCATTCACCGATGCGCGGGCGTTACGCAAAGGACGCTTTGAAGAAGCCGATGGCGGCACACTTTTTCTGGATGAAATCGCCGAAATGCCGCTTTCGGCGCAAGTCAAATTGCTTCGTGTGTTGCAGGACGGCGAATTTACGCGCGTCGGCGGAAACGAAGTCGTTAAAACCGATGTGCGCGTCATTGCTGCGTCAAATGCCGATTTGGAAAAAGCCGTTGAAGACGGAAACTTTCGCAAAGATTTGTTTTATCGGCTGTCGGTTTTTCCGATAACTTTGCCGCCCTTGCGCTCGCGTCCCGAAGATATTCACCTGCTCGTTTTTCATTTTCTCGAACTCTACAAAGAAAAAACCGGACGGTTTGTTTCGGGAATTTCCAAAGAAGCATTACTCGCATTGGTCAATCACGAATGGCTGGGAAACGTCCGCGAATTGGAGAACGCGATTGAACGCGCCGTTATTATCGCTTCCGGCAGACAAATCGAATCGGGCGATTTGCCCGAAGCCATCAGCCAACGCGCCTTTGTCGCCGTTGCCCAAGCGCGACAGGAACGCGCCAAAGCACAGAGCGAAGGACGCGCCGTTAATCTGGAAATCGAATTTCCCGCCACTATGGAAGAAATCGAAAAAACCGCCATCGAACTCGCCCTCGATTACACGGCGGGCGACAAATCACGCGCTTCACGACTTTTGAACATCGGCAGAAAGACGCTTTATCGAAAACTTGAGCAGTATCAAAACGGCGACAAGTAATTTTGTCAATTTTTAGTTCTTTACTAAAGACAAATTTGGTAAAATTTTCAAATAGACAGTTCCTTAAATTTCATCTGAGGTAAATTATGAAAAAAACAACAAGCCGCATATTAACCGTATTTTTCCTTTTAACATCGGCAAGTATTTGGACATTTGGACAAAACACCCAAATACCGAAACCTTCGGCGACTCCGCCGATTGATAATGATAGTGATGTCGTAAAAATTACGACTAAGTTAGTTCAGTTTGACGCAGTTGTTACCGACAAAGACGGCAATCAGGTAAAAGATTTGACTATTGCCGACTTTGAGATTCTGCAAGACGGCAAACCGCAAGAAATTACTAATTTTTCATATATCAACACTGAAACGCCCGCGCAATCTTCGCCGAAAACTATAGTTAAAAACGGCAAAAATGTTATTCTGCCGCCGCCCGTGCGGGTTCGTCCCGAAAGCAGTGGACGTATCATCACCTTTATTGTTGACGACGGAAACTACACCGCTACGCAAATCGGAATGACGGCGGCTCAAGATGCTCTGAAAAAATTCGTCAGCGAACAAATGCTGCCGAATGATTTGGTGGCGATTTACCGAACACGCGGCGGAAGCAGTCTGTTGCAGCAATTTACTTCGGACAAAAATCAACTGATGCGCGTCGCGCGGCAGATTCGCTGGTATCCGCCGTCGGGCAGCTGCGGCGGTTACGGCGGAGATATTTTCGAGTCGGCGCGGATTGATTCGACGGGCAAAACTTCCGGTCAAGGCTCGTTTGAAACTGAGGAGAACCGCAAAACTCGTGAACGAAACGAAGATTCAGTCCGCGACAATCAAACGGTCGGGACAATCGGCGTAATACGTTACGTCGTGCGTGGTTTAGGAAAAGTCAGCGGGCGCAAAGTCGTCTTTTTTCTCTCGGACGGCTTGTCCTTAAGGACGCGCACCGGCAGTAATCGGCAGGCATTCGACGCTTTACGCGATTTGACCGATACGGCGAATCGCGCGTCGGTTGTTCTTAATACGATAGACGTGCGCGGATTATTTGATGCGTCAAAAATTAGCGCGGGCGATGAAATCTATGCGCGCGAAGACTATAATGTTACGGAGAAAATCGTCGAACGACGAACGAAGGAAGTCACCAACACGCGCGACGGTTTGCGTTATCTCGCCGAGGAAACCGGCGGCAACTTTTACAAAGACCAAAATTTTCTCGACGTTCCGATTCGCCGCGCCTTGAGTTTGGAAAAAGGCTTTTATCTTATCGGTTACGAGCCGACTGACGAAACTTTCAAAGACAAAAACTTTAACAAAATCGAAATTAAGTTGAAACGCCCCGACTTAAATGTAAGTTCGCGCGCCGGATTTTTGGGCAGAACCGACGAATCGGTTGCGCCGAAAAAACGCACCGGCGACAGTGAACTTTATGAAGCGATTGTCGCGCCCTTGCCGCGAGCCGGATTAAATGTGCAGCTCACCGCTTTTTTTGTCAACACTCCGACCGAAGGAAATGTCGTTCGTTCGCTCGTGCATTTGGACGGCGGCGAAATTACTTTTACCGACGAGCCGAATGGATTTAAGAAAGCGGTTTTCGATGTCGTCGCCGTTACCTTAAATGAAAAAAACGAAGTCGTTGATGAATTTAACCGAACGCACACTTTTAAGATTGAAGCGGCGGCGATGCCTTTGATTAAACAAAACGGTATAATTTACACAACTGACGTGCCGATTAAAAAAGCTGGAAACTATACTTTTCGGCTGGCGGTGCGCGACGCTAACAGCAAAACACTCGGCTCGGCAAGTCAAATAATCCAAGTTCCAGATCTCAAAAAAAGCAAAGTTTTTATGTCTGGTTTAGCTATTGGCGCGGTTGATGAAAACGGTAAATTTGTTTCACCGTCCGCCGTCAAACCGGAAAACGCGCTTTCGATAACGGCTTCGACTGCCGTTCCGGCAATTCGGCTTTTTCGCCCGAATACGATTGCGGCTTATTCTTACACGCTCTACAACGCGCAAAAAGATAAAACGTCAAACCAGCCGAAACTTTCCGTCCAAATGAATCTGTATCATAACGGAAACCTTATTTCCGAAGGAAAACCGCAAACGACGGAACTCGAAAAACAGACGGATTTGACCCGCATCAACGATTACGGCTTTTTACGGTTAAACCCCAAAATCGAAAAAGGTGATTACGCATTGCAAATTATCGTCAAGGATTTGCTGACAAACGAAACGACCTCGCAATGGATTGATTTTGCAATTGTTCAATAACTGGTGTTCGATTGAAAAAAAAATTCCGAAATCGGTTTGCCAATAATTTTTCTTTATCTTTTCCAAACGTAAATTTCATTGGCAAGTATAAAAAGAATGACATTTCCGAATTTCAAGAAAAATTTGTCGGTTTCCAATCTGGTTTTGGACAATTTTACGCCCGCCGAATGGCAAAAAATAAAGTTCGGCGGCAACCGTGATAGCAGTCAGAGAAGCGTTTTGCTCAATACGACTTTGCGGCAATTCAAAGGCGATACGATTCTGCGTTTCGATTATGTGGTTTATAACCCGAAACAATCTCGTTCTTTGAAGGCGCAGTTACGATTAATTAGTAACGGCAAAGTTGTTTATGAAGAACAGTCAACACCAATCAAAATTGACGGACAAACAGATTTGCTTCGTCTGCAAACGGCGGGCGCAATTTCGCTCGGCAAAAATCTCGAAGCCGGAGATTACGTTTTGCAGATAATCGTTACGGATACGACAAGCGAGAAGAAATTTGCCACACAATTTGTTGAGTTTGAAATTATTGAATAACCAAATTTCAAATCCGAAATTTTAAATTCCAAGTTTGGCGACGAAAAATGCTAAACTTGGAATTTCTTTTTATGGATATTATCGTCGGCACGGCAGGACATATTGACCATGGGAAAACCGCGCTCGTCAAGGCTTTGACGGGCGTTGATGCCGACCGTTTTCCCGAAGAAAAATTGCGCGGCATTACGATTGACATCGGTTTTGCCGAACTCAAATTGGACGATTTGCAAATCGGTTTTGTTGACGTTCCGGGACACGAAAAATTTGTCAAAAATATGTTGGCGGGCGCAAGTGGAATTGATCTCGTTTTGTTGATTATCGCGGCAGACGAAGGCGTGATGCCACAAACTCGTGAGCATTTTGAAATTTGCCGTCTGCTTGAAATTAAAGCGGGTTTGATTGTGCTGACGAAAAAAGATTTAGTTGATGAAGAATTGCTCGAACTCGTCAGATTAGACGCGCAGGAATTGGTTGAAAATTCGTTTTTAGAAAACGCGCCCGTAATCGAGTTGAGCGCGAAAACAGGCGAAGGAATCGAAGAATTTAAGCGGGTTTTGCGTAAAACTGCCGCCGAAATTCCAAATCGAAAAAACGAAACGGTGGCGCGTTTGCCGGTTGACCGAAGTTTTTCCGTCAAAGGCTTTGGCGCAGTTGTAACGGGAACGCTCGTTTCGGGTGAAATCATTGAAACCCAGGAATTAGAGATTTTGCCGATTGGAAAAAAAGTGCGTGTGCGCGGTTTGCAAACGCACGGAAAAGCGGTCAAAGCGGCTCACGTCGGACAACGCACGGCGATAAATCTCGGCGGAATTGACCACGCGGAAATAGAACGCGGAATGGTTTTGACTGTGCCGAATGTTTTGCGTCCGACACAGATTTTTGACGCGCAAATCGAAGTTTTGAAAGACGCGAAACGCGCCCTCAAATCGCGGCAACGAGTCCGCGTTCATATCGGCACAATCGAAGCACTTGCGAGAGTTCAGGTTTTGAATAATGAAGGCGAAATAGCCAAGGGCGAAAAAGATTTTGTTCAGTTGCGGCTTGAAATCCCGATTGTGGCGATTCCGAATGAAAGATTTATTTTGCGCTCTTATTCGCCGCAAATTACGATTGCAGGCGGAAAAATTATTGATGCGTTATCCGCAAAACATCGGCGCAAAGACATTGAAACCGTCCGAAAATATCTCGGCAATTTAATCGAAGCCGAAAATGATAAAGCAAAACAAGTAAAACTTTTTCTCGAAACCGCCAACGAACACGGTTTGACTTCTGCCGATTTGCAAGCGCGAACCGGCTGGCGCGATGAGATTTTGAAAAAAGCGATAGCCGAAAATGTCGCTAAAAAAGCGATTATCCAAGCCGAAAGTTTTTATCTGGCGCGAACACCGTTTGATAATTTAACCGCCAAAACTTTAACGGAAATTGAAAATCACCACCGGCGCGAACCGCTTTCAAAGGGAATTATGCAAGCAACTTTGCGCGAGAAAATCTTTGCGCGGCTTGCGCCCGAAATTTTCAAAGCGACGCTTTCCGCGCTGGAAAAAGCCGGCAAAATCGCGGCGGAAAAAGATATTGTCAGGCTTGCCGCGCACAGTCTCGAACTTTCAGCCGATGAAAAACTTCTGCACGAAAGGCTTGAGAAAATTTACAAAAACGCTAATTTGGAAGTTCTTAAATTGGACGACGCTCTTAGCGAAGCGGTGAGCAATACAAAATCAAACACGCAACACGCCCGCAAAATTTTTCAACTTTTGTTAAATTCGGGCGAAATCGTCAAAGTTTCGGAAGAATTTTATTTTGCCAAACAAGCGATTGATAATTTGGTTGAAAGTTTGAAAAAATTTGCCGATAAAACGCCTGACCGCTTGATTGATGTGGCGATGTTCAAAGACATCGCGGGCATTTCGCGCAAATACGCGATTCCGCTTCTCGAATATTTTGACCGTGAAAAATTGACGCGGCGGGCGGGCGACAAAAGGTTGATTTTGTAATTCAGCCCAAATAAATTTATGACAATCATTGGCATTGTGGCAACAGCGCAAAATTTCGCTATCGGTAAAGACGGCAAACTGCCTTGGCATTATTCGGTGGATTTGAAGTTTTTTAAGCAGACAACTTCGGGAAATGCCGTTTTGATGGGTTTTAAAACTTGGCAATCAATCAGCAAGCCTTTGCCGAAACGGTTGAATATCGTGTTAAGCAGAAAGCAAAATATTGAAAACCAATCAAATGTTTTGCTGTTGCGGAGCAAAGCGGAAGTTTTGGCGTTGGCGCAATATCTGAACTGTGATTTATTTATTATCGGCGGCGCAAAAACTTACGCGGATTTTGCCGACGTGATTGAAAAATGGATTGTTACGGAAATTCCGCTGGCGGTTGAAAACGCCGATACTTTTATGCCGCGAGATTTTTTAAGCGGTTTTGAAGAAAAAGAAACGATAAAACTCGAAAACGATTTGCGCGTAAAAATTTACTCTGTAATTTAGTTTTTTAATCTGCTTGAAATTGTCGCCAATAGTTTGTGGCTTATATTTGAAATTTCAAATGTTCAATTTCAGATTTTAAAAATATACAAAAACTTAAAATGGAGCGCGAACATTCTGTCCGCCGTTTCTGACAGCAGAGAAAATCTTGTAAAGGTAGCGGACAAGATATCCGCGCTCCTTCTTGTTTACATTTCAGAATTGGGTTTCGCCATCTCTTTTTGCTTGTCGGTCAAAGCGATGCCCATTTTCTCAATTGTAACTTGATTAAGCGTCCCGGTAACTTTTATGCCGTTTGCCTCTTGATATTTTTTCAAGCTGGCGCGAGTTGCGTCATCGAGTTTGCCCGTTTCTTCGCCGCTATACATTCCGTTTTCCTTGAGTATTTTCTGCGCCTGCATAATTTGTTCTTTGCTGGCGCGGAAAATTACTTTCTTCGGTTTGTCGGGTTTTTCAGTATCGGCAGCAGTGGCGTAAGAACTTGGTGAAACGGGAATTTCTTTTTGCTTGTCAGTTAATTTAATTCCCATTTTTTCGAGCGTAGCGCGGTTCAGAGTGCCGGTTGCTTTTAAGCCATTTTCGGGTTGATATTTTTTAATCGCGGCGCGGGTGTCGTTGTCGAGTTTGCCGCTTTCCGCTACTTGCAACATCTTTTGCGCCTGCATAATTTGTTCTTTATTAGCGCGAAAGATTGGCTTTTTCGGTTTTGTTTCGGTTTTAGTTTCGGTAGTTTTGTCTGTTGGCGGAGTTGTTTGTGCGTTGATAGAAACGCTCAATACAAAGGATGCGAATATCAAAAAAATAATTTTTCTCATTTTTTCCTCCTAATGAGTTGTGATTTGACGGCAATTCAAAAACAATGCCCTATGAGCTATGCGAAGAACTTCTCTGCATTACTTCCGAATCGCTAAATTAAGGTGTCAGCTAGAAATTATCTGCTCAATTTACATATCTGTCAAGACTTTTTTTTGAAAAATATTTGAAAGCAAAGATAAAATGAAAGCGTGAAGTAGGTCTATCAAGAGATAATTTCATTATTCTTGCCGCGCCATTCATCAACCAACAAACTATAAACGGCTTGGTCAATAAATCGGTCTTTGAGCCATTCCGATTGGCGCAAAACGCCTTCGTTTCTAAAACCCAATCTTTCGGCAACCGCCCGACTTTTCGGATTTTCCGTGTCGCAGATTATTACTATGCGGTTGAGTTCGAGTTTTTCAAAGGCGTGAGCAATCATCACCCTGCAAACTTTTGTAACAAGACCTTTGCCTTCAAATTCCAGTCCGAGCCAATAGCCGAATTCGACACTGCGGTTTGTCCAATCAATTTCGTGATAGCGAGTCGAACCCGCGAGTTTTCCGCGATGCCAAATGCCGACTCCTAAGCCTTTATTTTCCGCCAAAAGAGCGAGGTCGCGCCTGATAAATTCCCGCGTTTCTTCGAGCGAAAAAAGCTGCGGGATTTCGAGATGACGCTCTCGATTTTGCTCGATTAACGCCAACAAAGTTTCAGCGTGTCGCTGTTCAAGCAGGCGGATTTCCGAATCGTCGTCTATTTGGTATCGAAACATAATTTAACGCTTTTGAGAAACTGCTTTGAGCATCGCCCGATAAGATTCCGCCGCAAAGCGTTTTTGGAGAAAAGTAACAAACGGAAAACCAATCTTCGCCAGCCAATTCTTCGGTCTTGCAAAAGCGTATAACTCATACCAAACCTTGTCGCTAGTTTTGTCCCACTCGACGACAAATTGTTCTTCGCCTTGTTCGGAATGTTCAGGCAGAGTTCCAAACGCAAAACCATATCGGTTTACTTTTTCACTTTTTTCGTCAATCAGATAAATGATGCGGCACGGATTTAGTGACCAAAAACCCAAATGCTTTATCAAAGCTGCGACAACTTCGCCTTCTTTTATTGGCGCGTTTGACGGGCAAATCTGCGTCCAATCCAAAGCATACATCTGCCACGAGCAAAGTGCCTTGACCGCATTTTTATATGTTTGCTGCCCGTTGCCTAACTCTGCACGGTAACGGTTGATTGGGTAACCGGGCGAACTATGATTTTTTGTCGCGCCGACTTCTCGATACGAAAACGGAACGTCGCATTGGGCGGCGATAAAATCGCTGATTTCTTTGTCCAAAGGTTTGCCAAGCAAAAACATATGGCGATCCTAACATTATGCAATCGGACTCACATTATCGCCTTTGAAAGAAACATTCAAGTAAAGAGCGTGGAATTATGCGCGGCGCGGCGGCATAGATTTGTTTGTGTCTTCAAAACTCAAATCCCGATAGACGCAGACGCGGTTTCTGCCTTCGCGTTTGGCGCGGTAGAGCGCGGAATCAGCCATTTCGATAAGTTCAAATCGGGTCGCTCTAGTCGGACGGAAAATAGGTGACACCGATGCTGATGGTAACGCGATGAGTTTCCGACGGGTTGCTTTGCCGAATAACGCTGAATTCCTGCGCTTCAATCGCGGAACGAATTCTTTCCGCCGCGACAAGTCCTTGAGTGAGTTCGGCATCGAGCAGAAACGCGGCAAATTCTTCGCCGCCGAAACGCGCCGCGACATCGCCGACGCGCAAATTTTGCGTGATGCACAGCCCGATTTCTTCCAAAGTTTTACTGCCCGTCAGATGTCCATAAGTGTCGTTGACCGTTTTGAAATAATCAACATCCATCATCAACACGCAAAACGGACGTTTTTCCTGTTTGGCGCGGGCGGCTTCGAGACGGAGTTCGGAAAAAAAAGAACGGCTCGAAAGCAAACCCGTCAAATCATCGTGCGACAGCAAACGGCGAATCTGCCGTTGATATTCGAGGTCAATCTCGTCAAGCATCTCAAAGCGCAAAATTTGGTCGCCGATAGTGATTTTATCGCCGCGTTGCAAAACTTCCTGCACAATTTTTTCTCCATTTAAATAAGTGCCGTTGCGCGAACGGAGGTCGGCTAAAAGATAATTCGTGGTGTGATTTTCGGCATCAAAATCGTGGTGATGCGGGCGTGTCGGCGGGAAACCTGAATATCATTAACGCGGACATTGGCTTCAAGGGCGCGTCCTAAAATGACTTCTTCGCGCTCAAGCGGAATCGGCACGGCGAGTAATTCTCCCGTGAGAAAAACTAACGCCGGACGCAAATCTCGTTTAGCACGGTTGGATTCATTCATAAATACAAGAAGTTTAGGCATCTACTTTAAGCCTTAATTTATAAAATAACTCATTTTAGAAAAAATTTGCTAAAATATTTTGAGAAGATGAAAATTCTCATTGTCAAACTCAGTAGTATCGGCGATGTCGTCCACACATTGC
>Ga0183260_10004133_pt1 | contig 11578 bp, 6 predicted proteins | sample AntDrymUQ4972206_2_FD_129768 | JGI IMG/M metagenome (GOLD analysis project Ga0183260, IMG submission 129768) | Polar desert sand microbial communities from Dry Valleys, Antarctica - metaG UQ497 (22.06) (version 2) (version 2) | ecosystem: Environmental > Terrestrial > Soil > Desert | place...
GAGTTGATGAACTCCTGCGCCTCCTGGCGGCTGATCCCGGCCCGGGTGGACAGCCCGAAGTCGCTCATCCCGTAGGCCAGCCCGAAGTTGACCATCTTGGCCATCGAGCGCTCGTCGGCCGTGATGTCCTCGGCGGGCTTCTTGAGGACCCGCGCCGCGGTCTCGCGGTGGATGTCCGCCTGCCGCGCGAACGCCTCTTTCAGGTTCTCGTCGCCCGCGACGTGGGCCATGATCCTGAGCTCGATCTGGGAGTAGTCGGCGGCCACCAGCACGCTGTCCTTCGAGCCGGCCACGAACGCGCGCCGGATGCGTCGCCCCAGCGGCGTCCGGATCGGGATGTTCTGGAGGTTCGGGTCGGACGATGACAGTCGACCGGTCGACGCCACCGCCTGGTGGAAGGTGGTGTGCAGCCGGCCGTCGTCCGCGATCAGCGACGGCAGCGTCTCGACGTACGTCGAGCGGAGCTTCGTGTAGATCCGCCAGTCGAGGATCGGCTGGATCACCGGGTGGACGCCGACGAGCTCCTCCAGCACCGAGGCATCGGTCGAGTAGCCGGTCTTGGTGCGCTTGCCCTTGGGCAGCTGCAGCTCCACGAACAGGATGTCGCCGAGCTGCTTGGGCGAGCCGATCGTGAACTGGTGTCCCACGGCGGCATAGATTTCCGCCTCCAGCCGCTCGATCTCCGTGCGGAACTCGCGATCGAGGACGGCCAGCGCCTCGAGGTCCACCGCGATGCCCATTGCCTCCATCCGGGCGAGGACCGGGATCAGGGGCAGCTCGATCTCCCGGAACAGGCGCTCGAGGCCCTCCTCCTGCAGCGCCCGAGCCAATGGATCCCGCACCGCCAGGGCGGAGAGCGCCTCCAGGCCGGCTCGATGGACGGGTTCGAGCTCCTTCGGTGGCGGGAGGACGAGATCGAGCCGTTCCGCGACGACGTCGGCGATCGACTGCGACCGAAGTGCGGCGTTGAGGATGTAGGCGGCGATCTGCGTGTCGAACTCGACGGGCGTCGTCTCGGCATCCGCATCGCTGGCGAACCTGGTCTCGAGGATCGGCTTGGCCCCGTGAGCCACGATCGGGATCCCGCGCGCTTCGACCATCCGCCGCAGGCCGTCCGCTGCCGGCGCGCCCCACCCGACGACGACGCGGCCATCGCGGCCCGCGACGGCGAAGGCCTGCGCCGTGCCGCGGCGAGGCCGGGGATCGTCCGAGACGATGGATGCGCCGACGACGGTCTGCTCGGCCAGCCAGCCCTCGACCCCGGGGAGGGCGTCGGCCTCGAGAACCTCGATCCGGCCCGGATCCGCGATCGTCGCGCCCAGCGCGGTCGGCAGATCATCGAAGCGCACCGGCTCGCGGGCGTCAGCTGTGCTCTCCGCATCGCCGCTGGCTGCCGCGTCGGCGCCGGCAGAACCCTCCTCGTCGGGATCGGTGCCAGCCCCGGTGCCGGCAACCCGCGCGGAACGCGACACCGTGTCGAAGTCAAGCGAGAGCTGGAGGCCCTCGCCGCCGAGCGAGCCCGCGCGGATCGGTCGTCCGGAGCCCCAGCCCGATGGCCGCTCCGTGCCCACCCGCGCCGCGCCGACTGTCCCGCTCGATGCGACCTCGCGCAGGGCCTGCACCTTGTCGACCGCGCTCTCGTCGGTCATCGCGGGCAGCCGCTCGATCAGCGTTCGGAACTCGTACTCGCGGAACAGCCGGATCACGCTGTCGCGGTCGTAGTCCGCAAGCCGCGCGGCGTCGAGGTCGAGGGTCACCGGCACGTCGCGAACGATCGTCGTCAGGTCCTTCCCTCGGTACACCGCCTCGCGGTGCTCGCGCAGCTTCTCGCGCAGCTTCTCGGGCTTGACGTCGTCGTTGCGGGCGTAGAGGGAGTCGAGGTCGCCGTACTCGGCGATGAGCTTCGCGGCCGTCTTTTCCCCCACCCCGGGCACGCCCGGGATATTGTCGGTCGGATCGCCCTTGAGGGCCTTGTAGTCGATCATCTGGTCCGGGCGCAGCTGGTAGCGCTCCCAGATCCGCGCTGGGTCGTAGATGATCGTGTTCTCTACCCCCGAGCGGGTCGTCATCAACCGAGTTCGGTCGGTGACCAGCTGGAGCATGTCGAGATCGACCGTGACGATCGTCGTCTCGACGTCCTTTGACTCGGCCTGGAGCGTGAGCGCGCCGATCACGTCGTCCGCCTCGAAGCCCTGCATCTCGTACACCGGGATGCGCAGGGCCTTGACCACCTCACGCACCTTCGGGAACTGCGTTGCGAGGTCGTCTGGCATGCGCGTCCGCGTGGCCTTGTACTCGGCGTACTGCTCGTGCCGGAAGGTCGGGCCCGACAGGTCGAAGGCGACCGCGACGTAGTCCGGCTTCAGGTCGGCGATGCCGCGCAGCACGATGCTGCAGAAGCCGAAGACCCCGTTCACCAGCTCGCCCTTCGAGGTCGTGAGCGGGGGCAGGGCGTAATAGCCGCGGTACACCAGCCCGAAGCCGTCGAGCAGCATCAGGCGTTCCATGGGCGCCTCGTGGAGTGGATCGGGCATCGGTCGGGCGACGCACGATCGGTCAGGACGTTCGCGTCGAGTGTACCGAGGCGGGGCCGCTTCCCAGCCGCGATCGGCAAGGGGCGAGGTTCCGGCGCGCGCCGCGCCGGGACCGGGACCGGGACCGGGTCCGAGGATCAGCGGAGGCGGCGGCTCGCGAACCGGAGCCCGAACATCAGCAGGCCGACGAGCAGCAATCCAAGGGAACCCGCGATCAACGGATTCAACGCCGGGGCGACGAGGACGGAGTCGTGGCTCAGGCGCTCCACCAGCGCGTCCGTCGCAGCACCCGCGACTGCCACGGCGGGCGCGTCCGTGGCGACGCCGCCGGAATTACCCTCCGAGCTGCCGTGGCCGTCGGGATCGCCACTTTCCACGTGCACCCCTCGATCGCTCGACGGCTTCGCCGCCTGCGGAGCGACCGAGCCCTGGGTTGCGCCCGGGGCGGCGGCCTCCGGACTCGCCTGGGCGGCCTGGAAGCCGCCCTCCCGCTGATCGGGTCCTGCACCCGGGGAGCCCAGAAGGCTCGGGATGAGGGTCGCGACGAGGAGCCCTGCCAGGCCGAGCGAGGTGAACCCCGCCGCCATCGGGCGAACGGCCGAACCACTGGCTGCGAAGGGTCGAAGCGCGACGCGAAGCCAGCTCCCCCGTTGCAGGCGCGCAGCCTGCTCCGGTGCCAGGCGGAAGTCCCTTGCGGGCACCGCGGGGGCGGGCAGCGCACGGGTCGCGGCCGCGATCGCGACCAGGTCGCGGCGAAGGTCGGCGCACGGGGTACAGCGGGAGAGGAGGGCGTCGACGTGGACGCGGTCTGTGTCTGGGAGGTCTCCGGCAGCATGGCCGGCGATCAGGGTCAGGTCGTGGCTGACATGGTCAGCGGAGTTCGTAGGGTGCATCTCGTCGGTCGGACGGCGTCAAGGCTTGATTGGTTCCCTCGCACCGGAGCCTAGTGCTTGCCCGAGCTCCGGCTGCGCAGCCCGATCAACAGGAGCGCAAGGCCGACGAGGAGCAACGCAAGCGAGCCCGCAAGGAGCAGTGGCGCGAATGGAAGGTCGCCAGCAAGGGTCGTGCTGCGGGCACCGCCCGCGTCTTCCTGGTTGCCCTCGACGGTCGCTGCCGGGCCGGCCGCGACAACCCGCTGCGAAGCCTCCGCCCCGGTAACGGGCCCGAGCTCGGAGCCGGCCCCCGCCGTGGCGCCCGCATCGATCGCCAGGCTGCCGGGCGCAGCGACCCCGCTGAGGGTCATCGAGCCGACGAGGAGACCCACGACCCCGAGCGTCGCCATGGAGGCGCCGAGTGGCCGCGCGAAGCCCGTGAGCGAGGCGCGGAGCCGATGCAGCAGGCCCGGTGCCGACACGGGGCCGCCGAGGCGCCGCGCATCCTCGGCCGTGAGCCGGAAGTCCCGTGGAGCCGTCATGCGCGCACCGACGTCGGCCGCGGTCCCCGCGGCGCGCAGCAGGGAGCCGAGGACCTGGACGTCCCGGGAGAGGTCGCGGCACGCGGCGCAGCGCTCCGTCAGCGATCGGGCGCGTTCGGCCCCCGGGCCTGCCTCGAGGTCGCCTCCCGCGAACGCGGCGATGAGCTCCTCGTCGTGGAGGGCGTGGCGCGCCACGACGGCGAGGGCGGCGTGGTCCGGCTGCAGCCCGTCCGTGGGCTCGTCGCTCGGCTCGTCCATCGGCTCGCCTATCGGCTCGTGTTCCCCGTCAGCCACGGAAAAGTTCCATGTTGTCGAGCAGCAGGCTCCGGAGCGCGAGGCGGCCGCGATGGATACGCGACTTCACGGTGCCGACGGACACGCGGGTCATCTCCGCGATCTCGGCATAGTCGTAGCCCTCCACGTCGTAGAGCACGATGGCGGTCCGCTGATCGTGCGTGATCTGGGCCATGACCGTGTTCAGCACGCGGTGGCGCTCTGCGGTGAGCGACGTGGTGACCGGATCGGCCGAAGCAGGGGCTGGAGGCTGCCAGGTGTCGTCGTCGAGCTCCGGATACGGATCCGCCGGGCGGCGCTTCTTGAGCCGCTGGGCGTCCATCGCCGCGTTGATCGTGATCCGGCTGAGCCATGACTTGACGCTGCCGCCCCGGAACCCGGCCATGTTGCGATAGGCGCTGAAGAATGCCTCCTGGACAGCATCGGACGCCTGGTCGCGATCCGGGACCATGCGCACGACGAGCGCGAACAGCATGTCCTGGTAGCAGACCACCAGGTCATTGAAGGCGCTGAGATCGCCCTCGCGAGCGCGCCCCAGCAGGATCAGATCTCGACGCTGGACGGGGTCCTCGGAGACCGTCGTCGCGCGAAGGTCCTCCACGGTCGGGGGTGCCCTCCGGACGGCAATTGGCAGGCGGCGAGAGTCTAGCATCGGTCCCGCGGCAGACGACCGCGGAGGGTCGGTGGTTCCCGTTGCGGTACCAATCGACCCCGTTGCTTCGCCCGACAAGGTCGCCCGGGACGCAGGCACAGGTAGGATTGGAAGTGTGCCGGGGTGGCGAAACGGCAAACGCGATGGTCTCAAACACCATTGAGGGCAACCTCTTGAGGGTTCGATTCCCTCCCCCGGCACCAGTGAGGCGCACGTTTGAGGGTGCCGTAGCGGCTATGTGTTCCCCCGGCGGCTTATGCTCGCCGGGATGGACCTCCAGTCGCTGCAGGTACGGTTCGCGCCGAAGGGCATGTGCTTCGGGTGTGGCCCGGCGAACGTGGATGGGCTGCGCATCAGGAGCTATGAGGCGGGCGACGGCACGGTCCTCGCCACGTGGCAGCCGAGGCCGGAGCACGAGGCGTTCGACGGCTTCGTAAACGGTGGGGTTCTCGGGACCCTCATCGACTGCCACTCAAACTGGACCGCGATCGCGGCGCTGCTCGCCAGGAAGGGCGCTGGCAGCGAAGCGCCATCGACGGTCACCTCGGAGCTCTCGGTGAAGTTCACGCGGCCGACGCCATCCGACCAGCCGCTCCGGTTGATCGGTAAAGCGGTGGAGGTCCGGGACGATCGAGTGTCGGTCGAGGCCCGGATCGAGTTCGACGAGACCACGACGGCGACCGGCCGGGCGACGTTCGTGGTCGTGAAGCCAGGCCACCCCGCCTTCGGTCGCTGGTAGCCCCTCGGAGACGCAAGGGACCCTAGGTGAGGCGGATGTCGACGGTTCCGATCCCCAGGCGACGCTGGACCTCCGCCAACAGCTCCGCGTCGTAGGCCACCCGGCGAGACAGCGGCATCTCGTAGGTCTCGCTGCCGGCCATGGGCAGGTGGACGATGACGCGCGTCTCGCCCGGGCGCTCACGCGTGAGCGCGTGGATCGCCTCCATCGCTGCCGATACCACATCCCGAGGGGCACGCGCGAAGTGGATATTCAGCACGGATCCCACCGGCCCGGCCTCGATCGGGTCCGTCTCCGCGCTCGCCGCCGCGGCTGCAGCGGATCGCGCCTCGTCCGGCAGCGCCGGCTCCACGTCGTGCTCCACGATCTCGGGCTCGCCGGGCGTCTCTGCGTGAGTCGAGATCGGATCGGCAGGGGCGATCCTGGGAAGCGTCGAGACCGCTGTCTCAGGTCGCTCGAGCGGCCCACCATCGGGCATCAAGCCGGCGCGAAGGGGTGAGACGTAGTCGATGTCGGGGCGCCGGCCGGGACCTGCCGTTCGGGGATCGAACGCGGCTGAGGCATGGCCGTTCCCGTTCGTCGTCGGCAGGCCTGCCGCGCTCGGAGTCCCCGCCGCCACCGGGACGGTGGACGCGGCATACGGCCCAACAGCGCCGGGTCCGGCGGATCCGCCTTGTGGACCCGGTCCGACGGGCACCGGCTTCCGCCGCCGCCCTGGACCCCGATCCCCCGCCGCCACCTCGCGCGCGAAGGCCTCCGGGCCGCGCCCGACCGCGTCGTCCCAGGGCACCACGACGTCGGCGAGCAGTGACACCCCTTCGCCGCGGTGGTCCACGCGGCCGGCGACGAGCAGGATCGCGCCCTCCTGCCAGATCGGGCCGGTCTGCTCGAACAGGCGGGGGAACACGACCACCTCGATGGAGCCCTGCAGGTCCTCCAGCGTCACCACGGACATCGTCGAGCGGGTCCGGGTGATCACGGTGCGCGAGCCGACCACGATGCCGCCGACGACCAGCCGCTGCCCGTCCAGTGTCTCGTCCGAGCGCAGGTCGCCCGAGTACGCGGTCACGTACTCCCCCACCCGGTCCGCCACCTCGCCCATCGGGTGCTCGGACAGGTACAGCCCGAGCAGCTCCTTCTCCCAGCGCAGCCGCTCGCGGACCGGCGCCTCGGGGATGGACGGCAGCGCGCGCTCCATGACCATCGTGTCCGTCGCGCCCGCGTCGAACAGCGATGTCTGCCCTGTGGCGAGGTCGCGCTGCGTGGCGGCGCCGGCCGCGATCGCGTCGTCCAGCCCCTCCAGGACCTGCGCCGGGTGCCCGAAGGCGTTGAGCGCCCCGACCTTGGCCAGCGACTCCAGGACCTTGCGGTTCGTGAGCCGGAGGTCGATGCGCCGGCACACGTCGCCCAGCGACTTGAACGCGCCCTCGGCCTCGCGCGCCGCGATGATCGATTCGATCGCACCCTGGCCCACGTTCTTCACCGCCAGAAGACCGAAGCGGATCGCCCCGTCCTCGACCGTGAACTCCACCGCGCTGCGCCCGACGGACGGCGGCCGAACCTCGATGCCGAGGCGGCGGCACTCGGCGACCGCCGCGGAGACCTTCTCCTCGTTGTCCCGGAACGCGGACAGGACGCTGGCCATGTAGTCGACGGTGTAGTTCGCCTTGAGGTACGCGGTCTGGTAGGCGATGAGGCCGTAGCACGTGGCGTGCGCCTTGTTGAACCCGTAGCGCTCGAACGGCTCGAACGCCTTGAACACCGCGTCGATCGTCTGCGGCGGCACGCCACACTCGGCGGCCTGCCTGACGAACTTCTCCTTCTGGGCGCGGAGCACGGTGGACTTCTTCTTGCGGATCGCGTAGCCGAGCGTGTCCGCCTCGGGACCCGTGAAGCCGCCCAGCGCGATGGCCGCGGCCATGATGTCTTCCTGGTAGACGAAGATCCCGTAGGTCCGCTCGAGAAACGGTTCCAGCAGCGGGTGGAGGTACGTCACCGGCTCCTGGCCGTGCTTGCGCCGGATGTACGCGGGGATGTTGTCCATCGGGCCGGGGCGATAGAGGGCGACCATGGCCGCGAGGTCGAAGACGCTGGTCGGGCGGAGCTCGCGCACGTAGCGGCGCATGCCCGCGGACTCCAGCTGGAAGATGCCGGTGGTCTCGCCGGAGGCAAGCAGCTCGAAAGTGGCTGCGTCGTCGAGCGGGATGCGGTCCAGGTCGACGTCGATTCCGCGATGCGCCTTGATGAGGTCCACCGCGTTCTTGAGGATCGTGAGGTTCGACAGGCCGAGGAAGTCGAACTTGAGCAGGCCCAGCGCCTCGATGGCGTGCATCTCGTACTGGGTCATCAGCGAATCGGAGTTCGTCGCCTTCTGGAGCGGCATGAGCTCGGTGAGCGGCTCGCGGGAGATGACCACGCCCGCGGCGTGGGTGGAGGCGTTGCGGGCCACGCCCTCCAGCTGCTTGGCGAAGTCGATGACCTTCTTGACGCCCGGGTCCGCGTCGTACTGCTCGCGCAGCTGGGGCGCGGTCTGGAGGGCCTCCTCCAGCCTGATCCCGAGCTGGTTCGGGACGGCCTTGGCGATGCGGTCCACCTCGCCGTATGAGTGGCCGAGCACCCGCCCGACGTCGCGGATCGCCGCGCGGGCGAGCATCGTGCCGAAGGTGATGATCTGGGCAACGTGGTCCTGGCCGTACTTGCGCGAGACGTAGGCGATGACCTCGTCGCGCCGGTCGTCCTGGAAGTCGACGTCGATGTCCGGCATCGTCACCCGGTCCGGGTTGAGGAAGCGCTCGAACGGCAGGCCGTAGGCGATCGGGTCCACCGGCGTGATGCCGAGTGTGTAGGTCACGATCGAGCCCGGCGCGCTGCCCCGGCACGTGGTCTGGATGCCCTGCTCGCGGGCGTAGTCGATGAAGTCCGCCACGATGAGGAAGTAGCCCGCGTAACCCATCGAGATGATCACGCCGAGCTCGTAGTCGAGGCGCTCCTTGAGCTCCGGCTTGACCGTGCCGTAGCGCCATTCCAGGCCGCGCTCGCATCTGGCGCGCAGCCACGACTCGACCGTCTGGCCGTCCGGCACCGGGAAATGCGGGATGCGGAGATGGCCCAGCGGCAGCTCGACGTCGCACATCTCCGCGATGCGCTTCGTGTTCGTGATGGCGTCGGGGTTGTCAGGAAAGAGGGCGGCCATCTCCGCCGCGGACTTCAGGAAGAAGTCATCGGTCTCGAACTTGAGCCGGCCCGGCGTGTCCAGGTTCGAGGCGGTGCCGACGCACAGCAGCACGTCATGGGCGGGCGCCTGCTCGCGCCGGACGTAGTGCAGGTCATTAGTGGCGACGAGCGGAAGCCCGAGCTCGGGAGCGAGACGCAGCAGCTGCTCGTTGAGCCGCTTCTGCTCCGCCAGCCCGTGGTCCTGGATCTCGAGGAAGAAGCGGTCCTTCCCGAAGATCTCCGAATAGTTGCCCGCGACCGCCCGAGCAAGGTCCCAGTCGTCCACCTCCAGCGCTCGCGAAACCTCGCCGTTCAGGCACGCGGATAGGCCGATGAGGCCCTCGCTGTACTTCGCCAGGTGCTCGCGGTCGATGCGGGGCTTGTAGTAGTAGCCGTCGATGTGCGCGTCCGTGACCAGGCGGCACAGGTTCCGGTAGCCGGTGAGATCCGTGGCAAGGAGGATGAGGTGGTAGGGCTGGGCGTCTGCCTTGCCCTCCTTGTCGGTCATCGACCGGCGGGCGACGTACGTCTCCACGCCGATGATCGGCTTGATGCCCTTGGCTCTGGCGGCCTGGTGGAACGCGACAGCGCCGTACAGCGCGCCGTGGTCCGTCAGGGCGAGGCTGTCGAAGCCCTTCGCGCTCGCCTCGTCGACGAGGTCCGTGATCCGCCCGAGGCCGTCGAGGAGGCTGAACTCCGAGTGCGTGTGCAGGTGGACGAAGTCGTTGGAGGCGAGGGCCAAGGCGCAAACCACCGTGCGATGCGTGGATTCAGCGGCGCCTCTTGCCGGCTCGCCTGGCTCGAGGGTGGTCGCCTGGGGGCAGGCCCAGTCTACAGCTCCGGGATCGCGACCTCGATCCGATCGACCCAGAGCCGGTATTGCGCGCCGCTCGGGTGCAGGCCGTCACTCGCCACGAGGCCACGGTTCGTGGCGGCGCCGAGGGAGATGTCGTAGATGTCCACGACCTGGATGCCCAGCCCGCGCGCCACGTCGGTGATGATCGCGTTGTTCGCGCGGATCCCGGCGGACTGGCGGACCGGGTCGCCGTAGTTCGCGCCGCTGGGCGTCACCGTGTAGTCCGGCGTCGTGACCACGAGCACGCGGGCAGCACCCACGCGGTCCACGGCGTCATCGAGAATCCTGATCACGTTCTGGCGGTACGTGTCCTCCGGCACGCCCTGGACGACGTCATTTACGCCGATCAGCAGCGTGATGAGCTCCGGACGAAGCGCGTCCAGCTGGGGCAGCTCGACCTCGATCACGTCGCGCGAGGTGAACCCATTCACTGCGAGGTTGGCGACCAGCTCCAGCCCGGGGAGTCGCGCAACCAGCTGGTTCGGCCAGCGCTCGTGCTCGGCAACGGAGGTGCCGATGGTGTACGAGTCGCCGAGCGCGACGTAGCGCAGCGGGGCGGAGCCGGATGTCGCGGCGGGGTCAGTCGTGGGGCTGCCGGACGTGTTGCCGCCCGGAGTCGAGGCCGGCGTCATCGCCGCGGGTGAAGGGGTCGGCCGGGAGGTTGAGCAACCCGCGGCAACGGCGAGGACAACGGCCCAGCCCACGAGGGCGAGCAGGCCCGCGCGGGCGGGGGCGTGCCGGTTGCCATGGTGCGGCGCGGGGGTCGCGATGGGCCGACTACGGGAGCCGCTGGTAGGCGTCGATCAGGATGTCCTCGAAGCGAGCGCGGTCAATGCGGATGCCGACCTGAGCATTCGCCGGGCGGCCCTTGCGGGCCATCCGCACCGGGAGCCCATCGCAGACCGTCCGGCCGCGCGCCGGCCCACTGCCAGTGTCGACCTGGACGTCGTACTCGGCGACGTCGACGAGGTCGGGCACCGCGAGGTGGGCGATGGCCACCGCGTCGTGCACGGACATGCGCGGGGTGCCGTACCACTGCCCCTCGCGGGCGAGGGCGTACTCGACCAGCTCCGCCGCGATCGACGCGGACGCCGTGCTGAGGCCGCGGAAGCGCTCGAGGGCGGGTGTCCTGAGCACGGCCTGGTGGGTGACGTCCAGGCCCATCATCGTGATCGGAATTCCGGATTCGAACACGATGGCCGCCGCCTCCGGGTCGGCATAGATGTTGAACTCCGCAGAGACCGTGGCGTTCCCGTCGCCGATCGAGCCGCCCATGATGCACAGGTGGGCGACCCGCGACGCCAGCTCCGGGTGGATCCGGAGCAACAGCGCGATGTTCGTCAGCGGCCCGATCGGCGCGATCACGACGGGCTCGGGGTGGGCACGGAGGATCGCTGCGATGAGGTCCACGGCTCCCTCCGGCCGTGCCTCCTCGGGTGAGGTCGGGAGCGTCGTCTGCCCGATACCCGCCTCGCCGTGGATCTCCGTCGCCCGAACGATCGCGCCGAACAGCGCCCCCGCGGAGCCCTCCCCCACCGGGACCTGCGGCGCGCCGTACAGGTTCAGCAGCCGGAGCGCGTTGGTGGTGCAGTGGTGCACGTCGGCATTGCCGCCGACGGTCGTGACGGCAAGCAGGTCCAGTTCCGGTCGCGCCACGGCAAGGCCGATGGCCAGGGCGTCGTCCAGGCCGGGGTCGCTGTCGATGATCAGCGGGAGCGGCTTGTCCACGGTCCCGAGCGGTGCCGAGCGGGCGACCGCGGCGGCGGGAAAGAAAGTCGGCGCGGCGGTGGCCTCGCCGGCCGGTGATCCGGAAGCCATGGCGCTACCCCTGCTCGTACGGTTGGCCGGCGGCGGCAGGCCCTCGAACGCGACCCAC
>Ga0183260_10004135_pt1 | contig 11575 bp, 8 predicted proteins | sample AntDrymUQ4972206_2_FD_129768 | JGI IMG/M metagenome (GOLD analysis project Ga0183260, IMG submission 129768) | Polar desert sand microbial communities from Dry Valleys, Antarctica - metaG UQ497 (22.06) (version 2) (version 2) | ecosystem: Environmental > Terrestrial > Soil > Desert | place...
CGAGCTGGTGATCATCGACTTCACCGACGACGCCGCCCGGGTCAACGCCTTGATCTCCGGACAGGTGGAGGCGATCGAGTCGCTGCCGTACGGCCAGATCAGTGTCGTCGAGGGCGACGCCGAGCTCACCCTCCTGACCTCGCAGAGCGGCAACTGGAACCCGTTCACCATGCGGGTCGACGCCGAGCCGTTCTCCGACATGCGGGTGCGGCAGGCGATGCGGCTGCTGGTCGACCGTCAGCAGATGATCGACCTGGTCCTCGGGGGCAACGGTGCCATCGCCAACGACATCTACTGTCCCGGTGACCCCTGCTACAACGACGACCTGCCCCAGCGCGAGCAGGACATCGAGCAGGCCCAGTCCCTGCTCGCCCAGGCCGGCCAGGAGGGCCTGCAGGTCGAGCTGACCACCTCCCCGGTCGCCCAGGGGATCGTCGAGGCCGCGACGGTGTTCGCCGAGCAGGCCAGGGCCGCCGGCGTGGACGTCCGGCTCAACAAGGTGGACACCAGCGTCTTCTACGGGGACGACTACCTGTCCTGGCCGTTCGCGCAGGACTTCTGGGGCACGCGCTCGTTCCTCGCGCAGGTGGCGCAGGGGTCGCTGCCCGACTCGCCGTTCAACGAGACGCACTGGGAGGACCCCGAGTTCATCGACCTCGTCACGGCCGCCGAGCAGGAGCCGGACGAGGACAAGCGCTGCACCCTCATCCAGGATGCGCAGCAGATCGAGTACGACAGCGGCGGGCACATCATCTGGGGATTCGTCAACCTCGTGGACGCGTACTCGAACAACGTCGGCGGCCTGGCGCCCAACGTCGCCGGCCACGCGCTGGACCGATACGGGTTCCGGCATGCCTGGTTGGTCGACGGCTGAGCCGGACGGGCGAGCCGATGACGTTGGGGCGACTGGTCGGCCGCCGGCTGCTGATCGGCGCCTTCATCCTGGCGGTCGTCTCCGTCCTCGTCTTCGGCGCCAGCCTGCTGCTGCCCGGGGACGCGGCCCGTGCCGTCCTCGGGCGCTCGGCGAGCCCGGACAGGCTGGAGATCGTCCGGGCACAGATGCACCTCGACGACCCGCCGCTGCTGCGCTACCTGTCCTGGGCGGGCGACCTGCTCACCGGTGACCTGGGCAGCTCCACGGTCAGCCAGGAACCGGTGCTGGACCTGATCGCGGGGCGGTCGGGCAACTCCTTGCTGCTGATGGCGATCGCCGCCCTGGTGGCGACCCCGCTGTCGCTGCTGCTCGGCACCTGGAGCGCCCTGCGACGAGACAAGGCCGCCGACCACCTGACGTCGATGGGCACGCTGGTGCTCGCCTCCCTGCCGGAGTTCGTCGTCGGGATCGTGCTGATCTTCGTGTTCTCGACCGGCCTGCTCAGCTGGTTCCCCGCCGTCGTCAGCTCGACCGAGGGCATCCTCGAGCAGCCGGCCGTCCTCGTGCTGCCGGTGGCCACCCTGGTGCTGGCGGTGTCCCCGTACATCACCCGGATGATGCGCGCCACGATGCTGGAGGTGCTGGACAGCGACTTCGTGCACCAGGCCCGGATGAACGGGGTCCCGGAGCGGTCGGTGCTCTGGCGGCACGCGGTGCCCAATGCCATCGGACCGGTCGCGCAGGTGATCGCCCTGCAGCTGGCCTACCTGGCCGGGGGCATCGTGCTGGTGGAGTTCCTCTTCGACTACCCCGGGATCGGGGAGGGCATCATCACCGCCGTGGATGCCAGGGACATCCCCACCCTGCAGGCGCTGGTGATGCTGGTCGCCGCCTTCTACGTGCTGGTGAACCTGCTGGCCGACGTCGTCGGCGTCCTCGCCAACCCGCGGCTGCGGACGGCCGGCGCATGAGCGGCGCCCCACCCCTCGGCGGCGGGGGCCCGTCGGTCGACCCCGGCACCGCCGACCTGGCGCCGGGACTGCTGCGCCGGTCCTGGGCGGTCGGCCGCACCAAGGTCGGGCTGGCACTCACCCTGCTGGTGGTGGCCGTGGCGGTGGTCGGCCCGTTCGTGGCTCCCGAGTCCGAGACCGGCTTCGTCGGCCTCGCCAACGTGCGGGACGCCCCCGGCACCCTGTTCGGGACCGACAACATCGGCCGCGACGTGTGGTCCCGCTTCCTCTACGGCGGCATCTCGTTGCTGTGGCTGTCGGCCCTGTGCACGATCATCGGCGTCGGGTCGGGGCTGCTGGTCGCGCTGCTGGCCGGCTACTCCCGGACGTGGGTCGACGAGGTGCTGATGCGCACCACCGACGTGTTCCTCGCCTTCCCGGCCATCGTGCTGGCGCTGCTGTTCCTGGCCGTCTTCCAGCCGCAGCCGTGGACGGTCGTCCTCACCGTCGCCGCCGGGCACGCCCCACGGGTGGCGCGCGTCATGCGGGCGGCGGTGCTCGACGTGGCGGGACGCGACTATGTGCGCTCGGCAGAGTCGATGGGCCTGCGCCGGTGGCCGATCCGGCTCGGAGACCTGCTGCCCAACGTCACCGGTCCGCTGATGGTCGAGTCGGGGCTGCGGCTCACCTACTCCGTGGGCCTCGTCGCCGGCCTCGGCTTCCTCGGCCTGTCCGGGCTTGAGGCCGACCAGGCCGACTGGGGGCAGATGATCAACGAGAACCGGGTCGCCTTCGAGGTCCAGCCGTGGGCCGTGCTGCTCCCCGTCGTCGCCATCGGTCTGCTGACCGTGGGCACCAACCTCGTCGCCGACGGCATCGCTCGCGCTGCCGCCGGCACCGACCGCGAGGTGGCCGAGTGAGAGAGGAGGGTAGACCCATCAGCGCCGCGACGGACGCCGAGACCACGGGTGGCTCCGGCGGGCTGGAGGTCCGGGGTCTGCGGGTCACCACCCGGACCGGGGTGCCGGTCGTCGACGGCGTGGACCTGACGGTGCCGGCGCGCACCGTGCTCGGCCTGGTCGGGGAGTCGGGATCGGGCAAGACGACGGTCGGGACCGCCCTGCTCGGCGGCACCCGCCGGGGCCTGCGGGTTGCGGCCGGCTCCGTGCTGATCGACGGCACCGACGTCACCAGGCTCGACGAGACGCAGCTGCGGCGCTGGCGCGGGTCGCGGGTCAGCTACGTCCCGCAGGACCCCACCACCGCGCTCGACCCGGCCATGCGGGTCGGCCGCCAGGTGCGCGAGGTGCTCGACTGCCACGACTACGGGTCGGGGCCGGACGAGCGCGCCGCCCGGGTGCGTGAGGCCTTCGAGGAGGTCGGGCTGCCGGGCGACGAGGCGTTCGCCGCTCGCTACCCCCACCAGCTGTCCGGCGGGCAGCAGCAGCGGGTCTGCATCGCGACCGCTTTCGCGACGTGGCCGTCGCTGGTGGTCCTAGACGAGCCCACCACCGGCCTCGACGTGACCACGCAGTCGCTGGTCCTCGGCACCGTGCGCCAGCTGACCCAGCGGCACGGCTGCGCGGCGCTCTACATCAGCCACGACCTCGCGGTGGTCTCGGAGATCTCTGACGCGGTGGCCGTGCTGTACGCCGGCAGCGTGGTCGAGCAGGCGCCGACCGCCGAGCTGGTGCACCGGCCCCGCCACCCGTACACCGCGCGGCTGGTCGCCGCGGTCCCCGACCTGGACGGGCGGCGGGCGCTGCGAGGCATCCCCGGCGGTGCCCCCAGCCCCAGCGGCCGGCCCGACGGGTGCCGGTTCGCGCCGCGGTGCGCGCTCGTCGTCGACGAGTGCACCACCGAGCTGCCGGCGCTGCGCGAGGTGGCCCAGGACCATCTGGCGCGCTGCATCCGGTCCGCGGAGGTGACCGCCGCCGAGGTCGGCGACCGACGACGGCAGCACGCCGGGCCCGGCGACGTGCTGCTGTCGGTCGAGGACCTGAGCGCCCGCTACGGTGTCGTGCAGGTGCTGCGGGGCCTGTCCCTGCGGGTGCCGCGGGGTGCGTGCGTGGCCCTGCTCGGCGAGTCCGGTTCGGGCAAGACCACGCTGGCGCGCACGATCGCCGGCCTGCACACGGAGGCGTCCGGGACGCTGCGGCTGGGCGACGAGGTGCTGCCCTTCGGCGCGCACGCGCGCAGCCGCGGCACCCGGGCGGCGGTGGCGTACATCTTCCAGAACCCGTACAGCTCGCTGAACCCACGGCGCACAGTGGGGGAGTCGGTGGGTCGCCCGCTGCGGGTGCTGCGCGACGTGCGGGGCGACGAGCTGGAGCGACGGGTCGGCGAGATGCTGGAGCGGGTCTACCTGCCGGCGCGGTACGCCGGCCGGTTCCCCGACCAGCTGTCCGGCGGCGAGCGGCAGCGGGTGGCGGTGGCGCGGGCCCTGATCGCCGAGCCCGAGCTGCTGGTCTGCGACGAGATCACCAGCGCGCTGGACGTGTCGGTGCAGGCCAACATCGTGGGGCTGATCGAGGAGTTCCGCCGCGACCTCGGCCTCACCCTGCTGTTCGTCACCCACGACATCGCCCTGGTGCGCAACGTCGCCCAGCAGGTCGCCGTCCTGCAGCAGGGCTCCATCGTCGAGGACGCGTCGACCGATGAGCTCTTCGAGCACCCGTCGCACGACTACACGCGTGAGCTGCTGGAGACCACCCCGCGTCTCGCCACCTGACCGGACGCCGGATGCCACCCGGCTAATGTGTATGTTCCGCGTAGACATTGTCGGACACCGACCCGAGGGAACCGCCGTGAGCGTCACCGACGAGCTGCTGCGCAACAACGAGACGTACGCCGCCTCCTTCGGCGGCGCCAGGCCGCTCCCGCCCGCGCGGCACGTGGCGGTCGTCGCCTGCATGGACGCGCGGCTGCACATCGGACGGCTGCTCGGCCTCGAGGAGGGCGACGCGCACATCGTCCGCAACGCCGGCGGCGCCGTCACCGACGACGTGCTGCGCTCGCTCGCCATCAGCCAGCGCCTGCTCGGCACCCGCGAGATCGTGCTGATCCACCACACCGACTGCGGGATGCTGACGTTCCGCGACGACGCGTTCCGCGACTCCATCGAGGCCGAGACGGGGATCCGCCCCAACTGGGCCGCGGAGTCGTTCACCGACGTCGACCGCGACGTCGCGCAGTCGATGGCGCGGATCAGGGCCAGCCGGGTCCTGCCGCACACCGACCTGCTGCGCGGCTTCGTGTTCGACGTAGCCACCGGTCGGCTGCGCGAGGTCGGCGGCTGACCCGCGGGGTCAGGTCACGCGCCAGGGGCCGGGCAGGCTGAGCACGCCGTCGACGGGTGCACCGGCGGAGCGCCACAGCGTCGCGAGCGCCTGCTCCACCGAGCCGGCACCGGCCGACCACCAGCCCAGCGTCAGCGCGGCGGCGGCCGCGTCGCTGGACTGTGCCGGCCGCAGCCGGTCGAGCGGTCCCACCCGGGGCAGGGCGACGACGCGCACCGTGTCGGAGTCGAGGCCGCTGCGCCGCGCCGCCCGGTCCACCGCCGTCCGCAGACCGCCCAGCCGGTCCACCAGCCCCCGCTCCAGCGCGTCGGCGCCGGTCCAGACCCGGCCACGCGCCAGCGGCTCGAGGTCGCCGTGCGGCATGCCACGGTCGGCAGCCGCCTTGCGGGTGAAGTCGTCGTAGACCTCGTCGAGCCAGCGCTGCACCCGGGTCCACTGCGCGTCGTCGAAGGGTGCCTCCGGCCCGAACATCGTCGCCTGCGCACCCGCACCGACCGGCTCGACGCCGATGCCCGCCCGGGCCAGGGCGGTCCCGACCGCGAGCTTGCCGCCGAGCACCCCGATGGACCCGGTCACCGTCGTCGGCGCGGCCACCACCTCGTCGCAGGGCATCGCCACGAAGTAGCCGCCGGAGGCCGCGACCGTGCCCATCGAGGCGATGACCGGCCGCCCGGTCCCGCGCAGCCGCTGCACCTCGCGGTGCACCGCGTCGGACGCGACGTACGACCCGCCGGGGCTCACCACCCGCAGCACCACGGCACGCACGTCGTCGCGCCGGCCCGCCGCCCGCAGCGCGGCCGTGACCGACGCGGATCCTGCCCGCAGCCCGCCGACGGGGCTGCTCCCGCTGCGCCCGAGACCGATGCCGCCGAGCACGGAGACGACGGCGACTACCGGCTGCCGTCGGCGACGTGCCCGCTGCACGGCGGCCCGCGCCCCCGACGGCGCCCAGCGGTGCACGTACCGGAGGGTGAGCGGGCCACGCCCGGCGACCCGCTCGCGCAGGTCGGCGTACACCTCGTCGCGGTAGCCGAGCCGGTCGACCAGCCCGGCCTCGACCGCCTGCTGCGCACCGAGGGGAGCGGCGTCCACCGCCTCGCGTACCTGGGCGAGACTGCGGCCGCGGCGCCGCGCCGTGACGGCGACGACCGCCTCCAGCACGGAGTCCGCGAGCCGCTGCAGCGACTCACGTTGCGGCTCCGACATCGTCTCGCGCAGCAGCTGGTCGGCGGCGTTCTTGTACTCGTGCCGCTGCCCGACCTGCGGCTGCACGCCGAGCCGGTCCAGCAGCCCGCGCACGAAGACCGCCCGCAGCGCAACCCCGGTCAGGCCGAGCTGTCCGCTCGGCTGCATCCACACTGTGTCGAACGAGACCGCCAGCCGGTACGAGACGGTGCCGCCGGCCAGTTCCCCGAACGTCTCGGCGAAGGCCGCGGTCGGGCGTCCCGTCGCCGCGAACGCCTCGACGGCCTCGCCGAGCTCGTCGGCCTGTGCGGGTGACAGCTCCTCGCTGCCGAGGTGTGCGACGAGCCCGACCACGTGCGAGTCCGTGGCCGCCTCGCGCAGGCGGCTCACCACCCCGCGCAGGGTGGGCACCCCGCGGCTGCGCAGCGCCGCCACCGGCTCGGCCGGGCCGGTCTCCAGCAGCCCGCGGGAGAGGTCGAGCTCGAGTAGGACCGGCTCCCGACGCGTCCGGCCGGCGAGCAGGTCGAAGGCGGGCTTCGGCATGCGGTCACGCTAACCGGCGACCGGTGCCGCCACCGACCGCCCTTGCCCGGCTCAGCCGATCTCCACCACCACTAGGTCTCCCGCGACGCGTACGTCGAAGGCGCTGCGCGGGGAGTAGGTCGCCTGGGCCCGGTCGCTGCTGCGTGGCTCGTAGACCGCGACGGGCCGCGCCGTGCCCAGCCGCACGGTCACCCGGGTCGAGTCGACCCGCGTCCGCTCCCCATCGGGGTAGAGCGTCGCCACCTCGACGTCTCGCCACAGCAGCAGGTAGTGGGTCCCGTCCCGCTTCTGCACCAGCTCCTGCTGCAGGTCGTCCCCACCGCCGCTGAGCTCGAGCCGCAGGTCGTCAGGGGTGAACGACCGTCCCGGGTCGGCCATCAGCCGCAGGAACCGCTTGGTCGCGTAGAACTCCGGCTTCTTGCGCCAGGTGTCCGGGGTGGACGCGCGGACGGTGTCCCTGGTCATGGCGACGAGGCCGAAGTGGGCATCGCGCTCGGCGGTCCGGTTGATGCTGGCCTGGGTGCTGTGGTCGATCGGGTCCGGGTCGTCCAGCAGCTCGAAGCGTCCGCAGATCGCCCGGCGCCGGAAGAAGTCGCAGATCCCGCGCACGGCGTACGACGCCGATGCGAACTCCGGGACGGTCTTGCCGAGGTTGTCCTGTGGCGAGTTGTTGTAGCCGGTCTCGGTGAAGACCCAGTCGCTCACGTGCGGGAAGCAGTGCCGCAGGGTCGCCAGGTGCTCGTCGAGGTTCTGGGTCGGGCTCGTGCCCTTGTTGTACATGTGCGCGTTGCCCATGTCGCAGCAGTCGCTGAGGTCGCCGAGCTCGCGCGCCCGCGAGACGGTGACGTCCGTGCGGGTGGACGGTCCGGCCACGGGGATCTGCCGGGTCGCGGAGCTCGACTTTGGCCGCTCTCCAGAGGGCCCGCTGCATGGTGCGGGCGTGCGCCGCCCACTCCGGGTCGCGACGCCCGTTCACCACCGGGCCGTCGACCTCGTTGCAGCCCCCGAACGAGTGCATCAGCGCCGAGAGGTCGCCGTCGACGCGCGGGCCGTAGTACGACTCGAGATGGCGCATGACGCCGCGGTTGACCGCGTCGGCGTCACTCCACTCGTCGAGTCCGCCGACCGTCCCGTGCCAGCGGATCCCGGCCCCGGCCACCTCCAGCATCGCGCGCTGCTGCTTGCGGGTGCCGCTGGAGCTGCCCGTGGTGATGCGTTCCCGGACGATGCGGACGCCGAGCTCGCGGAGCAGGTCGACGACGGCCTCGGTGTGCCCGTACACCTTGTCGTTGTAGAAGAGCTTGGTGTTGACCATGTACGCCTCGCAGACGGCGTCGGCCTTGCGCGCGTGCATCAGGGGCAGTGCGGCGGCGGCTGCCGCTGACCGTGCCGGGGCGGCGACGGCGTGGGCCGGCCCCGGCATCCCCGCCGAGGCCAGCGCGGCGAGGCCGAGGCCGAGGAAGTCACGTCGGATCACGTGGGGAAGCACCTCCGGGAAGGGCGACAGGTCCGGTCCTGTCGCGCGGGTCGACCGCCCCGACCCGGCCGGGGGTGAGGCTAGCCACGGGGCATGTGACCTGTAAATCCCTTTCTGTCGCATAATCCCCCGCAGGGGGCGCATCCGCGGCTCCCGCCTCGCTGCGCGCAGGCGGCTCGGCGTGGGCTGATTCGTGCTCGTGGGACATACCTGGAACACTCGGCCCAGAGGCCGTGTCGACCTCCAGGACCCGTCCGCTGACCGGGAAGGTACGCACGTGGAGGTCTCCACCACCGCCTGGGTCGCCACCCTCGCCGTGACCTGTGGCGTCTTGCTCTTCGATGTCGCCATCGTCGCGCGCAGGCCGCACGAGCCCGGGCTCAAGGAGTGCACGGCCTACATCTCGGTCTACACCGCGCTGGCCGTGCTCTTCGGGCTGTGGGTGTGGGTCGACTACGGCAGCACGTACGCGGGTGAGTTCTTCGCCGGCTGGCTCACCGAGTACTCGCTGTCCGTCGACAACCTCTTCGTCTTCCTCATCATCATGGGCGCCCTGAAGGTGCCGAGGAAGTTCCAGCAGGAGGCCCTGATGGTGGGCATCATCCTGGCGCTGATCTTCCGTGGCATCTTCATCGCCATAGGTTCCTACGCCATCAACCAGTTCGCCTTCATCTTCTACGTGTTCGGCGCGTTCCTCATCTACACCGCGGTGCAGCTGGTGCGGCACCACAACGACGAGGACGAGTACAAGGAGAACCGGGTCATCGCCTTCGTCAAGGGACGCGTCCCGTCGACGGAGACCTACCACGGCCTCAAGCTGTTCGTCCGCGAGAACGGCCGCCGGGTGATGACGCCCATGCTCATCGTCATCTTGGCGCTCGGCTCGACGGACCTCTTGTTCGCGCTCGACTCGATCCCCGCGATCTACGGCCTCACCCAGGAGCCCTACCTCGTCCTCACCGCGAACATCTTCGCGCTGATGGGCCTGCGGCAGCTGTACTTCCTGCTCGGCGGCCTCCTGGACCGCCTCATCTACCTGTCGTACGGGCTGTCGGCGATCCTGGCCTTCATCGGCGTCAAGCTGGTGCTGCACGCCCTGCACGAGAACGAGCTGCCGTTCATCAACGGTGGCGAGCACGTCGGCGTGGCAGAGATCCCGACCTGGCTGTCCCTGGTCGTCATCGTCGCCTCCCTGGCGGTCACGACCGTGGCGAGCATCGTCGCGGTCAAGAAGGACCCCTCGAAGGCACCCGCCGCCGACTCGTCGGCCGACGGCCCCCCGGCGGAGGGCCGCGACGACGGCCACGAACCGGACCCGACCGCGTCGGATCGCTCGAGCAACACCCCCCGCGACCGCTGACGCCGCGAGGTGCCGGCCGGTCAGGGCCGTTGCGGCGTGATGCAGAACGCGAGCCCGGCGGGGTCGCGGAGCACCACCCAGCGGCCGTCGTGTCGGGTATCTGCCGCGTGCTGGCCCGCGCCGAGGTCGCGGACCCGGCGGACCTCGGCGGCGACGTCGTCGGTCGCCACGTCCAGGTGGGCCCGAACCACGCCGGACGGTTCGTCCATCCGCTGCAGGAGGACCTGTTGGGGACCGGCGGGCGGCCGCAGCCAGGAGAACTCCGGGCGTCCCGACTCGCCCGGCCCGCGTCCGGTCTGCTCTGGGCGCCACCGGGTGGCGGCCGTCCAGAACGTCGTCTCCGCCTCCCAGCGTCCGGCGGGGATGTCGACACAGATCTGGCGTACGCGGCTGCGGTGACCGTCGCGCCACGTCGTGGGCTCCGGCCAGCTCGCACCGGCGCGGGCTCCGGCGGCGGTCTCGCACCCGGGCACACAGAACGGCAGACCGCCCGGGGAGGCGAGGGTGACCCAGTCGTCGGTGCTGCGTACGAACGTCGCGCCGAGGCCACGCAGCCGCTCGACCTCCTGGTCTGCCACGTCGTGCGCGGCATCTCCGCAGGGCACCTCGAGGTCGATGTGCACGCGCGGCGCGTCGTCGACCTCCTGCACGTGCAGCCATGCGGTGCCTCGGGGCGGCAGGAGGCTGCGCAGCTCCGGGTGGTCGCGCCAGGGCGGCCCCGCCGGCCACCCGGTGACGGCCCCCCAGAATGCTGCGCTGTGGTCGGCGACGCCGGACGGCACGTCCACGAAGGCGTGCAGCGAGGTCACCCGCACGGACCCGCGCCGTCCCGTCGCCACGTCCGACACGCGCCCCACTCCCCACGGGTTGCCGTCACTGCCCGGGACTCGTGACTCCCGGGGAGTGACGCTTTCACGGGGTACCCGTGAAAGCTGCGTCGCAGCGGCCGGTCAGCCGGACAGGTCGTTCGGGTCCTTGACGAACGTCCGCTGTGCACGCAGCGCCCGGTTGGCGACCCACGTGACCGCCCACAGCACGACGCCGATCGCCAGCATCACCGCGGCGATGCGGTACTGGGCGACCTCCCGGTCGATCAGCGGTGACACCAGGAACAGGCACGCCACCGCCCCGATCACGGGGAGCGCGCTGGGAGCCCGGAAGTGGTCGTGGTCCACCGGGTCGCGCCGCAGGACGAGCACCGCGACGTTGACCACCGCGAACACCCCGAGCAGCAACAGCGCGGTGGTCCCGCCGAGCAACGCGATGCCGTTCTCGCTCAGCGTGTTGACGTAGCCGATCAGCCCGAAGGCCAGCGCGGTCGTGAACAGGATCGCGACGTACGGCACCCGTCGGCCCTGGTGCACCTTGGCGAACACCGGCGGCAGCACCGCCTGCTTGGACATGCCGTAGAGCAGCCGGCTGGCCATCAGCATGTTGATCAGCGCCGAGTTGGCGACGGCGAACATCGCGATGTACGGGAAGATCTCGCCGAACGGCAGGTCGGGCGCGCCCGCCTTGGCCACCAGGGTCAGGGGCGAGCTGGCGTCCGCGAGCTGCCCGACCGGCACCAGCGCGACCGCCGAGATCGAGACCAGGACGTAGATGGCGCCGGTGATGGCCAGCCCGGACAGCATGACCTTGGGGAAGATCCGGCTGGGGTCCTTGGTCTCCTCGGCCATGTTCACCGAGTCCTCGAAGCCGACCATCGCGAAGAACGCGAGCGAGGTCGCTGCGGTCACCGCCAGGAAGACGCTCTTGTCCTCCGGAGTGTCGAACGCGACCACGCGGGAGAAGTCCGCCTCGCCGCCGAAGATCGCCCAGACGCCGACCAGGATGATGAGCAGCAAACCGGACAGCTCGACGAGCGTCAGCACCACGTTGGCCCGC
>Ga0183260_10004137_pt1 | contig 11571 bp, 14 predicted proteins | sample AntDrymUQ4972206_2_FD_129768 | JGI IMG/M metagenome (GOLD analysis project Ga0183260, IMG submission 129768) | Polar desert sand microbial communities from Dry Valleys, Antarctica - metaG UQ497 (22.06) (version 2) (version 2) | ecosystem: Environmental > Terrestrial > Soil > Desert | place...
CGACGTCGCGGGCGTGGCGCGGGTCGCGGCTGACATCACCCACCGCTATCCCTTGACCCGCCATCGCGACCCAGCCGGCGATGCCGCGTCCCATCGGCATCGTCACGTCGATGATCGCCTGTGCGCCGGCTCCGTCGGCGGCAACAAACCGTAACGACCCACCATCCGGCTCCACCAGCGCGATCGACGACGCCGCGGCATCGAGCAGCTGTCGGACGCTGGCCGCCGCCCGTGACAGTTCCGCGCGGAGCGTCGTCGGTCGAGTAGCCCGGCCGGCGAGGTCACCGATACGTACGAGCAGCGCGGCCAGCTCTGGTGAAGGCGTAGTCATGGCAACATCCTGGCGGACGCATTGCCGCAACCGTAATGACGTAGCCGCGGATTTATGGTCGACTGAGCGCCGTGCAGTGGCAACTGCTGTCCAGCCTGTCCGAGGCAGACAGGGCTCGCGTGCTCGACGCGACGCGACCCTGCCGCTTCGATCGCGGCGAGGTGCTCGTCCACGAAGGTTACCCTGGCGAGAGCCTGCACCTGGTGCGGAAAGGGCGACTCGGAGTCCGAGTGTCCCGTCCGACCGGAGAATCACTCACCTTGAACGTGCTTTCACCGGGCGATGCATTCGGCGAGCTGGCGGCCATAGGACAGGCGCATCGGCGCACCGCAACGGTGGTGGCATTCGAGCCCGCAGAGACCCTTGCGCTGAGCGGAACTGCTTTCCAGGCGCTCTGCCAACAGCACCCGGCCGTGGAACGGCTGGTCGTCCGCTTGCTTGTCGAACGCGTCGACCAGCTGAGCCAACGACTCATCGAGGCCTTGTACGTCGGAGTGGACCAGCGCGTGTTTCGCCGGCTCAACGAGTTGTGCGACATCTACGGTGACGGGGCGCCTGGCACCGTCATTCCGCTCACCCAGGACGATCTCGCCGGACTGGCCGGTGCCAGCCGACCGACCGTCAACCAGGTGTTGCAGCGGCTCTTGGCCGAAGGCGTTCTCGAAGTGGGTCGGGGACGACTCCGCGTGCTTGACCCGGCGGGATTGCGGCTTAGAGCCGCCGCCTGAGTCGGATGAACGAGCTGCCTGTCGACGACGATGACCTCGGCGCCGTGCTCTGGAGTGCCTTGCGTGCGGGCGGCCACTGGGCCGAGGTGTTCCTCGAACGGCGATCCACCGAGACTCTTCGACTCGCCGGTGGTGGCGTTGCCGAGATCCGCAGTGACCTCGACCTCGGTGCCGGTGTCCGCGTGGTGACATCGGGTCGTGCGGGATACGCGTACACCAACATCGTGACCCGTCGTTCGCTCGTCGAAGCCGCTGAGGCCGCCGCGATCGCGAGCGGCGCCGCGTCCTCGGTACGGGCGGAACGTCCGGTCGACCTTCGGCAGCGAACCGTCTCGCCCGCGCAACACGCGCAGCGTGCTCCCGCCGACGTCACCTCGCCCGAAAAGGTTGCACTCTTGCGCCGGGTCGACGCCGCCGCCAGAGGGCGAAGCATCCAGGTACGCGACGTCACGGCAACCCATGTCGACGTAACCCAGTCGATGCTGGTGGCTACGACCGACAGCGGCATCGCCCGGGACCAGCGGGTACGGACCCGGCTCACCTGCCAGGTCACCGCCCGGCGAGACGGCCGGATGCAGACCGGCTTCGACGGGCCCGGCATCGGCGGCGGCATGGAGCTGTACAAAGGTGATGCCCCGGAAACCATCGGCGTCCGAGCCGCCGAACGTGCCGTACGCGCGCTCGATGGCATCGAGCCGCCGAACGGGCGTTTGCCCGTCGTCCTCGGGCCGTCCGGCGGCGGATTGCTTCTCCACGAGGCGTGCGGGCACGGCCTCGAGGCCGATGCCCTGACCCATGGCGGCAGCATTTACGCGCGCACCATCGGCGACCTAGTGGGCAGCGAGCTGATCACGGCGGTGGATGACCCCGGCATCGCCGGAGGATTCGGCTCGTACGGTATCGACGACGAGGGAGCCGAGGCGAGGCGCACGGTGCTGCTGGACAGTGGGATCCAGCTTGGTGCGCTGAGCGACCGCTCCAACCCCGTCACCGGGACAACAGGGACGTCCGCCAACGGCCGGCGCGCGTCGTACGCGGATCCACCGCTGGCACGGATGAGTAACACCTATATCCGGCCCGGTTCGTCGTCAGCCCAGGATGTCCTCGGCAGCGTTGTCGACGGGATCTACGTCGCCCGGCTGCGTGGTGGTGATGTTGACGTGACGTCGGGCGAGTTCGCCTTCACAGCTGCCGAGGCTTCTCTCATCGAGGATGGTGGGATCGGTCGGCCGTTGCTCTCCCTGAGCTTGCTCGGCAACGGACCCGACGCGCTCAGATCTGTCGAAGCCGTGGCTGACGACCTCTCGTTCGTGCAGGCGCTCTGCGGCAAGGAGGGCCAGTGGGTGCCCGTCTCGTACGGCAGCCCCACCCTTCTTCTCGGCGGCATCACCGTGACGGGGTCCGGCGGTGGCTGAGCTGTTAGACCTTGCGTCGGGCATCCTCCCCTTGGCTGCACCGGGTGAGGAGTTGGAGGCGTACGCGGTCCACCGGACCTCGACGACGGTCCAGGCCGGAACTGGCGGGGTGGTCCGGAACGTGGGGAAGGCGGAGGCCCGAGGAGTCGGCGTACGACTGCTGGCCAGGACCCGCATGGGGTACGCGTCGACAGCGGACCTGTCTCGCGCCGGTCTCGCCGACGCCGTGGTTCGATCTCGCCAGAACGCTGCTGCTGCTGATCCGGACGAGGCAGTCGCATTGCCCACGCCCGAGCCCGTCATCGCGGCAACGCAGCTATGGAACGAAGTGTTGTCCCAGCTACCGCTGGAGGCCAAGGTGGGGTTGGCGACGGATATCGCTCGGCGGGTAACGATGATCGACCCGCAGATTCGGTCGATCGACACGGCGGAGTACTACGACGAGTCGGTGGTCACCGCTGTGGCCTCCACCAGTGGTGTCCGAGTTGAGGATCGGCACGGGTACGTCGAGTTGTCCACGGACGCAATCGGAGAATCCACCGACGGTAGTGTCGCGGACTACAGCTACTGGTGCGGACGCGATCCCGGCCTCATCGACATCGAGTGGTTGGCTGCGGAGGCGGTGTCTCGGACCATCCGGCTGATGTGCTCTTCCGCGAAGCGGCTCACGGGCCTACCGGTCGTCCTGGACCGCGCGGTGGTCGGGTCTCTCCTGGTGGCGATCGGCCGCGCCTGCTCCGGTGGGCCGCTGTCGTCGGGGCGCAGCGCATTCGCTGATCTGCACGGTTCGCTCGTAGGAGCCGCCTCGGTAAATCTGATGGATGACGGCCGCTGTCCGGCGGCACCAGCAGCAGCGCTGATCGATGACGAGGGAGTGCCGAGGCGAAGCACGACGCTCATCGACGGCGGCGTCCTTGTTGGCGCCTTGCACACAACGACAACAGCACGAGCGATTGGCGGGAATGCCCGAACGACGGGAAACGCGCGCCGGATAACACACAGGTCGTCGCCGCGGGCTGCCCCATCGGCGTTGGTTCTGCAGCCGACGTGCTCCCTGGCCCAGCTGTTGGCCGCGGCGGGTGACGCCACCTATCTCCAACAGGTGACTGGCAGTCAGTCCGGCATCAGCTCGGTTACGGGGCGGGTCAACGCCGGTGCTATGGGTTTCCGCCTCCGTGCGGGTGAGCCAAGTGGTCGCTTGCCAACGACAGCGGTCGCCACCAACCTGCAGGCGTTTCTGTCCTCGATCCTCATGGTCGCTGACGACATCCTGGCCGTACCTGGCGTGCCCGTGCTTGCCGCGACGGTCTTGTGCGCGCCGGGCTGGTTGCCCTAGCTACTTGGGGTCGAGCGGTCCAAGCCGGGACCCACCAGCGGCGGGACGATCCGGGATCATGTGCCCTTCGACGTCGTCGCTGTCAGCCGCCTCGGGGGGCTTGCTTCCGTTGACCTCATCATCGCTTGCTTTGTCTGACGGGTTCATTGCTCCTCCAGGACAGAGCGAGGGACCGCCGATTTCTCGCGGCCCCTCGCCTGCTAACACACTTACCGGTTGTTTCTGCCGGACGATGGCGTTGCGCTTATTGAAACGTTGAGCTCTACCACCGACCCGGCTTCCGCCCGTGGCCCTCGACGTCGTCGTCGCCCTCCGAACCTTCGGCGTCGGCCCACCGACCCGGCTTCCGCCCGTGACCCTCAACGTCGTCGCTACCTTCGGCGCCCTCGGCGTCGGCCCACCGACCCGGCTTCCGCCCGTGGCCCTCAACGTCGTCGCTACCTTCGGCGCCCTCGGCGTCGGCCCACCGACCCGGCTTCCGCCCGTGAGCCTCAACGTCCTCGTTGGACTCGGTAGTGTTTTGTTGCTCGGTCATGATTTCTCCTCAACCCTCGTCCCGGGAGATTCCCGGCTTGGCCCAGCATTACGCGCCCAGTGCGCCGGTACCGTTGTCTGGCTGACATATACCCCAAGAAATATTAAAGGCATCAACCCTCACTAGCAGCGACACTGCGCCGCATATCGCGCGACGGATGTGTCCGCCTCAACCGCGTCGACACGCCATCCAACAGCGCAGCAGACGGAGTGGCTTCGGTCAGCGCGTCGACGAAGTCGTCTCCCGGCACGCGCAGCAGGCGGGACCGCTCAAGTGTCCTGACTGTCGCCGTTCGGGGTATTCGCTCGATCAACCCGATTTCCCCGAAGTACTCGCCCGCGACCAACTCCCCCAACCATTGCTCGTCCGCAAATTCGCCGTGTGCCGAGACCTCAAGACGTCCCGTCTCGACCACATAGAAACCATCGGCCTTCTGTCCTTCCCGTACGACGACCTCCCCGGCCGGAACGTCGACGTACTCGATAACAGCCGCCAGCTGTTCGAGTGCGCCAGGGGAGCTGGACGCGAAAAGGCGACAGCTCTCCAACAGTCGCACCACCGGTGCAAGCTCGGCTTGCCGTTGGGCAGACTGTTGGTCCATCGCTCGCAAGGCAGGTACGCCCAGAAGGCACAGGAGAGGCACGGCGGCTCCCGCCAGCCACAGGGTTGCGTCAAACCCGAATGCATCAATGGCCAGCGGAGTGACGAAAGCCGCCAGAACGATGGCGCCAAGCACCAGCGCACCAAATGCTCCGAAGACTCTGGCGATCTGGTCCGGTGGCAGGGTGCGCTGCAAAGCGGTCACGGCCAATACGTCTACAACGATGGTGCCGGCGCCCCTGACCACCTCGATCCCGAATCCCACGGCCGGACTCGAAGTGATCAGGAACAGCAGGGTGGGCACGCAGTACACCGCAATACCCACGAGGATCACCGGGCCCAGCCGAGGGAGCCGTTCGATCCGAGGGATCAGCGCCGCGATGAGTATGCCCCCGACTCCCAGGCCCATGAGCAGGTATCCGTAACCCTCAGCACCCGTTCCCAAGATGTCCCGAGAGATAACCACGAACTGCACGGTGTCGACGCCGTAGACGAAGCTCGCCACGATACTGAACGCGACGAGGACTGCGGCCGTCTGCGACGCCACGATCGCCTTGACACCCACGAGCATCTGGCGGATCGGACCCAGCTCGCCGCCTTCGGTCACATCGACAGGCCTACTCCTCGTCCGGATGCGTCCCACGATGATGGCCGATGCCAGGAAGCTGGCCGCATTGAGCAGAATGCACACCCATGCTGGGCCGCCGAGAAGCATGACCGCACCGATGGCAGGCCCCGCGATGACCACCAGCTCTTCCATCGTGTTACGCAAGGCGTTGGCCGAACCGAGCTCTCGCTCATCCACTAACTGAGGCGTCAGTGCTGCCGACGCCGGCTCGTAGACGGTGCCGATGGTCGAGGCGATGCCCGCGGCCGCGATGGCCAGCAGTACCGGCGCGTGCACCGCGGTCAGCAGTGCGAGGACAGCCATCAGAGCCGCGGAGACGAGGTCGAGCACCACCATGAGCCGGACCCGCTCGAACCGCTCGGCAATGACTCCGGCGTACGCACTGAACAGCAGCGCCGGCACGAACCGGCCGATGGTGGCGGCGCCTACCCACGCGGCTGATCCGGTCTCTTGGAAGATCCACACCGTCAACGCGACCGCGTACGCCCAAGAGCACGCGAAGGACACCGTCGACGCAGCCATCAGCAACCGGAAGTCCCGGTGCCGCAGGCTTGTCAGCAGTTCGGGTCGCCTCACGACCGGATTGCTCCGTCACCGGCCATGGCAGGCTGGGCTACTGGTCAGCGCTGCGGCGAGCCGGGAGGCGAAGCGGAATACGGATCGTCGATGGTGGCATCGGCGTCCACGAACTGGCCGAAGCGGCCATGACCCTCGACGTCGTCGGCGTCAGCGTCGGCTTCGTACGGCTGGTCGGTCATGAGATCTCCTCCACTCGACTTGCGGCCTTCGTCACCGCAACTGTCAGCATCGCGCTCAGGGCCCTGTCGTACCGTCGTCGACCTAACAGAATGCAGACACGAGCATAATGTGTCCAGGGCCCTAGTCTGTCTCCCCATGCGGATCGTCCTACACGGGGTTCGGGGCTCGACTCCCGCCCCGGGTGCGGACTTCCTGCGCGTCGGGGGCAGGACTTCGTGTCTCGCAGTAACCCCCGCCGGCCACGACACCCCGACCCTGCTCTTGGACGCCGGGACCGGGTTGTCGTCCGTCGACCACGCACTGGGCGTACAGCCTTACCGCGGTGACATCTTGTTGACGCACCTGCACTGGGACCACGTTCAGGGACTGCCGTTCTTCCGAGCGGGTGACCGTGACGATGCCGAGGTCAGGCTGATGCTTCCCGCACAATGCGAGGCGTCACCTGACAGGCCGGGCTCAGCAGCCGAGCTCCTCGGTCGGGCAATGTCGCCGCCCCACTTCCCCATCGGGCCTGACGGGTTGCGAGGCGATTGGACGTTCGACGCCATTGCCGAAGGCAGCTTCGTGGCAGGCGGTTGTACGGTGACGGCCGTCGAGGTGCCCCATAAGGGCGGCCGGACGTTCGGTTACCGGGTCGAGGCTGACGGCGCGAGTCTCGCGTACCTGCCGGACCACCACCCGGCGATCGACCCCGGCCCCGGGCTCGAGCTAGCGCGTGACGTCGACGCGCTGTGCCACGGGGCCATGTTCGCCGACTCAGAGCGCGCAATCGCCCATGCGTACGGCCATGCGACCCTCGGTGAAACACACCGGTTGGCTCAGGAAGCCGGCGTCGGCCGGCTCGTACTCATCCACCATGCGCCCTCGCGTACCGACGACGAGATCGACGCGCTGGCGCGGCAAATCCCCGCGGACGACCCGCCGGTGTCGGTCGGCCGCGAAGGCGACGTCGTGCTCGGGTGAGCACTCGGAGCACACCTGGCATCGTTCGGCGCGCTGCGGCGACTGTCATCGGCGTGTCGCCGACCGGAGTCCGCCAAACGAAGGGGCCGTACTTGCTGGGGTGCGGCGCGACGTCCTAGCGAGTCACGCCATGGCGGATCGAGCGGCCTCACACTGGCGTAGCCGACCGCAGACGTTCACCAGCAGGGTGTGGGCCACGTCGGGATGGGTCTTGATCACCTGGTTGAACTCGAATCTGTCGATCGCGAATGTCTTCATCCCGTCGTCACCAGCCTTGACTGTCGCCGAGCGGGGCTTGCCGTCGATCAGCGAGATCTCACCGAAGTAGTCTCCGGGCTTGAGCTCACCCCGAGCCGATCCGCCCACGGTCACCTGGGCACTGCCGTCCATGACGTAGTGGAAGGCAGCGGCGCCACGACCTTCAGCAGCGACTTCCCTACCGGGCTTGTGGTCGACCTCGCGACCACCCTCGATCAGTTGCCTCAGCACTCGCTTGGGACAGCCGGCGAACAGCCGCACTTCTCCGAGCCGGGTTGCGATGTCGTCGCTCAATCTGGCCACCTCCTGCGGTCTGCTCACCTTAGAGGCCAGGATCATTCGTCCGCCAGAGTCACCGGCAGGCTGGGGTCGGCGAACACTTCCCTCGTTGACTGCGGTTTGACCGCCTTCCGCTGCAACAAGAGTTCGCTAGGATTCTGCTCTTCGCCCACGCGATGCGGGGATGGTGCCTTCCGATCGCGGTAGTCACCGCCGCACGCGAGTCTTTCCCTAGCGAGAGCCTCGTCGGACATCTCAATCCTCGGCTTCACGGGTTCAGTCGGCCGGCGTCTGACATCAGCCACGCCTGCTGACACCGGCCGACTCAAATGTCGCCATCTCGCCGAGCAATGCGGCTGCGCTTCGGACCAACGGCAAGGCGAGAACCGCTCCGGTTCCCTCGCCCAGACGCAGCCCCAGATCGAGAAGCGGGGCCAGCCCCAGCCGAGCTAGCGCATGCGAGTGTCCCGCCTCGGCACTGAGGTGCCCGGCGATGCAGTAGTCGATCGCCAGCGGCTGGATTCTCTGGGCAACGAGGGCCGCCGCCGACGCGATGACCCCGTCGAGGATCACCGGGGTTCGGGTGCCGGCGGTTGCCAGGATCAGTCCCGCGAGGGCCGCGTGCTCCAGCCCGCCGAGGCACGCCAGCACCCCGATCGGGTCGTCGGATCGTGGCCGGTGCAGTGTCAGAGCCGTCTCGATGACCTCAATCTTGCGACGCCAGGTGTCGTCGTCGACGCCGGTCCCTCGACCGGTCACCTCGGTCGGCGGGGCGCCGGTGAAGGCCGCTATCAGGGCCGCGGAGGCGGTGGTGTTCGCGATGCCCATGTCGCCTGTGAGAAGACAGTCAGTCCCCGCTGCGATCAACTCGCGTGCCGTCTCGACACCGACTCGAAGCGCCATGAGCGCCTGCGTGCGACTCATCGCCGGTTCACTACTCAAGTCGGCAGTTCCCGCGCGTACCCGGCGGGACAACACGTTGTCAGAGAGGGATACGGCCGAGGCGACGCCGACATCGAGCACTATCACCTCGGCCCCCACCTGCCGAGCCAGCACGTTGACCGCAGCGCCCCCTGCGCCGACGTTCGCCACCATCTGCGCGGTCACCCGCTGCGGCCAGGGCGTGACGCCGCGGGCGTGGACACCGTGGTCGCCCGCGGCCACGACGACGGTCGCCCGTTTCGGAACGGGAGGTGGGCACACCCCGGCCATCGCTGCCAGTGCCAGACCGAGTTCCTCCAGGCGCCCCAAAGCTCCAGCTGGTTTGGTGAGGGCAGCATTTTGTGCGACCGCCTCCGTCCACGCTGCCTGGTCCAGCGGTTCGATGCTTCCCGCGACACGCTCGACCAACTCGTCACCGATCCGCTCCACGCTGACCTCCTTCGTCAGGCAGCCAACCAGCGCGTGTCCCCAAGCCACCGGACGGGGTAGCGTCATGCCTCACGCACTCCGCCCGTGCTGCGAGGAGATTCCATGAGCCTGGACCGCCCGGTCAGCCCTAACCCGTACGACCTGCTGCCACGTGTCGGCGTCTTCTCGGTCACCAGCGACGACGTGACCGACGGTGAGCCGCTGCAGGATGCACAGGTTCAGGACGAGGGCGACACCTCACCGCACCTGCGCTGGGAAGGTCACCCGGCACAGACCAAGAGCTTTGTCGTGACCTGCTTCGACCCTGACGCTCCCACTCCGAGCGGGTTCTGGCACTGGGTGCTCGTCGACTTACCCGCGGACGTGACTGAGCTCCCGGCGGGCGCCGGCTCTGGGGACGACGACCTTCCCGGCGGAGCGTTCCACGTCCGCAACGACAACGGCACCGCACTGTTCTCCGGAGCCGCGCCACCCGAAGACGACCAAGTGCACCGCTACTTCTACGTGGTCCACGCGGTGTCGGAGGACACGCTCGGGGTCGACGCCGACGCCACACCGGCCGCTGTGGCGTTCAACTTGGCTTTCAAGACACTGGCCCGGGCGATACTCGTCGGCACTCACCAACGCTGACCCGGCTCAGGACGGAGGCGTCATAGGGCGCGGATGGTGACCGGGCTGTCCTCGATAGGCGTATCAACTCGGGTCGGGCTCTACGCGGCTGTGGCAGTGCGGGGCTTTCGGCGCTACTCCACCTACCGGGCGGCAACCGTCGGAGGGGTCTTCACCAACACGGTCTTCGGTGTGATCATCGCGTACACGTTCGTCGCGCTGTGGGAGCAGCGACCGAATCTCGGCGGCTACACGCAGCAGGAAGCACTCACCTTCGTCTGGGTCGCCCAGGCGCTCATCATGCCAGTGGGCCTGCTCGGCGGTGGCATCCTCGAGGAGTTCCCCGAGCGGGTCCGGTCCGGCGCGGTCGCGACCGATCTGCACAGGCCGACTCCGCTGCTGTGGTGGCGTCTCGCCGAAGACTTCGGCCGTGCCGCGTACCACTTCCTCACCCGCGGCCTAGCCCCGGTGCTCATCGGAGCCCTGCTCTTCGACCTGGCCTGGCCCCGGAGTGTGTCGACGTACGCCTGGTTCCTCATCGCGGTGGCGCTGGCGGTCGGAGTCGGGTTCGCAATTCGCTACCTGATGGGGCTGTTGGCGTTCTGGGTCATCGATATCCGTGGCTATCTGGCGCTGCTCACGATCACACAGCTCTTCTTCTCCGGCATGGTGTTACCGCTGGTCATTTTCCCGGGTTGGTTGCGTGACCTGGCCGAGGTGCTGCCATTCCGCTGCCTCGTGCAGGTGCCGGCTGACGTGCTGTTGCACGAGGGCACCGGCACCGAGGTCCTCCCCTTGCTCGCACTGCAGCTGCTGTGGGTAGCGGTGCTGCTCTTCGCGGGTCACCTGCTGACCGCGGCAGCGGTCCGAAAGGTGGTGATCCAAGGTGGCTGACTCAATCCGGGCGTTCGCAGTCATCGCCGGCGCGTGGGTGCGCGCGAGCATGACCTACCGAGCGTCATTCTGGAGCCTGGCCGTCGGGCAGGCTCTCTTCACGCTGGTCGACTTCGTGGCGATCACGATCATGTTCAGTCACATCGACCGGCTGGGTGGGTTCGACGTCGCCCAGGTCGCCTTGCTCTACGGTTTCTCGGGCTTCGCGCTCGGCGTCGCCGACCTGCTGGTCGGCAACGTCGAACTGTTGGGCCGCCGGGTGCGCGACGGGTCGTTCGACGCGATGCTCGTTCGTCCGGTCGCACCGTTGGTCCAGGTAGCCGCCGACCAGTTCGCGCTGCGCCGGTTGGGCCGCATCGTCTCGGCCGTCGGTGTTCTCGGTTGGGCATTAGTCGCAACCAACATCGACTGGAGCATCACCAAGGTGGCTGTCGCCGTGGCGACGCTCGTCAGCGGCTCGGTGATCTTCTGCTCGGTCTTCGTGCTCGGCAGCGCCTTCCAGATCCTTGCCGGCGATGCCTCCGAGATGATGAACGCGTTCACGTACGGTGGCAACACGCTGACCCAGTACCCGTTGTCGATCTACCCGTCCGAGGTGGTCAAAGGCGTCACGTTCATCCTGCCCTTGGCGTTCGTCAACTGGTACCCGGCGCTGTACATACTCGGCGTCGAGGATCCCTTCGACATGCCGGTCGCGTTCCACTTCGCTTCCCCGGTGGCCGCGACGCTGCTGGCTGCGGTAGCCGCCGGCTGCTGGCGCGCCGGGGTGCGTCGCTATCGCAGTACGGGGAGCTGACGTGGCCATGATCGAGGTCGAAGACCTTCGGCGTACCTTCGTGGTCCGCACGAAATCGGGAACGCTGCG